>WNGF01000600.1_pt1 | contig 102423 bp, 84 predicted proteins | sample 5400641 | NCBI WGS metagenome assembly WNGF01 (sample SAMN13153371, study PRJNA577476) | soil metagenome | isolation source: 80 cm soil or saprolite under grassland replicate 2 | place: USA:California | collected 2016-06-15 | reverse complement strand
ATTTGCTGCGACGCCCAGCATTTTTGAGGTTAACTTTCGCTTGCGCGCTTGTCAAACACGTACTTTGAACGTGGGAGTGACGCCTTGCGTTTGGCAGGTAGATCAGGTGGCCAATCCGGAGACTTCGCAGCAAACGCGTCCCTACGCGACCGGTGAGTCATGGGATAGAATGCGATTACTGGATGGGACGTATGACCGCTCGAAAGAAAATCTCAGAAGCTGAAATCAAGCTAAAACTCATAGGCGATGCTGAAAATCCCGACGCATGGGAAGCGCCCCTAAGGGTACCGCGGAGCCATGCATCGCGTCCTGAGTGGTATGGGCGAACAAAGCATCTCGACCTGGCGGCCAAGTTTTATGTGCTCTCCGTTCTGCATCGGCTCGGTGCGGAAGCAAATCTGACGTATTCGCAACCGGACAATGTTGATATTGCAGCGGTAAGACAGTCCGGCGAAGCATTGACCATCGATGTAAAGACTCTAACAGGAACTTCGCAATGGCTGGTCGAACAGTTCAGCGCTCGAAAACACCACTTTGTGGTTTTTGTCTGCTTCGAGCGCGAGTGGCGCGCTCCTCAAGTCCTTCCGCATGTCTACATTTGGTCGTCGGAGCGTCTGAAGGCGTTTATCGCTCGCGAGAAAGTGACAACCGTTTCTCTGGAAGATATTGCATCACAGCTAGATGCGACCGCAGCGTGGGAACAGTTCGTTACCTCAATCCGCAGCCTAACCTCAAGTTCCGCACCGTCACTTTCGATAAGCGAGCTATCCGAGGAAGTGACTTGCCCTTATCGGCCGCAGTCGCTCCATTGGCACGCGTCGCTAGCGAGCTGAATCGCTGATACTCCTTTGAAGTAATAAAGGCGCAGACCATTGCGCGGTAGTTATCGCGCTCGCGGTTGTTAAGCGCATCCAGCCAGAAGTCGTACCGTTCCGGATCAGGATCACTACGCACGTAAGAAAAAGGTGTTGCGGTCTGGCTCGATTTGAAGAATCGCAGCAAGCTGGTTTCAGACGATAAAAAAACCAGTTGTGAGATTTGCAAAAGCTAACGGCTGCTAACTCAGCCCCCTCGCAAGAATGCAGCGGTGATTCTGGCCTTAGCTCATTTCCTTGACAGTCTTAACTGCGGCTCTCTATCATTTGCCCTCTACAAATTTAAGCCTTACAGAAAGGTTCGTTTGGCGGACCGCAAAGGAGGCTGAGGCCGTGATTAAACTAGACATCATCAACCGAGTTGCAGAAAAGACGGGCGTGCCCAAGATGAAAGCGGAGCAGGCTGTTGATGCGCTTTTCCAGTCGATGAAAGAAGCACTCACGCGCGGCGAGCGAATTGAGCTGCGCGGCTTCGGGGTTTTTGTCGTTAAGCCCCGAAAGCGCGGAGTGGGCCGAAATCCCCGCACTGGTGAGGAAGTAGCAATTCCTTCAGGCAAAACAATTCGCTTTAAGCCTGGCAAAGAACTGCAGGCACATGAAGATGGCGAGTTGTTGGATGACGACGACTCGGAGGAAGAGGACTACTAGATCAACTTTCCAAAGAATCTTTAGGGCTAGAGATAGGGGAAGTATCTCCGACTCTAGCCTTTGATGTCTAAAGAGCAAGCATGTCTGAATCAATTGAAAGACTTCCAAACTTAGTTGTCAGGCGAGATCAGTTGCAGGCTGCCAGTCGGATTACGCCGCGCGAATGGCTGGTCCATGGCACGCTTTTCCTGCTAACTCTGTTAACCACCACGTTGGCCGGCATAATTCTCGTAGCCCCAGAGTTGCCGGCACCAGAAGCCCCACTACAGAGGGCGATGGACTATATTCTTTACGTGCCGAGGCTGTACACAGCGAGCATAGCGGAAATTGTTAATGCGGCTCTATCGGATCGGCACGCACTCAGCCAGGGGTTAATCTTTTCGGTGTCCCTTCTTGCAATCCTCGCGGCACACGAGATGGGTCATTACCTTGCATGTCGCTTCTACCGCGTAAACGCAACGCTGCCATTTTTTATTCCAGCGCCACCGTTGTTTCTCGCCGGAACATTTGGCGCATTCATTAAGATTCGGGCGGCTATTCCCTCTCGCAGGGCGCTGTTTGATATCGGATTGGCCGGACCGCTAGCAGGTTTTGTGGTGGCCGTACCGGTCGCAATAATCGGAATACTCCACACTCTGCCGCCTGTTGCAGGAAAAGGATCGGAAATCATTTTCAATGATCCTTTGCTGTTTCGCCTGCTCGCAAAACTGCTAGGGGTACACCTTGATCCTTACTCACCAATTAACCCTTATTACATGGCCGCATGGATCGGACTGCTCGTGACTAGTTTGAATTTGATGCCGGTAGGCCAACTGGACGGGGGGCACGGCACCTTTGCCGTCTTCGGAGAGCGCGCACACAGGCTAATTGGACGGCTATCTTTTCTGGCAATGGTGATTCTCGCCGGTTTGGGATTCTTGTGGCATGGAAGCCCGAGCGGATTTGTCTACTGCGTGTTGCTCGCAATCATGCTGAAGGTTCGGCATCCGCAGCCCGCAGTGATGGAGCCCTTGGGAAGAATGCGGACGTCAGTAGCCGTGATTACGCTCCTGGTGTTCGTTCTTTGCTTCTGGCCTTTTCCCTTTACGCTTGCTTAGAACGGTTCGGGCTGCCGTTTAGGGCTGGACCGCCTTCTCTCATGACACGAATGAAAAGAATCGTTAACAAAGGAAACATCTCTGTCTGGATTGGCGTGTTCATCGGGATCGTGTTTTCTGGAAATAATTAAGACTCGATGTGAGACCAGATAGCGAATACCGGTATCCAAGCGCCTTAAAACTCCAAGGAGTTCTCAGGCAGGCGAGGTTCCTGCACTTACAGGGAGGAGACCCTTGATTTCCGTAACCACTCGCGCGATTTCTTCCTGGTCCGCAAGCGCGATCATGAAAAACTTGTAACCCTGATGAAAACAGATTACTCCATTGGCGAAGAGCCAGACTCCGTCAAGAAATGGATTGCCGCCCAGCAACCAGCTAATAGGAGCTCCCGTGATTTGGCCCGGTTGCAATATCTGGGCCCACATCGCCGCTCCCGCCGCGCAACTAAACGCGCCCAGCAGCGGAGCACCGACGTATTTACTGATTTTTCGCTCAAACTCGGCACGCTTCCGTTCTGCCTCTGATAACTCGCCCTTACCGAGCAACTCTTCTTGCTGTTTCAGATACGAGTCAAACTTCTCACTCGCTTTGCGCAGACCGTAAACGGGCAGAGCCGAATGCGTCAGCCAGTGAGGATGTGAGCCGAGCAATACTGAGTCGAGCCCTGGAAACGACGCGCCCATGCGTACACCCAACACCAAAGAAAAGGAGACCATGGCCGCTTTGCCCGGATTCTCTTTGACCCAGTCGCGCGCTTTAAGAATCCCAGCAGTTGTAGCAGCTGAAGCACGAGTGACCTTTGTGCCGACGCTGTAAAACTGCGAAGCCCGTTCGTAATACCCTTTAGCATCACCCAGTACTTCTTCCGCTTTCTTCCCAGCGTCGCCAGCAACGTCACGAAAGACCTCGCCGGCCTTCTTCGCGCCTCGCACGGCCTCGTTCGCCGCGCGCTTTGCGGTTTCGCCCATCTCACCTTCCTCGGCCATGCGTTCAGCTTCAGCGCGTAAGCGCTCGGCGCCGGTGGCTACTGTCTCAGCGCCTCGCTTTGCAGCCTCTCCCGCGACACGCGCGCCTTCCTCGACAATGTCGGAAATCGCAAACTTGCTATCGAGTTCCCGCGCCTTGCGCCGAGCGGTTCTTTGCCATTCGTCCAGCTTTTCCCTGTAATCAGTCATTCCTGTCACCGCCACATCAAAGTACCTCAAGTCTGTACGCTTCCGGCCATCTTTGAGTTCGAGGACAACCGCCTGCCTGCAACCTGGTCGCGCCCCTGCCGTTTCGCCTCGTAGAGCGCGGCATCGGCGCTGGCCAGCAATTCCCGCGCAGTTTGCGCCGCCGAAGGACATTCGGCCACCCCAAGACTTGCGGTTACGACGCCAACTTTGGGAACCTCCATGGCCTTTATGGCTAGTCTCAACCGCTCGGCTAGCTCCAGTCCGCCGGCTAGTTCAGTTTCGGTAAGAATGACGCCGAACTCTTCTCCGCCGATTCGCGCCGCCAGGTCGATACCTCGCGTTCCCTCCTGAAGGCACCTGGCTAGTAGTTTCAGGACTTGATCCCCTGCCTCATGACCGTGCGTGTCGTTGATCAACTTAAAGTGGTCAATGTCGATCATGAGCAGAGAAAAAGGATGGCCATAGCGGAGGGTACGACTTACTTCTCGCTCCAATTGTCGTTCAAAGCGGCGTCTGTTTGCCAGACCCGTTAAATGGTCCGTAAACGCCTCCTCCTCACAAGAGTCGAGGTACGACTTAAAATCGAGCAGGGTGCGGGCTCGGGCTAAGAGCAAATCAAGATCCGTTGGATCAGTGATGTAACCAAGCGCGCCTACTTCAGAGCCGCGTCTCAAGTCTTCTGGTTCGTAACGACCGGCGGTTTGTAGAATCACCGGGATGAACTTGGTTCTCGGGTTCTCTCTGATACGACGGGCTAATTCATACCCGTCGATACGCGGCATCATCACGTCAGCCACTACGAGGTCGGGCTGATACAACTCTACTGCTGCCAGACCCTGTTCGCCATCGCTCGCGACGCGCACATCATACCCCGCCATTTGCAGGGCGAACTCGAGTAAATAGGCTTTGTCGGGGTCGTCGTCGACGACTAAAACGTTGAATTTTCCTTCCATACGATGCAGTTAGATGCCTGACATTATCCTTGCGTGTCCTCGAAATTTCATGCTACAGTGCGCCATTCAGTAATTGTCCGGTTCACATTAATTACTCGCCAAAGAAATCGAGAAAATACGAGCAATAACTGAAAGAGTTCCTCGGCCTCGGGAATATTCACCAGGGTTACCTTACTTTTTTAGGACCGTTTTCCCCGCGATAGGACCACAATCGACAACATTTGGATGGTCCAACGTTAGGTCCAACTGAGAACTCTTCCTTCAACTCCTGGAGAAATACAATGAAAACTTCCCACCTCAAGCGTGCCCGTGACCTCACTATCGAAGATCGCGTCGAAATTATCCGGCAATTAACATTTGGTTCCTTACTAAGCGAAACGATAATTGCGAATCTTGCCTCCAAGTCCATTGTCCTCGATGCCCGCCGGCGCCGTTTCGTTTATCGGGCAGGTGAACCTGCCGACTGTCTTTATGCGATTGTCAGAGGTCGAATAAAGCTCTGTCGTATCGAGCAGGAAAGTAGCCGGGAAGCTGTGATCGACATCTTGCCCGAGGGCTCATTGTGTGGCGAATCCGCGCTTTACTCTTCAGCTGGGCAACGCGAAAATTCAGCAATTGCCTATGAAAACTCCAGGCTCATGCGAATTCCTGCTGGGGATTTCAAACAGGGGATGGCTGAGGACAACGCTCTTCATGATTACACTTTCCGGCTGATCGGTCAACGACTTGAACATGCCGAGCGCCGTCTGGCCGATTTTGCCCTCAATGCAATTCCGGCGCGTCTGGATCACCTGCTGGCAGATTTTTCCGATCGCTATGGCGTAGCGGAGCCCGAAGGGGTCCTAATTGATATTCCGCTCCCACATAGAGAAATCGCATCAATTGTGGGTTCGACTCGAGAAAGCGTAACGGTGCGCTTGAATGCGATGCGGCGCGAAGGTACGATTGAATTCGTGAATCGGCGCATCTTGATCAAACGCCAGGCAACGCTCGAACCTGCCATTATGGCAAATTGAGTCGTTCAGGCGCGATTATCGGTTTCATGAAGTGTCCAACCTGCGGAAAACCTACCCATTGGAAAGACAACCCGTTTCGTCCTTTCTGCTCTGAACGCTGCAAACTGGTGGATTTTAGCCGCTGGGTAAACGAGGAGTATCAAGTGCCCGGTGAGAGGGCACCCTCCGAGCAACCCGAAGTCTCCGCCCCATCACCCCAGGCGAGCGACGAAAGCTGACAAGGTTTTTGTCGAGCATGGTTCTGGATTGCCCGCCGCAGCAATTCGAACCAGGCTAAACTCGATCGTGTAGAAGGCTTCGCATAACAGAAAGCAAGCAGCAATGTCCAAAGCACCTTCCTGGTCTACCCGAACAGTGACGTTAATTCTGCTGTCGTTTTATGCCGTCGGGGTCCAAGCGTGCGCCCCGAAAGCTCCGAAAGGGAACGAGCCAACGCCGGTGCTCTCTGGTCCACCCAATACAGCCTTTCCCATGCCTCCGATCAATACAAATAAGTCGCTTGGGCAGATGGGGTGGTCTTTGCCTGAAGGAGCTCGTATAACCGTCGCCAGTTATAAAGACAAGGTTCTGGTACTCGACTTCTATGCGACGTGGTGCATGCCTTGCCGCGACAGCATTCCTCACTTAATCGATTTGCAGAGCCGCTACGGCCCACAGGGCCTGGCAATTGTGGGCCTGAATGTAGGTGGACCAGATGATGGGGAAGCGGTTCCAGCCTTCGCACGAGAATTTAAGATTCACTACCCACTTGGCTTTCCCGATCGGGAGTTGGTCGATCTTCTCTTGTCAGACAGCGATGCGATTCCCCAAACCTTTGTCTTCGATCGTCGTGGACGGCTGGTCCAGCGATACGTCGGTTACGGGGATTCAACGGCGGGCGAGTTGGAGCAAGTCATCAGAGGTGCGTTAACCTCACCGTCCAAATAATTGAGGAGTGCTGCACCTTCTTTCGAACCGGAGTCGGATATGATTCGAGGTAAATTCGTTGAGCGAGGTATTGGCTCCAGCATGGGTTTTCGCTGGCTGATGAGCGAAGGGAAACGTGAAAAGCGCTAAGATTTTGGTCACCCTTGGCCCGGCTTCTCGCGAGCCGGCCGTAATTGAGGCACTCCTCGGTGCAGGCGCAGATGGTGTGCGCGTCAACATGTCGCACGGTACGCATGAGGAAAAGGCCGCGGACATATTGATGGCTCGTAACGCGGCCGCGAAGCTGGGTCATCCCCTGGCCGTGCTGGTTGATCTCTCAGGACCAAAAATCCGCACGGGCACACTCGCTGATAGTGAGCCCGTCGCGCTTCAAGCAGGCTCGTTGTTCACGCTGACGACACGTCCGGTCATTGGCAACAACGAACGTGTCTCCACAAACTATCCGGATCTCCCACGCGTCGTACCGCCGGGCGCACGCTTGCTGCTTGACGATGGCGCTATTGCCTTAGTCGTGGAGAGTACGACTGAAACCGACGTCATCTGTCGGGTCATTAATGGCGGAGTTTTAGGAGAACGAAAGGGAATTAATCTCCCGGGAATTTCTCTGCCGATCGATTCGCTTACCGAAAAAGACATCGTGGATCTTCGGTGGGCAGTGCAGCAGAACGCAGACTACATAGCTCTTTCATTTGTTCGCAGTGCTGATGACTGCATCAGGGCTAAAAGCATGATAGCGGAGGCTGGCGGTCATGCGCCGCTGGTAGCGAAAATCGAGAAAGCCGAGGCGATTGATCATCTCGACGCCATTATCGCCGTCGCTGATGCGGTTATGGTGGCTCGGGGTGACCTGGGCGTCGAGACAAGCGTGGAATTGGTCCCTGTCTACCAAAAGCGCATTATTCAGAAATCAATCCTGGCAGGGAAGATGGTAATTACCGCGACACAGATGTTGCAGTCTATGGTTACCAACCCGCGGCCCACACGAGCCGAGGCTTCAGATGTGGCAAACGCCGTTTGGGACGGCACAGACTGCCTGATGCTTTCCAACGAGACTGCGACCGGACAGTATCCCGTGCCCGCTGTCGCGACGATGGCGAGGATCATTGCATCGGCTGAATCCGCAAGAGAGACTGACTCTACCAGGGTTGGCCCATTGTCCAGAAGACAATCCGGGCGTGTTAGTCGCGCGCTTTGCGAGGCGGCCACGTTCGCGGCTGAAGAAATGGGTACACGAGTCACGGCGGTTTTTACACAGTCGGGGCTAATGGCCCGAAGGCTCTCTTCGTTGCGCCCTCCACAACGAATAATTGCCCTGACCCAGTCGCCAGAAGTGCAGCGAGAGTTGGCATTAATTTGGGGAGTCGAGTCACTGATCACTGAACCTGCTGAATCGACCGAAGAAATGCTGAAGGCCGGTGAGCAATCTCTGTTGCAGGCGGGCGTAGTAAGAAAGGGAGAGATGATCGTCGTGATGGCCGGCAGACTCTCCGGCCTCGGCCTATCGAGCTCTGTTACGCTGTTTGAAGTTGCGGGTTCCTCAGCACCCACTGTCACTGAGAATACAAGTGATGTCAGCCGGTGAGTTTTTCGAATTGGTCCGACCTGCCTTTCTTATTCTTTCGGCTCTTCTCTCAACGTTGATTCTGGTTAGTGCTCGACGAAATGGGTTTCGTGCCCACTCGTCGTTGATCTGGGCTCTGGTAACACTCTTTTTACCGCTGGTAGTTATTCCGCTGTATCTGATAGTCCGAACCAGCGCGCGCAGACGAACGGACTACCGTAAGAGCAGACGCGATGTTCGCGCGCGACTTCTCTTGCCAATTCTTTACCTTGTGACGCTTCTCGCGCTGATAGGACTTTCTGAGTACCGAGACTACAACGGTATCGACGCTCACCTTGCACGAGCAACTCAAGCGAGAGTTGCTGGCGACAGAGAGCGTACGATCCAGGAATACAGGGACGCGTTAGCGCTTGAAGACAATGCGCATACACACAAATTATTGGGTATCGAACTCAACAATGGTGGCGATTGGACCGAGGCCCTCTCGGAATTCCGTTTGGCAGAAAAAGGGAAAGAGCCAGATCAGTCGCTCCCGTTTCGGATCGCGGTCCTGCTCGACTCGCTGAACCAACGCAACCAGGCAACTTTCGAATTTAAGAGATTCCTTTACAGCGAAGCCTGTCTAAAAGTCCCGGTTGATTATCGCTGCGAGGCGGCGAGAAGAAGAGTCACCGATGATCGCCCGGATCTGCGTTGAACAAAATTCCAGCTGAGGGGTGGGTTTGACATGAAGTTGGGCTCAGAAGGGGAGCTATTAACGGCTAGAACCTGTTGCTGCCGATGGTTTGTGAGTGATTTGCTCAAGGGCGTATAGACAGAGCTGTTCAGTCGGCACGAAGCATTTCTCCGACGGCTTCTTTTTTCTCGTGCTCGCGGGCCAATTCGCCTGGAGTCTTTTGGGGATCGCGCCAGTTATCAAGAATGCCAACCTGATGAACGCATTGCAGTGTGCAGGTGGGGGCGCACCACTTCTCGGTATTGTATTCCCTATCGAAGTCTTCCATCGTGTATTCCTCGAGAGGAATTCCGGGATACCCGCGCTGCTGGGAGCACCAGTGGACCAGCCCATCTTCACAAATGTAAAGATAGCGTGCTCCGGCGCGACACCGCCAGTTGTATGGTTTGCCTTCGGCGATGCTGTCTTGAAACCAGTTAAGCCGAGCGTGATCTTTGTTCCCGAGTTTCTTGACCTGCTGAAAGATGGACTTTTCTTTCTCGGATAAAGGTTTCAACGTTCCATCGTGATCGTGGATTACGCCGACAGTGGTAGAAAAGCCGAGCTCCACGGCACGCTGCGCCACGGCGAGGGCGTCTTCCGGATTCTTGATGCCTCCGCCAATTACAGAATTGATGTTTATATGAAAGTCGGCATACTCCGACAGATAGCGTAGCTTTTTGTCAAGCACGCACAGACTTTTTCGCGAAACCTCATCGGGCTCAACGTTGTCGATGCTTATTTGAAGATATTCGAGGCCGGCATTATTCAGACGCTTGATTCGTTCGGGAGTGAAGTAGTAGCCGTTGGAGATTAATCCCGCAATCATGCCCTGCGTTCGAATGTGATGGACAATCTCGTCGAGCTGAGGGTGCATCATCGGCTCGCCGCCGGAGATTGTGACAACCGATGTCCCAAGACTTGCAAGTTTGTCCAGTCGTTGCTTAACGACCTCGAATGGCACTGGTTTCGAATTGTGGTCATATTCGTTGCAATAGCCACAGGCGAGATTGCATCTGCGCATGGGGATAAGGTGAGCAAGCACGGGATGGCGAGTGGAAATGAGCCCCTTGCTGATAAAGCTTGCCTGGCGTAGTTTTCTCTTGAGAAATTTACTCGTGCTCATTTCTGCTTTTAACCACTTCTCGCTTGGGTTCCGTGATGTGATAGTTCAGGGCCTGAAGAATATGCGACCCCATACGAGAAGGCAAGACTCGCGACGCATCATTCTCGCTAAATAACGATGGGCTCTGGTCCATTAAGACAGAGCCCCAGGCTTTCGGTCCCTTATTGACTCGTTAACCCTTAACGATTTTCACGTTTGAGTCGAGTTTAACCACGAATTCTTCCGCTGAAATCGGGACATTGCGTTGCAGACCGGTCAGGCGAACGGTTGTTGCATCATCGTTCTTCTCGACAATCTTGGTCTGCACCGGCATGCCGCCCAAGTCGACCCAGATCTCCGCAAACTTAAAACTCGCGTTTCCTTTGGGCACGAGTTTGAGATGAATGGTGCTGACGCCACCCCACAACGTTTCTTCACGGACGTCCTGAACCGGTTGGAAGCGACTTTCGAGTTCCTTGCGTGACATGTAGACCAGACTCAACAATCCGCCACTCCCACTGTTGACCTTGGGCGATTTCGAGCTACCGGTATAGGCCATGTTCAAACGTGGTCGGAAGAGCGTGTACTTACCGTTGGAAACAGCAAGAATCTCATGCTGAGGACTGCGCCACTCAATCCTCACCGAAGCTTCACGCGCGCCGGCAGGCTCGTACAAGATGACCCCGTCAGAACGGTCCGAGTCGTGCAGCTGGGAATTATATTTCTCCATGCTGATGCCGGCTCGAAGCGACTTTAGATCCTGTCGATTGCGCTCCATGCGATTCAGTACAGCACTAACAAGACCTGCTCCTTGTCCGCGAGTCGTGGTCGGGGTGATCACGGCAAGCCCGCTAAAGATCATGATTGCAATAAAACTTCCTTGGGAAAACAATCGCTTCATAAACTCTCCTTACATCTAAACCGCCGGGACCAGCACGCAAAAAACCCTGTAATTATTAGGGAACGGTCAGCGTATGTCAACCTCGTATCCTAAGATCCTTCCATCTTGACCGATCCGTTTTCTAACCTCTATCACCTGCGCATCGGACCTCCCTGTCATAGCCCTCACGCGATTCTGCAATTGGGCCTTATCCCCTTCGTTTTCAACAACTTCAGCGCTCACGAGGAGCGTTAAAATAGTAGGCGTTTGATGCTTCTCAGTGGGATGCGGTTCGCCCGTGCCAAACCAGCTTTTGGGTGTCAAAAAAATGAAAATTAAGATTAGGACGCACAGCACGTCCCACTGCCACGTGTTTCGCGGATAGTTCCAAAACAACATTTTCTTTAAAACGTCAATCACTCGTCCCGCCGAATGTCTTGCAATTTGCCAGCCATGCTAACTGAGGCTGGCTGACAAACACTCCCAGTATCTTACTACTGAATCTTACTACTGACACAGCAATTGGTTTCTTACATGCGGATGCCGGACGCCGGTTCAACAATGTGACCATCGCGCATCTGCACGATTCGCCGACACATCGCTGCTGCCTCCGGGTTGTGAGTAATCATGATGATGGTTTGATTAAAGCGGTAATTTAACTCCTGAAACATGTTTAGCACGAGCGCGGAGTTTTCCGAATCGAGGTTGCCGGTGGGTTCATCTGCCAGCACAATTGCCGGGCGGGTCACCACGGCTCGCGCTAGCGCAACGCGCTGTTGTTCGCCGCCCGACAACTCAAGCGGCTTGTGATGAAGCTTATCTTCCAGTCCCAGGAGGCGCAACACTTCCCGTCGTCGCGTTGGATCGTCTCCCCCGTTGCCATGAATTCGCTCCGCCAGACGTAGATTTCCTTCAGCAGTCAGGGTCGGAAACAAGTTGAAGCGTTGAAACACAAACCCGATCTTGCGGCGCCGAATATCGGTTCGCTTCGCGTCTGACGCCGCTGTCAGGTCTTCTCCATCAACTACGATTCGTCCCTTCGTTGGAGTAAGAAGGCCGCCAAGCAGGTGAAGCATTGTTGACTTGCCGCATCCCGAAGGACCCATGATTGCGAGAAATTCGCCCTCTTGAACTTCAAGCGATACACCGCGTAGTGCCGGCACATCAACTTTGCCAACTCGATAGACTTTTTCAAGGTCGTTTGCTTCTAAGATCGTTCTCATTCCACTTGCACTAGATCTAGCCTATTGCACTCATTGCGGATCCACTGAAGGCAATTTTAGCCGCTTACGGTTGCGGCGACTCTAACTCTACATGGAAAACGGATGCGTAGATACCGTAACGGCAGATGTTAATACAATCCGACGCTTCATATCTAGCACCCGCTCAGTCGGGAAGCAGTTTGATATCCGCTAATCTTCCGCCTGTCGTGTCGCTACAAGCTGAAGTTTGTCAGAGATTGATCTCATAACCCTCATTGTAGTTCCGGTTTACAGGATTAAGGTAATTTAGTAATACACCGTCCTTATCTAATGTTGAGAATCACATGAATGCTGTTTTCAGCGATTGGTAGTTTTCTGCCGGGCATCGAGATCTACTTCCGGCAACTGCCACTTGTTCTCGAGAACGAACGCCTCGGGACGATACTCCCGATCAAGCACAACCGATCCGGGAGCTTGATAGCTAATGCTGAGCTTGTAACGATCGTGAGGGCGAGTGATCTCGATGCGAGAAGGTAGACTTCGACTTCCGCCCTCGCCAAATGGCTTTTCATTAAGGTAAGTAACGTCGGTAATCAGGAGGCCGCGGTCATCGAAGGTCTGCAGTCGCGCCAAACGAATGCCTTCTACTCGGTCAAACCAAAAGCGACGCAGTAGCTTCGCGTCAGCGCCCGCTTGCGCAAGCTCTTCCAAGACGTAGTAACCTCGTATCACACGTGTACTTTTTTTCGCCTGGAGCCTGGTGTCTGGTTCCTCCTGATAAAACTCACTCTGCGAATAGCTCATACCGGCGCCTTCTCCGGGCGAGATCGGTCGGATCATCAGCGCATCGGTTAAATGCTGGGGCCGCAGGTTCGAAAGCGCATTAACGGTTAGCTTTTCTGTCATCATTCGCTTCTTGTCGCCCTTGGCGGATTGGTTTTTGTTTCCGTCGAGATCAAGTTTTTCATAAGGAGCGCTATTACTACCCTTGACGAAGCGACGAAACTTCTCGTCACCCTGAAGAACGGCCACGCGAAAGTGCTGACCGTCCGACGTCATCTGGGCGATGTCGGTGAGTATGAAGGGCACCTGAATGATCAGGTAGACTTCGCCAGGTCGCTGCAGCGTTATGGTCCCGTCCGCCTGCTTATACTTCTCGGCAATACCAGACTCAGCAAAAGAATTATCCTCAAATGCAAGGTCTATCTTGCCGTGAACCGACTTGACACTTGCCAGCCTATTTACTTCCTGAAAGAGTTGATTCTTGTCAGCCTCAGCCAATGGGGTCAGCAGTTGCGGCGCCTGTACCTTCTTGTGCGTGCCCAGGAGACCTGAGCAACCCCCGGTCGAGATGACACTCAACAAAAGAAACAGCAGAAACAATTTGCGAGGATGAAAGGATTTATGGACGTGGAACGGATTGGGCATCAAGTAATGGCCTTTGGGCAGTCATAATTCAAAACGCCGAATGTTAGAATGTTTGGTCGTCAACCTAGCAAACTGATTTTTCGTTGTCAACGCGACGTTTTCTGAGGTAAGCCTCTACCTCGCCATGCAGTGATTTTTCACCAACAGAAACCAATACGCTGGGGGCGTCCACGTACTCGGGAACTCAATAGACTAAGCTCAGTCTAATATTAACGGTGGTTTGCCAAATCTGTGCCGCAACCGGTTGATCGCCCCTCTCACTTTCGGCCGGCTGAGAATCGCCTCTTCCAGACGACGTTTGCCCGGAAAATCCAGTAGCATTACGCCTAACAAAATGGTCAGGATTCCCTGGCCGGGCACACCTGGAATCGACAGAACAATCCCGACCAACACCAGAATGATTCCCAGCACATTTTTAGCGATTGTCGCAGTAAACCGCACCCAACGCTGACGGTCGTCGAGAAACTTTCGCTTACTTGTTGTTTGGAAATGGTCCGGTGGCAGCTTTACCAGAATGAAAGTTCCAATGGCAAGACTGAGGACAAATGTGGCTAAGAAGATGACAGCAGCCAGAAGCAAGCTTTGCCATGTCAACGAGCTAAGTAGTTCTGTTAGCCAACGCTTCATGTGTTTGAGAACCGTTCAAAGAACCTAAAGCGCGTCTATCGTTAGTTTTCTTCTTTCTTCCAGTAGTGAATCAAGAATCCCCGCAACCAATTGATCCGCTGGGGCGTCCAGTTGGAAGTCAGGATTTCTCGCGACCTCCCAAAACTCGTCGAGGCCGCGCGCGCCAGTTCGCTCGAGTGCCAGTGTCTGCACGAGGAGATCGATTACGTCGGCCGCTTTCACCAATCGCGCCTCGATCGTTTGTCTTTGTTCGTACTCCTGATACAAGTCCTGATACGAATTTCCATCGTTGACGCCTCGCACCATATCAGCGAATGCGGCTGACTCAGCACTTTTCCGCGCCTCAGCCCCGAAGTACTTGATGGCCGTTCGCGGCATATCTCCGATCCGTGCCTCGGCCCAATCGTGCAGCAGCGCCATCCTCAAAACCCGGCCCAGATCAACGCGGATGCCCTTGCTCACGAGTTCGTCTGCGAGAAACATCGCTGAGAGCACTACTCCAAACGAATGGGCCGCGACAGATTCTGTGCCACTCGGCATTCCTCGAAGCGACCAACCGGTTCGTTCCAATCGTTTAAGTCGTTGAAGCTCGATTAGGAGAGAAAGCATGCACTATGAAGAAAATGTAAGGTGGCGTTGAAACCCACCAAGGCAGCAGGGCTGTTCGAGTTCATTGCAAATAAGGCACAGAAATGACGTTGGGGGGAAGAAAAATCTTGCTGAGAAAGGGAGGCTATCAGTGACACGCTGGGTGTGAACAACCGCAGTTAATCTCTATCACACCCGTATCGTCGGCATCCTCGCAGTATTCACTGCAGTATTTGCTGTCGCTTCCTGCAGCGCACTCACATATTGCGTGAGCGCATTTTCCTTCTCTGGTATCTACCATAAAAGCCACCTTCTCTATGGTGCCCCACGCACCATCACTGTTCGTTGTCTATCTCCCAGATTCAAAACGAGCGGCTTGCCCAACTGGATTGGATGCTCTTCACCATCAATGCTGATAACAAGGTTAACAGTCGGTGCCGTTAACATGCTAGCAGTGGGGCTGATTCGTGGTAAAAGATCTTTGCCCACTATTCTCCAGCTCGCTGGCGCGCAAGTGATGCGTATTCCTGGAGTATCTACCTCGACCGACTCATTGGGGGCGAAGGCATCAGTTTTGAAAAGTCCCTCCCCACAACGAATTCCTGAAGAGTCGTAAAAAGTAACGTGGCCCGACACAAGGTTATAGAACCGCTGACTTGTGTTACGCAGAACAATCCATGTATTTGTCACGGGAGTGTCGGGCGCTCCATTTAGCGCGGTGCTTCGCAACGTCGCCTCAAGGGCGCGCTGACCATCCGAATCGAACGCCACAGCTGCTTGCGTCAAAGGTGTTGGCGGCTCAACCGCGGTGACGGTTGGTTGTTGTGCTCGTGCTTCTATCAGACTCAGCAAGCAAAGCGCCAAACAGCCCGTAAAGATGCTTGTTCTCACGGTCGATCTCCTCGGAACTGGTTTTTACTTCTCAGTGCGATGAATCTTATTCGCTATCCGAGTCAACAATCAATCTCTTACCACCGGCAGCCACGCCGACCCACGTTGCATGATATAACCGTCAGCCTCCGAGCCGACCTTCGTTAGAGCTTCATCCAAAGAACGCGAAGGCGTCATGCGCATAAGTCTGACGTCGTCCGGAGGCAAATCGGAGACGAGGAAGACACGGAAGCGTTCAGTCTTAGTTAGCAGTGCCCATGCCGTCTGTCCATTGACCTCATACCCACGACGCAGTCGTTCTTCGAGTGCGCGCGAGTCGGTTTCTTGAAACCACTTCAAGAAGTCTGGCCGGCCCAGACCATCGCGACATTCAGCAAGGAGAATGATTGTTCCACCTTCCCGGCAGGCGTACGCCGCCATGTCTAGTGTTTTGTGTGCCTGGATCAAGTTGATGTCGTACGGGAATCCACCGCAACTGGCAACTACAACGTCGCGCCTGGCTGGAATTTCGACCGAATGATTCGAGAGATAATCCAGACAGCCGTGTCGATGGGCGTCACGCCATTGTCCCACGTAGAGTTGGACAATCCGTCCTCGTTCATCAACCACAGTGTTAATGGTGAAGGACGGCTTTATTATGCCGGCGACTCGTTCGCATTCTTCATGGACCAAATTTCCGTCCAATAATCCTGTCCCGACACCCGCCCGCCGCCCGCCATTTTCGAAATCGAGGGCCAACATGTGGGTTGCCTCAACAGTCGTTGCCGAAGCTAGACCAGGACAGATGGACTTGCGGCCTCCTGTAAAGCCGGCAAAATAATGAAAACCGATGGCGCCTAAGGTAACGACATGATCGAATTCCTTAAGTGCCCGATTGACTGCGACGGGTGTGCCCGAATCGGTGACACCAAGGTTGATTAAGTTTGCCGGGTTAGACGCATCATGGTCCAACAATCGAACGCGTTGGACGATGAAAGGAGTTAAGAGTTCAAGTTTCTCCTCAGGCGTCACTGCTCGATGAATCCCGGTGGCGAAAATGATTGCCACGTTTGCAGGGAGGGTTCCGCCTTGAATCAGGCGTCGTACAAGAAGATTGACTACTTGTGCGCTCCCCGTAGCACGCGTTGCATCTGAGACCACAATCAGCACCGATTCTCCGGGCGAGATCATGTCGTCAACTGCCAACGATTTGATAGGAGAGTCGAAAGCCGCCCCGATTTCCGAATCCGATAGTGGGTTAATGTGGTCAGACTCCGAAGCGATGAGCTGAAATCGATTTTCGTCGAAAGCGAAACTTATTGAACGGCTGCCGTAGACTAGTGGAATTTCCTTCATTAGATCTCGCGTCTGTTCCAGGACTTCACTGGTCTTGAGGGCGGCGTGTCAGACGCCGAAGTTTCGCAACGCGCGTTCTATCACGTGCAATGAAGCAAAATCAGTCTCGCCGGCGCTTCGAGCTTCGGATAGCCATTTGCGGAGCTGCCTCGCGTCGTCAAGACTGGAGATCCGACAGGCTCCTGTTAGGGCAAGCGTTACAAGAGCGTCTGGCGCTCCGTGTGTTACCAGCGCCGCCTGCAGGGCTGCCTGTTCGCGTAGGTCAAGCGTCAGCAGGAGATTGATTTCCATTTGTCAGCCAATGTTCGTTAGAGTCCAATGACTTAACGGTTGGATTCAGTTCGCAAACTCGGCAATGACCAACGATGAGTTGGTTATCCTCTCTCCGACCGAAAACATGCAGTCCCCGCGTGGCAGAAGTGAAAGGTTTCATCCTCAAACTCAACGGTTTCCATTTGGATAGTCAAGTGATCGACTCCGAAACGATCATGAAGCTTAGTGCGCAGCTCTTTTAGTAACTCTGGTTGGGAGATGCTTTCCGTGTGGAGAACGTGGGCGCTAAGCGCCTCGCGTCCTGAAGTTATCGTCCAAACGTGTAGGTCGTGCACGTTGTTAACGCCGCTGGTCTCCAGAATAGCTTCTTCGACAGCCGCCAGATTAATGTGTGCGGGTGTGCCTTCAAGTAGGACATTGGTGGATTCGCGGATAAGCGTCCACGAACTCCAGACAATCAGCAAACCAATGACGACACTGAACAGAGGATCTGCGAAGTACCAGCCATACCAGGACATGGCCGCGCCGGCGGCGATTGCAGCGAGCGAGCCCAATGCATCACTAAGCACATGGAGCCAAACACCCCGGATATTGAGATCGACCTCGTGGCGTCCGTGGAGTATCCAGGCGCACACCAAGTTAATGATCAACCCCCCAGAGGCCACGAACATCACCGCGCCGCCCCGAATCGGCGGCGGTGAAAGCCATCGCTGAGAAGCTTCATAAAAAATGAGCAGCGAGATGAGAACTAACGCCACCCCGTTGATGAGCGCCGCGAGGATTTCAAGTCGATGGTAGCCAAACGTCTTACTTGAAGTCGCTGGTCGAGCGGCAAACCAAACTGCTATCAGTGCAAGAGTCAGAGCTGCCACATCAGTCAGCATGTGGCCGGCGTCAGCCAGCAGCGCAAGTGAACCCGTCCACCAGCCGCCGACAGCTTCAGCAATCATGTAAAGGGCGGTTAATACGAGTACCAGGCTCAATCGCCGCCTGCTATCCGAGACGTGCACATGACGATGCCCGCGCGTCGGCTCCCCGGCTACATCCGTCGTAATAAGTTCCGCCTGCGCCATATTACCAACCGCAGTCTAAATCTTTCCGAGGGCTTGCGTCGCTTGCGAGTAGTCGCGATTTTGTTCTTTTGACATTAGGTTGCTTCAGATCAAGTGGCGGCGCGCAGCGCATTTAAACAGAGATAAGATTAGCAAATTACAAAAGCCGGTAACAGTCAGAGGTGAGTAGTCGAAGTGGCTGGATGCTGGCGGGAACAATCGCCTGAAATAGTGACGTCAACAGAAGGCTGAAGAATTGAAGCGGATGACACCCTGAGATTGGGGTCGCGTAAAAGGCTAAATCTTCGATAATACTTTCTGCGCCAATCCCTTCGACTTCTTGATTTTGCTCGCTTGGTTACCCGCGCCTCCCACGCTAATTCGCATATAGCTGTTGCCCTTGAGCACATAGAGTGCTCCGCCGACGCGGCTGCCCATCCAAAAAGCTTCTTCACCGAGACCGCTGACTTTCTGAGGAGATGCCGACTCCTCTTCCTGCTCCTGGCCTTTCGGGCGATCTCGATCCCGCGCTTCCTTGTCTTCTTTTTTATCGCCAAATGTTTTCTCCCAGACATCTTTAGGATCGCGCGCACCCGCGCCGTCCCCGCGATGCGTAATTGAAAGGCTGATGGATTTTGAAAACGTCGGGAGCGTGAAAAAACACTGCGACATACTAAATCCACCGTCGGACCTGCCGCTAAGTTTTGTTTCCTTTAGAGGCTCACCCTGGACCGCTTGAATGTCATTGCTCGTGAGCAATGAGCAGGCATCGGTCCTGGGTCGTAGGGGGTCAGTCGCCGGCTTCGGCTGGCCAGACTCCTGGTTCGCTACGGGGCTCGGGGCAGCGGTCGCTTCAATTGAATGTTCGGTGGCAGACGGAGTTTTAGATTTCTGGCAGCCACTGATCACAACGCCGCTCAAAGCAAAACAAATAACCCACGTAAGCCGCATGAGAATCAGTCGCCCTGCTTCATCGGTAATCATTTGGGAAGAGGGATTTTTGCATGGCGGTTAATTGCATGCAATCACTACAAATTTTTAATTTCTTCACGTTTTGTCGTGGAAATCGTACTACAATGCCGGTACATTCAAGACTCGATAAAAGTCGGCATAAAGCTCGTTGTACTCGCGCATCGTGGCGTCAAGCACGGTTGGTAGCTCTTCAAGGTCGTTGAGGTTTACCGTGACATTGGCGTTGTTTAGAAAGGCAGCATGTGCATCGAGGGTACGGAGGGATGGTGACAACAGTCCGAAGAAGAGTCGGCGCCGCTGTGCGGGCCTGAGGATATTGACCTCGCGGGTAACAAATGCTGCTCCTTGCTCCGCAGGGTCGAACTCCGGATCCAGGAGGACAACGTGGAGTTGATTTTCCCTCATGCGCTCTACAGCTTGACGTGTGTCTTCGGCGATGAAGACCTGGTAACCGTTTTCAACAAGTTGGCGAGCAATAACTTCCCGCCGACTTTCAGCGGCGCACACCAGAACCTGGCGGCGAGTCCATGAGGGGCGTTCTTTTCGTAGGTTGTCATTGCCGCCACGGTTTTGGTCGAGCAATTCGGCGAGAGCGCGGGCAAGGTCAAGAGTTAGAGCAGTTCCAGATTCTTCCGTGCGCAAGTCAACTTGCGGTTCAAAGGCAGGAGCTGGCTTGGGCCGTTCGAATCTTGGATGATCTGTCGACGGTGATCCGCCTATTGACAAAGCGCTCTTCTGAATGGCAGGACTCGAGGCCGAAGAATTGATGGTCGCAGTGCATTTTGGGCAACGAACGCTGAATGACCCCGCAGGGACCTTAGCGTCGTCGATTTGAATCCGAGAAGAACAGTTTGGACAAACAATTATCATTTGAATCACCGTGCCCTGATGATAAGACCGTCCGATTACTCAATCATTCCAAGTAGTGAGCCTGGCTCTGAGAAAACACCGGGAGGTACATTGTCTCGACGAATGAAATCCTCTGCTGCGGTAAGTCCTTTGATGGAGAGAAGGAGATTGTTTTGATTTGTAGCAAACGCCAGACCATCTTCCATTGAGACGATTCGTCGCTCGATTAGGTCTTTGATAACGGTGTCAAAGTCCTGCATGCCATCGAGCTTTCCATCTCGCATCGCATCGAGCAGGGATTTTCCCTCTCCTTCACCGCTTTCAATGTACTCGCGCGTGCGCGGGCTTGAGCGGAGAATTTCAACCGCGGCGATCCGGCCTCGGCCATCTGCTCGCGGAATCAGGCGTTGGGAAACTATGTAGCGAAAGCTTTGGGCCAAGCGCGTGCGAATGACCTGCTCCTCATTTTTTGGATAGAGACCGATAATTCGGTCTACTGTTTTCGAGGCATCGATCGTGTGCAAAGTAGAGAGGATGAGGTGCCCAGTCTCAGCAGCTTCAAGAGCAATTTCGGTAGTTTCATAGTCTCGCATTTCGCCTATCAAGATCACCTTCGGCGCCTGACGCAACGCGGCACGCAACGCCGAAGGAAAATCTCGCGTGTCAAATCCCACTTCTCGTTGGTTGATGGTGGAACTCTTGTGTGCGTGCAAATACTCGATCGGATCTTCGATGGTTACGATGTGATACTGTTTTTTCTCGTTGATGATGTCGATAACGGATGCCTGAGTCGAGCTCTTTCCGGAACCAGTGGGACCAGTAACCAATACGAGTCCGTTTCGTAGTTCCGCGATATTCGCCAACTGTGGAGGTAGCACCAACGACTGCAATGTCGGTATTTCGGTTGGAATAACACGCATTACGATCGCGTAAACGCCTCGTTGCTGAAAAATGTTGACGCGGAAACGAGCACGCGAAGGAAGGGAATAGCTGAGATCCGCGGTTCCTGTGTGAACTAGCTTTTCCGCCGCGTCCTGATTGCCATGGAGTAGGGTCATGGCAATTATTTCCGTGTGATAGGGAGTCAGCTTTTGCATGCCCAGCGGTTGGACCGGGGTTAGCTTCCCGTTTATCTCAACCTGAGGGAGTTGGCCAACAGAGAAATTAAGATCGCTGATTTTGTCAGAGACCAGCAACATGCGTTCGATGACTGGGGGAAAATCGAAAAAGCTCATAGTAGGAGTTGTTCGCTCGGAGGGAGTAGGTTAGAAGCCGACTGAAGGTAGTCAGGTGGGTCCGCTGATTATCCCACGTCAGTTGCAATACTGGCGGATAACATCGATAAACGCAAGTAAAAACTGTTATTACGTAAGGCGGAGAGCGAGCAGGTTTTGCAGTCGACTGCTGATCTCTTCCGGTTTCTTGAGAAGTGCACCGATTAGAGCGATACTGTCGGCGCCGGCGCGAAATACTTCGCCGGCATTGGACAAAGTAATCCCGCCGATGGCGACCAGCCGTTTCTTACCGACCATTTTGCGCACCTGGCTCAATCCCTCCAGTCCGACAACGGGCTGGGTATCAGTTTTGGAGGACGTAGCAAAGATGGGGCCGAGCGCAATGTAATCGACGGGCTGTTGCGCGGAATCTGCGGCCTGTTGGAGGTTGTGGGTTGAAAAGCCGACTAGTGCCCGCTCGCCTAGAATCCGACGCGCAGCCCTGGGTGGCATATCCTCCTGACCGAGATGCACGCCATCTGCGTGCAGGGCCAGGGCGATATCCACACGGTCGTTGATTATTATGCGCACTTGGAACTGACGCGCCACCGTCATTGCCCTCGCCGCTTCTCGCTGAAATTCGCGTGGAGACGAATGCTTGTCGCGCAGTTGGATCAGCCGAGCCCCACCTTTGGCCAACAGCCGTACCTGGTCCGAGTGTGAAAGCCCGCTCCGCTGCTGATCTGTGATTGGGTAAATAGTGGGTAAGCGAAACATCATGAATCGCAGTTTTCAACGCTGCGTGCGGCTAGTCCTCTTTTCGCTTGGGTCTTTCATTGGGTCGCAGGACGCGCTTTCTCAGCCGGATCGACTCGGGCGTGACCTCCACCAGTTCGTCATCACCGATGAACTCGAGCGCCTGTTCAAGCGAAAGCTCTTTTGCCGGCACGAGACGCATGGCGTCGTCCGCGGAGGAGGCTCGCATGTTCGTGAGCTTCTTTTCCTTCACAGCATTAACGTCCAGATCAACGGCGCGCGCATTCTCGCCGACAATCATGCCCTCATAAACCTTCGTTCCCGGACGAATGAAAAGTGTGCCGCGTTCTTGCAGATTGAAGAGAGCATAGGTCGTAGTTTCGCCCACGCGATCGGCCACGAGGGAACCTGTTGAACGGCCGCGCATCATTCCCTGCCACTCTCCCCAGCGAAGGAACATGGTGTTGAGCAATCCGGTACCCTTGGTCTCAGTCAGAAACTCGCTGCGAAAACCTATCAAGCCTCGCGAAGGTGTTTCGAACTCGAGCCGCACCCGGCCCGTGCCATGATTCACCATCTTCGTCATCTGGCCTTTACGACGACCCAGTGCTTCGGTGACAACTCCAATGAATTCTTCCGGGCAATCAATTACGACTTGCTCAATAGGTTCAAGCTCTCGTCCATTGACTTTTCTGGTAATTGCTTCGGGCTTGGAAACCTGAAGCTCATAGCCTTCTCGACGCATCATTTCGATCAAAATGGCCAATTGCAATTCGCCCCGACCCGATACCTGGAACTGATCAGGCGACTCAGTTTCCTGAACCCTGATAGCGACATTTCCCAGGATCTCTTTGTCCAATCGCTCCTTGACCTGTCGAGAGGTCACGAACCGGCCGTCTCTGCCCGCGAAAGGTGAATTGTTGACGCCGAAGATCATTGAAATCGTTGGCTCGTCTACCGCAATTGAAGGTAGCGGGTGGGGATTGTCAGCGGACGTGATGGTGTCGCCAATTTCGACATCTTCAACACCTGCGAGGGCAACGATCTCTCCAAATCCGGCACAATCAATCGAAGCGCGCTTGAGACCCTCGAAGGCATAGAGTTGCGACACTTTCATCTTTTGGATCGACCCATCGGCTGATGCAACAGCGACCTGGTCTCCCATGGCAATCTCTCCCGAAAATATTCGACCTATCGCCAGGCGTCCAACGTACTCGCTGTAGTCGAGATTCGCTACGAGCAACTGTAACGTATCTTGTCGCACTTGTTTGGGTGCAGGAATCGTTTCGACAATTTGATCAAAGAGCGGCTGCAGATTGGTCGACTCGTCTGACAACTGTTTCTTCGCAATACCATCCCGCGAAACTGAGTACAGAATGGGAAAATCTATCTGCTCGGATGTAGCGTCGAGATCCAGGAATAGTTCGTAGATCTCATCCACTACTTCTCGAGGACGAGCGTCCTGCCGGTCGATCTTGTTGACTACTGCAATCGCTGGCAGTCGGGCTTCGAGAGCTTTGCGCAGGACGAACCGCGTTTGTGGCAAGCAGCCCTCGGCAGCATCGACCAACAACATCACACCGTCGACCATTTTGAGAACACGCTCGACTTCGCCGCCAAAGTCCGCGTGACCTGGCGTATCGACAATATTGATCTTCACACCGCGGTATCGCACTGAAGTGTTCTTGGCCATGATCGTGATGCCGCGTTCTCGCTCCAAATCGAGTGAATCCATCACGCGATCACGAACCTGCTCGTTCTCCCTGAACGTTCCAGCCTGTCGCAACATCGCATCCACTAGGGTCGTCTTGCCGTGGTCGACGTGCGCGATGATGGCGATGTTGCGAATGTCTTTTCTTTCCTGAGTCATGTTCACCCTACACAGATATGATCCGGAGTTAATTATCGACGTGACGAAACCACAAATCATAACATTGAGAGGTGAATAACTGTGAATGGCTTTCCTGGCTCTTGCCGAGGGTTAACGGGTGAAAGTGCCGATTTGACGCAGCGCCTCGTAGAGCACGATCCCGACTGAAGTAGCTAAGTTGAGACTCCGAACTCTCCGGTTGAGCATCGGGATCGTCAGCGCGCGGTCCCGATTTGCCTGAAGAATCTCATCAGGCAGACCGCGCGTTTCTCGGCCGAACACCAGGCAATCGTTGGCTTGAAACTCCCATTCGAGATACGAGCAAGAGGCCTTTGTACTCAGATAAACAAATCGCGATTCAGACAAAGCCTGGTACAGAGCCTCGATGTTCGAATGACGCTGCAGCGATACCTCTGGCCAATAATCGAGGCCCGCCCGGCGCACGGCACGGTCATCCATTCGGAATCCCGCAACTCCAACAATGTGCAATGGCGTCATCGTCGCAGCACAGAGCCGCGCGATGTTCCCGGTGTTCGGATGAATCTCAGGTTCGACGAGGGCTACGTTGATCATGATGACTACTCGAGCGTGATTCTGTTTTACGCATGATCGATCGCAAGAGAAAGAAAAGCAAAAGGAACGACGTCTTCGCTTGAAGTGTCGTTCCTTTCGAGCGAGGCCTTGCTGGCCTCTTATGTCTGTGTGCGCCAGTAAGAGTTGCTGATGCAACTCCTGGTTCGAAGTTATCTCTTCTTTGCGGCCTTCTTGGTTCCGCCCTTCTTTGCGGCCTTCTTGGTTCCGCCCTTTTTCGCGGCCTTCTTTCCACCTTTCTTAGTTGCCATAGCTTAGTGCTCCTTTTTTCAAGTTTGTACTTTCAGTGTGTGTTTCGTCGTGACCACAAGATAGTGTGTTTCCTTCAGTCTTGTGGGCTAGAGTAAACGGCGCACAACATCTTGCTATATAAACGCAATCTCACGAGATGTCAACAACTTATTAATATTAGGTGAAATATTTTCCACAGCAGTGCGATGCTTTCCAGCTGCATAGATCGGAGGTTGAGCACTTAACTCGAGTCGCGTTCGTATACTGTTGGTGATGACAATGATGGATCATTTCAAGAAACAGAAAGTTGATTCGAAGCTGGTGGGTGAGTGAAGCGAAGGGATCAAAACGAGAAAGGAAGTAGCTCAGCTGCTCCGATCCTGATCATCTAAACAGCGGTGTAAAGATCCATTGATCGTGACGATCAATGTCGTAGTAATAAAGAACCGAACTATTCTGACTGCGGCTTGCGACACCGACGAATGGACCGCTGTAACTGTCTGATGAATCATTGCCACCAGGTGCCGTTTCCTTCGTGCCGATGTTTAGCACGCTCACCAACTGCGGCACCGCAAGTTGTTGCAATTGAGTCATTTGCCGGTCCTGTGAGGTTGGAACCACATTGCCCGCATAGGCGATGATTGACTGCTGAAAGTCGATCAGTTCTTGCGAGCGCGGCCTGATGAGACGCCACTCTCCAGCAGCTGAAAGCGGATCTCGCGCGGCACTCGCGCGCAGGATTTGAAGCTTCTTTGATCCACCTTGTATGGGGATGCCTTCTAGTAGTTGATCGATCGAAGTGGGCAGCGCTTGATCACCCGCAGCACGCAGCATGCTCGCGCGGTAAATGTAAAAAGCACGGATTGCATCAGCGACTTGTTCACCACGAAAGATGGCTTCCTTCTCACGCTGTCGTTGCAGCTGTTGTCGCATACTCGGTGCAGCGGCAAGGGCAAAGAGACTAAGTAGAGTCATCACGGCCAGGAGCGCCACGAGGGCGTATCCTGACTGCTGAGCGGGATTCGAGTCGCGATTGGTGCATTGCAAGCACCGCTGCGACATACCACATATGTTGTGGTGTGGTCTCTGGCTATGGTTCGTCATCTTCAGCATCAACCTTCGGAGTTGGACGCGCTAACGGGCCAAATCCTTTGTCGCCATCGGAGGCCATCGCGAGAGAATGTTTTATCTTGAGGTTCGTATCGGTGAGTACTATCTCCTTCTCCGAGATGCTGGTCACACGGAACCTGCCGGACAAGACATCACCACGTTGCACGTTGAGAAGCTCTTTGTTGTTTTTGTCCTGAAGCAGAGCGATGTCGACATAGTGCTTGTCGCCGATGATGCCAATGTAACTGTAGTTGGGAGTTGGTGGCGCCGCAACGGTAAAAGCTGAGGGGTTGGAGTAGAGTCTGCCATCAGCGGATCGCAGCACAACCTGTCGCTGTCCCGGAGCCGTGATTAATGTCCCGGGTACAACGGCAGAGAGCTGTTGCGGACTCTGATATTTGGTAGACAACTCACGGCCATCGACAACGACGCGAAGTTCAGGTGAAAACTTGTCACCTGTTACCCCAAGCGTGAAGTCACCGGTGCGTGCGTATACGTTTGAGGGTGCGACCGCAGCGAGCATCACCGGAGGTGTGGGTGTCGGAGTCGGGGTTGGCGTAGTTGCTGCAGGAGCGGGTGGAAGAGGCTTTTCGTAATAGACAAAAATGTTTCTTCTGGGCTCGGGTACAGCAAATGTGGCCTGCTGGTAGGAGACCGGCTCTAACTGTGCCAGCAATTCGACCGTTTCCGCCTCAGACTGGTTCCGAGTGGCGCTGTTTACAGTTCTCGAAGCAGGACCAGGTGGCGGCGTAGCACCCGCCGTTCGTGCGGGCTGCTTGTTCGAGTTGCTGCCAAAACCAATAAAAGCCCACCATAAGACAACGAGTGCCGCTACACCCAGGAGCGCAGCGGCAATAAGCTTCTTTCGCTCACTCGGGTTGTTCAAGTCCGCTTTCTGCATTACTTCTGCTCCCCGTTAGCTGCGCCATTGTCGGCAAGAGTGCGTTGAAAGTAGGTCGCCATGTCGAGACGCAAACTTACCAGTGACCCACGCGAACCACTCGGTGTGCCCTCGGTCGACAAAGGAGCATTTGTTTCAGTAGCGCGTTCCAACTCGACTGCGTTGATAATGATGAATTGTCTGCTGCTCTCCAAATCCCGCACAAAGTGACGAAGATTCTGGTATTGACCTTCCACCGTCACGGCGACTGCTATTCCCGGATAGACACTCTGCCACTTAGCACTGGTCGACTTCTTCGCGGCCTTTGATCCCGCAGGCTCGAGGGTTGTGTATGTTGGCCCGGAGGTGTTTCGCAAACCATTCTTACTGATCAGCTCATTCAGCTCATCATACAGATCCATTCGCCCTTGAGCGTGTTGTGCCAGTCGCCTCGTCTCAAACTCTTCCATGCTACCCGTTATCTTCTCGACAATAGCCTTCGTGTCCTCGCCTCTTTGCATTACATCGGTCGACGAACGCAAGAGGGTTTGCAGACGTTCTCGTTCGCGTTGCAGCGAAGCGAGGCGTGACTGAGCTGGCAATAAAAAGTAGAAGTAGCTGACGAGCACCAAAAGGACGACTAGAACGCTTAGCGAAACTGCCACCAGCTCGGCAATGCCGAACATGCCCTGCCGCCGGGAGCCACGAAACTGAGTCAATCGGCGCCGAATCTGCGCCGAACGCAGAGACCGTTGATTTGTCGACAAAGGCTCGCTCATCGTGCGTCACCTCCCTTTGGTTCGACCGATGCAACATTTGCGGCGTGGTCAGAAACCGAGGGAGCGCCGGCACGCGGTGTGTAGATTACGTAGAGCTCATATTCAGTTCCGCCCTCGCCGCGTCCTTTTTGCAGATTCTGTGAACGGAGCTCAGCATTGAAAATGCCGGCCCGGTCCATCAGAGCGATCATATCAGTAACTGTTTGCGACGATTTGGCAAAGACCGCGAGATCCAATTGGGCAACTGTTTGCCCTCCGTGAGCACCAACTTCGCGAACGCTGATGCGTGCGACCCTCACGTTCGCAGGCAGCGCCGCCTCAAGATCCGCAAAGAGTCTTGACCACGAGAAGCGCTTTCGGTCAACCAGCTCGTGAGCAGCGCTGAGAGTCTGTCGCTGGTCCGTCGTCAGCGAATCCTTTACTTGTTCGGCTCGTTGTCTGAGGACCTGTTCCTGCTGGCTAAGTTCATTAATTTCGATCTGAATGGCGCTGGACTTGGTTTGCGCCTGGCTAGTCGCACGAACGATGAAAATGACACATATGAGCGAGAGGAAGGCGACAAGGATCGCGAGCGTCCAGGGGAGGGCCTTATTATTAAAAGGCTTGCTTGCTAAGTTAAGTCGATTCACCGGGAAATTCTTTCGGGTTTTCGCCAAAGGCTAGCCGGGCAGGCTTACCTTTGAAGCATACCGCCGCCGTTGGATGAGCGCAACCGGGCAAACGAACGATCATGCTCGCTGACATGTTACACGCGCGCAGCCGAGGCCCGTTTCAGAAATAACACGGCTATGAAAATACCCAGGAGGACGACTTCATTGCCGCCTGGGTCGCAGGGGCTTTTCAGTGGCTGCGAGCGACGGTCGATGGGCGCATATTCGGTTGCCACCGTTACGTTTGGCCCGGTATAGAGCGGAATCGGCGAGGTCCACAAGTTCGATCGGATCCTTAGCATCGTCCGGAAACGCAGCGACGCCAATACTAATTGTGATGCGGTGGGTTTCCGCCTGATTCGGGGAGTCGGCGCGGGCTGCGGCGGGAAACTCTTGCTGCTCGACCGCCGACCTGACACGCTCAGCCGCTACGAGCGCTTGAGCGTAGTCGGCGTCGAGCAAGAATGCAGCGAATTCTTCACCTCCAAAACGGGCAGCCACATCACCTGCTCTCAGCGCCTGCTTAATAATCCCCCCCAGCATTTCCAGCGTCTGGTTGCCAACCAGATGACCGTACCTGTCGTTTACTTGTTTGAAATGATCGAGGTCCATCATCAAGACGCAGAAAGGCATTGACTGGGCCGCAGAGCGCATGGCTTCACGTCGCAGCTCAGAAAAGAACGACTTGCTCGTCAAGAGACCGGTCAGATCGTCATGCGCCAGCAAGCGGTGTACTTGCTGTTGGAATTCGCGGTCAATGTCGTCGAGCATTTCAAACCTGAACATTTGCTCGCCAATCACGATTTTGTCACCGTCGGCGAGCAATGCTTCAGTAATTGCCGTTCCGTTGACGAGTGTTCCGTTCGTCGAACCGAGATCGACGATTCTGCATCGGATTTCGCCATGAGAAACTGTCTCCGTAATGATGCGGGCATGAAGTCTCGAGGCTCGGTTATCGTTGACCCGTACGTCTGCCTCAATCGCTCGACCGAGCATCACTTCTGCACGCTCGAGCGGAATGGGAATAGCCATCTGTTCGCCGCGAAGGGTTATCAAGGCCGGCCGCCGCTCGCCTGAAGCAGACATTTGCTGCGCCGGTAGACGCGATTGCGTTTGGCCAGACGCTTTTTCATTAGGCTTATGATTCATCTATGTCGGTTTGGAAAATCTTCAACGAGGCAGTTGTCGCGACTCATGCTGAAGGGGTTCAGCCGCGCGTATCTTATCGTGCGATCAGTGACGTGGCAACATATGGCTGCCTTGAGTGCCTTGAGTGGGCGAAGCCAACAGCAGACCAGTCGAGGAATGGAAGTCTCAGGTTTTCATGTGCTTGCTAGCTAATGTTTAACTCTGCACCGGACCGACCCGCGGCCGCCCGCAGTATCGCTCGCTTGTGACCGTGCGCGGCTTCCTCCTATAATTACCCATCAGCAAGGGGGTTTGTATCGAGGAGGAAGCCGGCATCTGCAAGTCGATCCGGCGGGGAGAATCATTTGCAGGAAGACACGAACGGAAAGTGCGCCACTTCTTTGGATGGCCGCACCGTTGAGCAGGTGGCGGTCGCCACCTTGCCTACGGAGTGGGGTGAATTCAAAATCGCCGGCTATCGCTCATTAATCAGCGACGAAGAATATGTTGTGCTGTTTAAGGGGAAGATGCGCCGGGAGGTCCCGACGCTGGTGAGGATTCATTCACAATGTCTAACCGGAGATGTATTTGGATCCACAAAGTGTGATTGCGGGCCCCAACTCCATCGCACCATGCAGATGATTCAAAAGGAAGGTCGCGGGGCGCTCGTTTATCAACAACAGGAGGGGCGTGGCATTGGAATCCTCAACAAGATACGCGCCTACGCGCTTCAGGACGAAGGCGCCGACACAGTCGAAGCAAATGAACAGCTAGGGCTGGCGGTTGATCTGCGTGAATACAGGCAGTGTGCTGAAATCCTGTTCGATCTCGGTTTGTGCAAGGTTCGCGTGATGTCAAATAATCCTCTCAAGCTCCAGGCACTCGAAGAGGCAGGCCTAAAAATCGTGGAACGTGTGTCTATTCAGGTTGAGTCGACGGAAGAGGCGGACCACTATCTTCGAACCAAGAAGGAGAAATTGGGCCACTTACTGGAATTCTGATCAGTTAAAACTGAAATCCGTCCAGTTACTCACGGTTCAAGGCATTCGCAACAATCAGGAATCGAGAGAACTCAATAACACCCTTTTGTGGCAGCCCTGCATTCACATTAAAAGGCCGCAAGGAGTTGCGGCCTTCCAGTAATTCGCCAGAGTTTTTGGGGTTGTTTAGTCCTTAGTTGACGCCAGGGCCTTCTTGATCTTATCCATGGTCGCGCGAGTCTGCTCTGCAAATGGACCTTTAGGGTCGAGTCGGAGATACTCCTCAAACTCATTGACAGCGTCTGGAGCTCGGCCCACCTTTAGATAAAGGTTGCCTTTCACTAGATGCGCTGGCGCAAGATCAGGTTTGAGTTTTAGAGCCTGATTCACCTGGGCGTAGGCTTTTTCCATTATGGGCCGCCACTGCGCTTCTTCTTTCAGTTTCGATCCCATGACCCAATAGACCCGGGCCAGCGTCAGGTGGCCCTGATACGAACGGTCTTCAAGTGTAAGACCCTGCAGCAAAATCTTCTCCGCGTCTTCGTCCTTTTTTTGCCGCAAGTAGATTTCGCCGAGGGCAAACATCGCGTTGACTGCTTTAGGATCGATCTCCACGGTTTTACGAAGGGTTTGTTCCGCCTTATCCCACTGTTGCAGATCCATATAAGCGGTTCCGAGCTTGAGTTGGGCCTGCACAAATTTAGGGTAGATGGCTACTGCTTGTTCGTAATGCTTCGCTGCTTCGGCGAGACCTTCTTTGGTCCCGGTCGCCAGAGCAGTTTCACCTTTATCGAACGCCTTCTGAGCTGCCGGAGGCACGCCGGCTTCAACCACGCCCGTTGGATTTGCAGCGCCTATCGCGGACGGATCGGGCCTGAGAGTTAGTTGGACGTACACGGTGGAGGTCGTGCCTAACTCCACCGTTTCCTGAACGGGCACGTAACCCGGCAGCCTAACAGAGACAGTGAACTGCACGGGGCCGAGCTTGTCGAAACGAAATCTCCCGCTTCGATCGGTTCTTTCCTGGCCAATGATGCCGCCCGAAAAAGCCTCGCAACTAACGAGGACATCGAAGGCAGGCTTACTTCCATCCGCGTAACGAACCTGACCGACAATCTGGCCGGCCATTGGCTGACCCTCGAGTCGACCTTCACGCGAGTTCTGGGCCGAACCAAGCAGTGAGCTCGACATAAGTACGACTGCTGCGATCACAAATCTCTGAACAATGGCGCGCGGCATTTTACTTCTCCTTATTTCTTATTCACCTGATAAAGTCGGGAGACGAAACAAAGACACGTCCACAAAAGCTACCTGGTGTTTGCCGGCAACCTCGCCTTGATCGCTTGGGCGGTGGCGCGAGCTTGCTCGGCGTAAGTTCCCTTTGGTTCCAGCCGCAGATACTCTTGAAGCTCCGTCAAGGCATCGTCGAATTTCCGGGCACGCATTAAAACTTTGGCGGCCAGAAGATGAGCGTCAGCAGCGTTGGGGTTGAGTTGAAGCGTAAGAGCCAACTGTCGCCCCGCGCGCGGTACATCGTCCTTTTTCCAGTAGACGCGCGCGAGTGTGAAATGGGCCTTCCAGGAACGATTGTCAAGCAGCAAACCGTCTCTGATTGTCTTTTCAGCTTCGGCCAAACGTGCTTGGTGGAAGTATACCTCACCCAAAGCAAAAAACGCATTTGGAGCCTTATTGTTGATTTCGACAGCGCGGCGCAGTGAGGCCTCTGCCTCTACCCATCTTCCCGCATCCATGTAGAGCGTACCAAGACTCAGTTCCGCTTCGAAAAATTTCGGGTAAAGGCTTAGTGCTTTCTCAAGTTGCCTTACCGCAAGGTCAATATTCTTATCGTCGAAGATCGCTGCTTGAGCTTTTTCAAATTGCTGGCGCGCTTCAGCGGGAACCGAAGCATCGATGTACCCGATCGACTTCAGGGTTCTCTTCGTCTCCGAGAGTGGCGCCTCAGGCGCGAGAAAGATGTTCACATATTCACTGGTTTGGGTTAGCAGATCGATCGCCTGCCTGGCCTCTTGATATCCAGCAGCATGAATTGTGAGCGTGTACTGTGTTGAGGCTAGCCCCGAGAAACGAAACTTACCATCACGGTCCGTCAGTATTTGGCCAACCACACCACCAGCGAAAGCTTCGAGGCGGACGATGATATTGGCGGCGGGCCCCTTAGTGTCCTCGTATCGAGCCTGACCATAAACTTCAAGCGATACAGGATGCGTGGGTGTCCTAATCTGGGCAAGCACCGAAGTTTGGAGTAGCAGCAGTACGGCGAGTAGCGGCAGCGAGCGAAAGACCAGAGGTTTCATATTACTTGGCCCCCCTTACCAGGCAGGGAAGATAGGTCTAAGGGTTACGAAAACAAAAAGGGAGGGGTTGTTTCCCCCTCCCTATCAAGTTAGCCCAGGATAAATGGGCCTAGAACTCAAATCGAACTCCAAGCCGCAAGTTGAAGGGGAGGTAGAACGATCGAGGTTGCAAGAAGTCCACATTGTTAACGCCAGCAGAAGTCTCACGAAATTCCTGCGGTTGGCGAATCTTCGTACTGTTAAAGATGTTGAAGAGGTCACCAACAAACTTGACCGCGGTGTTTTCCGTTATCTTCCAAGCATAGTCAGCATGAGTATCGAATCGATTATACCAGACAGTGCGTCCCAGTTTGCCACGACCTCCGACGGGGATTTCTCCCGCATTCAGGTAGGCCGGGTGAGCTAAGAACTCACTGATTGGCAGCCCCGACTCAGTGTGGAAATTAAAACCAAGGTTGAGACCGTTAAGGCTCGGCCACTTGCTGGTCTTGCTGAATGAGTAGCTGCCGTAGATGTTCCCGATGTTGCGGCGGTCAGTGTTTAGCGGACCGACGGCAAACTGATCACCAAGCAGGTTAAATTCGCCCTGAACGAAATCAAACAACGAGCTGATTCCAGGATCTGTCTGACCATTGTCGTTGCGCAGGTGGCCTTCGTAATTACCCTTCAGGCTAGCAACGCGCCAGTTTGACAAGAGCTGCCAGTTATCCGCGAAACGCTTGTTGAGTTCGAGCTCCAGAGCTTTGTACTTGTGAATGGGATCGGGGAAACCATCCGGTATGCCATCAATGCCGAACTCGCCCGCATTTGGATTCGGGTCATAACAGACGGCGCCCAGAACCAGACCGTTCGAATCCGTAACAGACGGAATATTGAACGGAACGGCACCGGCAGAGTTACGGCACGCAGCCGGAATCGTGCCACCAACTGTGTAGACGTGCGGTATCGGATTGATCACGCGATCAAAGGCCTTATTGATGTTCGCGAGGAAATAGGTCTGGCCGAACAGTCCAGCGTTGAACTGCTCAACGGAAACCACCGCGGCGTCCTCGATAATCCGCTTTTGGTTGCGAATGATGAAACGGGCAGAGAAAACGAAGTTCTTTGGCAACTGCGTTTCAAAGCCAAGTACATTCTCATCGATGAAACCAAGCTTTGTGCCCGAAAGGATCGGGTTTGAAGGATCATTGAAGGAAATTCCAATGCCGCCGCCCGTGCCGGTAGGTGAACTACTAAGCAAGTGAGCTGCGTCATAGGCGGGATTGACGGTGCCGAATGTGTTGATGTCCGCGCACCTGTCAGCCGCGCTTACCGTTGTGGCACATGTGTGGAACGCTGGCGCAAAGCGACCGCCGGTGAAGTCCTGTTCAGCCGACAGTGAACGCTCGGCTAAATCCAGAGGTAGATATTCAAAGAACCTGCCCCAGTTGTAATAGGCCTTCATGGTGCCCTTGCCGGTTGGATCCACAGTGACACCAACACGTGGCGCCCAGTTGTCGGTAAACGAGTATGCGGCTCTCACACCCTCAGAGGACGGGCTGCCCTGGACGCGCTCGGTCTCCCAACGAAGTCCCGCTAGACCTGTTATGAAACGGTTAACGCGCCAGGTATCCTGGGCGTACCACGCGTGGTAACCCGACTTAGTATCAAATACGGGGTCACCATATTCACCACGGTCCTGTCTCAGATAGACTCGGCGTCCGCCTGCTCCCAAACCAATGTTAGTGCCACCAGGCACGAAGAAGACCGGACAATGCGGGCAGGTGTTCGGATTGGTATTGGAAACTGTGCGCAGTGACCAGGCTACGTTTACGGGTTGCCCAACAGCAGCGGCTGCACCGGCACCGGCCAGAGACGTAAGTGGGAGTCCGGCTTCATTAGCGGCCGGAATCGGGTATTTTGGACCGCTGCGATCACGGGTCCCGCTATACAGCGCTTGCTGGAACTGGTAGCCAACGCTAAACGAGTGCGAACCCCAGAACGAAACCTGCTTCTGGGTGTCGGCGCTGAATCGTCGAGTCCGACCGCTGGTAGGTTCAACGAACCCGCGACCGATGGCGGTGAACTGACCGCGAGTCGCGCCAGTCGTTACGCCCACACCGGTGCGATCAACAATCTGATTGAAATTGGCAAAGCCAGTTTCATCGAAGTGATTGTTCGCCTGGCTAACGGAAGCACTCAACGTCCAGGTGGGGGTGAGCGATCCGTTGTACCGGAGGGACTGGTTGCGCGAACCAAAGTCCAGTTCGCTGAACGCCGTCGTGTTGTCGATGTTTAGAGAAGCGAAAGAGGAAAGATTCGTCTTGGTTGGGTCGCCATAGATCGAATACGCCAGAGTGTGACTTGGGGTAATGTTCCAGTCAGCTTTAAACGCATAGTTATATGAGCGATAGCGCTGAAGGTGATCACCCACCAGAGACAGAAGGCCTGAACCCGTAGCGCCACGCACGATGTCACGTCTGATGCTCGGATTGAATGATCCAAAGAAGAACAACTTGTTCTTCACAATTGGACCACCAACGTCTGCGCCCGCGTCATAATTTTCCTGGTGGAGTAGTTTCCCGACCTTGTTAACGCTGAAATCATCGCGCTGCTTGCGCGTGGCTTCAAAAGACTTCGGACGAGCATAGCCATAAATGGCCCCGTGAAATTGATTGCCGCCCGATTGCGTGATGATGTTGACGATACCACCAGTGGCCTGACCATACTGAGGTTCAAACCCGGCGGTCTTTACCTGCACTTCTTTTACGAAGGAGGTGTTGATGCCGGTTCCCAGCGGACCATATGAACGTGAGAACGTTCCGATGCCGCCAAAAGCCGAGTCAGTAATGTTCACGCCGTCGGCAACATACAAGTTGTCGAGTGCGGAACCGCCGGAGATCGATGGATTATCACGACCTCCACCGAGGCTGTCTGACGTTCCCGGCGCAAGGTAGAACAGGGCGGAAACACCGCGAGCTACGGGAATGTTACTAAACAGTTGGTCATTAAGGTTGGAGCTTACAGCCGTACTGGCCTGGTCCACCTCATTACCCGCTGTGATATTCACGGTCTCAGAAATATTTCCAGCTTCGAGCGTGATGTTGTGGGTCGCTGTTTTACCCACATACACTGTCACGTTGGCAATCTCTGCGCCCTTAAAATTTGCCATCTCGACGCGCACTGTGTAGTTACCTGGATTCAGGTTCTCCACAGAAAACATGCCCTGGTCATTGGTTGTCGTAGTACGTTCAGCTGAGCCACCCGTGACTCTCACGGTGGCGCCTGCCACTGCAGCACCACTGGCATCATTGACCTGGCCGGCGATGGACCCTTTGGTCAATACGTCCTGAGCCGAGACGGCCGTGGCGGCCAGCCCAAGACACAGGACCATAAAAAATCTTAAAGCAATCTTCATTTTGTGCTTTCCTTTCTTGAGCTGTTGAGGAATGCCGCTTTCCATCAATGCTTGACTGACCTTTGCAGCTCACTGGCGGCACCCAAAATTCCGTACGAGCATTCAAAAAAACCCTCGTGCGGCCCACTTTCGCAATTCGCATGCCTGCAAGCGGTTCTCGCTCCTGCGTAAGTAACTCAGGCATTTAGCGGGACCAAATGGTTAGCGAGGGCCGGATGAAATCCAAAAAAATGGGAATATCCAGAATCCCAAACCGAAACTTTGAAAGTCGATCCAAAAAATGTGTCAGACCGCACAGACAAACTCTCAGGCTGCCATTTCGGATGAAATCACCCGATTAGCCGATTTTAGTTTTCCGAGAAACTGGCTGATTCTCCGGAATTTCGTAGTCCCCCCATCAAACGTCCAATAACCCGAAACAGTCTTTCTTCAGACCGTTCCTCCTGACGCTGAGAAAAGAATATCTAACCGGATTGAAGAGTTTTAAACGAAGGAGACAAAGATGAGGCTCTCGCGCACTTCCGCGAAAGCGATTGAAGTGGTTCCCTCTTACTCAGAAGCTCAAAGCCAAAATGTAACACCTCGCGATCACTGGCGGAGACAATCTTACCGGCACCCAATCAAGTCCCGTTTGGGCATATGCTAGACTGAGTGATGTTCCGTCATACTCCTGTCAAGAGACGCCATGTCTGAGCGCATCTATCGCGATCCGGTTCATAACATCATTCGCGTTCTCACCGACACTGATGAAGGCGAGTTGATGATTCGGCTGATCGACACGCCGGAGTTTCAAAGGCTGCGTCGCATAAAACAATTGGGACTTGGTCTCTATACCTACCAGGGCGCGGAACACTCGCGCTTCACGCACTCGCTCGGTGCATTTCATCTGATGACTCGAGTGTTGGATCGGCTCAGCGAAAGATACGACATTAAGAAAGAAGATCGAGTTGCGGTCCGAGCCGCCGCTTTACTTCATGACGTGGGCCACGGATCGTTTTCTCACGTCATGGAGAAAGTCCTTAACTTCCATCATGAGCGCTGGACGGTTGAAGTGATACTCAGCTCGGACACCGAAGTCGGCGAGCTACTTGCTGCCTACTCTGAGAACTTGCCGGGGAGGATTGCCGCAATCATCGAAGGAACGTTTCAGCCGGCTGCCTTGCGCCAATTGGTGTCGTCACAGCTCGATGTCGATCGCATGGACTATCTACTGCGTGATTCGTTGATGACCGGCGCGAAGTATGGCATCTATGATCTGGAATGGATCATCAGTGCCCTGGCGATCGATCAGGATTCGGATCGTATTTATGTCGCCGCGCGCGGACTCTTTGCTGTGGAGGAATACCTGCAGGCCCGCTACTACATGTTTCGACAAGTCTATTTCCATCGGACATTGCGATCGGCCGAAGCGGTGTTGCGTTCAATTCTGCGGAGAGCATTGCAGCTGCTCGAGTCTGGACAGGAAGTTTGGTATGCAAAAGATACGGCATTTGAAAAGATCCTGCGACGTCAGACACTAACGATCACGGAGCATTTGCAGGTGGACGACTCGGATGTTCTGTTTCACGTTAAGCAGTGGCAGCGCTCAGCCGATACAATTCTCAGCGATCTAAGCCGGCGCTTCATTGGACGTCGTCTCTTCAAAGCGATCGATCTTGATATGCCTTCTTCAGAAGAAGCGGATTTCTTAGCGCGGGCGCGACATTGCGTTGAGAGTGCCGGATTCGATCCCGAATACTACTTTGTTGAGGATCGCGCCAGCGATGTGCCTTACTACAACTACTACACCGCTCAGGGAGCAGAACCCAAGACGAGAATCTATGTGGAGAGTGGCTATGCCCAACCTGTTATTCGCGAGATTAGCGAAGTAAGTGAAGTAGTTCGTGGATTACAGCGCGGTTACGAATTACATCGGGCCTGTTTTCCTTCCGAAGTAAAGAACGCAATCTACGAGCTTTACCATCAATCAGGTCCGCAGCGCCGATCCATTAGTGGCAGCCATGCCGGAACTGCCGGAGATTAGAATTATGCGAATAGCTGGAGTGGATCCCAAGACGGTGGACCGTCAGATACGCGTCGTCTTCGAAGCTCAGGTAAAAAATTGGGGTGCGCCTCTACTAAACCATCTTGTTTACGCCCGACGTCCTTCCGTTTTTCGCGCTGTCCGGGCGATGTGGAGCGGAATTGACTCGTCTGGATTGATCGATCCTAAATTGAGAGCTTTGCTCAACCGGCGTGTCGCTTCGATCAATGGTTGCGAGTTTTGACAGGACATAAATGCTGCCGTGGGCAGCGAACTGGGGCTATCGGATGAAAAGATTGAAGCACTACCAGAGTATTCGAGGAGCCTGCTTTACGACGATACCGAACGGCTCGCTCTCGAGTATGCGGACGCGATGACGATAACTGGCCGTGAGGTTTCTGATGGACTATTTGCTCGACTGCGCGAAAGTTTCGACGAAGACACAATTGTAGAATTAACGGCCACGATCGGATGGGAAAACGCTTCCAGCAAGTTCAATCGGGCCCTTCGAATTCCCTCACAGCAGCTGTGGAAGAGGAAAACTTCGAAGTAAAAAATGATCGCACGCAAGTCAGCATTGTTGATTGTCGTATTTTTCCTGGGCCCTGCCGAGATGATCCGGTCCCATGCGCGGGTTCGTCAGATAACGGTGGCCGTATTGGATTTCGGGAATTCGGTTCTTGGCAAAGTCGCCACGGATCAACTGGTCAAGAAACTAAAGTCGGTCGGTGCGGTTAGCATCATTGACCGTGACGCCGGCATGAGCGCGGTGCGCGGAGCAGGCTATGCTGGCTCGTTAAACCTCTCGTTGAAAGAAGCGCGGGATCTTGGCGAAGGGATCGGGTGCGATTTTTATTTCATTGGTGATGCTCAAACATTGCGCCGCTCGGTCTCGAGCAAGCCGATTTATTTCGAGTCTTACGCTTCAATCTTTTTGGTTAGCTCGCGGACGGGGAAGCTCGTAATGTGGGAACGTCCGAGCTTTGAGGGAACTGACCCCACCGCCGTAGAGCAGAAGTTGCTGGATGCACTCGCCCGCAGTGATCTTGCGGAGCGATACTGGGCCGCAATTCAGAAAGCAAGCAGCGAAGAAAAACAACAACGCGAGTTAGCCATTGCGACCGCACTTCCCATTATTGAAGAGGTACCGGAGGATGAAAAGGCGGCCGAGGCCGTGGGACTACGAATGCCCAGGCCTTATCGCCGTTTGCGACCTGTGTATCCTGAGACCGCGGCGCGCGCTGATGCTGAAGCTGTAGTTGATGTCTTTGTCGACCTGGACGCCGCGGGTGAAGTTGTTCGCATCGATGTCACACGCTGGGCGGGATTTGGTCTTGACGAGGCCACAGTTGACACAGTTCGACAATTACATTTTTTCCCCGCGATGCGTAATGGAAGGCCTATCCCCATCCGTATTCTCCTGAGATACAACTTTCGTAAACCAGTTCGGTGAAATTAATGAGACCGATGTCGAAAACAAAATGGACCACCGCATTCCTTGTGTTGGTTTGTTCGCTCGTTGCCGTCCTTCCGTACTTTCAATTCTCGCCCACGTTTGCGTCAGTTGACGGACACGCTGACTACGTTTCGACGGATACCCGGGAGGGACGCCTGGCAGTCTTCGATAATGTTTGGGAAACCATCGATGAACGATACTACGACCCTCATTTTGCAGGAATCGATTGGAACGCCCCGCGCACGATGTTTCGACAGGCGGCGGCGGACGCGCGAGGAAGTTACGAGTTGTACGAAGTGTTGCGACGCATGGTCTCGTCTTTAAGAGACCCGCATACGCGTGTCTACTCTCCGGAAGAAAAGTTTGACTGGTGGAATCCCCGCTTTGTAAGTATGGGGCTCACGATTCGTGAAATCGAAGGTGTGCCGACGGTAGTTCAGGTCGATCCGAAGTCAGACCCGGCTCGCGCAGGTATTCGCGCTGGCGACCAGCTCGAGAGTATTGATGGAGTCTCAGCATCGTACCTGGTCGAGCAAAGAATCGGGGCAAGCCAGTCGCTTCTTCACTCGAATAGATCAGAAGGGGTTCGGGCGGTGGCGACCTTACTGGAAGGCGTGGCCGGCAGCAGCACCAAACTTGGTTGGAAGGGAAGGGCTGGCAAGGTAAAGGTCGCGACGTTCCGGCGTTTCTGGAATCAACGAGAACTTGGGTTTCGAATTAGTCAAGAGGAACACAAGTATCTCGTGATTGAGCTTGAGGCGTTTACCCAGCCGCTCGTTCTTGAGTTAATGCGAGCCTTGAAAGACAAGCTGGGCAACGCACGCGGAGTTGTTCTTGATTTACGTAATAATGGAGGAGGCGACGCTGACGCCATGGCGGAATTCGCCGCAATTTTCCTGGGACAAGGCGTAAGTTTAGGCAGTTTTACGAATCGTGCAGGCGAGAGCTTTCAATTAAACACTCACGCCAAATCGATCTTCTCCGCGTCGTGGACTTCGCCAACCCGGCTTCCCCTGGTTGTGCTGATGAGTGAACGTACCTCGAGCGCAGCGGAGATCCTGGCCGCGGTCCTGCAGGCTCAAGGGCGCGCGCGCTTGGTTGGCGCCGCAACGTGTGGTTGTGTATTGGCAATTCGCTCGCGCCACACTCTGCCGGACGATGGCGTACTCGACGTCAGCGAATTCGATTATCAAACTGCTGACGGAATTCGACTGGAAGGTCGTGGCGTTCAACCTGAGGATTTGATCCAGCATGAGAGGCGCGACCTCTATTCCAAACGCGACCGCGCGCGTCAAAGGGCTCGGGAAATGCTCAATGAAGACGGCAGGCAACTTCGTTAACGCATCTCTCCAAAACACCTGCTTAAATGCCTAAGGCATCATGCTATGATTCGGGCGCAAAGCTCGAAATCGGAATAAGCTGATGCTTTATCTATCGCAAATATTGGGTCGCCCCATCCGCGATCTCGAAGGCGAGCGTGTGGCGACAGTCAAAGACGTAATTGTTCGTCTCGGTGAAGATGATCATCCACCCGTGACGGGAATCGTGGCGCGTTATCGGCGTCGCGATTTTTTCGTTTCCCGCTGGCGCATCACAGAGCTAAACGAACAGGGCGTTCGTCTAAATTCCGACATATTGGATCTGCGGCCTTTTGTACGGCGTGAGACGGAGGCCCTACTCGCGCGTGACGTGCTGGACAAACAGTTGATTGATGTTGACGGCAAACGTGTGGTCCGAGTCAACGATGTACAGATTATCCAAGCCGCGGGAGATTGGAGAGTGACGGGGGCCGACGTTAGCTTACAAGGGCTATGGAGGCGGCTTGCACCGGCTGGTTTCATGGGAACTAAAGGTGCGGTCGAAGTCATCGATTGGTCCGATGTGGGTTATCTGGCGACCGATGCGGCCACCGTTCAGCTGAAATCCTCCAGCGGTAAGCTTGCGCGACTGCATCCAGTAGAAATCGCGCGCCTGGCAGAAGCCCTTTCCTACCATCACGGTTCAGAAGTCGTGGAGTCCCTTGACGATGAAATCGCCGCGGAAACGCTCGAGGAAATGCCGCCCGAGCGGCAGGCACGAATTCTCGGCGACATGGATGAAGAACGAGCGGCGGACATTCTCGAGTGGATGTCTCCGGACGAAGCCGCCGATGTTCTGGGCGATTTGCCGGAAGAGAAGGCCGAAGAACTGTTAGGCTTGATGGAAGGCGATGAACAGGCGGACGTAGCCGAGTTGTTGCCTTATGCGGATGACACAGCGGGCGGCTTAATGACTACTGAGTTCGTGTCGCTGCCCAGTCAACTGACCGTGGGTGAAGCTCTCGCGCGTTTGCGCGAGATGGCTGAAACCCCCAACATGATCTACTACCTGTACGTGGTTGATGGTGAGAGTTCATGGAAGCTTCTGGGGGTGATCGCGCTGCGCAGTCTGATCCTTGCGGATCCGTCTTCGCCCCTCGATGAAGTGATGCGAAGAGAGTTTCAAACGGCGCACGTCGATGATCATGCGTCTGAGGTCGTACAGAAGATCGCCGAGTACAACCTGCTGGCCCTTCCTGTGATAGACGAGGCGGGAGATATTCTCGGCATCATCACTGTTGATGACGCCATGGAGATCCTGTTGCCAAAGGACTGGCGTCAGAGATTGCCGAAACTGTTTGGATAGTAAGAGTGCGAACGCATCCGGAAATGGGCGAGGATCCTCCAAGTGGCAGAGCAACGAACAGCCGCGCGGGCCGCAGGCCGAGGCCTTTTACGGCGTGGCGCTCGGGGTGTGCGCCATACACTGGTTCGCAAGAGGATGCTCGCTTACCTGGCGATTCTCGGTCCCGGAATGATCACTGCAAATGCTGGTAATGACGCAGGCGGGATCGCGACCTTTGCTTCAGTCGGGGCCGAATTCGGTTACCGTCTTCTTTGGGTCCTAATTCCGATCACAATAAGTCTGGGTATTGTGCAGGAGATGTGCGCCCGTATGGGCGCCGTTACCGGCAAGGGACTGGCCGACCTGATTCGTGAGCGGTTCGGTGTTCGGTGGACCGCCCTGGTAATGTTGACGTTATTAATAGCCAATGGCGGCGTAACCGTTTCAGAGTTCGTTGGCATAGCCGCTGCCACTGAGTTGTTCGGCGTGCCCCGCTTCATCTCTGTCCCTTTCGCGGCAATCAGTGTGTGGTGGTTGGTCGTAAAGGGTTCGTATCAGCGAGTCGAGCGAGTGTTCCTTATGATGTCACTCGTATTCCTCGGCTATGTTGTCTCTGCTTTCCTATCGCGACCGAATTGGACAGAGGTTGCCGTAGGCTTGGTGAAACCGACGTTTGGTTTTGATCAAGCCTTCCTGTTTACGTTTGTCGCGATCGTGGGTACTACAATTTCTCCTTACATGCAGGTGTATGTTCAATCGTCGGTTGTAGAAAAGGGAATAACCGCTGACAACTATGCGGAAACAAGAACCGACGTTTGGGTGGGAACACTTTTCGCGATCTTGATCGCTTTCTTCATAGTGGTCTCGACGGCGGCGACACTGCATCAGTACGGAATACGCGTCGAGACAGCCGCAGATGCCGCGCGTGCGTTGCGGCCCCTCGCGAGTAGGTATGCTGAAACTCTTTTCGCCGTCGGCCTCTTCGGGGCCTCGATGCTTGCCGCCGGGGTGCTGCCATTGGCCACTGCGTACTCGATAAGCGAGGCCCTCGGGTTTGAAAAGGGAGTTTCGCGCAGTTTCCGCGAGGCCCCGATCTTTCTTGGGACTTTCACCTTTTTGGTGGCCGTGGGCGCGGCTATTGCGGTTATTCCCGGCTTGCCATTGATTCGCGTCTTAGTGGTGACTCAGGTCATTAACGGTTTGCTATTACCTGTGGTTCTGTTTGCAATTCTGCGGCTGGTTAACGATCGCGAGATAATGGGGGCTCACGTAAACGGTACGATTTATAATGCAGCCGCTTGGCTGACAGCGATTGTCGTGACTCTGTTATCGGTGCTCTACATAGCCATAATGATTTTCCCGAATCTCTTAAGCCGTTGACTCTCGTAGCCCTCTCGTAAAGTGTTGCAAACGGTGATAAAAGAATAGCCGGCAACTTTTCATTTCGCTCTTCGATTCTTGCGCCGGGGTGTCCAGACACGCAGTGCCTCGCTCTAAGCGGAAAAACAAACTCATACTCTTTGTCGTCGCGACCGCCATCGCCTCACTGGCGTTCTATCTACTCGTTCACTTTAATTCAGAGCTCCAGGAACTTCTCCGCCCGCAAATGGGTGGACTGGCTTCACAAGCCGAAACCTTTGTGAAGGCACTTCAGTTGGTTTTTCTTGGAATCCTCGCCTATCTGCTGGTACGTGCTCTCAACTCACTTATCTTCGGACTAGCATTTCGCCTGCGGCAAGGGTTTGAAGCTCCCACGTTAGTTAGAAACGTCTTCTCTATCGTAGCCTTCACGCTTCTTTTCCTGCTGATCTTTAGTAGTCTTTTCCCGCGCGTTAACCTCGGCGCGCTATTTACGACCTCAGCCATCTTTGGCGTCATTCTCGGTCTGGCCTTACAGGACACCCTGGGAAACTTTTTCGCGGGTATCTCGCTTCAAGCTGACCGGCCTTTCCAAGTAGGCGATGTAATTACGGTTGGGGCACAAAGACATACCGGAGTTGTTGAAGAGATCACTTGGCGAGCAATCAAGATTCGCACATTTACGAACCATGTAGTCCTTATTAATAACAGCTCGGCCGCAAAGGAACCCATCGAGGTGTGTCCGCGAGGAAATCTAAACGCCCGCCTTGTCTTATTCAACACGCTCTTCAATGATTCGCCGGCGAAGACGATCCACGTCGTGCGCGAGGCGGTTCGCGAGGCGGACAATGTATCGGAGAAGATCCCCCCAATCGTCCGTATCCGAAATCTGGGCGAGAGCGGCGTCGAGTATGAAGTGAAGTATTGGTTGGAGGATTACGCGCGCTACAACGACACCGACGCACTCGTGCGGCAAAGGATCTGGTATGCGTTCAGACGGGCAGGGCTCAATTTTGCGTTCCCAACCAGAACGCTTCACCTGGAGCGCAAGCCGAGAGCGGAGATGGGAGAGGGTAAGGGAGGAGCGATCGTGGAACGGCTCGCCGCCGTCGACATCTTTGCCCCCCTGTCGGCAGAAGAAACGGCGATGTTGGCAAAGGCATCCATAAACCACGTGTTTGCCCCCAGTGAACTTGTGATCCGCGCTGGAGACCCTGGTTCGTCAATGTTCGTGGTTCACCAGGGACGCGTGAGTGTGCAGATCACCGACAATCTGCGATCGCGGACTGTAGCAACGTTGAACGAAGGGGATTTTTTTGGAGAGATGGCTTTGTTTACCGGCGAACCTCGCACTGCCAGCGTGGTGGCACTGGAAGAGACAGAGGTACTGGAAATAGGACACGAGGCGATGAAGCGGGTCTTCGATAATAATCCCGACCTGGTTGAATCTCTGAGCCACATTATTGCCGAACGGCGCCAGGGTCTGGCCGTGCGCGACGATTCGACCTCTGGAGAAACCGACGAATCAGCCGGTATCCTCTCCGCTATCAAGCGCTTTTTCGGCTTAAACTAGAAGCTCCATCGCCTCCGCGCCTACCACTTTAACCATAGAATTTCGCCCTGACAGTTTTTAATCGACACACATTAACCTCGCTTTTCCACGGAAAAGTGGCAGCTGAGCCTCACGTTTGCAGACTTGACAGGACGAGACTCAATCTTTATTATGGCCACACGCTCAGCAATGACCCGTCACCATTAGATTTCACTCTGACGGGCCTTGAGCAGTTCTAGAGCATTTAAGGAATTCTAAGGAGGAAAAGCAAAATGACCATTGTTCGATACGACCCATTTCGTGACCTGCGAACCCTGCAAGAGGAAGTAAATCGACTGTTCTCTACAAACTTGACTCGATCGTTTGGCGAAGAAGGTATCGGGCGTGGGGCGTGGAGTCCCAGCGTCGACATCTTTGAGAACAAAGATCAGATCGTGCTCGAGGCCGAGTTGCCCGGCATGAGCAGAGACGATTTCGACCTCTCCATTGAAAACAATGTGATCACGCTGCGAGGCGAGCGCCGGTTTGAGAAGAAGGATGACAGCGACAACTACCACAGAGTTGAGCGTTCATATGGCGCTTTTACCCGCTCTTTCACTTTGCCGCAGACAGTGTCCGCTGAAGGAGCAACCGCTGAGTATCAAAACGGCGTTCTCCGCGTAACACTGGCAAAGCGGGAGGAGACCAAAGCGCGTCGCATTGAAATTAGCGGCGAAGGAACCAAGGATTCGGGTAAGACTATCGAAGCAAAGGCAGAAAACATAAATACTGCTGCTGCTGCGGGAAGATAAATCGGGTTGACCCGGACCAGTTTGAGCGGGGCAGTTCGTAGAAGACTCTACGGACTCTTTGCCCCGCTCACTTGCCAGAACATTTTAGAAGAAGATGAGATTAGATAAATTTACATTGCGTGCCCAGGAGGCGATTCAATCTGCGATTGAGCTAGCTGAACGCAATCAGAATCAACAGGTTGAGCCAGAGCATTTGCTCGCGGCGATGCTTGAGCAACCAGAAGGCACAGTTCGTCCAATTCTCGGTAAATTAGCGGTGAACGTGCCGGTCGTACTCAATGATGTGCAGGCCGCCATTGGGCGTTTTCCCCGGGTTCAGGGTGGCCAGCAGTACTTCAGTCCGCGGCTGAGCCAAATCTTTACTGCCTCGCAAAAATCGGCGGAAGGAATGCAGGACGAGTTTATCTCGACCGAGCATGTGCTGATCGCGGTCGCTGATGAGAAGGATGGGGAATCAGGAAAGATCTTGCGCCAGCATGGAGTTAAGCGCGACGACCTGTTGAAGGTAATCGAGCAGATGCGTGGCGGTTCGCGTATCACCGATCAAAACGCGGAACAGAATTATCAGGCTCTCTCTAAATATGCGCGAGATCTCACGGACCTGGCTCGCCAGGGGAAGCTCGACCCGGTCATTGGTCGAGACGACGAGATACGAAGAACTATTCAGGTACTGTCGCGACGAACCAAGAACAACCCGGTTCTAATCGGTGAACCTGGTGTGGGCAAGACTGCCATCGTCGAGGGGTTGGCCCAGCGGATCGTATCCGGGGACGTGCCAGAAACACTACGCAATAAGCGCTTAGTCGGCCTTGATTTGGGATCGATGCTGGCGGGCGCGAAATATCGCGGTGAGTTTGAAGATAGATTGAAAGCAGTTTTGAAAGAGATCGAAAATGCCCAGGGACAAATAATCCTTTTTATCGATGAACTGCATACTCTTGTAGGTGCCGGCGCGGCGGAAGGAGCAATTGATGCTTCGAATATGTTAAAGCCGGCCCTGGCCCGTGGCGAACTGCGTTGTGTTGGCGCGACAACGCTTAACGAGTACAAGAAATACATTGAAAAGGATGCGGCCCTGGAGCGTCGCTTTCAGCAAATCTACGTTGGAGAGCCCACTGTAGAAGACACGATTGCAATCTTGCGTGGATTGAAGGAGCGCTACGAGGTTCATCACGGCGTGCGCATTAAGGATTCCGCAATTGTGGCTGCTGCCACTCTTTCGACTCGTTACATCACGGATCGTTTTCTTCCGGACAAGGCGATTGACTTGATCGACGAAGCCGCTTCTCGGCTTCGAATTGAGATTGATTCATTGCCCCAGGAAATCGATCAACTCGAGCGAGAGATCATTCAACTGGAGATCGAGCGCCAGGCTCTGCAGCGTGAGGAAGATGAGAAGACCAGGGCGCGTCGGCATGAGATCGAACAGAGAATAGCCGATCTAAAGGAAACATCTTCAGGCATGAAGGCAAAGTGGCAGTCGGAGAAAGAGGCCATCGAGCACATGCGAAAAGCTAAGGCTGAGCTCGAACAACTCAAGCTGCAACTCGACCAGGCCCGCAATGCCGGAGATCTCGGGCGGGCCTCGGAGATTCAGTACGGCCAGATTCCCGAGCTTGAGCGGCGTCTCAAGGAAGAGCAAGATAAGCTGGCAAACTTCCAACAGGACGGCGTAATGCTCAAAGAAGAAGTCGACGAAGAGGACGTAGCTGAAGTCGTAGCCAAGTGGACCGGCATTCCAGTATCGAAGATGCTCGAAGGCGAGATGCAAAAACTCGTGAGTATGGAAGAGCGTCTTGGCCAGCGCGTCATTGGTCAGGAAGAGGCTCTCCAGGCGGTCGCCAATGCGGTGAGGCGTGCGCGAGCCGGGCTCCAGGATCCTAATCGGCCAGTCGGCTCATTCATTTTTTTGGGACCAACGGGAGTGGGAAAGACGGAAACAGCGCGCGCTCTGGCGGAGTTCTTGTTCGACGATGAGCGAGCAATGATACGGCTCGACATGTCCGAATACATGGAGAAGCACGCCGTGGCGCGGATGATCGGAGCGCCACCCGGATACATCGGGTACGAAGAGGGCGGCCAACTCACTGAGGCTGTGCGTCGGCGACCCTATTCGGTGGTTCTTTTTGACGAGATAGAAAAGGCGCACAGTGATGTCTTCAACGTCTTGTTACAAATCCTTGACGATGGACGGCTGACTGACTCAAAGGGACGAACGGTCGATTTCAAAAACACGGTCTTGATAATGACTTCGAATCTTGGTTCGCGTGAGATTCAGGCGGCTGAAGGTGACGAGAAACAGGTGCGCGAGGCGGTATTGCAAGAGCTGCGGTTAAACTTCAAGCCTGAGTTTTTGAACCGCGTCGATGACATCGTAGTTTTTCATCAGCTTTCCCGCGAACAGATCGGGAAGATCATCGACGTACAACTCGAACGCCTGCGGGTGATGCTTCAAGAGCGCAATATCAGAATTGTGCTCGACCAGTCTGCCAGGGAGCTTTTGGCGCGCGAAGGGTATGATCCAACGTACGGGGCGCGGCCGCTAAAGCGTGCGATTCAGACGCTCATACAGAATCCGCTGGCGATCAAGCTTTTGCGCGGAGAAATCCTGTCAGGACAAATTGTGAAAGTGTCTGCCGCTGGTGACAGTGTGCAATTCGAGACTGAGTTGGCGGCCGCCGCCGCGTGAGTAAGGTAACGCCGTTGAGTTGTATACGATAGAGGGAGGAACTTGAGAATGTCGCGATCGTGGAATCCCCTTCAAGACTTAGTGCTCTTACAAGATCGTATGAATAGGCTGTTTGAAGATGCCACGCAACGCCGAGTACAGGACGAAGCCGAGCGGAATGACAGCGTTGAACAGGCCGATTGGCATCCGGCGGCTGATATCATTGAGAAAGCTAGCGAGTACACCATAGCGGTTGACCTACCTGGCATAGATCGAGCCGGGCTTGAGATAAACATCGATGACAACAGCCTGACAATCAAGGGTACCCGAACAACTGAAGCGTCGCCGCAGCAGCGAACAGAGCGTCCGACTGGGCGTTTCATCAGAGCATTTGGAGTTCCTGGTTCAGTTGACCAGGCAAAAATCGCGGCTGAATATAAGGACGGTGTTCTCAATGTGACTCTTCCTAAGAAAATGGAACGAAAAGCGAAACGGGTCGAAATCAAAGTTTCCTAAACTACGCATTGGAATAGGAGGGGGCATGATGGATCGAAGTCTTAACGAGAACAGAGGAGGTGACGTGGAAGGTGAGCCGGGCGAACCGGTCCGGGTAACGGATCGTCGCCGTATACACCTTGATCAGGCCGGCAATGAGCAGACGAACGAAGGCGGACAGGGTCCGTCATTGAAGCCGTCATATGTCGAGGAACTCGAAACCCGGACCAAGGCCGCGGAGAAATTGGTGAATGAAGTGCAGGCGCGATTCGATCAGTTGCGACAACAGTTGCAGAGAGAGACTGACGAAACGCGACAACGTCTGAATCGCGCCGCCGATGAACGAGCGCAACGCGATAAGGCTAATTTCATTGCTGCATTGCTCCCCGTCATGGACAATCTGTCGCGAGCCATTCAAGCAGCAGACAGCGGAGGGTCTCTTGAGACTTTTGCTGCGGGAGTGCGCGGGACCGCTGCCAGTTTTGAGAATGCGCTTAATGACGCTGGAGTAGAATCTGTCGCCTCGGTTGGTCAGGATTTTAACCCGGAGTTACACGAAGCGGTTGACACCGTGCTGGTCGATCGGGACCAGGACGAGAAAATCGTAAAGGAATACAGCCGCGGCTTTAAGATTGGAGATCGGCTGCTGAGACCGGCACGAGTGCAGGTCGGGCGAGCTCGGGAAGAAAGCAGAGAAGCATCCAGATAATCAGGTTCGGTTTTCGCTCAAGATTGAGACCTTAAAGGAGACAAAACAATAGTGGCTGCCAAAGAAATGAAATTTCGCGAGGAAGCCCGAGCTGCGATGCTCGAGGGGGTAAATGTTCTCGCTAACGCCGTGCGCGTGACGCTCGGGCCGAAGGGACGCAACGTGATACTGGGCAAGAAGTTTGGCTCGCCCGTAATCACGAAGGACGGGGTCACCGTAGCTAAAGAGATAGATCTCAAAGACAAATACCAGAACATGGGCGCACAAATGGTGCGCGAGGTTGCGGTGAAGACAAACGATACAGCAGGCGACGGAACCACGACAGCCACGGTCCTGGCGCAGGCAATCTATCGTGAGGGTGTTAAGAACGTGACTGCCGGAGCCAATCCCATGTCTCTGCAGCGCGGCATTCAGCTAGCGACCGACGCGGTTGTAAACGAACTCGGGCGAACGTCCAAGAAAGTGAAAAGCAAGGACGAGTTGACTAACGTGGCGACGGTTTCAGCAAACAACGACCGCGAGATTGGACGCTTGATCTCGGAAGCGATGGAGAAAGTCGGAAAAGATGGAGTCGTGACGGTCGAAGAGTCGAAGACTTTGCAAACCGAACTGGAACTTGTCGAGGGAATGCAGTTTGATCGCGGTTATTTGTCTCCTTATTTCGTAACGAATCAGGATCGTATGGAAGCGGTTCTCGACGAGCCAATGATCCTGCTTCACGAGAAAAAGATTTCGGCGATGCGGGACCTCCTGCCTCTCCTTGAGCAAACGGCAGGCAGTGGACGTGCGCTCCTGATTATTGCGGAAGACATCGAGGGAGATGCGCTCGCCACGCTTGTTGTTAACAAGCTTCGGGGAACGATCAAAGTTTGCGCGGTTAAAGCTCCGGCCTTCGGCGATCGTCGCAAGGCAATTTTGGAGGATTTGGCCGTCCTGACCGGTGGCCGTGTGATCACAGAGGATCTCGGAATCAAACTGGAAAACGTCCAGATAACCGATTTGGGATCAGCGAAGCGAGTCATCGTCGATAAAGACAACACGACAATCGTGGAAGGCGGAGGCGATCGCAAAGCAATCCAGGGGCGAATCGCGGCAATAAGAAAGCAGATCGAAGAGACCACTTCAGACTATGATCGCGAGAAGTTGCAGGAGCGACTGGCGAAACTGACCGGCGGAGTTGCGGTTGTGAAGGTCGGCGCTCCTACGGAAACCGCCATGAAGGAGATCAAGACTCGGGTCGAAGATGCGCTCAATGCCACTAAGGCGGCAGCACAAGAGGGAATAGTAGTAGGGGGAGGCGTAGCCCTTTTGCGAGCCGCCAGGGTTCTCGACCAGGTGAGAGACTCCGACTCCGACGCTCTGACCGGCGTAAAGATTGTTAGACGGGCATTGGAAGAGCCACTGCGACGCATAGCCGAGAATGCTGGGCTGGACGGCGCGGTGGTGGTCGGCAAGGTCGAGGAGATGAAGGGCACGAAGGGCTTTAATGCAGTTAACTGTGAGTATGTTGATCTTGTTGCCGCGGGCATAATCGATCCAACCAAGGTGGTGCGTACGGCCTTGCAGAATGCCGCTTCAATTGCCGGGTTGATGCTAACAACAGATGCTGCCGTAGCCGACGCGCCTGAGTCAAAAAAGGCGGCGCCGCAGGCCTCTGGCGGGGATGACTACGACTACTGATAGTCAGGGAAACATGTTGGGTACGGTTTGTGCGCTTCTCCGAAGCGAATTGGCCACATATTTGCAAGTAGACCAGCGCCGGATTAGTTGTTGCATCGAAACGCAACGGCGCTTATGCTGGCAACATCTAACCGCCGCGGTTAGTCTTGAATCCCGACGACCACAAATGCCGGGATTCACGCTTGAAATTGAGGAACGGTGAGGCTCGGCAGTGCTCTTTTGGCTCGAGCCATACGAAAATGGTTGATTTAGGATCATACAAAGATAAGTTTGGTGAAAGCGGTCAGCGCATACTTGAGTATGCCTTGAACGAGTCGCGGCGGCGGGATCAGAACTTTGTCGCGGTCGAACACATTTTGCAGGCTCTGATTGCTGAAGAACCTGACATGTTCAACTCATCCATGCGGGAGTTATCTCTCGACCCGATCGTCGTGAAAATGGCAATCGAAAAACGGCTTACAGGCGCCCGGCAGCAGCACGTGGGCAAGGGCTTTCGAATCGCGCCTGACACCACGGACCTCTTCAAGCGCGCCATGGAGCGCGCTCGAGCTCAAGGACGAAAGACAATCGAGGCAACCGATATTTTCGAGGCCCTGGTTCGTTATGACAGTCTATTCGTTGAGGTTCTACGCAGCATGGGCGTGAATGCCGATGCCGTTGCAGAGGGAGTTAGTTCCCAAGTGCAAAAGCGGGAGCAAGAGGAAGAGCAGTATCGCAAAAAGTTTGACCTTCCTCCCTATCTAAAGCATTTCGGCATTTCCCTTAATAGATTGGCGCGAGCTGACAAGATTCCGCCGACTATTGGCCGAGAAAAAGAGATTCAGAATGCGATGGAAATTCTTTGCCATCGCGAGCGGGCGAATTCACCCATGTTGGTGGGCGAACCGGGCGTTGGGAAAACCGCCGTCGTGGAGGGCCTTGCTCGTCTGATCGAGCTCGAACCGGATAAAGTTCCGCCGCGTCTGCGAGGTACCCATATCGTTCAGTTGCAAATGGGCGGCATTGTGGCCGGAACGATGTTGCGAGGAATGTTTGAAGAGAGAATTAAGGGCATCATTGATGAGGTTAAGGATCGAGATAACCTGATCCTTTTTATCGATGAAGCGCATACCATCATTGGTGCGGGCGCCGCTCTTGGAACTTCTTCGGATGCCGCAAACATGTTCAAGTCGGCACTAGCGCGCGGCGACATGCGCATCATAGGTGCAACGACGATTTCCGAGTACAAAGAATATATTGCTGAGGACGAGGCGTTGGCCCGTCGCTTCCGCCTAGTAAAGGTCGTTGAGCCATCCATAAGCGAAACACGCGAGATCTTGCTTGGTTTGCGATCCCGACTGGAGAAAAACTACTCAGTTAAGATTTCCGATGACGCCATCAACACCGCTTTGGAGATGGCGCCAAAGTACATAAGAAATCTGCACTTGCCGGATAAGGCCATAGGCTGGCTCGATACTGCTGCCGTCAAAGTGGAAATCAACGAGCCGCACACCATGGTGGTCAAGGCAGAGCATGTCATCGAAGTGATCTCACAAGAGTCGCGAATTCCTCGCGATATGATCTTTCGCGACACCACTGAACGTTTCGCGATGACCGAAGCGTTGTTGGGCCAACGCGTCATCGGCCAGAAGGAAGCCATCAAGGCCGTCGCCCAGCGCTTGCGCCTTAACAAAGGACCGCTTAAAGAGTCGCACTACAAACCTGACGGCGTGTTGCTGTTTCTTGGTCCCACTGGCGTGGGCAAGACAGAACTTGCTAAGGCAGTGGCTGAGTTCATGTTTGGCGACGAAGAGAAGATGGTCCGCATTGACATGTCAGAGTACAGCGACGGTACGGTTAGCATTGAAAAACTAATCGGTATGCCGCGCGGCATTGTTGGTTCGGAACGAGGTGGAATCCTTACTGAACAGTTACGGGAGAACCCATACACGGTCCTTTTGCTCGACGAGGTTGAGAAGGCGTCGCCATATCTAATGAACCTATTCCTGCAGGCGTTTGATGAAGGCTGGCTGACAGACGGGCGGGGTAAACGAGTCTATCTGTCGGACGCAATCATTATCATGACGTCTAACCTGGGTTCAGACAGCTTCAAGAAGTTTGAGAAGCCGCTTGGGTTTGGCACCAAGAGTCCTGCCGATTTTCGCGGTGTTAAGAACGAAGTGATGAAGGCCGCTGAGCAACGATTCTCTCCTGAGTTTCGCAATCGAATCGATGAGATCGTCGTGAGCGGCATATTGATGAAAGGGTCAAACTGCCGATAACGGCGATGTGGAAGACCGCGTCGAGCTTTCTGGTAGACCTGGAAAACGGCGAGACGGTGGTCAAACCGGACAGCGGAACAAACGCCAGACTCAACTGAGAGTGTGGCCGTGAATAGTAAGGGTTCCAATGGCGCCTGAGATTTGGAATTTGCGATCTCAGACATTGAAACCCTTTTTTGCGTTAGGTATAGGAACATGTTAAGAAGTTGATCAGAAGAGGTTGTTCTTGTTGTCGGATCAACTCGCACTCACAGTCGCAATATTAGATCGTAAGTTATGATGAATTTGCCTTCCATAGTCGTCCGATTCCCACGTGCGATGCACGGAGTTGGCCTCGTTCCACGCTTTTTTAAGTTTCTGCGATTCGCTGCGCTCCTCGCTTGTTTGTTTGCCGTATATGCCGTGCAGCCATGCAACGTAATGTCCCAACAGCCAACTCCGGACGCCAAGGCTGAGGAGATCGTAAATCGCGGGATAGAGATTTCTGGCGGCAGCAGTTATCTAAACGTTCGCAGCGTAATCGCTCGCGGGTTTTACACGGCATATCAGGAGGGAATGTCGCAGATTCCTGCCAGGTTTCTTGATTACATCGTCTATCCCGATCGAGAACGCACTGAGTTTACCAGCGCTGGGACCAGGGTGATTCAAGCGAATGTGGGCGAGACGGGTTGGGTATTCGACGGCGCTGCCAAAACGATAAGCGAGATGAAGCCAGAGCAGATCGATGATTTTAAACGCAGCGTGCGGACAAGCGTGGAAAATCTCTTGCGCGGCTGGTGGCGCAAGGACGGTGCGACGCTCAAGTATGTCGGGCGCAGAGAGGCGGGACTTGCCAGGCGCAATGAGACACTGCGTCTGACATATCCGAACGGCTTCTGGGTCGAATATGAGTTTGGCGCCAAAGACGGAGTACCTGCTAAGGTAATTTATAAGCGCAACCGTAAAAACTCCGATACAGGCGACGTTGAAGAGGTTACGGAAGAAGATCGCTTTGCAAAGCAGATCACAATTGACGGGGTCACTGCACCGTGGGTCATTGATCACTTCACCAACAAGATCCAGACTAGCCGAATCAATTACGAATCCATTGAATACAACCGCCCGCTGGCTGACTCGCTCTTCGTAAAACCCGATAACGTGAAAAGCGTAAAGTAGCTTCGGCCAAGTCCCAAAAAATCAAGCGGTCGTCTTAATACAACGACAACACGATCCACGAACGCACACTAACTAACGCTCGAGAAAGGGGTTCGTGTGGTGCGCGTGGAGCGATTGTTCGGCGCTGTATCTTCCCTACCAGCCTGCTACCAACCGTGGTGATTTGTCAGCGAAGGATTTAACTCGTTTTGTTGGCTGATCCAGCCTTCTGAGCTTTGGCTCTGATGAACGCGTAATTTAATTGCGGCAGAGAATTAAAGCCCGCCGCCTTAGCGCAAGATTCCCTGGCTTTCTCAGCATCACGCTTGCCCTGGTAAGCCTGACAAAGCTGATAGAGATCGTAAGGGTTCTGCTGATTGGCCTGTTGCAATTCCGCCACCGCTTTGTCGTAATCCTTTTCTTCGAGGGCGATCATACCCATTAGTTCATGGGCCTGTTTTGTCTGGGCCGCAATCTTAGTTGCCTCGGCGCCTTTACGGAATTCTTCCGCCTGGTTTTTCGCCGTGGCAAGATCCTTCATGGCCAGAGCAATCCTGGCCAAGTTGTAATGATGAAAAAGTCCTGCGTTATCTTTTATCTGTTTGGAAAGGTTAGACCCTTCCGTAAGTTTTAAAGAGCGTTCAAAGAGTCCGCGCGCTTCATCGTACTTACCCATCTCGAAGAGAATGTTACCTTTCGCTTGAAGGTCGGCAGACATTTGCGCCACATCACCGATCTTTTCCGCCAGGGCATACTGCTGGTCCATGCTTTCAAGCGCTTTGTCCATTTTGCCGCTGTCGACATTCACAACCGTCAACCCGAATAACGCGGTGCGTCGGTCACCATCGCTTCTAGCCTTCTCATTTATTTTTTGCAGCTCGGCTGCCGCTTCGTCAGGCTTTCCCATGTACATCAGGTCAGCAGAGATACCGACATGCGAAGCGATAAAATTTGGATCGATGGATAAGGCTTTGCGATATTGCGCGATGGATTCGTCGAACCTTCCCACCTTCAAAAGCAATTCGGCGTACGAATCGTACGGATTCGGATCATTCGGAATCAGCTCGGTGTATTTCTTGAACGCTTGCTCAGCATTGGCGTAGTCGCCATTCTGCCGGTAGGCGTAGCCAAGTATGTTGTACGCCCCTGAGTAATTCGGCGCCAACTCCGTTGCCTTCTTATAGTGCGCGATTGCCTGAGGAAAATCCTGCTGGCCGAAATAGTAGCCGCCCAGGGTGAAATGCGCGCGCTCATCGTTGGGGTAGGCCGCCACCAATTGCTCAAGAAATTCTTTCTGTTTAGCAGGATTGCCGTTCGCGCCCGCCTCGGCTCCCAAGATGAGAAGTCGTTCGCCGTTGGAAGCTTTGTCGGCGAGGCTTACGGCTTTCTTCAAATGATCGAAAAAATCTTTTGCGCTGTTCGAAGCGTTGGCTCTATTTAGCTCTGCCAAAGCAAAGTTCGGATCGACGGAGATCGCCTTGTCGAAATGCTGGAGGGAATCCTGGATGAGCAGCCGATCAGCCAAATCGCGGCCTGTTAGGAATTCCTTGCGCGCTTCTTCAGACGATGTGGTGATGGGAATCTTTCCGCTCGCTGAATTTGTTGCAACACTGCCTTTGCTTTCTTCGGCCTTCTCGCAGCCACTTAAGGTCATAACGCCGAAGACCACCACTGAGACCAGCGACAGGATGGGACATCTATTACGGAACATCGTGTTTCTCCTTCGAATGGTTGAAAGAACGGTGATCGGTGAAGACCTGCAATTCGCTTCACGATCTTTGGTGAGACTAAAACTCGAGAGGGTCCGAACAAATACGCAATGAGACGGACCATCAGTGGATTAAGCGCCACACTTTATAGGCCGCAGTCACGAGGAAGTCTTTATTATCGATGACAAAGAATGCGGGCAGCATACTTAAGGTAGGGCACTTCGTCAACAAATATGGTCCAACTATTTTCGATCGTTTAGTTCATCGGTTTTTCATCCAAAAATCTGTCGTGCGCTCCTTGAGTCCGCACCGGCTGCCGTACTGCCTTTCGCTTTGAGCCCTTTGAGGCGTCTTTTGCATTCTTAGTCTGCGTCGTTTCCAGTGAACGGTCGGTTAGCAGTGGCAAAGGGTTGATAGCTCCCGATGACGAATAAACGCCAAAGTGAAGGTGTGGTGGAGTGCCATTCGCGTTTCCCGACGAGCCAACGTATCCGAGTACTGTGCGCGTGGTGACCGGATCACCTTCCGCAATCCGCGCTGCATAGGAATCGAGATGAGCGTAGTAATAAACTCGCCCGCCGGCGCCAATCACGGACACGGTATGACCGCCCAAATTATCCTCTCCGACGTTGTAGACATAGCCAGCGGTTGCTGAATAAATAGGGGTTCCACGGGGCGCGAAGATGTCTTCTCCCTCGTGCTGACGGCCAACGCCTCTCGGAGCGTGCCAGGTATCAGCGATCTGTTTCTTGACGACGTCCTTGAGAGGCATGGCTATCTTTGGATCTGGATCTTCAGTGTACAGCCGAGCGACTCTGACGTAGAGCAAGAGCTTGTTACTAACCTTTTCGGTGCCGGCAGCAAAGGTCAGAACCATGAGCACAAGCAGTCCGGCGGCAATGGTGAGAGCAATTTTCTTCACGGTCTTTCGATGTAGCCAGGAAAGTGGTCGTTGCAAATCCATCTGCTTATACGTCGGTCTGGGAGTCTTGTAAGTCTCGGAGCCCGGGAATTCTGGGAAGTCTGGGCATCAGGACTCCGGCCCGCTGTTGAACGATTCGACATGGATTAGAGGCCCCTTTTTGGAGTGCGCTGGCCTGGCTGGCCTGGCAGCGCTTTGGTCTAACGCCATGAGAGTAAAGCCTTTCACAGACCAAAGCGGCGCCAGGCCGGCCGCACTCCAAAGAGTCGCCGCTCCCTAGTCGAGTTGAGTGCATTCAATCAATCAAATTCCTGACTCCAAGACTCTCGACTACAAGACTCACTAGACTGCTTTACATGGCTAGTCCGCCGTCGACTTGGACCACCTGGCCGGTGATGTAACGAGCATCGTCCGACAGTAGAAAGCAAGCAATCCGAGCCACTTCATCCGAGTCCGCAAATCGCCCCAGAGGAATTTGTTCCAACAGTTTTGCACGATAGTTTTCATCGAGTGTCCCGGACATGTCGGTCGCCACCAGACCCAGTGCCAGTGCGTTGACAGTCACCTTCCGGCTCGCAACTTCCTTCGCCAGGGCTTTGGTGAGTCCGATCATTCCTGCTTTCGAAGCGGAGTAGTTGGACTGGCCAGCAAGACCAACGCGCCCGCTGACGGACGAGATGTTCAGGATCGAGCCGCCACTTTCCTGGCGTAACATTGTTCGCAATGCGGCCTTCGCAAAATTCCAGGCGCCTTTCAAATTCGTGTCCATCACATCGTCCCAATCCTCTTCTTTCATACGAAGAATAAGATTGTCGCGCGTGATGCCGGCATTGTTCACGAGAAAGTCGATTCTTCCAAACGCATCTTTTACTTGCTTGACCATCTCTGCGGCGGCGTTGGTGTTTCCCACATTGCATTGTGAAGAAAGCACGCGAACGCCTAAGCCTTCGAGTTCCGTCTTTAAGTCTTCGGCGGCCTCGGCACTCTTCGCATAATTGAAAGCGACGTCAGCGCCGTGGCGTGCGAGCTCGAGGGCGATGGCGCGCCCAATGCCGCGAGTGGCGCCGGTGACGATTGCGACGCGGCCGGCGAATGGTTTTGCAGAGTTATTCAACGGTGGTCCCCAAGAGGTATGACAACGCGGCGTGATTAATCAAGTGCACGAATCCACTGCCTTACTTTGCGAAGCCACTCTGGCCGCTTCATCACGCCGGATTCACCTATTAACCGCGTCACATCCTGGGCCAGCACTCGAGGCAAACAGACACTCTCGGTGATAGAAACATACTGGTCCTCGCACAGTTGGAGGAATCTCACATCGTCGTTTTCAAAGTGCCAGATTTCTGGCACGCCGATAGCGGCGTAGATCGGGAGTTTTGCCACGGAAGGGCTGCTGATATCAACTCCGATCACGAGGTCGGCCGGAGGCAGGAGCGTCAGGTCAAGATCGCTGGCACCAACGATGGCCTCTACATTTTGAATAAAGAAACAGCCATCGGGCTCGACTCCTTTGAGTAAATCCGCGCGCTTATGCGTGACATGACCCAATCCCCTGACGTCCAACTGCCGTTCCTCACAGATAATATTGACCAGGAGAATCAGAATTTCGCTAGCTTCTTCGTGAGGTAATGAGGGACTCATAATTTCCAACTCTCCTTGATCGTAGGTGAAGCGAGGAACGCTACGATCTTCATAGTTCTTGAGGATCTGCTCGTATGTCTCCCAAGAAACGTTATGCAGTACAAACCTTTCTTCAGCGCCTATCTTGGGAGGATTTAGAACCGTGGTCATAACTTACTCTCCTGCGACCATTGTCTCATCACAATTCGAGCGACTTCAAATACTCTCTAAACTCTGGCCCGAGATCAGGACGCTTCAAAGCGAATTCGACCGTAGCAATTAAAAACCCGAGTTTGTCTCCGGCATCATGGCGCGTGCCCTTGAACCGCACCGCGTAAAATGGCCGCTTCTTGAGCAACGCGCGCATGGCGTCGGTGATCTGTATCTCGCCAACCGCTCCCGGCTTAGTCTGCTTAATCTCTTCGAAGATGTCAGGTGTCAAGACGTATCGGCCAATGATTGCCAGATCCGAGGGCGCCTCGGCGAATGGCGGTTTTTCTACCATGTCTTTGATTTTGAAAACACCATCTTCCACCTCGTCTACAGCCAGGGCTCCGAAACGCGAAATTGCCTCGCCGGCAACCTGCATCGTTCCAATAATGGGCGCTTCATACTTTTCGTAAACGTCGAGTAACTGTCGCAGCGCAGGCGTTTCGGAATCGACAATGTCGTCAGACAACATCACGGCAAACGGCTCGTCTCCGACACAATCCTCCGCTTGCAAAACGGCATGGCCCAATCCGAGAGCCTCTTGTTGGCGGACATAACTCAGCCGTGCCATTGACGAGATCGCTCGCATCTGGTCCAGAAGCTCCTTCTTGCCTCGTTCTTCAAGGAGTTTTTCCAACTCGAAAGAGACGTCGAAATGATCCTCAATGGCCGTCTTGCCCCGGCCGGTGACAATAATGATCGATTCAATACCGGAGGCAACTGCTTCTTCCACCACCTGTTGAATCAAAGGTTTATCAACGAGTGGCAACATTTCTTTTGGCGATGCCTTGGTTGCCGGGAGAAAACGAGTGCCAAGTCCCGCGGCAGGAAAAACAGCTTTACGAACCTTTTTTGCCATTTGAAAATGCGGAGTTATGAGTTAGTCCTATACTTAAGGGCGTTCTCATAACATACTAACGTGGATTAGGACAAATGCTCGATCTGAATTACGTAAGAGAAAATATCGAAAAGGTGCGAGCGGCGCTGCAAACGCGCGGCGTGCCGGCCGCTGCTTTGGATGACTTTGAGCAGGCGGATGCCGAGCGCCGACGTGTCATCGCTGAATCCGATCGGTTGAATACGGAGCACAACACGGCCAGCCGTGAAATCGGCGCCTTGATGAAGGAAGGCAAGCGCGAAGAAGCAGACGCGCGCCGCAAAGCCGTCGCGGAATCAAAGGAACGGATTGCTGAGCTCGATAAGCTGCGCGATCAAGTGGAAACAAGGATGCGCGAATTGCTGTCTTCCCTGCCAAATATTCCGCATGAAAGCGTGCCGGTAGGAAAAGATGAATCAGCGAACGTCGAGCTTCGGCGTTGGGGCGCGAAGCCCGAGTTTGGTTTTGAGCCAAAAGATCATGTCGATCTCGGTACATCGTTGGGTATTCTGGACCTTGAGCGGGCCTCGAAGATCGCCGGGGCGCGGTTTGCAGTTCTCAATGGAGCCGGAGCGCGTCTTAGCCGTGCCCTGGTGAACTTAATGCTTGACATGCAGACGCGCGAGAACGGATACAAGGAAACTCTGCCGCCGTTCATCGTGAATGCGAACGCACTCTTTGGAACGGCTCAGCTACCAAAGTTTGAAGAGGACCTTTTTAAACTTACTGACGAACGAGATCTCTACCTGATTCCAACGGGCGAGGTGCCGGTAACAAACTATCACAGCGATGAAATACTCGATGGTTCTGCTTTGCCGCTCAAGTTCGCCGCCTATTCGCCATGCTTTCGTTCTGAAGCGGGAAGTTATGGACGCGACACAAGAGGGATTTATCGGCAACATCAGTTTGAAAAAGTCGAGCTTGTAAAGTTGAGTCGGCCTGAAGAGTCCTTTGACGATCTCGAAAGTTTGACGCGTGATGCGGAGACAATCTTACAGAGACTGGGGTTGCATTATCGTGTGGTTGAGCACGTAACCGGAGACCTGGGCTTTTCAGCTGCGAAGTCATACGATGTGGAGGTTTGGCTGCCCTCGTATAACGAATTCAAAGAGATCTCGTCATGCTCAAATTGCACGGACTTTCAGGCGCGGCGCGCGCAAATTCGCTTTCGCCGTGCGGGCGGCGCTAAGCCGGAATTTGTGCACACACTTAACGGGTCAGGATTGGCGATCGGCCGTACCTGGATTGCGATTCTGGAGAACTATCAGCAGGCTGATGGGTCCCTGAAAATTCCCGAAGCTTTGCGGCCGTATATGGGGGGGATGGAGAAGATTGAAGGCAGTAGGCAGGAATGTTAGTCTGGAGTCGAGAGTCTGGAGTCAAAAAATACTTCTTGAGAATACTTTGATCTTGGCCTCAAACTAACCCGCCGGAACTTTCTGACTCCAGACTCGCGACTCCCGACTTCTTATTTGATTTTCAAGTCAAAAGGCATCAGCAACATCGACTCGCCGTCTTTCATTCGATCCAACAACATTAGGTAGCGAAATGCGCGACGCGCATCTTGGGGCATGGCCGCTATTACTGCGCGCTGCTGTTCGGTCCTAGTGTTTGAATCGTCGCTGCTGCCGCTCAACAGCTCCTGCAGGAAAGTGCGAGGATACGGAAGAATTACCCGTTGCACACCTCGATCAGCGGGGATTTTGGCTAAGTCTTTTGCCACGTCGATAGCCCTCTCCAAACCGCCGAATTCGTCGACAAGCCCGCGGTCTTTCGCCTGCGCACCCGTCCACACGCGACCCTGACCTACAGAATCGATGTACTCCGCTGGCTTGTTACGCCCGCGTGCAACTTTGGGCACAAAGTCCTCATAGTAGGTGGTGTTGATCCATTCCTGGAATTTCTGCCGCTCGCTATCGGAAAATTTTTCCGTCTCGCGAAACATTCCGGCGTTCTTGCCTCGCAGCACATATTCGTTAGTGATGCCAAGCCAGTCGTACAATCCCTTGACCACAGGCTTGCCGGCGACAACACCGATCGAACCTGTGATGGTCGAGGGTTCGGCGATGATCTTGTTCGCACCGCAGGAGATGTAGTAGCCGCCCGAGGCCGCGACATCACTCATCGAAACCACTACGGGCTTTTTCTGCTTAGCCGCTTCCACCGCATGCCAAATGATGTCGGATGCGAGACCCGAACCGCCGGGACTATCAACACGCAGCACGATAGCCTTGATCGTCTTGTCTGCGGACGCATCGGTGATCGCCTTGGCCAGGGTGTCTGATCCAATCGATTGTTCGCCGGACGGGCTGTTCTCGGATCTACCGGAACCAATGTCGCCCGAGCCATAGATGACGGCGATCTTCTCGCCCTTGTTCAGTCCGAGCGACTCAGGCTGAACATCGCGATACTCTGAACCGCGGGCGATCGGGAGATCATCGGTCTCCTTGTAGCCCAGCTTTGCCTTCAGTTCTTTTTCAACTTCGTCGCGATAAGCGGCGCCGTCAATGAGGCCGGCTTCTTTAGCTTTGCGCGCGCCATAGGGAGCACTATCAATTATTGCGCGGACTTCATCGGCGGACTTGCCTCTCCCTTTCGCGATGGCCTCGACATATCGGTTGTAAATATCGTCAAGCAGCGCGTTGGTGGCTTCACGATGTGCATCAGACATCTGTTTGCGCGTGAAAATGTCGGCGGCGCTTTTATACTTGCCAATCTGGTAGATGTCTGGATAGACACCGAGCTTATCGAGCGCGCCACGGAAAAACATCACATCCGCTGCCAGTCCGGTAGTGAATAACTCACCCGGCGGCGCCAGGTAGATCTTGTCGCAGGCACTGGCGATGTAATACTCCTTGTTGAGGCCAAACTCCATGTATCCGTAAACGGGTTTTCCGGACGTGCGGAAATCTGCGATCGAGTTACGGATCTCGTCGGACTTGCCCCAACCCACGCCGGACATATCGATGTCGAGCAGAATCGCCGTGATTCGTTTGTCGACCTTTGCTTTCTTAAACTGCATCAAGAGACCGGTAAGCGATTGATCAGGGCCGCCAAAGATCTTTCTGAGTGGATCGTCCGGCACGTAATCCGGCAAAACGCCTCCAACCCGAAGTGCCAGAACGCTGTTGTTCCGGATACTTGGTTCACCTCTGCGAAAGACCGCGAAGAGTATTGCCGCACAGATCAGCAAAACAACGGCTACTGCCGCCAGCGTGCCAACTAATATGAGAACGGTTTTTCTGGTACGTGACATTGCCATATCAATCCTGCCTTAATCTCCTTACAAATGACGCTCCTGTTTTACGCGGTTAGTACGGCCCGGAACGGAAAAGGTTTTGGTAACCTAGGGCAGGAAGCAGGGATGTTGAGTCCCGAGTCGGGAGTCTGGAGTCAAACACTTCTTGAGAATATCTTTGATCTTGGCCTCAAACTAACCCGCCGGAATTTTTTGACTCCCGACTCCCGACTCGCGACTAACGTTCAAACACTTCTTGAGAATACTTTGATCCTGGCCTCAAACTAACCCGCCGGAATTTTCTGACTCCCGACCCCAGACTCGCGACTAACATTCCTGCTTACTGTCCCGTGCTCTTCACTATCCATCCTCCTCCGACGACTTCATCCCCCCGATAGAAAACAGTGGCCTGACCAGGAGTAATCGCTCGCTGCGGCTCATCAAACTCCACACGGACGCGCCCGTTGGCCACTGGCGTGATCGTCGCGGGCGCTTCCTTATGACGGTAACGAATGCGCACATCAGCTCGGGCCGAACTTTCGGGCTGGTCAAACGCAATCCAGTTCACTCCGGCGGCTACGAACGATCTCTGCTGAAGTCCTTCTTGTTCGCCGACGACCACGCGGTTCTGAGTCGCATCGATCGATAAAACATACAGCGGTCGCTCTCCCGCGACGCCAATGCCACGCCGCTGGCCGATAGTGTAGCGATGAATTCCATTGTGGCTTCCAATAGCCGCACCATTTGAATCAACTATCTCGCCTGCGCCCGGCGAACGCTCAGTTGCATTTTCAGCCACAAGATAACGATCAATGAATCCCGCATAGTCGCCATCGGGAACAAAACAAATCTCCTGCGACTCTGCCTTTTCCGCGACCGCCAGTCCGTGGTTACGCGCTGCTTCACGTGCTTCCGGCTTTGACATTTCACCGAGAGGAAACAGGGCGCGCGATAGTTGATCTTGCGTCAGTTCCCAAAGAAAGTACGACTGGTCTTTTTGCAGATTGCGTCCTCGCAAAAGCCGGTAGCGATCGCTAAGCTCATCATATTCAACACGCGCGTAGTGGCCCGTTGCCACCTTCTCACAACTCAGACTCTCTGCCAGCCGTACCAGCGACGCAAATTTCAACCGGCTGTTGCACGCAACGCAGGGGATCGGCGTTTCCCCATTCAGGTAACTCGTTACAAATGGCTGCACTACGGCATGCTCAAAATCGCGTTCGAGGTTGAGTACGTAAAATGGAAAGCCCAGCTCTTCGGCGACACGGCGGGCGTCGTAAACATCGTCGAGCGAACAGCAACGGGAAGGCAGAGGTTCACCGTTCGCATCGACACTGATGCCACGGCGCTGGTTCCACAACTGCATTGTAAAGCCCACCAGCTCGTGTCCTTGTTCCTGCAATATTGCCGCGGCAGCGGAAGAATCTACGCCACCACTCATTGCCACTGCTATTTTCACTAAAACTTCCCTTCGTTTGCTGCTCTTTCCAGGCGAATGCTAAGATCCCGCATCAGCTAACTCAGCGCGCTAGTTACAAGCAAACAAGGATATCGCAAAGCTAACCTTAACGCAGCCGGCGGCAACCATCCGGTAATGGGACAATTTGATTATGAGTTTAGAATCATCTTTAGGTTGCTGTTTCGCGGACACAAACTAAAGTTTGAACTCTAAACTGAGCCACTACCAACCATCCACACAGACAGCGTCCAGAGTCCAACTGGTGTAATCAGGATTTTGGACATTTCGAACATGCCTGAAAAAGCCATTGAAGAATTCCGAGTAGTTGACGAGCCGTATTATTTGTCGATTGGTCGCGAAATTGAGTTATTCGAGGCAGCGCATGCCGTTCGTCTACCCGTAATTTTGAAAGGCCCAACAGGCTGCGGAAAGACGCGTTTTGTCGAACACATGGCCTGGCGTTTGGAACGTCCGCTGATTACTGTAGCCTGCCATGAAGATCTCTCCTCCACCGATCTCGTTGGGCGTTATCTTCTCGAGGGCGAAGAAACCATCTGGCACGATGGTCCCCTTACATCCGCGGTTCGGAACGGAGCGATCTGTTATCTCGACGAGATAGTGGAAGCGCGCAAGGATACCGTTGTGATCATCCACCCGCTGACCGACCATCGGCGACGGCTGCCGATAGAAAAACGAGGGACGATTCTTGAGGCGCCTTCGGATTTCATGCTGGTCGTTTCTTACAACCCTGGCTATCAGTCGATTCTCAAGGACCTCAAGCAATCTACCCGGCAACGCTTCGTGGCGATTGACTTTGATTACCCGCCATCGGAACTGGAGACTGAGATTGTCGCGCGTGAGGGTGGGGTCGATGAAGGAACGGCGCGAGACCTGGTCCTCATCGGCCAAAAAGTCCGCAACTTGCGCGGGCACGGATTGGAAGAAGGAGTTTCTACGCGCTTGCTGATTTATGCGGCACAACTGATTGCCCTTGGTATCCCACCCATTAGCGCAGCCGACGTGGCTATGTGCTCGCCTATCACCGATGATCGGGAATTGCAGCGCAGCATTCGCGAGATCGTTACGACTGTGATCTAAGCTTTGAGGGCTACAAGCGGCTACATGACCTGAACTGCCTGATTGTTAGTTCCTTCGCCGTTGTCTTGTCTAATTGATTAACAACTCCAAGAGTTTCAATATAGTAGTCGATGCACAAGAGCGACAAAGCTCCTTCGGGCGAAGGCTCAAAAGGCAAACCAGATAACTTGTCTAAGCAAAATCCCGTCGACCACCCCTCCGAACTGCGCTCGCTCGAACGCCAATCTTTTCTCGAACTTACTCGGGATATGGCCCGGTTGCCGCTGGACCAGGCAGCGGCAGCACTGGAAACGAGCGCTGCTATTGCCGGCGTGTCGTTGAGAGCGAGCATCGAGTTCCTCAGAGCTGTGCCTGGCGCGGCGCAAGTGCTTGGTGCTTCTGAGTTACGAGCCTGGGGTGACATGGGCCGCAGACTGGCGATGAGCGACGTGGAAACCGCCGTTACGTTTTTTAATTTCGGAGTCGCTGAACTGAGGGATCTGGCGCCAGATGCGCAAGCGATCCTGTTCCAACTCTGCTCGCGCCAGATGAGTTTGGCAAACACCGTCGCCACCAAGACGCTGCGCAGTGTTCCCGAGTTGGCGCTGGCCATTGATGACCCAGATTTGGTTCGCTCGATCTTAGAGATTGGTGCCGAAATCGCCAGGCGGTCGGCTCGACACAGTGCGGAATTTCTTGATGCCAGCAGAAAAGTTACTCAGGCACTTAAGCGGTATCGGGATCCGGCGTTGACTCAGGAAGCGCTGTTGCTTGCGTCAGCTTTTGCGTCGAGGGCGGGAGGAATTGCCGCCGATGCCTGGGTCGCTTTGCCGGATGCACTTAACCGTCTTGATACAACGTCGGGGCAACAGTTGCTCAAGCGCGCCGGCGAGTTTCTCGAGCGTGGCGGTGGCGCTGCCTTGCACGTTCTACTTTCCGGAGGCGAAATCCTTCGTAGTATCCCGGAGGTTTTTCCCGATTGGATTGAATTGCTCTGGACGGTTGCGGCACATGGCAATGCGAGTTTGGTAGCCTTTGTTCGCAGCAGTCCGGCGTTTATTCAATTACTTTCCGCGGATGCCGATCGCACCCGAGCTGCTCAACTCTCACGTCGAGTGCTGGCCCTGGCCCAGGAGATTTCCCGACTCGATGGCGAAGCGGCCCTGGCTTGTTTCCGATCGAGTGCCCGCGCACTGCGTACAGTATCCATCGAGCAGTTTGAGGAATGGGTGCGGCAGGGTCTTTCGTCCGCGGCTGGCGATGCACGCGCGCGCCGTAGCTATTTTGCTCTGGAAACGCGGGGTAGTTACGAGGCTTTACATAGCGGCGGAAACGGAGTGGCGCTGGAGAAAATCCAACCTTTACTTCGGCTTTATGTGGAAGCGCTGACAGCGCGGGAAGTGGATATCGTTCCCCTCTCTGCCATGCCGGACGAATCACGCATCGGCGATGGGCAGACGATTCACTTGCCCTCACTCGTCAATGAGTTTGGCGACGGAGAACTTGATTTTCGTCTATACAAAGTCCTGGCAGCACATGCCGCGGGTCAGATCGAATTTGGCACTTACGAGCGCGAAACATCACGACTCGGCGCTGCCCATGCGGCGATTGCGTTAGCGTTTGATGCCAGCAACGCCGACGCGCGCGACGCATTTGCGTTGGATGGGTATCTCAGTCCCGAAGGGATCAGCAACCCGACGGAAATCGATCTGCCGCGCGGGGGCGATTACCGATCAGTACTCTCACGCTTCCCAAATCCGCAACTTGCGCGCCGCATTTTTGGAACGCTGGAAAATTGTCGCATCGATCGAAGGTTGCGACTGAAATACCGCGGGCTGGTGCGAGACTTGGATCTAATTCGCGAACATTTACGCCGTGGTCGGCCCCGCATTACAGAGCTGCCGGCGGAGATGGTTCCGTTTGAATTACTGTTTCAGATCACCCTGCTGGGCGGCGCGATGGCTGACTCGCGTCAGTTCTACAGTCAGGTCATTTCTGAAATCGAAACCGTTGTCTCGGAATACTTTCAAAACCCAGTTGCTGACATCTCCGATACTTTAATGGCTACCGGCAGGGTCTATTCGCTGTTTCAGTCGGTCATTACCGCCGATGATTCGATCCAACAAATAGACACACCGCACGAGCAATCTGAGAACGATGAAGAGAATCACGCCGCTGTCGAGACGATGAAGCAGCGGCAGACGGATCGAGTCCCGCGCCGCCGCGACGCGCGTGAGCTATTCAATGCCTGGAACGATCCCGGGGCCGACGGCGATCCGGATCAAATCGCCGGAGCCGAAACCTGGATGGAAGCGGAGCTGCCGGAACAGGTGCTTTCCGAAGGTGAGGTGGCCTACAACTACGACGAGTGGGATCGCGAATTGACCGATCACCGTTTGGGTTGGTGTCGTGTAGTGGAGAAACTAGTCAAACAGGGCGACCGCGGCTTTGTCGACCAGACTCGCGAACGACACAAGGGCGCGATCTCTTCAATTCGCCACCAGTTTCAATTGATGCGTCCGGAGAATCTTATCCGCGTAACAAACGAACTGGATGGCGAGGATTATGATCTTAACGCAGTTATCGACTACGTGATTGACCGGCGCACTGATGGACAGCAGTCGGAGCGACTCTACACGAAACGTTTGCGGCGTCGGCGGGATGTCGCAGTTTCGTTTCTGCTCGATCAATCGTCGTCTACGGCGCGCACGATTGGCCGCCACCCTCTGCAACCTTATACGCGTCCCGGGCGCCGCATCATCGAGATCGAGAAGGAAGGACTCGTATTAATGAGCGAGGCGCTCGAAGCCGTCGGCGATGTTTATTCAATAAATGGATTTACTTCTGAGGGACGTCGAAATGTGAAGTTTTATGTCGTCAAGGATTTCGACGAGAAGTATACGGACGAAGTTAAGCGACGCATTGGCGGGATTAATTATCAAAACAACACGCGACTCGGCGCCGCGATCCGACATGCAACCGCGCGGCTGTCAAAACAAGAGGCGCGCACCCGCCTGCTGATTGTTTTGTCAGACGGTCGTCCATACGATCACGATTACGGAGACGCTCGCTACGCTCGAGAAGACACGCGCGAGGCTTTACGGCAGGCAAAGAACTCGGGGATAACACCTTTTTGTATAACGATTGATCGCGAGTCAGAAGCTGAGCTGCGAGATCTTTACGGCGAGATTGGCTACACGATCATAGACGATGTGCTTTCGTTGCCTGAGCGCCTGCCGGGAATCTACCGAAGACTGACGACTTAGTATCCACAGATTACGCAGATTACACAGATTCAGAACAGTAGGCAGCAGCAGTAGGCAGCAGCAGTAGGCGGGAGCAGGAAGCAGGAGGCCGGTTAAGCGTTATCAATGTTTACCGCAGAACTTACCACCAAGCCAACATCATTGGCCTGCTTACCACTCCTGCTCCTGCCTACTGTTCTTAATCGGCGTAATCTGCGTAGTCTGTGGATTATCAGGGTCGGAAGTCTTTGATAAGCACGACGTCGTTGTTTACCACACCGCGCGAGATGGCCAACTGTTTGCCATCTCTTGACCATGCAAATCCATAGATCCGTTGGTCCTTGAAGTCTGTCAGCTGCCTGGGCGCTCCACCCGTCAAGCTCTGCATCCAGAGGTTAGAAACGCCTCCTTGTGTATCCACGTATGTCAACGCACGTCCGTCGGCTGTCCACTGAATCATGCGGCCAAACGAGCCGGGGGTATCAAACATCCTGGACGGTTGGCCTCCCGCTAGTGGAATGATGGCGATCTTGTAGCTATCCTCCACTTGATCCTGGTAGTTACACGCGAAGAACTGTCCGTCGGGTGAAACACTTGACAGCGCCGACTCCTTCTCTGTCAGTCTCACCGGACCTCCGCCGTCACTTGAAACTTTCCATATAGACCAGACACTGGATACCGGATCATAGGCGGTGTACAGAATCCATTTCCCATCAGGTGTGTAATCGGGAAAATACTCACCCACGCCGTTAGTGATCTGTTTTGGATTGCCGCCGTCGAGGTCCATGCGCCACAGATTCGTGTTGCCGGTCGTTCGGCGTGCGCCCCAGACGATGTAACGGCCATCCGGCGACACTATCGGATCAAAGTTTTGGCTGGAATTGATCGTTAACTGCCTTTGTTCGCCGCCATCCGCTTTCATTATCCAAACATTTGGCTCTCCACCCGCTACTGAGCGATAAACGAGCCTTCCATCAGGGGTCCAGGAGAGTCCGCGCATTCCGTCATCTCTTTCGAAGCCAGATGTAACCTGGCGGGCCTTGTTCGCATCCATCTCGGTCATCAGCCAGAGATTTACAAGCCGGTCCGATCGAACGGAGGCCAGTGTCGTCGAGTCTCTTGTGAGGCTGATGTCCGAATACCCGTTCAGGTCGCTGGTAAGGCGTTTCGCTTCGCCGCTTCGATAGGACAGGTGCCAGAGTTGCGCCAGGCTGCCCGCTTCTTCGGTAGCAGAAGCAATCAGGCCAGTTCCGTCTGAGAGCCAGGCGACCTGCCCGACTTGCCACCAACGTTGCGCCGTTATTGGAGCTTCAACGCCATCGGCGATGCGAACCGCTATTACATTCTCATAGTAGCCACCCGAGGTATTCTGATAGATGTAAGCGATCGTTGAGCCATCGGGTGACCATGACGGAGCCATCGTAGAGATGAAATCTGGCGAGGACCGAGTTGCTAATCGCTTTTCTTCACTGCCATCTGTGTTGGTTACGATCAGGTTGTCTTCCTTAGGTGAAGAGTAACGAACAAATCCGAAGCGTTTTCCATCAGGCGAGATTGTTATAGGACTCTGAATATCGGTAAGAATTTTTCTAGCGACACCTCCCAGGACGGGGATTTGATACAACGCACCCCTCGGATTGTTGTTATCGGATTGGACAAAATAGAGAAAGTTCCCATCTTGAGTAAAGGTGAGCCCGCCATACCGAACAGCCGATGGTGGAATGATTTGGACCTGACTGGCTGCCGCGACTTGCCCGATCCAGACACTTTGTTGTCCGGCCTCATCAGCAACGTGAGCTACATAGTTTCCATCCGGGGAAATGGCGGCGTGAACTGCTTTGCCGGTGGCCGTAAAACGAGCGACCTTCATCACCTGTAGTGCCGGCGACTTACTTCGTGTCTCAAACCGATAGACCCCGTAGCCACCAGCCATCAGCGATACTACGAAGAGCGACAGAGCGATCGCGGCTGAGCGTTTGTGTTTCTTTATATTGCTTACGATGTACTCCGCGCTGGAGGTCGGGTGTTCAGGCTGGGGAGCCGTTGTTCTGTGAAGCCGTCCGGAACCGGACCTCGCAACATAGGCCGCACTCGAGTTGCTTGCGCGCGTTATCCCACTGGCTCTCGAGGAGTTCAGCGATTCCAATTCAGTCTCGAAATCAAGTTGCTTCTTCAGGCGTCGAAGATCGACAACCATGTCCTTGAAGCCCTGGTATCGCTCTTCTCGATTTTTCTCCAGGGATTTGCCGACGATCCGTTCCAGTTCCAGGGGGACTTCCGGCGTCAGGCTGGAGAGCGGCGGCGGTTCCGATCTGAGGATCGCAGCAATCACATCACTTGCTGTCTCTTGCTCAAATGGAAGCTTGCCGGTGACCATCTCATACAGCACCACGCCAACACTCCAGACATCGGTGCGTCCATCCATTTCGCGCCCGCGCGCTTGTTCCGGAGACATGTAAGCAGCAGTACCCAGCAGTGTTCCCGGGCTTGTTTGCACCAGGTTGATTGTCGCTGCTTCTCGATCAATCGAGCCGTCGGAAATATCCGTCAGTTTCGCGACGCCAAAGTCCAAAACTTTTAAAAAGCCATCTCGCCTTAGCATTAGGTTCTCGGGCTTAATGTCGCGGTGAACAACACCAGCCTCATGCGCTGCCGCCAGAGCTGAGGCAACCTGGATAGCAATCTCCAGCGCCTCCGTAATTGTCAGAGTGTTTTGATTCAGGTGTTGGCGCAGCGTTTCACCTTCGATGTACTCGGTGGCAATGTACATGACCGAACCTGCATGGCCGATCTCATGAATCGTGATGATGTTGGGGTGATTGAGGGCGGAAGCAGTTTTGGCCTCCTGGGTAAAACGGGCCATCCGTTCTTCATTAGCGGCCATATCGCCGGGCAGGATCTTCAGCGCAACGGTGCGTTCGAGTTTTGTGTCACGAGCCAGGTAAACTTCACCCATTCCACCCGCGCCAATGCGCGACAGCACCCGATAGTGGGCAATGACTGTACCCTCAATTTCGGCGGCTTGATTCACAATATCTGTTTTATAGCTTTGCGGTTTCAGAGTCTAGTAACGCACGCTGTTAGCTTGCGTGGTCGGAGCGGTGGCACTCGTTTGCCACTGCGTCGGAGTCTGTCGGAATAATCGTCTTAGCGACTCTCCGTGCGTTCTCAGTCGTGTAGTTTCGTGGATCGATTGTTTACTCAAAAAACCTGATCTGGAAAACAAGAAGTTGATGGTTTCTTAAACAGAGATTTGGGTTATTCCGATAGGGTCGTCGGAGTGGGCCATCGGTAGAAGCGTGTAAGGTACCGTCCGCAAGCTAACAGCTTGCGTTACTGCCGTGACCGCCACCGCCGGGACTTTCGATTCGTACGCGATCCCGGGGTTTGAGCTCCCAGGTTCCTTTGGATCCTATTTTCTGAGAACGATCGTTGCTAACAATGAAAGCAGCGCCCGTTTTTCCGTCGTCCCCACCCTGCAGACCATAAGGGCCACGCTTTCTTCTGTCAGCCAGCAAGGACATACGGGCCGCGGCGAGTGTTTCGATTTCTCGCACGACTCCGTCGCCGCCGCGTTGCCTTCCATCGCCCCCTGATTTCTTGCGAATGCCGTACTCGCGAACACGAAGAGGATAAGCATATTCAAGCGCTTCGGCGGGCGTATTCAGGCTGTTAGTCATGTGAGTGTGGACACCGCTCATTCCATCCAGGTGAGGCCTGGCGCCCATGCCTCCGGCTACCGTTTCGTAGTAAGAGAACTCCTGGCCGGTGCGGGGATCGACACCGCCAATCGTGAGATTGTTCATCGTGCCCTGACTCGCCGCTGGAATGGTGTCAGGCAGAGCCTGGGCCAGCGCTTTGAAGAGAACGTCGACTATTCGCTGCGAGGTTTCAACGTTGCCGCCCGCCACTGACGCAGGCGGGTTCGCGTTTACGATTGTACCCTGAGGTGCGACCACTTTGATGGGCTGCATTAATCCAGCGCTGGCAGGAACGTCGCCGCCGATAAGACAGCGAAAGACATAGGACACCGCTGAAACGGTGATTGCTTCCACTGCGTTGATTGGACCAACAACCTGGGAGGCACTGCCTGTAAAATCTACTCGAGCCCTTTCGCCATCAATTGTTATGCGGACGCGAATCAATACTTCCTCATCGCTCGCGCCGTCATCGTCCAGAGCATCTTCGGCGAGGTACTCACCGTCTGGAATCAAACCGATCGTGTGGCGCATGAGACGGGCCGAGTAATCGATTAGATGAGAGGCATATTGGGTCACTTCTTTGACGCCACGGCGCTCGACTATCTCGAGCAGACGCGTGGAGCCAGTCTTAAGTGAACCGATTTGAGCCTGAAAGTCACCGCGACGTTCGTCATGCCCCCGCACGTTAGTCAGGATCAGCTGCATGATGTCGCGATCGATCTCACCATTGCGCACAAGCCTGATCGGCGGAATGCGAATGCCTTCGCCGTACACGTCCGTTGCCATTCCCATCGAACCCGGCGTCGCACCGCCGATGTCTGCATGGTGCGCGCGGTTGGCAACATAGAAAAGTGTCCGTGGTCCGCGGTCAGTAGTCCGTTGTTTCCCGCGCCGGGAACGGCCCATCTGCTCAGCAGGTTTTCGACTGATAACTGACAACTGACTGCCGACTACCGGCATAACCAGCGTTACATCCGGCAGATGTGTGCCGCCGGCAAAGGGATCGTTTAGGGCGACGACGTCGCCTGGTCCAGGATTGATCTCCCGTAATGCGGCTGCCACCGCCATCGGCATGGAACCCAGGTGCACGGGCATATGATCGCCTTGGGCGATGACGCGACCCGCTGAATCGAACACTGCGCACGAATAATCTCGGCGCTCTTTGATGTTTGGCGAGAAGGCAGTCCGCCGCAACGCAATACCCATCTCCTCGGCGACAGATGTGTACAGCGCACGATAGATCTCGAGGGTTGTGGGATCGAATTTCTTCATTAACTTTATTGTCAACGCCTATAGATCACCGCGTTCCAAAAACATCTTGGTCCTAACCGACTTGAATAATCAAATTTCCGTACTGGTCCAACTCTGCCTGGGCATCCGCCGGAATCAGCGTCGTCGCCGAGTATTCAGTCACAATACACGGCGTTCGCAGTCGCCCACCCGCAACCAGATTCTCTCGACGATAGATACCAACCGGAACTTCTTTGCCGTCCAGGTACGCCTTCGAATAAGCGTTTGGCTGAACCACTCTCTTACTGCGCAGCGCGCGGCGTCGCTGCACAATCTTCTCGACTACTCCAACCGATCGCAATCGAGCACTGACGATCTCGACTGCACTTGTTTTCTGTGAGTAGCCATAGCGAGCGGTGTGGGCCCGGTGAAAGCTCTCGGCAATGTTTCCTTTCGTCTTCCTTATCCCGAGCTCAAAGGATTGTCCTTTATAACGAACCGCCAGTGAACGTTCATGTCGTTGCTTTACCGCAGAGAAACCTTCGCTCTGCAATGCCGTCCGAGCTTCGCGTTCCATGTCTTTGAACGCTCGATCGAGCTGGCCTTCAATTCCGAGCTTGACCTCGAACATCATAGTGCGGCTTTGATCCTTTATGACGTCGGCCGCGACCACTCCAATTGCTGAGAGGGCGCCAGGCGAACCGGGAATGATGACACGCGAGATGCGCAAGGCACGCGCCAACTCGACCGCGTGGAGTCCGCCGGCCCCGCCAAAAGGGAGCAGCGCAAATCCGCGCGGGTCGCGTCCCCTCTCCACCGAAATGTGGCGCAATGCTCGCTCCATATTTGTAGCTGCAACCGACACGACACCCTGCGCTGCTCTTGTCATGGAGACTTTTCGGCCCGCAGCCTTGCTCATAGTCAGTGCTAATTCTGTCAGCGCTTCTTCGGCGCGATGTTTATCGAGAGGGAACCCACCTCCAAGTAGACCACCGCCCGCGAAGTGGCCCAGCACAAGATGGGCATCAGTTACCGTCGGCAATAGCGAACGTCCGTAGCATGCGGGTCCGGGATCAGCGCCTGCGGACTCGGGCCCAACGCGCAACGAGCCACCCGCGTCGACGCGTGCAATCGAGCCGCCTCCGGCACCCACGGTGTGGATATCCATGACTGAAACAGCCACCGGCAATCCGGCTATCGTGGCCTCATTGGTTGTCCGTATTCCTCCGCTGTCGCAAAGCGCTACGTCAGTCGAAGTGCCACCCATGTCAAAGGTAATGATGTTGTCAAAGCCGGCAGCTCTGGCAGAGCGCAAAGCGCCGACCACACCACCTGATGGTCCGGAAAGAATTGTTCGTACCGGTTCGCTTGCGGCGACTTGTGCCGAGATGCTACCCCCGGACGATTGCATTACTCGTAGAGAAAATGATGTTTGGCCTTTGGTCTTCGGCTTTTGCCCGGTTGGAGTTTCAGCGGGTAGATCGGGAACGGTCTGAGATAGTCGCCCCAGATAACTCCCCATCAGCGGTTGCAGGTAGGCGTTAATTGCCACCGTGGAAGTTCGTTCAAATTCTCGATACTCGGGCAGAATGCGATGAGAAATGGAAAGCGGCACACCGAGCGGCGCAAGCGACGCCGCGATGCGTTCCTCATGCGCCGGATGTAGAAAGGAAAACAGCAGTGATATCGCGACGGCCTCAACCCGGTCTTTCTTCAGCTTTGCAAATACGTCGGCAAGCTCATGATCCGCGAGTGGCTCAATCACTTCGCCAGTGCAGGTGACCCGCTCAGAGATTCCCAGGCGCAACTCGTCGTTCACGAGCGGAGGCGGCTTGATGGCGTTCAAATTGTAGAGCTCCGGCCGCGCCTGACGTCCGATGGCGAGCACATCCTCAAACCCCTTTGTCGTAATCAGCGCTACCCGCGCGCCGCGGCGTTGCAGCAGTGCGTTAGTGCCGACGGTAGTGCCATGGACCACCTCGAGATCCGAAAGGTTTGCTCCAGTCAGTTCCGCGATTCTTTGCAAACCGTCTCTGATTGCCAGTGAGGGATCGGAAGGTGTCGACGGGATCTTGAAAACCTGCAGCTGACTGCGGTGGGAAAAAACAAAGTCAGTGAACGTGCCGCCCGTATCAACGCCGACGCGAACGCGAGCGGATTTACGAGAAAAGTCTGGAGTCGAGAGTCTGGAGTCTGGAGTCCGAAAGTTCCGGCGGGTTAGTTTGAGTTCAGGATCAAAGTATTTCAAGAAGTATTTGACTCCCGACTAGTATTCAGTCAAGAGTCTGGAGTCAGAAAGTTCCGGCGGATTAGTTCGCAGCCAAAATCAAAGTATTCTCAAGACGTCTTTGACTCCCGACTCCCGACTCCAGACTCCCGACTAGTATTCCTGCCGTCTATCCCTTCCCAACAGGAGCTTCTATTTGAAGCGCGGGCGGCATCGAGAACAAGTTGCACTCTATAACCATCGTCAAACGTTGCCGCGTTTTCCACGATCGTGCTTCCTTCGCGTAGCGCTTCGACAATTGCGCATGACAGGGTCGCAAAACCTCTTGACCAACTCGCCGGTCGCATTCCCGGCGCCATTCGATCCTGGTGTACCTGAACTGGACGCCAGGCTCCGGAGCCTGCAGGTGAATGCCAGAGCTCGCCAGTCTCTTCGACCATCAGCGCGCCCGTGGTGCCGTAGACCTCGAGACAATTGGCGTGGTTCCCGGACTCAACAACCGAAAGCAAGGCCGTTCCGGTCGTCCCTTTTGTCAGTTTCGAGTCGGCAAAACGAAAAAGTAGTTTTGCTTCGTCATCGGACGTGACCGGACGCATTTGACCAGTCCCCTTGTCGGGTCGTTCAGCGATGTGTGTGGAGAGTAGCGCGCACACACTGCTGATTTCCGCGTCCAGTATCCAGCGGAAGGAATCAATAACATGCGAGCCGATAGCGCCGAGCGTCCCACCACCCACCTGTTCGTCTGACCACCAGTCCCAGGGACGATCGACCACCCCGCGATAATCGGAACGGAAAACGTAGTTACAATGTCGCACGGCGCCGATGGCTCCGGTGTGAAGCATCGCGCGCATTGTGCGTCGACTCTTCAAAAAGCGCAGCTCATGATCGATTACTGCGATCACGCCTGCAGTGCGAGCGCTTTCCGTCATCCGCAGAGCTTCAGCCGCATTCATGGCCATAGGCTTTTCGCAGAGCACGGCTTTTCCACTATTGAGTGCGGCCAGGGTCATCTCGCAGTGCAACGCGGGCGGTGTCACAATGCTGACCAGGTGAATGTCCTCACGCTGAATCAGTTCCTGCCAATCCTTCGCTACATGCGCAATATCAAACTCCTTGGCTACGCTTTCTGCATGTTCGCGATTGCGGCTGGCAATAGCCACAATGCGTGCGCCCATGCAGTCGCGAAATCCCGGGATTTGCGTGGTGCGAGCAAATCCGGTGCCGATTATGCCGATGCCGATCCTTTTATCTGTCCTCAAGGTGAATTTAGTTGGTCAGTTGTGCGTGGTTTGTTGTTCTTCGTCAGAGCGAGTTTGCTTCTGGCTTCAGACTTCCGTCTCTGAACTTCAGGGCGCCTAACATTCGTAACCGAAGCAAGAGATTATCAATACCTTCGGCACTTCTGTCTAGTTATGGCAGTGTGCCTCGCTACGAAAGCTCCCTCGAAACACAAGACTTTGCGGGCGTTCTACCAGCAAAAATACTAATCAGCGGAAGTAGAGGGCCTGGCATTGCCTGGGTTTGGGTTCGGATTGAGCGATGGAAGGGGGCTGAGAATCTAGCGTATGTTGAGCGGCAGCATCATTGGCAGCCGCTGAGGCAGCGGATCTCTTCTTCTATACGGTATCGGCATAAATCACCTCTGTTTCCTGGCCCATCATCTCACATCTTTCGGGTGGCCGGTTGTTGGATGAGCGATTCTAGGTGTCAGTCTGTCCCACCGTCCAATTCATTGTTATAATGCGCGTCATTACCACGGTTGATGATACGGGCTAAGGGCTTGCGAATATGGAGTTATGGCAGCTACGAACGTTCCGGGCCGTTGCCGAAACGCTAAATTTTACCAGGGCGTCGAAAGACCTGAACCTCACACAATCAGCCGTTAGTCATCAAATAAAGGCGCTGGAGAAGGAGCTTGGTGAGCCTCTATTTATCCGCACAAAGCGCGGTGTAAAGCTTTCCGAGGCCGGAAAAACTGCTTTGGAGTACGCTGAAAGGATTCTTGACGAAGCGCAGGCGTTGAGTGAACGCATCTCCGGGCGTGAGCATTCTCCCGTCGGCCGCGTACGCGCGGCCGCCGCCACGCAGGCCTTCGTTCACCTCTTTGCCGGCTTGTTCGAATCATTCATGCGACGGCAACCGGGTATCGAGCTATCGTTTCGCACGACCGTCAGCACTGAACAGACCGTGAATGATATCTTGAACGGAGGTATCGATGTCGGCTTCGCTTCGCTGCCGGTTTACTCCCCGGCTCTGAAGGTGACTCAATTGTTTGAAGATGAACTGGTCCTTATCGTGGGGCACTCACATCATCTCGCACGTAAGCAGATAGCCACGGTTGAGGAGATCGAGCGTGAGCGCCTGATTCTGTTTGAGCAGGGCGCCTCGATTCGCCGCGCGACCGAGGAATTTTTCAAGCGAGTCGGGATCAGTCCCGTGTTGGCGCTTGAATCAAACGACACCTATTTTATCAAGCTGATGGTCGAACACGGGCTGGGCATCTCGCTGCTGCCGTCATGGGCGGTGCGTGATGAAGTGGCGGCCGGCAAGCTGTCACAACTGCGGGTTGCCGATCATCAATTGCGACGTTCGGTAGCCATGGTGTCACTGTCACGCTTCCAACCCTCTCCAACCCGCTCCTTTCTCGCTTATATTTTGGACCACAAGGCTCAACTCCAGGAAATGGCCCAACTGCCATCGCTGAGTAATGGGTAATTTAGACTCCAAACTTTACGGAATAGTAAACGAGGGCTTCTTGACTACTTATAGGTTCTGATCCGCGTTATCCGCGTTAATCTGCGGCTAATGTTTTAGATAGCACGACGCGAAGTCCATATTGCCTTTGACTCCAGCGAAGGATGCATACCCGGCGCTTCCATTTGCAGCGTCGCCAACTCGGCCAGCGTTTCCTCAGGAAGACTGCCAATTTGAAGGCTCAACGTTTGGCCAATCTTCATCGCGGGACCGCGTAACGACTGCAACTCGTCGCGCATCCTCCGAGCCGCGCGCGTGTGCGTGGATTTCAATTTCGTTTTGCTCTGTGCCTCACCCAGAAACGCGCGCTGCAAGAGGTACCCGATATAGCTGCCGGCAATGCCCGCTCCCATCGAAGCCACGCTGAGCGCGCGCCGGGTAGGCGTGTTCTTGTCAGAAGACATCGATCACTTTCCCTGCTTAAGTACGGAGATATGAGTACACTCACGAATTTGTCAACGACTGGGGATTCTGTTTTTTGATTTGAAAGAGACGCTCAGTTTCAACAGCAGGTTCTTACCCGGTGGGCAACCCTTTCTAAGCAATCAAATCAACTGCCGGCTCATCAGTTTGAATGACTTCGGTCAGAGTGAGTTCTCCCGAATAGCCTTCAGGCAGTGGTAGACAGCCCCTCTACTTTTAAATTTTCCTCAACGTTTTAGTGCTTTTTGCCAGTAGCACTGGTTCTTTGTTCGCTGGCACGGTAGTCGCTCTTCTGTCTGCCGCTCGACTGCTGTCGAGACCGCTCTTTCAGATATCAGAGGTGTTCCCCACCTCCTAAGGATTGAAATGAAGAAAACAAATTGCTCCAACACACCGGCCTTCATCGCGGGACTCGCGTTGATAGCTTCTCTCCTTGTGAGTAGCTCAGGCACGATGGCTAGCGCTGAGACGGGAGGTGGTTGGGCAGTGAACGGCAGTTCGTACCCCAAAACCGCGTCCAGTTATCCTCTTCTTTCACGCTACGCAGTCGATCTCACTGCATTGGCTCGAGAAGGCAACGTTGGGACAGGCGGCTACAAGTCGGAGATTCGCCTTATTCTCAAAACACTAGCCGAGAGCACGGCCCGCAATCCCGTACTAATCGGCGATTCCACCAGGCTCGACGCTGCGGCAATCGCCAAAGCTCTCGCAGAGAGAATCGTGTCCAGCAACGCACCTGAGAATCTGGTTGACACGCGCATCTTCGCGCTCAGCCTCGATCGATTATTTGCGGGGACTAAAGAGCCGGCGCAGTTTTTGGTTCGCCTTCAGTCCATTCTGACGGAAGCGACAGGGTCGCATGGACAAGTCATTCTTTTCATTGATGACCTCCATCAACTGGTCGGCTCATATGCTAATCAGCAAGCATCAGCAGCCATATGTGACGCGCTTAGTCACGGTCAGTTGCGATTGCTCGGCGCTGACACGGCCAATACCTATGCAGATTACATCGCGGCTGATCAGTCGCTTAATGGTCTCTTCCAGACGATTCCGGTATCGGATGAGAGCGCAAGCGCCGCGGACACGAACGGCGAGGATGGAAATAACACTGCTGAAGAGTTTACTGGAGAGAAAATCTCCACCGATCTGCGCGAGCTGATGCAGAACGCCCGCTCATCGAGCGATCGTGTCAGCGTTATTCTGCAAGCCGACTATGTAAAGAGCGGAGCACTCAGTACTCTGCTCAAGCGGCACGGTGTTTTGATCGGAAGCCGATTGCCGGAAGTTGGTGCGATGAAGATCGAGATCCCTGTGAAAGCTATTGAAGAGCTGGCAGCAAGCGGGTTGACCAATCACCTGTCGCCGGACAGAAAGATCGAGTCCTTCGGCCACATCACAGTCACAACTGGCGCGGATGCCATCCGCAGTGGCTATGTAAAATCTGGTAGCGCCGACGGCTCAGGTATCGGCATCGCCGTGCTAGACTCCGGCGTGGACATTGGCCATGCCGCATTCACTAACGGTGGTCGCCTTAAATTTAGTAAAGACTTCACTGGCGACGGTGACACGAATTACGATCCTTACGGTCATGGCACGCACGTCACCTCATCTGCTGCTGGAGTAAGCACGACCGACGGCAATTCTTATCAAGGTATTGCGCCTAACGCCAATATTATCAATTTACGGGTGCTCGATTCGCAGGGAACAGGGACGGTTTCTTCCGTGTTGAGTGCACTGGACTGGATTCTCAGTGCCGTCGATCCGACTCAACCAGTGTCCTCGACGAATCCGACGAACCAGCAGAAATACAACATACGCGTGGTTAACATGAGTCTGGGTGCTCCCGCGATCGATTCTTATAAAAACGATCCGCTGTGCCGCGCGGTGCGACACTTGGTAGACACCGGCGTGGTCGTAGTTGCAGCGGCGGGCAACGATGGCAAAGATAGTAATGGAAATAAGATTTACGGTCGGGTTCATTCGCCGGGCAACGAGCCTTCCGTGCTCACGGTCGGGGCAGCCAATACGTTTGGTACCGACGCACGCTACGACGACAGTGTAGCGACCTACAGCTCACGAGGCCCAACGCGCAGCTACTGGACTGACTCGAATGGTCTCAAACACTACGACAATCTTATCAAGCCTGATCTGATTGCCCCCGGCAACAAGTTAATCTATGCCGAATCTGACATGGGCAACAGTCCCAATGTTCTCGTTACTGAGAACCCGCAATTGGATTCAGGCATCACGGACAGCACTAACAAACGCTTGATGTACCTGAGCGGCACTTCGATGGCTACTCCAATTGTGTCCGGCGCGGTCGCGCTGATGTTGCAGGTCAATCCCAAGCTGACACCGAATATGATCAAAATGATTCTCATGTATTCGGCTCAGCCACTCGCCGGCTTCAACATGTTCGAACAGGGTGCAGGCGAGCTCAACATCGAGGGCGCGGTACGCACCGCAAGTCTTATCCGCCAGGACCTGCCTTCCTCGCCGGCAGCGGGCACGACTCTCTTAAGTACCACTCCGAGTCCGAAGTCGACCATTGCCGGACAAACTTTCAGCTGGTCTCAAGGTGTGCTCCTGAATTACAGCTTTACGACCGGCACTAACCTGATCAAGCATTACCAGAAGATTTATGACCTTGGGCTGGTGATGGGCGATGGCATTATCGTTGGTAATAATACCGTCACCCTAAATACCACCATGTGGGGCTCGGCATTCGCTCTAGGCGGCTACGTCATGACGAGCAACGGCGTCGTGATGGGCGACGGGCTACGCTTCGTATCTATCAGCCAACTCCTCGGCGACGGCGTGGTCATGGGCGATGGGGTCGTCATGGGCGACGGCGTGGTCATGGGCGATGGCGTGGTTATGGGCGATGGCGTGGTCATGGGCGATATTGGGCCAGCGGTGAGAGCCATGCTCTATGGCGACGATACCGACTGCATGAGATAAAAGCTCAGTCTGAAGAGAGGTGATCCAACCTCTCTTAAGTTTTCATTCTCATCATCGCGTCCCTTCTGCCCCCGGAGAACAAACATGTCATCCGCATTAGCTGTGGCTCAGACCAAAGTAGGTCGTTCGCAACGGGCTTCCTCTTATCAAAAGGCTGTGAACGGCATGAATGTTGAAGCGCTCTCAGAGGACAATAAAGACGAGATCCTTGACTTCTTATCTCAGCGGCCAATTCATACCGTTTGCATGGCTGGGTATATACGCGACCACGGCGTCGTTAGCGATCTTAATCGCGGAACGTTCTACGGTTGTCGCGACGAGGAAGGATCGCTTGAAGGAGTCGCGTTAATTGGACATGCCATCCTCTTAGAGACTCAAAGTGAGGAAGCTCTTAAGGCTTTTGCCCAGCTCCGCGGAATGACGGACCAACTCCTCAGTTGCGTCCGGCGACACTTGCTGACGTCGATGAGATTCTTAACATCAATGCAGAAATGGTCTTATCCGAATCCGGAATTGACCCGCGCAAGAAAGATCCGGCCGGCTTTCGGAAGCGCGTGGCTCAGCGCATCGAACAGGGTCGAGTTTGGGTATGGTCCAGTAACGGCCAGCTGATTTTCAAAGTAGATATCTTCGCCGAGACTCCTGAAATGATTTACCTCGAGGGAGTGCATGTGCGCGAACAGGAGCGAGGTAAAGGACATGGATTACGCTGCCTGGCGCAACTCGGCAGCATCCTTCTCAATCGCTCAAAATCGATCTGCTTGCTGGTCAATGAGCGTAAGGAGAAGCTGAGCGCCTTTTATAAGAAGGCCGGATATCAACTCCGAGGCATTTACGACACTATCTATCTTTACCCGCAAGCAGACTAAATCTTAACTTCGCCTTTTCCCAATTGATATGGCAGCTTAAATGTTCTTAGTCACTAAGAAACGGCGGCCTGGTCCACTGGGCTATTTGCTTCAAAGAGTTTCATAATCATTTTTGCACATCGATTGCACGGTAAATGACATCCATCTTCAAATTGCTGCGATAGTGCTCCGCCAGGGCATCGTAGCGTCGGTCGCGTTCGGCCAGTGGATCAATGACGCCCGAGGCCGTCGCCTCTTTCCCACACATCTTTCGCCAGTGGCAGAGCAGTAGTGCCAACCCTTTAGCCGAATCGAAAAGTCCATGGAGGTACGTACCAAGGACCCGACCGTCGAGGCTGATCGCACCGTCGTAATGGCCTTCTTCATCACCCAACCGCTGCAGTTGAAAGAGCGGTTGAGTTCCATTTCCCAATAGCGTTTCACCAAGATGAATCTCATACCCGCTGAATAGAGGAGAGGCATGATCGCCGGCATCGCCGCCAAAGCACCGCGGTTTTGCAAACCGCGCCGTTGCTTGCCGAGTGACCTTTTCTCGCTTTAGCACGGTCGTGAAATTTAACAGATTCAAGCCCGGCACAAATTCGACGGCACTCTCCGTGCAATAAGGGTCGCATATCTCACGCCCCAGCATCTGGAAGCCTCCGCAGATCCCCACGAGCGGCTTGCCGGCAGCCGCGTGCGATTCGATTACCGGCTCCCAGCCGTTCTTCCTGAGCCAAAGCAGATCGGGGATCGTGTTCTTACTGCCGGGCAGAATCAGCACATCAGCGGCGCACGCTTCGTCGGGTCGCCGCGTGTAAAAAACAACTACACCGGGCACGTTCTCCAGAGCAGTAAAATCTGTGAAGTTGGAAAGGTAGGGCAGTCCAATCACGCACACGCATAAGCAATCTTTACGGTCGAACGGAGGTCGCACCGCGCGGCGTTCGAGCGAAACGCTATCTTCATCGTCAATGCCGTGATTGTGCAAATAAGGAATCACGCCGAGACACGGCTGCGACAGGCGTCGCTCCAGATAATCAATGCCGGGAGTGAAAAGACTAATGTCCCCACGAAACTTGTTGATGAGAAAACCACAGAAGCGACCGAGCTCTTGTGGCTCAAGCAGAGCGTAAGTACCGACAAGTGAAGCGAACACGCCGCCGCGATCTATGTCGGTGACCAATAGACACGCCGCGTCCGCGATCTCTGCCATCTTCATATTTACTACATCACGGTCTTTGAGGTTCATCTCGACCGGCGAACCTGCACCTTCCAGCACGATTATTTCGTGATTCTCCGCCAGACGTTGATATGCCGCTCTGACAGCATCGAGCAATTGTGGCCTGAGACGGTAGTAATCAATGCCCCGATAGTTTCCTAGAACCCTCCCGTTGATGACGACCTGCGAGCCGACGTCGGAAGTTGGTTTGAGCAAGATTGGATTCATGTCTACATGCGGCTCAACTCGTGCAGCCTCAGCCTGCATTGCTTGTGCTCTACCGATTTCGTGACCTTCACGCGTGGCAAACGAGTTGAGCGCCATGTTTTGCGCCTTGAACGGAGCCACGTCAAAACCATCCTGCCGCAGAATGCGACACAGCGCCCCAACCGTGAGCGATTTGCCCGCGTCAGAAGCTGTGCCTAATACCATCAACGCCTTTGCCGTTATGACCTATCCTCCGAATTCGCCATTCATGCTGCATTCTTACTATTGCTCAAAAGACAAACGTTGCGCCGGCGCGACCTGTTCGTCCCGGTGTGCGAAACCCGCTCTCGAAATACTCGCGGTCGAAAAGATTGTCGACATAGCCGAAGAAGCGCAGAGAGCGCGATTCTTTGATTGGTAATGCATAGCTTGCGCCAAGATCGGCCTTAGCTAATCCACGGAAGCGATAAGCACGGCTCGCAAACGTCACCGGATCGAAGATCGCTCCGAGGTAATCGCTCGATGCGGAGAGATCAAAATTAATCACGAAGCGGCGACCGAAACGCTGGGTCGCAACCAACGAAAATTGATGATTGGGGATCACGAGAGACCGAAGAGTGCCAGGTACTTGCGGAGTACGCTGGAGCGTCTTCGTATACGTATAAGCGGCTGAGAGATTCAACGTGCGCGTCGGCGTTGCCGTCATGCTCAACTCCATACCGCGAGCAATCCCTCCATCCCTATTGACATATCCACCGAACCGCCCGAAAGGATCTGTTGCCGGATTGATCAGGCCCGAAAAGTCGAAGATGATCACTTTCTGAAGCTCTGTGTAGAAGTAAGTCGCCGAGCCCCGTAATTGGTTCTTGTAGAGCGTCTGATCAATCCCCGCATCAAAGGCGATTGAACGATCCGGTTCCAGGCGTGGATCACCAAAGACGGAGTAACCAAAGAAACTGTCGAAGAATGTGCCAAAGCGTTCAAAGAGCGACGGCGCCCGATAGCCATTACCGACGTGGGCACGCAACTTGGTGCCGGACGAGCGAAACACATAGGCGGCGGACCCATCGCCCGTGTAGGCCGTTGGCGGGGACAAGAAAGTAAGCCCCGCGTATGGAGAAGAAGCTGCGGGCGTGAACACCGGTTGTTGGAGTCGGAAGAACTGAGTGCGAAAGGCTCCCGAGATTTGCAGCCGATCATCCATGAACCGCAATTGATCCTGCACAAAAAGCGCGTGACTGTTCTGCGTTGCATCAACATTAGAGTTGTTGGCGGGATTGACTTGGGTTGACGGATTCTTGAAGTTCTCGCTTTCGAATTCGTAGCCGCCGGTGATGAAGTTGGCGCGTCCGGCCCGCACGTCGAAACGCGCACTGAGCGTATGAACTCGCCCGTCGAAATCCGATTGCTCGTTCCCCCCAAACGGTTGGAACCCCACTCCGAGTGGTCCGTTTATGCTGCTGCGGTTCGTGGCCAGGCCCTGATAGCTGATGGTGTAGCCGAATGTCTCAGTCGGCTGCTGCGTAAAGATGACCGCGCCTGAGAAGAAGTTCGCCTTCCTGAGATTATCGGGATCGTTCGCTGCTGGTATGAAAGTGGCCGAGCCAACATTCAGTTGTGAGGTTGGCACGCCTGCCTCGTACCGCCGCAGTTCTGTAAACGAGAGTGGAATGGCTTCAATGATTCCCGTCGCGGGCAGGGCGCCGATACCTTGCGGACTGTTGTTCAGTTGTAACCGAGAGTCGGCGGCGTAGATGCGGCCTGAGAGCGTCGTGGTCGGTGTCAGACGAAATAGCACACGCCCTTGTCCGCTCGTGTTGCGCGCTTCATCCTGACCATCAACTCCACGCGTGACATTCAGGTGCGAGAAGCCGGCGCTATAAACAATGGTGTTGTTGCGGGAGCCCCCGGCGACCTGGCCTCGACCACGAAACATTCCCAGTCCGCCACCTTCCGCGAGCACATTGCCGTGGAACGGCCCACCGCCCTCGTCAGTTACAAGATTGATAACGCCGCCGATGGCGTTAGAGCCATAGAGCGACGAGCCCGACCCGCGCAGAACCTCAACCCGGCTTACATCCGTGACAATCAAGTCTTCCAGGAAACCGGAGGCATCACCTTGCGTGGCAGCGGCATCGCGAAAACGCAGACCATCAATCAACACGGCCGTGTCTTCGTTGCGCAGGCCGCGTGTTTTGATCGAAGTGAATGCGCCAGGGCCACCAAGCTGCTGCACTCGCAAACCCGGCACTGTGCGCAAGGACTCGGCAATCGCCGACTCATCGCGTTCATCTATCTCTTGTTGGTCGACAACGGTAACGGCCTTTGAGACTTCATCCACTGATTGCGGAGTGTCGGACGCAATCACCACAACTGTGCTCCGCACACCTGATAGTTCCAGGGAAATATCGAGCGTCGGCGCTTGCCCTCGCTCGACCACAACTCGCTGCGCACTTGCTGATGCAAACCCTTCCGCCTCTGCTTCCACCAGGTACTCTCCGGGCGCAAGCCTCTCGAAGCGATACGCACCAGTTGAATCCGTGGTCGTGCTAAGGCTGAAAGTGTGCTCACGCGCATAGAGCGTTACGGTCGCGCCCGGCAGGCTCGCTCCCTGGGGATCTTTTACGTGGCCGGTGATGGTGGCATTGCTACTCGTCTGCGCCAACACTGACTGCGCAAGCATCAACAAAATCCCGAACACGATCACGATAAAGCTTCTGCTATTAATTCTCTTCATGATTCAAATGTCTCCTTCTCCTCCCCTTCGGAAAGTTGCCAACGACGCGCTTTTAGAGGCCGGTTTCCTGACTAACGGCCAAAGTACTTACCTACTAGTTACGAAGCGGGAATTGACGGAATGGGTAGAAGCGGTGAACTGGCCCAGCAAAAATACAAACGCCCTCGATCTCCTATATAGAAGATCGAGGGCGTCTTAAAATTCCACTGTTTGCCTGTTCAGGTAATTGCAGCACCATTGAAACTGGGCGGAGCCATTACACTGCTTTCAGCGCTCGACGCCACTCGCCCTTTCCCGGAGCGTATGTGGTCGCTTCCATCTAACAGCAGGCAAGGTTTCCTGACTTCCGGCTCGAGCGCGTCGCTTCGCGGCCTTCCCAATCTCCGAATGAGATCAGTGACCATCATATTGGAAGCTAAGCAATCGCCGGTACACAGTGGCGGGAACCGTGCGGGCTTCACACCCGCTTCCCTTGTCACCCTCTATGGGCACCTGTGACGGTCAACCCGGATCCTCTCGGATCCCGGGTCGAAATAGCGATCTAATAAGATTCCAAAGAACAAAACGCGCTGTCGTGACTAGATCTAGCGCGAGTGTGCGCACTCTATAACCTGCCCTGCCATGGCGTCAAGGCTAATCTTACGAACCATGTAGAGCGCCATCTTCGCTGCACATCCAGGGATGGCAACTCCGTGGCCACCCCTTGGTTCGGTGCACGCGATGTTGGTTAGTTGAGTTAATCGTAACGAGGGGCGGCCACGGAGTGCCGCCCCTACAACGTGCAGTCGAGTCTTCCGACCGCATTTGGATCCTTATCGCGCTATTCTTCCTCGATTACTGACAGAATATTGCCTGCCGGGTCTTTGAACCATGCGATCTGCGGACCTGGCCCATGCATGATTCCCTTCTCATCTGTCTTGAGATCAGGTTGGTTATACTTTTCAAGACGCACCCCAAGCATTGTTAACTCGTCCACGGCTTCTTCAATGTCCTTCACTGGAAAGTTCAGAACCGTGAATGAGGCCGGAGTGTGGTTTGGCTTTGGATACAAGAAGACAGTATGCCCACCAGCGAGACTGAGTTCCAAACCCTCCGCAGTTTCAGAAATCTTCAGCCCCAATGTTTGACCGTAAAACTCATTGGCTTTCGGTAAATCGTTTACGGAAAAGCTTGAAAAAGCCTTCGCATCCTTAAACATACTTGAAGTCTTTCGACCTAACTTCGCTGCTGTTTTTGCCGACATTGCTGAATCTCCTCTCAATTTCATTGAAACGATTAATCACCTTTGGTCAGCTTTTGCTTGTCCATCAGGTGTGTAACAAAACAACACGATTGTGTTATTAGACCCCTGATACTTCGCAGTGTCGTGGCGATTCCTTGATTTCAATGTGAAGATTTGGTGGCGGTATTACAGCAGTCATGCACTGACAAAGTTGTGCGCCGGGTCCAGAGTTTCGGGAAGGACTCGACACCGCGCATCTTTGTCATCACATCGACTCTCATCCCGAAGGCTTCGGCGTTATGACATCTAAAATGGACGGCGTGACCCCTGCGGAGATATCTTGCCTCGAATGTCGGCACGGCGATCACCTCCGCTTGTAGACCCTTCAAGCTCTTGCTGAGCCTGGCAAAATTGTCTTTGCTGGCAAGTATGGCGAGATCAGTGTCACGGCTAAACTCGGCTGCGACGTAGAACACTCATGCCTGGCCGCCCATCAGCGGTGCGCGGACTCCGTGCGCCCGGATCGAAGAAAGGACTTTGAGTATCGGGTTGCGTGTCAAGCGAGCCACCAAGGTGGAAGTAAATTTTCCAGAGCTGCTCCGATTCGCGCCAGCGCTCGAGCGTTGAAAGGCGATACCACGCGGCCCATTCCTCACCGACAAGTTCTTCCGGTAAGATCATCAACTACAGTCTACAACGGTCAGCTAAAGGTCTGCATCTGTAGTCAACATTGGTCTGGCGCCGGTTTTACATCGCGATCGGAAAAGCCGGGCTGAATCGCGCTTCACGCTATCCCTTGGGTTTTGACGAGCTTTCGACGAAGAACTTCCGAAGCGGTGTAGAATAGCGCGTATTCACCAATTCGATCAGGTTTTTAGTCCCTGCCTCAGAGAAGAATGGAACTACTTGAGCGCGAACAATTCTTAGTTGAATTGGAGGCCATACTTAGCGATGTAGCCGCAGGCAATGGCCGCTTTGTGCTTGTAAGCGGCGAGGCGGGAATCGGAAAGACGTCTCTTGTCGAGCGGTTCGCCGAAGCACATAAGGCGGAGGCACGCATCTTCTGGGGCGCGTGCGATGCGTTGTTTACACCTCGCCCACTCGGTCCACTCTACGACATAGCCCCTCAAACTAAAGGCCATCTGCTCGCGCTGCTTGAAGAAGAAGCGCCGCGAGCTTCTATCTTTTCTGCCGCTCTCGACGAGTTGGGGAGCGGACACGCGCCATCAATAACGGTTATCGAAGATGTTCACTGGGCGGATGAAGCTACACTAGACCTGCTGAAGTTTCTCGGTCGCCGGATCAATCGCATCCGTTCCATGCTCGTCGTCACTTACCGCGATGATGAGGTTGGGGCGGATCATCCACTGAGGCTTGTCTTCGGCGATTTGCCTCGTCGCTCAGTCGCACGCCTTCGCCTTCCGCCGCTTTCCGAAGCAGCAGTCGAGCGACTTGCCGAGCGGGCGGGCCGACTCATTGAAGACCTTTATACGGTAACGGGCGGCAATCCGTTCTTCGTCACGGAGGCGCTGGCTAGCAAAGAGTCGGGCGTGCCTGTTACCGTGCGCGATGCTGTGCTGTCTCGCGCGGTGCGTCTCTCGCCTGCCTCTCGCGCAGTGTTGGAATTTGTATCGGTCGTTCCTGCAAGAACTGAGATGTGGCTACTCGACGACATAGTCAGCTCGGAAACGGCCGCGCTCGAAGAATGCGTTAGCGCGGGAATGCTGCGATACGAAGGAGAGGCGGTTACGTTTCGACACGAGCTGGCGCGCCGGGCGGTAGAAGATTCGATTGCTGCCCCTCGTCGGCAGAACCTGCACAATCTCGTATTGAAAGCTTTGCTCAATCGCAGCTCCGACGCGTTGTTGGCACGGATCGTCCATCATGCGTCACAAGGTGGCGACGGGGCGGCTGTACTCAAATATGCTCCCCTCGCAGCAAGACAGGCAGCCGCGCTCAATGCGCATCGCGAATCGGCAGCTTATTACCAGATCGCATTGCGGTACGCCGACAGAGTTGCACCGGAAGAGCGAGCGGGATTACTTGAATGCCGCTCGTATGAAGGTTACCTAACGGATCAAATGCAGGAAGCATTGCAGACCCGCGGCGAAGCTCTCGAGATTTGGAAGCAACTTGGCGACGAGCGTCGGCGAGGCGATAACCTCAGATGGATGTCACGACTCACCTGGAGTCTTGGTCGCACGATAGAAGCTGAAGACTACATCATTGAGGCTGTGACGATTCTGGAGGGTCTGCCGCCCGGCCCGGAACTGGCGATGGCTTACAGCAGTCGTGCGCAACTGCACATGCTTGCGGATGAGAAACAGCAAGCGGTGCTCTGGGGTTCGCGTGCAATCGAGCTAGCCGAAAAGCTTGGCGCGACGGAGACCCTTGTTCACGCGCTGAACAATGTCGGGACGGCAGAGTTGCTTGCTCACGACGAGCAGGGCCGCATCAAGCTCGAAGAAAGTTTGCGACTCGCCCTGGCGAACAATTATCAGGACCACGCGGCTCGCGCTTACACCAATCTTGCATCCGCCGCAGTCAGAGACCGCGCTTACGGTTTGGCGATCCGCTATCTTGAGGACGGCATTATTTACACGACAGAGCACGACCTCGATTTCTATAAACTTTACATGACGGCATGGCGGGGGCGTGTCCATTTCGAGCAGGGCGACTGGGACAGCGCGGCTGACGATGCAGGCTTGGTGCTAGAGCATCATCGAGTGTTGGCTATCGCGAAGATTACAGCGCTCGGCGTTCTCGGCCACGTGCGACTCCGTCGTGGCGACCCTGATGCCGTGCGGCTGCTGACTGAGGCCAACGAGTTGGCAAGGCAGACAAGAGAGCTTCAACGCATCGGGCCCATCGCTTCCGCACGCGCCGAGATGGCGTGGCTTAAAGGCGACCTTGAACAAATCAGGGAGGAGGCGCGCTTTGTTCTGGAAATGGCCAAGGGCCACGATGACCCGTGGCTTCAGGGAGAGTTTGCATTCTGGATGTGGCGTGCCGGCGGCGCTATAGAGACGCCGGAGAAAATTGCTGCGCCTTACGCGCTCCAAATGTCACGCGACTGGCGCGCCGCCGCCGAAGCGTGGAAAGTAATCGGTTGCCCTTATGAAGAGGCGATGGCGCTGGCAGAGGGAGACGAATCGGCGCAGCTCGCGGCGCTTGAGATTCTTGAGACACTCGGAGCAGGCCCGGCAGCCGAAAGATTACGCCAGACGTTGCGCGCGACAGGCGTCCGCGGCATTCCGCGTGGTCCAAGACCGAGCACCAAAGAAAATGCCGCCGGACTCACGAGCCGGCAGATGGAAGTGCTTGCGTTAATGACCAACGGATTAGGCAACGCCGAAATTGCTGACCGCCTCTTTATCTCGCCCAAGACAGTCGACCATCACGTTTCCGCCATACTCGCAAAGCTCGACGCGCGCACTCGCGCCGAAGCCGTCTCAGTCGCCCTGCAGTCAGGCCTCATTAACGCAAAATAGGGGAACGACGCGCTACAACCGATGCGCAGCCGGCGCCCGTTTCTATACCCTCTTGTCGAGTTGAAAACTCGCACAAAGGACAGGAGGTGTTATGCCGCGCTATATGGTTGAACGAAGCTTTCCAGACGGTCTGAGGATTCCAGTCAATGACGAAGGCGCAGAGAAGTGTCGGATGGTTGTGCTGAATAATGAAGAAGACAGCGTGACCTGGATTCAATCTTACGTGAGCGACGATGGAAAAACCTGCCGATCGATCGCATTACTGAGGTGCGCGTTCTCGACCCTTATTTCTATCGCTGACTGGGACTCGAACAGGCTGATCCATGGGGCGCACAGCAGGCGTGATGTTTTCCGATTACACGCCACTAGAGAAGCGAGGACGCAGATAGTCGATCAGACAGCAGTTTAGCCAGAAGAATCTGACACAGGCGACCGCAATGAGACCGCAGACGCTTAACGCGCCTGCACCGGGAGAGATCTGTCCTTAACGATGAGTCGTCCGCAAGTATGAAGGAATGAAACCAAATGAAAGGAAAAGTCATGAGAAAAATAGGGAAACCGATGACAAATCATCGGAGACTTCAGCAATCACGGAGGCTGATTGTTTTGATGATTGCAATCTCGGTAACGGGCATCAATGCGAGTCGCGGCAGCGTCGTTGCCACCAGCACCGCGGCTCAATCAACCATTGTCTTGCAGACCACAGCTGTGCCGACGCTGACCGGCACTTTCCAGGTCGTGAACAACGGCCCCGGCAACCAAACAAACCCGCACATCAACTGCGACATCGCGTCATACACCAATGACGATTTTATGGGCCGGTCGACGCTCCATTATTGGGATTTCGCCACCGGCATAGACAGCGTTATTCCGGGCAACGATATTGACCTTCTGTCCGACGTCTCCGGCGGGCGCATCGCGTTCACTGAGGTTCGCGAGGACGGGGACCATGTCATTGTCTACGATACTGTCTCGCAGACCAGCACTTTTATCCCTGGTGTGGGAAAAAGCCACCCCGCAATAAACGGAAACCTGGTGGCGTTCGAGGATCGCAGCTTCCTCGCCGGCAACCAGGTCGAAATCAGCACTTATGACCTGAGCACAGGGATCGTTACGCGCCTGACTAACGACGCTCTGTTCGACCGGAACCCGAGCGTGAGCCCGACCGCCAACGCTGTGGTGTGGGAGAAGTGCCAAACGGATGGTACAGGGTGTGACATCTACAGTGCGATCCAGACGTCGCCCGGTGTCTTCACTACGAGAGCGCTCACCGGCGCCGCGGGAGAAGACCGATTCCCTGACACGAATGGCCAGACCGTAGTGTATACCTCGAACCGAGGCGGCGAGACCGACATCTATTTTCAGCCCATCGAAGGTGGTGCCGAGACGCAGTTGTCGATCCCGGGCAATCAGCGCGATGTCACCATCTCAGGCAACCTCATTGCTTTTGAGTCACAAGTTCAACTGGTAGGCACGACAGAGTACGACGTTTTTGTGTACGACCTCAGCACCGGAAACCTCTATCTGGTCACCAACACGCCAGGGGTCGACGAGACGCTCAGCGACCTCAGCGTCTGCAACGGCATCGGGCGCATCGTCTATGCCGTTCCAGGGGCCGGGGACTTCGACGTTTATGCCTTTACGTTTCAGGTTCCAAGTTCAACCCCGAATCAGATCGACGATCTCATTGCGCTGATCCAAAGCTTCAATCTGCCTGATGGAACCGAAAACAGTCTCATAACAAAGCTGCAGGATGCGCTCGCGGCGATCGGCGCCTCGGACACTGCGACGGCCTGCGATTCCGTGACCGCATTTATCAACGAATGCCAAGCTCAATCCGGCAAGAAGTTAACCGCTGATCAGGCCATGCAACTGATTAACTCGGCAAACCAGATCAAAACGGATCTTGGTTGTCCGTAGAACAGGCAATGGAAGCGACGGATACGTTGTGTTGACGTGGTGATGAACTTGGGAGGGATTTCAACATGGAACTCAGAGTTACAGAACTGAACACAAGTGACGAAATCACGATTCGTACGCAATTCAGCGACTACAGTTTTCGTGTAACCGATCCCGTCCAGTGCAGAGGCTTTCTCCGCGGTGGGCGACTAGGGGACCAACAGCGCGACGCCCTTTTCGCGGGGACAATACTGACCGCGAGTAGCCAGAGCAGCGAGCCGTCTCGGCTGGAAACGGGTTACCCGGCCGTCTTTCTCATCGAGGGAGACGGTCTCGAGAGGCTGACTACGTCGATAGTCACTGAGATCACCTTGTCTCAAACGACGTCACAGGTCTGTTGAAGTACCTGAGTAACCTTCGAGTTCGGAGGTGTTCTCTCTAACAACGGTCGCTTGTCGCTCAGGAACCGTGCCGGGAGATTCAGAAGAAATGAAAGGCATTAACCCATGCAACCTAAATGCGAGTTCCGCGATGCAACCTGTTTCGCAAGACGAACGCATCCTCGCACTTGATGTGATCCGTGGTTTTGCGCTCTTCGGTGTCCTGCTGGCCTATGCGCTCTGGAACCTCGGCAGTCCACCTGAGGAGTCGCACAGCCAGATCAATATCGTTCTCGACTGGGTGTCATCTGCCCTGGTTGATACGAAGGCTTATACTCTTACGCTTCATCCCTTTTGTTATTGCTAGAGAGTGGTTACGGCAAAAAGTGGCTGGCGCCGCTGGCTGCGGTCGGAAGAATGGCGCTCACGAACTCCTTGATGCAAGCAGTGGTCATTGTTCCTCTCTGTATTGAACTGCAACTTTTCGACAGAGTGACACCTAGTTTAGGTCTGTTACTGGCGTTGGCAGTTTGGTCGATACAGGTTCCAGCGAGCGTGTGGTGGCTGAAGCATTTTCGCTTTGGACCAGCCGAGTGGGTCTGGCGTTCTCTGACTTATGGCCGCTTGCAATCGATGCTAACTGGGCGTGAGCCGGCCGTCGCAGTCAGTTATTAGAGTTGGTAACTTATTAGAGTAGAGAACAATGGGTCGTGACGCGGTATCCGATCAGTCTAATTGGCAATCGGCAATCCGCAATCGCCAATCGTTGGTGTGAGATATCTAAGAAGCTTTGGTAGAGCAGCTTTGTCGCCATAAATTTGTTCGCGTAGAGTCTCACCATCGATAAACTCCATCACGATGAAGTTCACACCGTCCGCTTCACCGATTTCATAAATGTGCGCGATGTTGGGATGATTGAGTGCGGCAGCAGCTGTCGCCTCCCGCTCGAAGCGGCGCATTCGATCTCGACTAGAAGCAAGATCGGGAGGAAGTACTTTTAGTGCGACGTTACGGTGCAGCCTGCCATCTTCCGCCAAATAGACCTCGCCCATTCCGCCGGCGCCAAGCTGCGAGCGGATTTTCGTAACGGGCTAATTTTGTACCGGCCGCAACCGTCATCGCTTCAGCCCTGCGGTCCAGTTCAGGACGATGGTGAACGGCACGGGCGTGGAATCTCCGGCAAGGGTGTTAACGAGAAAACGTTGGCCATCGCCGGTGACGGCGTAGTATGTGGTGCCAGCAAACCCTGGGAAGACGGTATTGACATGCGCTTCGAAAAGGGGCTTGGGAACGCCAGGCACGAACGTTGGTCCAGCACCATTAACTTCTACTGCCATGAGCTTTCTATCGGGAGTGAGATAGAACAACTCTTTACCATCGCGGCGCCACTGTGGTTGCGCTCCGCCGCCGGTGGAAACCTGCCACTTACCGCCGGATGTTGGGAAGCTCTGAACGTAGACCTGGTACGCTCCCGATTCATTTGAAGCGTATGCGACCCAGCGGCCGTCGGGAGAGAATCGTCCCTGGGTCTCAGTAAACTCCGTCTGGATAAATGGCGCCGGCTTTTGATCGCCAAACAGGGGTAAGAGCCAAAGATCAACGTTCGTTTTGGGAGACAGCACACCGAAGAGAATAAATCTTCCATCTGGAGACCAGTCGTGCGGACCCGTCGGATCGGTAGACTTGAGGAGTACCTCGTCGTTGCCCGTCCCGTTCGACAGTCTTTGATACATATTGGCAACGCCATCGCGGTTTGAGGCGAAGACAATGCGGCTGCCATCAGGTGACCACACCGGAGCGCTCTCATTCGCCGGATCGAAAGTGAATCGCGAGGGGGTATTGCGTGCGAGGTCGATCAACCAGATGTCGGCCGAGCCCGCCTGAAGATCTAGGCGACTGACGGCGAGTCGCTTCCCGTCGGGTGAGAGCCGCAGACCAGAGTCCGCGGCTGTTGTGCCAACTGATGCAAGCGGTTTGCCTCCGCGATCAAGCCATGCAAGCTGGGTGCCTAGAATGTTGCCGCTTAGGAAGGCGAGTACACCCGTTTGTGAGACCGAGAAGAACGCTCGCCCATTCACTGCGTTGTAGCCTACCTCCTCGCCAATCGAAAATGGCTCACCTGTGAGTTGAAGCCTATCTGCATCAAAGGGTTGGGCCATCAGCGTTCGCTCGCGCACGAAAAGCAGAAACCCGGGCGGGGCATACACGGGGCTTGAGTCAGCGTTCACTAAGAGCTTCTGCTCTTTTGAATCCAGCGTTCCGACATAAATGCCGGTGTTCTCTCTTTGCACACTCCGAGCGAGGTACAAGAAATGACGCCCGTCCGGCAAGAAGTAAGGCCATAGGTGGGCCGTTTCCTTGCGTGATTCGTCAAGGGTCGTTACGGGAGTTGACGTGCCTCCCGTTGCGGAAACACGAAAAAGCCTGTCTCCGAGACTCCGGGAAAAGACAATTACCCCATCGCGGTTCCATGCGCCGCCCAAGCTTCCCTGCACATCTGCCAGAGTTTGCGTGGGACCACCGGTGAACTCGATCTTCTTGAGCTTCGATCCTGCGGCGAAAAATCCGACAAAACGACCGTCCGGCGACCAGAAGGGGTTCGCCGCGTCCTCAGTTCCCGGCAGCGGCTGGGCGGTAAGTGAATCAAGCGGGCGCGTCCAAAGAAGACGCTTGCCGTCAGCGTTGATAGCAACATAGACAAGGCGCAGGCCATCAGGCGAAATGTGCTGGCCGCCGCCAATCAAAGTTGATTTCTCCGCCGGGAAAATTAAGAAACGCGTCGCGTGTGGTTCGGTCGACGGCGCGCTTCGGAAATAGGCAATCACAAAAGGCAGGGCTGCCAGAAGCGCGAGACCGAGCAGCCCTGTTGCTCCGATCCACACCAGACGCTCACGTCTCTTTGGTCGTTCCCATGCGGGAGCGATTGCGGTTGCGGTTTGACCAGAAATACTTGTCGCGCCGGACAGGGCCTCAAGAGCAAATGCCAGATCGCTCGCCGAATGGAAGCGCGCCTCACGATTCTTCTCCAAACAGTGATGTACGACGCGCTCGAGCGCCGGAGCGATGTTTTTATTTGTCTCCGAGAGATCAGGTGGATCTTCCTTCAGGATTGCGCTCATCGTTTCGGCTGCGGATTCGCCATGAAAAGCGCGACGGCGCGAAAGCATCTCGTAGAAAATGGCGCCGAACGAAAAGATGTCCGAACGATGATCTACGGCCTTCCCTTGCAACTGCTCAGGCGACATGTAACCAACGGTCCCCATCACCACGCCCGGGTCGGTATCGATGCGCCGCGTAGGTATCTCCGTTTGCGCCTGGGCATCAGCAGCTCCCGTCAGCTTCGCCAAGCCAAAGTCCAGAATCTTGACTCGCTCGTCTTTAGTGAGAAAGAGATTCTCGGGCTTCAGATCACGATGCAGAATTCCTTTTTCATGCGCAGCCGCCAGTCCGTGCGCGATCTGCCGAGCGTAGTCTATGGCTTTGCGCGAAGGCAGAACGCTGCCATTAAGCCGCTCGCGCAGCGTCTGGCCTTCAAGCAGTTCTGAAACTACGTAAGGTGAGCCATCATGGGTACCGACGTCGTAGATTGAGAGAATGTTCGGATGATTGAGCGCTCCCGCGGCACAAGCCTCCTGCTCAAACCGTTGCAATCGGTCCTTATTATCCGCGTAAGAAGATGGGAGAACCTTGACTGCGACATCACGTCCCAGCCGCGTGTCGCGCGCTCGATAGACTTCGCCCATTCCACCCGCGCCAACAGGCGCGATGATCTCGTATGGTCCTAGTCGCGAGCCGGCTGCGATGGTCATGGCGGAGTGTTTCGGGCCAGCAGGGGGGAATGTTGACGAGACGCGCACATTTTAGCTGTGTTCGCGTAATGACGCTAGACATTCAAAATAGTGCGACGGGTCAGACAAAGTCGGGAATGCGCTTCGGATTGCTCGCATCTTCAATGAGCGGAAGCTTCAGCATGGCCTTGCGACTTACTTCAAGTTCACTCACGGATTCACCTCGCCTATCCCGCCTTCGCCGATCTGCGAATGGACCTGGTCGCGGCCAAGTTTTGTTCCAGCAGTAAGCACCAAATTTTCTTTCAATCAAATTACGACGGAATGCCCATCCGCCGCACCAGGTCGGCGAAGCGCGGGTCGTTGTGGATTGGATCCCACACCGGATCATCTTTATTAAAGATGCCGATCGCTCCCGTTGATAAGCTACGCTCAAGCCACGTCAACGCCTGTTCTTTCTCGTTCAGGGTCGCGTAGATTTTGGCAATCAAGTACGCCTGGTCCAGGCTCGACCCTGACATCTCTTCCAGCTCTTTGATGATCTCGAGCGCTTCCGCCCGCTTCCCCTGCGCTGCGTAGACCATCCCAGTGCTGTAAATCAAGATCGGATCATTCTTCCTCTCACGTTTGGCCTTCTCCAATTCCGTGAGGGCTTCGTTAAATGATCGGTTCTGGATGTATATGTCAATTTCAAAGAAGCCTGTAAAAGGCGGACCTAGTTCATTGGCCTGTCGCAGCAACTCAAGTGCTCGCGCATAATCGCGCTTGAGGTAGTAAGGGTAGGCAACTTGCCGTGCGATAATTGAGGAGAGCGGATCGAGTTCGCGAGCTTTTCGCAATTCCTCTAAACTTTCATCAAGACGCCCCTGTCGCACGAGCGAAAGTCCCAAATATTGATGGGCCAGTGCCAGGCTCGGACTGAGTTCGATCGCATACCGCAGTTCACGATCACCCAGCCGGAAATCGTATGGGACAAATGACACGTAGTCCTGGCCAAGCTCGGCGTGAGCTTCGGCCAGATTTTCATCGAGCGCGAGTGCTTTACGCGCATATTCTTCCGCTTTGCGCCGACCTTCAAGGGGCGCGATGTAAGCACGCACTGCAAGCTGTTGATAGGCGTCGGCCAAGCCTGCGTAGGCGAGCGCATAGTTCGGATCTTCGTTGATTGCATTCTCGCAATAGCGGATGGCAGTCAATAGATCTTCGCGCGTGCGACGTTGGGCATATGATCGTCCTTGAGTGTAGTACTGGAAAGCTTTGAGGTTCTCAGTCGAACGCTTCGCAAGCTGCTGTCGTTCGGTCCCGCTCAGCTTCACGCGCAGCTTCTCAGAAATCTCTTTCGCGATCTCTTCCTGCACAGCGAACACATCAGCGAGCTTGCGGTTGTACTGCTGACCCCAGATCGACCTGTTGTCTTGTGCGTTGATAAGCTCCACATTGATCGAAAGACCATCACCAAGTTGTGTCACTCGGCCGGTGAGCAGCGACTGCACTTTTAACTCTTTCGCTACCGTTTGCGCATCAATCTCCTTTCCCTTGTAATGGAATACTGAGTTGCGCGACATCACTTTGAGATTCGGCAACTGCGACAGGCTGTTGATGATACTTTCAGGAATTCCGTCCGAGAGGTATTCAGTGTTCGGATCGTTGTTCTGGTTGACGAAGGGCAAGATAGCGATTGAGTCAATCGTAACTCCTGTTCTTGGAGGACGACGATATAGAAAAACGCCGAGAGCGACGATAGCAATAACAAGCAGTACAAGGGTAATCGCTGCAACGAGCTTGTGTCGCTTGATTCTGGAGACGACGTACTCGATGCTGGAAGACGCAGGCACGGCGCTGGCCGGGACAGCTGCGGCGACCGCGCCAGAAGCAGTCGCCGGCGCGCCCTGGCCGCTGCTGGTTGACGCAGAGTGCCGAAGCTCTGGCGCAACCGTGCGTTCTATCTCAGCATCCACCTCCAGTTTGCGCTTTAAGTTGCGCAGATCAATCAGCATATCCTTAGCGGTCTGGTAACGCTCTTCACGGTCTTTTGTCAGAGCCTTCGTGACGATCCGTTCCAGTTCAGCCGGTACTTCATGCGCAAAGCGGGTCAGCGGGGCTGGCTCCCTTTGAAGAATTAGAGAAATGCTTTCGGCAGAAGTCTCGCCGCGAAACGGCAGATGGCCTGTCACCATCTCGTAGAGTACCGCGCCCAGACTCCACAAGTCGGTCCGTGCATCTATGTGTATTCCCTTTGCCTGCTCGGGCGACATGTAATTCACCGTCCCTATCACCGTGCCTGCGCCGGTATTGATCATCGCTTTAGTCGGCATGTCGGTGTCGGTAGTCTTCCCCTCCGGCTCACTCAGTTTCGCAAGGCCGAAATCGAGCAGCTTAATGTAGCCATCGCGCCTGACCATTATGTTTTCAGGTTTGATGTCCCGATGAATGATGCCCGCTCCGTGCGCGGCTACCAGCGCGCTGGACGTCTGACTCGCTATCTCGAGGATCTCAAGCAGCTTCATCCCTTCGTTGATCCGATGCCGCAGGGTGTCGCCATCGATATATTCCATGGCAATGAACTGCACGCCCTCGCCCTCTCCAATCTCGTAGATGTGGGCGATGTGGGGATGATTCAGCGCAGCAGCAGCCATCGCTTCCTGGTTAAAGCGGTGCATGCGATTGCGATCAGAAGCGAGAACGGCAGGCAGGATCTTTAACGCCACCTTGCGATGCAACCTGGTATCTTCCGCCAGATAGACTTCGCCCATGCCGCCCGAGCCCAACGGGGAGATCACTTCGTAGGGACCAAGTCGCGTGCTTTTAGCGATAGGCATATAGCCTGTTGTCGGGGGAATTCCGAGTGGGCCTATGAGACGGGCTACATTCTATCTCCATTCGATTCGGGAGACTATGCCTCTGAGACGTTGCGTTGAGGGTGCGGAAAAGCTGATCAGGAGACTTGCAGAATAGTGGTGCCCCCGCTGGGATTCGAACCCCGAACCAACAGATTATGAGACCTGCGGAAGGGCATCAACCAAGTGAGACGAAATAATACGAAGCAGTATTTACCGAATCAGCAGCCGTCAAGGTTAGTTACATCTTGGTATCTCAGAGCACATGATCGCGCCATTTTCACGCCATTGGGAAAACAAAGTGCACTCCACTCGAACCTCACTTCTAGTCAGAGACCGAGCGACAGCGAATCCGCCGACCGGTAAAGGCTTCGTTGCTATTTCTTACGTCACCGTTTCATTTAACGCGTTAAGAACGGGTCCGCGTGCACTTGTTCCCCGGCCCGGCTAAACTACGCAATCATTTTTTGGAAAAGAAAGAAGGGCCAATGACTGAAAGCGCAAGCGAAACGCATCCTACTCTCAGAAACGGCAAAATATGCTACATAGAAATGCCGGCCCTGGACATCGAGACTTCAGCCCGCTTCTACAAAACGGTCTTCGGTTGGCAGACCCGGACACGCGGCGACGGCGCCATTGCCTTCGACGACTCGGTCGGTGAAGTGAGTGGCACATGGGTGCCAGGCCGGAAACCAATGACTGAGCCGGGTCTGTTGGTTTACGTAATGGTTGATAGTGTTGCTGCAACCGTCGATGCGGTCGTCTCAAACGGAGGAAAGATCGTGCAGGCAATCGGTGCGGACGCGCCAGAGATCACCGCACGATTCAGTGATCCGGCGGGAAACGTAATCGGGCTGTATCAGCAACCGACAAAATAAATACAAGATAGAACGACCCCGCCGGACTCACGAGTCGGTGGATGGAAATCCTTGCGTTGATAACTGACGGATTCGCCAACGCAGAGCTTGCTGACCGCCTCTTTTATCTCGCCCAAGACAGTCGACCATCACGTTTCCGCCATAATCCGTAAAGCTCGACGCGCACACCCGCGCCGAAGCCGTGTCGATCGCCCTCCAATCAGGTCCTCATAAACCAAAATAGGGAACGACTCGCTCCAAAATAGGCAATACACTCGATGCGCAGCCGGCACCCGTTTCTGTACCCTCTTGTCGAGTTGAAAACTCGCACAAAGGACAGGAGGGAGTGTTATGCGGCGCTATATGGTTGAACGAAGCTTTCCAGACGGTCTGAGGATTCCAGTCAATGACGAAGGCGCAGAGATGTGTCGGGTGGTTGTG
>WNGF01000192.1_pt1 | contig 102713 bp, 79 predicted proteins | sample 5400641 | NCBI WGS metagenome assembly WNGF01 (sample SAMN13153371, study PRJNA577476) | soil metagenome | isolation source: 80 cm soil or saprolite under grassland replicate 2 | place: USA:California | collected 2016-06-15 | reverse complement strand
GCCGCGCCGGGGTTGGCCGCCACTTCAACCCGATAGCCCGAAGCGGTGGCTGGCCACGACAGAATAACGCTCCCCTCCTCCCCAACCAGTTGCAGACGCACGAGCGAGGATAACCGGAGCAACGGGTCGACGAAGCCGCGGTAAAAAGCCTCGACGTTCCCGCCCTGCAAGCGCGCTACGATCTTGCGCTCCTGGTCCACCAAGTACTTGGTGGGCGCGCCGAACATGCCGCCCAGGGCGGATTCGGCGCTCTTGCTGGCCATCGCCATCGGGTAAGGGATATCCTCGTCGGCCAGGTAATCCCGTACCAGTTGCGGGTCGAGATCGATCGCCAGGCCGACGATGCTGAATCCCTGCGGATGCAGCGAGCGATAGAGTCGCACCAGGTCCGGCAGTTCTTCCTTGCAAGCGTCACAAGTGGTCTCCCAAAAATCGATCAGCAGCACGTCGTTGCTGAAGTCCAGCGAAGAGATGGGCTGGCCGCTCGGGTCCGTAGTCTCCCAAGGCCTCATCGAGGGACCGCCCGGCGTGATGCGCAGGTTGATCAGGCCGATCGCGCCAGCGGAACCGTCCACGGCGATGTGGAACTTTTCTCCCCCGTAGGCCCGAAAGACGACCCTGCTCCAAGGGATGAAAGAGTCCGCATCGTCGTTCGAGGCGACCAGCGCGAGCTCATGGAGCGCGTTGCCCGTGTAGACACCCAGCACGGTGTCGAAGGTGCTGTTGCTCGTCGAAATGCTGTAACTGCCGGTGACCGGCGCCGTCCAGGTGGCCCAGACCGAGTGAGTCGCGGGCTCGCCCGCGTGGGGCGGTTCAAATCGTTCCGCGGTGGCCAGGAAATTGGAGCCGACCAGGTTCGTGATCCCGTTCAGTGGAGAGGCCTCGCCAAAATTGTCGGCCAACGGGCCGGCTCCGCTGCGCAAGGCCAGCGCACCCAAAGCCACGGCGAGCGCACGCCCGCCCGAGATCTTCCTCCGTCCCTGAGCAACCATCCAGGCCATGAACCGTTTAGCCATAGATGATGAGTTGAATGTTCTCGGGCAAACTCTTGGCAACCTCGGTCACCACGTTGCCCTTGAGCAATCGCACCAGGGCGTGGCGGTGGGGCGTGCCCAGCACGAGCAGGTCGATGCCCAGAGTGGCAGACAGATCGAGGATGGTCGCCGCCGGGTTATCGCTGACGGTGTAAACCGGGATGACCGTGACCTGGTTCTCCTTGGCCAGCGCGATCATCCGGCCCATGATTTCGCTGGCCACTTTGTCGTCCTGCCAGCGCGGTCTTTCCGCGTTGGCTACCGGACCGGGGATCGTGACAGCCACTTCTTTGACGTAGAGCACGTAGAGCGTGCCTTGCCGCAGCCGGGCCTCTTCCAAGCCGAACCCCAGGACCGGGTTCAACCCGCGCGCCGCGACCATGATGCTCTGACCGAGGGTGAGATGGATGCGGAAGCCAGGAACGGTTTCGGGGGCAACGGCGGCGGCCAGTTCATCGCTCACCGTCAAAGTGCGCAGACCGGCGCGGCGTTGCGCGTAGCCGCGCAACGCCAACCCGGCGGTCAACACGCACACGGCAAAGAACAAAGCGTCGGGCTTTGTTCGCGCGATGGTCACCTCCACCGCCAGCAGCAGCAGGAAAGTTACGCCGAGCAGGAGTCGCTCAAACGGGTTGACCGGCAAGTGCCAGTTCAGGCTGCACGTGCCGAGGTTGACCGTGATGGCCCCCACGACACCAATCGCGTAAAGGCCCGCCAGGGATTCCAGGTTGCTCGAAAACATCACCACCGAGGCTGGGAGGATGACGGCGATGGTCAGGGGCAGCCAGGGCACGCCGTGGGGATTAAGCCGGGCGAACGTCCGGGGCATCTCGCCGTCCCGCGCCATCATATACATCAGGCCGATCAACCCGGCGACCGCGGTATTGACCGCGCTCATCAAGAGCAGACCGACCACCCATCCGACGACAATCCCGAAGGCCAATCCGAATGTCTCGCCAAACGCCATCGCTCCGTACTCCTCCGCGAGAAAGCGCAGCATGTCTTCCCAGCGCTTCTCCAAGTCAGCGCCCAGGTAATCCGGCAGGGAAAGCATGGCCCACCCTAACAGAGCGGTGCCCAACACCACTTCCAGCATGACCAGCAGGATGGCCTTGCGCGAAGTCAGCTCCACCTTGGGAGATTCCATGGTGGAACCCGGATCGAGTTTCATCACGCCGGTGAGATTCGCGATCGCCTCGACTCCGCTCAGCGCGAGGATGACTCCGGTGAAGGCGACCCATTTCTGTCCGAAGCTCGCATGCGAGGGTCGCAAATGCTGCAGGGCCAGGTGGGGCAGGCTCAGGAGAATGATGGAAACCACGACGATGACCGTGGGGACCGCCAGCGAGACGGCAAAACTGCCGCTATGCTTGGGGCCGAAATAGTTCATGACCCCGATGCACAAAATGAAGCTCACCGTGGTCAGCGGCACGAACGGTTTAGGGACTCCCAAATAACTCAAGGCGGCCCACCCGCTCATCGCCGCGGTCACGGTAAAATCAGCGACTAACAACAAGGCGCCCGTGACCGCCAGCAACCGGCTCTGGCTCCGAGCCGCTGAGTAAACCCCGCCCCCGTCCGGGTAATGCTTGCAGATGATGATGTAGTTGTAGCCCACGATGGCCGTCAGAGCGCAGACGGCCACGATGATCGGCAGGGAGGAATAGCCCGCGGCCACGAAGGCCAACCCGATGACGTAGGCCTTGCTCGTGCCCCAGTCCCCATAAAGCAGGGCCGCCGCCCGTTTCCAATCCACATTGCGCGGCCGATGCAACCCCAGGCTATCCATGCCACTTCCTCGAAGTTGAACGCCCGCCAGCAACGGCCTGCCGGCGGCGCGGGCTCTTAAACCGGTCCAGTGTCATCATCGGAGTGGGCGGATGGTGCGAGCATCGCTCCCCCACGTCAAACCTCCATTCGGGGGACCCGGCCCACAGTTTCGCTTGGAAAACTTCCACCGTGAGGGTAACAACCACCCCCATGAATAAGCCCTTTACCTTCCTTTGGTTGGCGTTGGCGCTCGCCTTGATGGCCAGTCCTGCTCAAATTCAAGCCGCCCCCAAAACCCTCTTCAACGGCCGCGACCTGACCGGCTGGGTGGCCGTGGGTGGCGGAGAATGGATGGTGGAGGACGGCGTTCTGCTCGGACGCAACGGTACCAACTGGAGCACCAACCCCGAAAAGAGCGGTTCCTGGCTCCGCACGGAAAAGCAATACAGCAACTTCGTTCTCGAACTGGAATTCGCCATTAATGAAAAAGGCAACAGCGGCGTCTTCATCCGTTCCGCCCTGGAAAAAAATCCGGCCTTTACCGGCCACGAAGTGCAGATCCTTGACGACTACGGACGGGAGCCGAAGAAATTCACGACGGGCTCACTCTACGACGTGGTGGCTCCCACCAAGAACATGTCCAAGCCGGCTGGGCAATGGAACCAGCTCCGCATTGAATGCCAGGGCAAGCGCATCCGCGTGTCGCTCAATCGCGAGCCCATCATCGATTACGAGACCGACCGCCTGACCCGCGGTTATCTCGGCCTGCAGAACCACGACCACCACGCCATCGTCCGATTCCGCAACATCCGCCTCACCGAGCTTTGAGCCGCCCCGTGCGGAAGCAGGCAGGACTTTGCGGGAGGAAATCCGTTGAACCACGCCGATGGGCTGCTAGGCTTCGCGGCCAGCAACGCCTTCATGGACAAACCTGAAATCGATCCTGGCGCCAGGCCGGTCGCAAGCCATTTTCCGCCGCCGCGGCCGGAGACTTGGAAACAATCCCGTTTCGGCTTCGCGACGTTCTTTTTCCTGTCATTGCTGGTCGCGCAAAGTGGTTTGCGACTGGGGTTGTTCCTGGCGTTCCGGCCGCGGGGCGACGTGCGGTTGGCGGAGGAGGCGCTGGCCTTCCTGGTCGGCTGGCAAGGCGATGCGCTGGTGGCGCTGCTGGTCACGGCGCTGCTCTTGCTATGGTGGCTGCTCCTGCCCCAGCGCCAGTTCGAGGCCAGGTGGCATCGACGTCTGTTCCTGACCGGGCTGTTTCTCTTCTGGTGGCTGGAACTGTTCCTACTTTGCGCGGAATACTTTTTCTTCGAGGAATTCCAGTCCCGGTTCAACACCGTGGCGGTGGATTACCTGGTCTATCCGCACGAGGTCTTCATCAATCTCTGGGCTGCTTATCCGGTGGGCAAGGTTGTGCTGGGCTGTGCGGCGTTGGCGGCGGGGTGGGTGTGGCTGGCCGTCAAGCGCTGGCCACGGTGGTGGGCCATCGCCGTGTCGCGCCGATCCCGGCTCGGCCATTTCGCGGGAGCCGTGGCGCTCGGCGTGGGGCTGGCGTTGACCGTCAATTTCAAGGGCACACGCTTCAGCAGCCAGCGGGTCCTGAACGAAATCGCCAACAACGGGACGCTCGCGTTCGTCTCGGCGGCGTTGACCCGGCACCTGGATTACGCGGCGTTCTACAAGACGATGCCGCGGGAGGAAGCTTACCGGCGGGCGCGCCACCTGCTCAGCCAGTCCGGCGTGGAGTTTTCCTCGGAGACCAACTCCATCCAGCGACGGGTGCCCGGGGATCCGGCGCTTCCGCGCCGCAACGTGGTCCTCCTCCTGGAAGAAAGCTTCGGCTCGGAGTTCTGGGGATCGCTGGGGCGGGCCGAACCGACGCTGACCCCGGAGATGGACAAGTTGGCCAACGAGGAAGGACTGCTGTTCACTCACCTCTACGCTTCGGGCAACCGCACGGTCCGCGGTCTCGAAGGGGTGCTGTCGTCGTTCCCCCCTTTGCCGGGGGACTCCATCGTCAAGCGCGATCAATCCGCCAACGTAGCCACGATCGCGCGCGTCCTCAAGCACGACGGCTATAGCACAGCGTTTCTCTACGGGGGACGGGGCGTGTTTGACGGCATGCGCGCGTTCGCGCTGCGCAATGGCTACGACCGTTTCATCGAGGAAAAGCATTTCGCGAAACCGACCTTCTCCACCATGTGGGGCGTCTGCGACGAGGATCTATTCGCCCGCGCCATCGAGGAGTGCCGCGCCCTCGCCCAGACCGGCCGGCCATTTTTCGTCACCACCCTCTCGGTTTCCAACCACAAGCCCTACACCTACCCTCCGGGACGCATTCCGGAGGATCCGGAGAAAAAAAAGCGCCGGCACGCCGTAAAATATTCCGACTACGCTCTCGGCCAATTTTTCAAAGCGGCGAAGCAGGAGGCATTCTGGACCAACACCATTTTCGCGGTGGTGGCCGATCACGGGGCAAGGGTTTACGGGAGCCAGAGCATTCCGATCCAGTCCTACGAGATCCCGCTGCTCATCGCCGGGCCCACCGTGGTCACCGCGCCTTCCCGCGTGCCGAGGGTGGGCTGCTCACTCGATGTCGCGCCGACCCTCCTCGGCTTGATCGGACGGCCTTTCGACAATGTGTTCTTCGGGCGCGATTTGTTGGCTGCGGGGCCCGAACCCGGCCGCGTTCTCATCCAGCACAACCGGGATATCGGCCTGTTCACCCGCCAACGATTGGTCGTGCTGGGACTGATGCAGAACGTGGAGTTTTACGAGGGCGATCCCCAACTGACCGAGCTCACCCGGCTGGCCCAGCCGGGAAGCGGGGAGCGCGAGCTCGAAAATGATGCCATTGCCCTGTTCCAAGTAGCGGACGATCTCTACGTCCACGGTCGTTATCGCCTGCCTTATTGATGAATCTCCCGCCTTTCCGAGCGATCTCAGCGCTGGTCTTGCTGGCCTGCAGCGCCCCGGCCGCTCCGCGCCCGCCGTGGACCGCCAACCGGGTGGTTGGCTCGCCCAACCCTCCCGAGCCCTACACGGTCCGGCGCCTCTTTCCGACCCTGATGATCGAACACCCGGTGGACTTCGCGTTTATGCCCGGGTCGGATCGTCTTTGCGTGGCGGAACAGAATGGGCGCCTCTGGTTGTTCGACACCCGCCGGGCCGCGGCGCAGCCCGAACTCGTCCTGGATCTTCGCCCGCACCATCGACCGCTCGACAACGTGCTCGGCTTCACCTTTCACCCTGGGTTCGCGACGAACCGTTACGTCTTTATCAACTATAACGAACCCGGCGGCCGAACCAACGGCGCCTCTGTCTCCCGCTTTACGTTCTCCGACCAGAAGGCGCCCACCATCGACCCTTCGAGCGAGACTGTTTTCCTGCGCTGGCTCAGCGGCGGCCATAACGGCTGCACCCTCGCGTTCGGCAATGATGGGTTCCTCTACATCTCCACCGGCGACGCGGCGAATCCCGACCCGCCCGACTCCCCTTACAAGACCGGGCAGGATATCAGCGACCTGCTCGCCTCGATCCTGCGCATCGACGTGGATCACGCCGAGGGCACGAACGCCTACGCCATCCCCCACGACAACCCTTTCGCGCGGACGCCCGGCGCCCGACCCGAAGTGTGGGCTTTTGGCCTGCGCAATCCTTTCCGCATGAGCTTCGACCGCCCGACCGGTGACTTGTGGGTCGGCGACGTCGGGTGGGAGCAATGGGAAATGGTTTACCGGGTGCATCGAGGCGGAAACTACGGCTGGTCGCTCACCGAGGGCCCAAACACCCATGTGCGCACCGACGTCAGGCCCGGTCCAGGCCCCATCCAACCGCCGCTGATCGCCGTGCCGCATCAGGAAGGAGCCAGCATCACGGGCGGCCGCGTTTATCATGGCAAAAAACTGGCCGGGCTCCGCGGAGCCTACGTCTACGGCGACTGGGAGACCGGAAAATTCTGGGCGCTGCGCCAGGCCGACGACAAACTGCTGCGCAACGACGAACTCTGTCAGACGACGCTCAAGCCCGTGGCCTTCGCGGAAGACCGCGACGGCGAATTACTCATCCTCGATTACAACGGCGGATGCTATGAGTTCGGTCCGAATACGGCACCCCCGGCGAACCTGGCGTTTCCTCGGCGCCTCAGCGAGACCGGGCTGTTCGCAGAACTGCCCACACTCACTCCCGCCGCGGGCGTCGTGCCTTACCGGGTGAATGCCGCGATGTGGCGCGATTACGCGAGCACCGAGCGCGTGCTGGGCGTGCCCGGCGATGGGGCTGTCGCCACCTCCGGCGGACGCGAGACCATCGCAGGAAGGATGTGGTTCTTCCCTTCGAACACCGTCTTCGCCCGCACGCTTTCCCTCGAAAAACAACCGGGCCAGCCCTCCTCGCGCCGGCGCGTGGAGACCCAACTCCTCCACTTCGACGGCCGGGCCTGGAACCCTTACACCTTCCGCTGGAACGCCGCCCAAACCGATGCCGACCTCGTCCCGGCCAACGGGACGAACGACGTTTTCACCGTGACGGACTCGGCGGCGCCTGGTGGACGGCGCGAAATCCCGTGGCGCTTCGCCGGCCGCGCCGAATGTCTCCGCTGCCACAACGCCTGGGCCGGCGAAACGCTTTCGTTCAACTGGCTGCAATTGAGCTCGCCCGCGCTGCCTTCGACCCTGGCGACACCAGGGCCGGGCGCGGGCCTCTCCGAAATGCAGCGCCTGGAAGAACTCGCCGTCTTGCGCGTCAAGGATCCACCCAAGCCGCTTTTCCAGCTCGCCAATCCTTACGACCTGCGGCTGCCCCTGGCGGAACGCGCTCGCTCGTGGCTCCACGTCAACTGCGCCGGGTGCCATCGCTTCGGCGCGGGGGGCGGGGTCCCCGCTCAGCTCAATTACGAACTGTCCCTCGAACAAACCCGCACCCTCGACGTGAAGCCCACCCGCGGCGATTTCGGCATCCTTGGCGCGCGCGTGATTGCTCCGGGTGATCCCTATCGCTCGGTCCTTTTCTACCGCATCAGCACGGAAGGGTCCGGCCGCATGCCGCACCTCGGTTCCCGGTTGGCGGACGAAGCCGGCCTGCAGCTCCTCCGCGATTGGATCCGGTCGCTGCCCTCCGGGCCCGACCACGATCCCGACGTCGCGGCCGCGCGCCGGCTCGCGACGCAAAATTCGACGCTCCTGTCCCGCTGCCGCGGCGAAACCGGTCGCGACGCCATGCCAAATCTGCTCGCCGGTATGAGCGGCTGCCTCACCGTTCTCGGCGAAGTGACCGACCCCGCCTTGCGTGCCGAGTTTGCCAGGGCTGCCGCCGCCCACACCAATCTTCTGGTCCGCGACCTGTTCCAGCGGCTGCTCCCGCCCGAGCAACGGCGCCGGACGCTCGGGACTGATCTCAGCCCGCAGACCATCCTCGCCCGCGCGGGCGACGCGGCACGCGGCGAGGAACTCTTTCTGGGCGCGGCGCAATGTGCCCGTTGCCACACTTGTGCCGGCGCCGGACGCGCCTTCGGCCCTGACCTCACCGGCCTCGCCCGCAAATACAGCCGCGTTCAGTTGCTCGAACAGATCCTGGATCCTTCCAAAGTGATCGCTCCCGAATACAAAACCACCATGGTCACCCTGCGCGATGACACCGAGTTGACCGGCTTCGTGCTTCGACGCACGGCCACCGAGATCGTCCTGCGCGACGAGTCCCTCACCGAGCACCACGTGCCGCTGGCCAAGGTCCGCGAGACGCGCGAGTCCACTTTCTCCTCGATGCCCGAAGGACTCCTGGCACCCATGACCGCCCAGGAAGCGGCGGACTTGCTGGAATTTCTCGCGGTGAGCAAACCCTCCCCGCCATGAATCTCCACGCCGGCCTCTCGACCCTGTCTCCAGATTTATGAAACTCGGCTTCGTCTCCGCCATTCTTCCGGAGCTCTCTCTGGAACAGCTCCTGGCCTTTGCCCGCGAGGAAGGCTTCGCCTGCCTCGAGGCGATGTGCTGGCCCGTCGGCAAGGCCGAGCGGAAGTTCGGCGGCGTGACCCATCTGGAGGTCACCCGGCTCACGCAGGCGGCGGCCGACGACGTCAACGCGCTCTGCGCCAAATACCGTGTCAACCTCTCCGGCCTGGGCTACTATCCCAACCCGCTCGATCCCGATCCGGTGGTGGCGGCGCGCTGCGTCAATCACCTCAAAAAAGTCATCGCCGCGGCGCAAAAGCTCGGACTCAAGATCGTGAATACGTTTGTCGGGCGCGACTGGACCAGGAGCGTGGAGGATAACTGGCCGCGCTTCCTCAAGACCTGGCGGCCCCTCATCGCGTTCGCCGAGGATTACGACGTCCGGATCGGCATCGAGAATTGCCCGATGCGCTTCACCCGCGACGAGTGGCCGGGCGGAAAAAACCTGGCCACCACCCCGGCGATCTGGCGGCGCATGTTCGGCGACATCCCGAGCCGTCATTTCGGTCTGAACTACGATCCGTCGCACTTCGTCCTGCAGCAGATGGACCCCGCCAGCCCGCTGCGCGAATTCCAGGAGAAGCTCTTCCATTTTCATGCCAAGGACGTCAAGCTGCACCGCGACCGCATCAATGACGTGGGGATCTTCGCGCACCCGCTGGAATGGCACCAGCCACGGATTCCCGGCTACGGCGAGATGGATTGGGGCCCCTTCCTGGGCGCGCTGAGGGAAACCACCTACCGCGGCCCGGTCTGCATCGAGGTCGAGGATGACACTTTCGGCCGGACGCTCGAGGGCCGGAGGCGCGCCCTGCAGACGGCCCGGAACATTCTGCTCCCGCATTTTCCATGATGGGCCCCAGGCCGCCGTCGCCAAGCGTGGATACCCGCGGGCCCGGGCCGGTGCCCGGCCCCATCCCGCCCCGCCTCGCGGCGCGGGCGTGGGCGACCGTCCTGTTGCTCTGGCCGGTCGCGCTCCTGAATTATCTCGACCGCCAGATGCTGGCGACGATGGGATTGTCGATCAAGGCGGACATCATCCAATTGCAAAGCGCGGAGAAGTTCGGTCAACTTATGGCCGTCTTCATGTGGGTTTACGCCTTTTGCAGCCCGTTTGGTGGACTGGTCGGCGACCGGCTGAACCGCAAATGGCTCATCGTCGCCAGCCTGGCGGTGTGGTCAGCTGTGACGCTGCTGATGGGCCAGGCCGACACGTTCCAACAACTTTACGGGTTGCGGGCGGTCATGGGAGTGAGCGAGGCCTTTTACATCCCGGCCGGGCTGGCGCTCATTGCCGATTATCATCGCGGCACCACCCGCTCGCTGGCCGTCGGGATTCACATGAGCGGCATCTACATGGGCCAGGCCCTCGGCGGGGTCGGCGGTTGGGTCGCCCAGACTGTCTCCTGGCGGGCGGCCTTCGCCGGGTGTGGCGTCATCGGCGTCCTGTACGCCTTCGTGCTCGTCGGGTGCCTGCGGGAGCGACCGCGCGACCCGTTGCCGGAAGGGGCGTCCTCCCAGGCGGGCGCGCAGACCAGCCAGCAATCGGTGCATTGGCTGGGCTTCGTGACGTTGCTCATCTGTTTCGGTCTGCCGAGCCTGTCGGGCTGGGCCATGAAGAACTGGCTGCCCACGCTGCTGCAGGACCGCTTCCTGCTCGATCAGACCGCCTCCGGCCTTTGCGCCACGATCACCAACGCCGGCGCAGCTTTCTTCGGAGTGCTCCTCGGAGGCAAACTCTCCGACCTGTGGACGCAGCGAGCCGTGCGCGGACGGACCTACATCAGCGCGCTGGGAGTGCTCCTGACCGTGCCCGCGCTCGTCGGCATCGGCCTGGCCCCGCGCTTCGGCCTGGCCATCGCCTGCATCGCCCTCTACGGGCTGGGCTTCGGCATGTTCGACGCGAACAACATGCCCATTCTTTGCCAGGTGGCGCCTCCACGTTTCCGCGCTACGGGCTACGGGCTGATGAATTTCGTGGGCATCTCCTCCGGCGCTTATCTGACGCCGCTGCTGGGCAAGCTCAAGGATTATGGGGTCCCGCTCGCGCAAGGCTTCGCCCTCTGCGCCGTGCCCACGCTCTTGGCGGCGGTCTTGATCTTCTTGTTGCGTCCTGCTTCGCGGGATCGCGGAACGAATGCTTGATTATGAAATACACATACCAACAGCTGGCCAAAATGATCGACCACTCGCTGCTGCATCCGACGATGACCGATCAGGAACTGGAGGAAGGCTGCAAGCTCGCGGCCCACTATGGTGTCGCCTCGGTCTGCATCAAACCGTATGCAGTCAAGCGCGCAGTGGAGTGGCTCAAGGGCAGCGGCGTGCTCGTCGGTTGCGTCATCGGTTTCCCGCACGGCAACAGCAGCACCGAATCCAAACGCTACGAAACCGGGCTGGCCTGCCACGATGGCGCGGTCGAGATCGACATGGTGATCAACGTCGGCAAAGCCTTGAGCGGCGACTGGGATTATGTCGAGCGCGACATCCGGGCGGTCTGTGCCGAAGCCCACCAGCACGGCGCAAAAGTGAAAGTCATCTTCGAGAATGATTACCTGCACGGGGGCGGCGCCGGCTTGAGCGCCGACGACCTCAAACGCCAGCTCTGTCGCATCGCCGAAGGCGCCGGCGCCGACTGGGTGAAGACATCGACCGGTTACGGTTTCGTCAAAGGGCCTGACGGCAAGTACTCCTACCAGGGGGCGACGGAACACGATCTGAAACTGATGCGGGCGAGTTGTTCGTCCAAGGTGCAAGTCAAAGCGGCTGGCGGGGTGCGTGATCTCGACGGGCTGATCCGCGTGCGCGACCTGGGTGCTTCGCGCTGCGGGGCCTCGGCCACCGCGGCGATGCTCGATGAATACGGGCGGCGCGTTGAGTTCTGAGTTCAAGGTTCTGAGTTCAAAGTTCAAAGTTCAAGGTTCAAGGTTCAACAATCCTTGGTCACTTGTTCAGCTTGAAAGGTGACGGCATGTGCCATCCCCAGCCGCGGTTGGGAGGCTCATTGAACTTTGAACTTTGAACTTTGAACTCAGAACTTTGAACGTTGAACAAGAAGACGCGTTGCTTCGCTACTTGCGCAGTAGTGGCCGCATCGCGCCAGGAGAGACGCCTTGCTGCAAGCGGCTTTCGGGAGGCGTCTCCAATCGCACGGTGCTGGTGGAAAGACCCGGTGGCGAAGCGTGGGTGCTCAAACAAGCCTTGCCGAGGCTGCGCGTGGCCGAGGATTGGTTTTCCGATCCCGCGCGCGTGCATCGCGAGGCGCTCGGATTGCGGTGGTTGGCGCGGTTGCTCCCCGCGGGGACGGTTCCTGCCTTTGTCTTCGAGGATGAAACGCACCATCTCCTCGCCATGCAAGCTGTCCCGCAGCCGCACGAGAATTGGAAAACCCGCCTGCTCGCCGGCCGGGTCGAAGCGGACTTGGTGGACCAGTTCGGGACATTGCTTGCCCTCATGCACCGCCGGGCTTACGAGCAGCGCGAAGCATTGGTTTCGCTCTTTGCGGATCGCACCTTTTTTGAAACGCTCCGACTCGAGCCGTACTATCGGGTCGCCGCCCGGCGCAACCCCGAGGCCGCGTCCTTTCTCGAATCCCTCATCGAGGAAACGCTCGCCAATCGGCTGACGCTGGTCCATGGCGACTACAGCCCAAAGAACCTGCTGGTGCATCGCGGGCAGTTGGTCCTGCTCGATCCTGAGGTCATCCACTTCGGCGATCCGACATTCGATGTGGGCTTCGCCCTCACCCATCTCCTGAGCAAGGCGCGCCATCTCCCGCAACACCGCGAATGCTTCCTGCAGGCCGCGGGCGGGTTCTGGGCGTCTTACCAAGCAGCAGCGGGTCAGTTGGCGGGTCTGCCCGGGCTTGAATCCCGCGCGGTTCGGCAGACGCTCGGCTGTCTGCTGGCCCGCGTGGATGGCCGATCCCCTCTGGAATATCTCACCCCCGACCAACGACGGCGGCAGCGGGAGACGGTGCTGGCTCTCATGCGCCAGGCGCCGGGGCGCTTGACCGACTTGTTTGAAGCTTTCTCCGGAGAAATGAATCCGTAGAGTGCCTCGCGTCATGTTTATTGTCGAATCGTTGGCGGGGTTGGAGGTCCTGGACAGCCGCGGACGACCCACGGTGCAGGCCACCTGCCGGCTCGCCGGCGGATTCGAGGCGACCGCCTCGGTGCCGTCCGGCGCCTCGACCGGCCTCGCGGAAGCCCTGGAACTTCGCGATGGCGATCCCGGTCGTTATCGAGGCCTCGGATGTCGCCGGGCGGTGGGCCATGTGAGCGGGGTTCTCAATCGTGCGCTGGCCGGCCGATCGTTCCAGGATCAGGCGGCATGCGACCGGGCCTTGCTGGATCTCGACGGCACGTCCAACAAATCGAACCTCGGTGCCAACGCGATTCTGGCCGTGTCCCTGGCTTTTGCGCGCGCGTCCGCGCGGCAGCGTGGCCGGCCGCTCTACCAACATTTCGGCGACTTGCTCGGCCGGCCCGTGGGGACCCTGCCGCGCCCGACGATCAACCTCTTCAGTGGCGGCCAGCACGCCGGAGGCCAGGCGCCTCTCCAGGATGTGCTCCTGGTGCCGCTGGCCGCGCGAACCATCGACGAAGCCCTGGCCATGACCTTCGCGGTTTACCAATGCGCCGCCGAGTTGGCGCGACAAAAATATGGCATGAGACTGCTCCGGGCCGACGAAGGCGGCCTGGCCCCGCCCTTCCCAAACGCCGAGGCCATGCTGGAGGATTCGCTGGCGTCGATCACCGCCGCCGGACTCAAACCGGGCGCAGAGTTGGCCCTGGCGGTGGATGTGGCGGCGAGCCATTTCTGCCAGGACGGCTGTTATCACCTCGGCGCCGATTTGCTCGATAGCAGCGCGCTGATGGATCGTTTGGCCCGGTGGACGGACATCTACCCGATCGTGAGCCTCGAGGACGGCCTGGCCCAGGACGATTGGGCACACTGGCCGGAACTGCGGGCACGACTCGAATCCCGGGCCTGGATTGTCGGGGACGACTTTCTTTGCACCAACCCGGCGCGCGTCCGTCGGGCCGTCGAAGCGCAGGCAGCCAACGCGCTGTTGCTCAAAGTAAACCAGGTCGGCACCTTGACCGAGGCGCTCGAAGCCCATCGACTCGCCCGCGCGGCCGGTTGGCACGTGAGCGTCAGCGCCCGCAGCGGGGATACGGAAGACGACTGGCTGGCCGATCTGGCCGTGGGCTGGGAAGCAGACCAGATCAAGATAGGCTCCATCACGCAGTCCGAACGACTCGCCAAGTACAACCGTCTCCTGGCGATCGAAACGGAAACCGGTTGGCCCCTGGCCCGCCAGGAAAAGACCCGACGCGCCTTGGGTTGCGTCTGAGCGAATCCCCGCTAAAGATGGAGAAGCGCGACTGGGGCCGCCGCGGCGGCCAAGCGCGAACTGAAAGTGATACCAGCCTATGAACTTGGGAATCTGCAATACCGCCAATGAACGCGTGAAGGCCTGGGTCGGGGAAATGGCGCAGCTTTGCCAACCGGATCGTGTCTTTTGGTGCGAGGGAAGTGAGGCGGAGAAGCCAGCGCTCAGCGCCGAGGCTGTCCGGTCCGGCGTCCTCATCCCGCTGGATCCAACCAAGTGGCCGGGTTGTTACTACCATCGGTCGAACCCGAACGACGTGGCCCGGGTCGAGCAGTGCACCTACATCTGCACGCCGACGCGCGACGAAGCCGGCCCGACGAACAATTGGCAGGACCCGGAGGGGATGTACCAGCGGCTTTACGGATTGGCCAGAGGTTCCATGAAAGGCCGCACGATGTACGTCGTTCCGTACCTGATGGGCCCGCCGGGATCGAAGTTGTCCAAGGTGGGCTTGGAACTGACCGACTCGATCTACGTGGTCTTGAACATGCGCATCATGACCCGCATGGGCCAGGTGGCTTATGAACACCTCGGCGCGCGCAAGGATTTTAACCGCGGTCTGCACTGTCTCCTCGATGTCCACCCCGACCGCCGTCTCATCGCTCACTTCCCGCACGACAACACGATTATTTCCGTCGGCTCCGGCTACGGGGGAAACGTGTTGCTGGGCAAGAAGTGTCTGGCTTTACGGATCGGTTCGTATCTCGGCCGCCAGGAGGGCTGGCTGGCCGAGCACATGCTCATCCTCGGCGTCGAATCACCCGACGGCCAAAAAACGTTCGTCTCGGCCGCCTTCCCGAGCGCGTGTGGGAAGACCAACTTCGCCATGATGGTCCCCCCGAAACGATTTGCCGGATGGAAAATCTGGACGGTGGGCGACGACATCGCCTGGATGCGGCCGGGCGTGGACGGCCGTCTTTACGCCATCAATCCGGAGACGGGCTATTTTGGCGTGATGCCGGGGACCAACCGCAAATCGAATCCGAATGCGATGAAGCTGATCGAGCGGGAAACCCTTTTTACCAACGTCGGTCTGACGGCCGACGGCGACGTGTGGTGGGAAGGCAAGGACGGCGAACCGCCCAAGGAATGCCTGGACTGGCGCGGGGAGAAGTGGACGCCGGCTTCCAAGGAAAAATGCGCGCATCCCAACAGCCGATTCACCGCTCCGATGCGCAACAACCCGGCCCTGGCCCCGGAAGTGGACGATCCCAACGGCGTGCCGATTTCGGCGATCATTTTCGGCGGACGCCGTGCCACGACCCTGCCGTTGGTGTTTCAGGCGTTCAACTGGATCCATGGCGTCTACATCGGCGCGATGATGGGCTCGGAGATGACCCCGGCGGCGGTCGGCGGCCGCGGCCAGGTGCGGCGGGACCCGATGGCCATGCTTCCTTTCTGCGGCTACAACATGGGCGATTACTTCCGGCACTGGGTGCGGATGCGCAGACACCTCAAACACATTCCCCGAATTTTCTCAGCCAATTGGTTCCGCAAAGACAAGGACGGGAACTTCCTCTGGCCCGGCTTTGGCGAAAACATGCGCGTGCTCAAATGGATCATCGACCGCTGTCACGGGCGCGCCGGGGCCGATGAAACGCCCCTCGGCTGGGTGCCGCGCGCCGGGGAATTCGATCTCGAGGGCATGGAAAATTTCTCGCCGGAGAAACTGAACGAGGCGCAATCCATTTCCGTGGAGGAATGGAAGAAGGAAATCCTGGAAGAAGACGAACTGATGTTCAATCTCCACGATTCCATGCCCAAGGAACTGATTTTTCAGCGAGAACTGTTGGTGGCCCGCTTGTAGTCCCGCCGTTCGTAGTCCCGCCTTCAGGCGGCAGAGACGCGTGACCGCCTAAAGCCGGGACTACAAACCAAACACTTTCTCATACTCGCGGCGGGTTCGATCCCACGAGAAATCGGCCTTCATGGCGTTGCGTCGCATCTGCAAGAGCAAGGGCGGATTCTGATAAAGCACGAGCGCCTTGCGGATGGCTTTAGCCAGGGCCCGGACTGAGTATTCGCGGAACTTGATGCCGTCTGCCTTCGCTTCGTCTTCGGTCAAGTCGATGATCGTGTCATCCAGGCCGCCGGTGACTCTGACCACCGGGATGGTGCCGTAGCGCTGGCTGTACATTTGATTGAGCCCGCAGGGCTCGAAGCGCGACGGCATGAGGAAGAAATCGCTGCCGGCTTCGATCCGGTGGGACAGGCCCTGGTCGAACCCGATCCGCACGCCGACCTTCTTTGGGTGACGCGCCGCCAGGCTCAAGTAGGCGCGCTCGAACTCGGGCGAACCGCTGCCCAGCAGGATGAACTGCAAGTCGGCGGCGAGCATCTCCTCCAAGGCGCCGAGCTGGATGTCGACCCCTTTCTGGTCGGCCAACCGCGTCACACTCGCGAAGAGCGGCACGGCGAGGTCGACCGGCAGGGCGAACTCGCGTTGCAGTTCGCACTTGTTGGCGGATTTACCGGACAGATCCTCGAGCGAATAGGGGTGTTTGAGATACGGATTATTCGTGGTGTTCCACTCCTCGTAATCGACGCCGTTGAGGATGCCCACCAGTGCATCCTGTCGGGCCCGCAGGATGGGGTCGAGGCCATACCCGAATTCCGGCGTCGTGATTTCCCGGGCATAACGCGGACTGACGGTGGTGAGCAGGTCGGCATAGCTGATGCCGGCTTTGAGGCAGTTCATCATCCCCCAGAACTCGATGCCGTCGGGATGAAAATAGTCGGGCGGCAGATTGGTGAATTCGTAAACGGCCCGGTGGAATCTTCCCTGGTAGGCGAGGTTATGGATGGTCAAGCAGGTGCGGGGCGCGCGGACCCAGCCTTCATGCAACCGTTGGTGGAGGATCATCAGCGGCACCAGGCCGGTCTGCCAGTCGTGCACATGGACCAATTCCGGCTGCCAGGCCAGGTAGCGGGCGAGGTGGGTGACGGATTTGGAGAGGAAGATGAACCGTTGCGCGTTGTCCGGATAATCCCAGCCGCCGGCGGAATACAGTGCCGCCCGATCGTAGAACTCGGGCCGATCGATGAAGTAAACCGTCACGCCCGGGCTGGGCTGGTCGGTCCAGACTTCGGCCGAGGCGCGGCCAGGACCGAAGGGCAGGTCGACCCGGTAATCGAACCAGCGGATTTGCGGGAAGCGTTCGCGGATCCCACGGTAGAGTGGGGTGACCAACCCGACCTGGTGCCCGGCCCGGCCCAGCACTTTGGCCAAGGCGGCGACCATGTCGGCCAGGCCGCCGCTCTTGGAATACGGATGAACCTCGCTGCTCGCCAGCAACAATCTCATCGGCAAGGTTGTGTCCCCGGTCCGGTGGTCACGCTGGAATCCGGTCCGCCTTGAGGTAAGGCCGCAATGGTTCGGGAATGGCCACGCTGCCGTCGGCCTGTTGATGGGTTTCGATCAGGGCGACGAACAGCCGGGCCAGGGCCGTGCCACTGCCGTTGAGAATATGCGGAAATCGGTTCTCTCCCTTCTCGGTTTTAAACCGCAGGTTCATCCGGCGCGCCTGGAACTCCTCGCAGTTCGAGCAACTCGACACTTCCAGGTACTGCTCTTGTCCCGGCGCCCAGACCTCGAGGTCGTAAGTCATCGCGCTGGTGAACCCGAGGTCGGCCGTGCAGAGCTGGAGCACCCGGTAGTGGAGGCCGAGCAATTGCAACACTTTCTCGGCGTTGGCGACCAGTTTTTCCAACTCCTCGTCGCCGTGCTCCGGCTTGACGATTTTGATCAGTTCCACCTTGTCGAACTGATGCACGCGGATCATCCCGCGCGTGCCGACACCGGCCGCGCCGGCTTCGGCGCGAAAGCACGGGCTGTAGGCGCAATAATAAATCGGCAATTGCGGTTCCTTCAGAATTTCTTCCCGGTGGATGTTGGCGACCGGTGCCTCCGCCGTGGGCAGCAGATAGAGTTTACCCAGGGTCTGCTGATCGAGCCCCTCCTGCACGGCGTAAGCCTGGTCTTCAAACTTGGGAAACTGGCCAACGCCCAGCATGCAATGACGCCCGATGATATAGGGTGGCGAAACCTCGGTGTAGCCGTGCTCGCGGGTGTGGAGTTCGAGCAAAAACTGGATCAGCGCGCGTTCCAGCCGCGCGCCCCAATGCGTGTAAAGCAGAAAGCCGCTCCCCGAGAGCTTGGCGCCCCGGCCGAAATCGACCAGCCGCAGGCGCTCGCAAAGTTCGACGTGTGCCTTTGGCTGGAAATCGAAGACGCGCCGCTCTCCCCACGCGCGCACCGTCGGATTGTCCGCAGAACTCTTCCCGAAGGCCACCTTGGGATGGGGCAGGTTGGGCAGCCGCAGCAGGAGGGCGTCCCGCGCCAACTCGACTTCGGCGACTTGCTGGTCGAGCGCGGTGATCCGTTCACCCATCTCCCGGGTTTCTTTCTTCTTCAACTCCGCCTCATCAAGCTTTTTCTGGCCCAGCAGGGCGCCGATTTCCTTGGAGACCCGGTTGCGCTCGGCCTTCAGATGCTCCACTTCGACCAGGGCCTTGCGGCGCTGCTCGTCCAGGGCCAAAACTTCGCTCACCCGATCCTCGTCCCCCGCCCCGCGCGCCGCCAATCGTTCCCGGACAAGCTCTGGCTGTTCGCGGATCAACTTGATATCGAGCATGGGCCGATTATGCAAACAGAGTGCGGCGCGGCAAGAAGCGAGTGGGGGGGCAGGATTGGGGATTGCGGATTGCGGATTGCAGATTGCGGATTGGTTGATCCGAGATGCGGGATGCGGCTCCGACGCGCCCGCGCGTGACCACAATCCGCAATCCGCAATCCGCAATCTGTAATCCGCAATCTGTAATCCGCAATCGATTCGTCGCGCTTGCAATTCTCCAGCGACTGGTTTGGATCTCCTCATGTTCCAATATGTGGCGTTGGCCAAAGACAAGCAGTGGCAACCGGGCCCCTATCCCGGCGTCGAACTCATGGTTTTGCACGAAAACGTAAAGACCGGCGGGGTGGTCGTGCTGCGAAAGTTTGATGCGGGCGTGACGGTGCCCGCCCACGCCCATCCGCTGGCCAATGAATTTGTTTTCCTGCTCTCGGGCGATTGGGAGGAATCCGGCGTCAGGTACTCGACCGGCGCCTTCTTTTTCGCGCCGAAGGGAGAACGCCACGGACCGCACGAGGCGATAACAGAAGTCATCAGCCTGGCGATGTTCGACGGGCCCCTGACCATCGCCTGAGCGGTCGATGAAAAGAGGAATCGAGGCGAGCCGGGTTAAACTCCCCTGGTTTGCGAAATCGAAGCCGGGTGTCTACCTCAGGAATAGTTCCGCCGCGGCATCGGCGAAGCGAAGTCCTTGCGGGGTGAGGCGGAAGCCTTCCCGGTCGAGTTGCCCCCAACCGCACTCGACCAGCCGGTCCATCTCCGATTTCCATTCCAGGCGAAGATCAAAGCCGGTGGTTAGCTGAAACAGATCGAAGCCCCATCCGGCGTTCATGCGCAACCCGAACGCGGCGGACTCGCCCGCGCGCTTGGGTGGGGGTAAGGCTTCGCGCGACTCGATGGCGCGCTGGCCTCGCTCGAGTTGCTCGCAGTAAAGGATCGTGTTGGACCAGTTTTTCGTCCGTGCGCCGCGCACGTATTCGGCGGCGCTCGGGCCCAGACCATAATAAGAACCGCCGCGCCAGTAATTGATGTTGTGCTGGCAGGCCCGGGAGGGAATGGCGTCAGGGAGGGACGCGCTGCTGCCGGGCTGAAGTCCCGCGAGCTCCGGACGCGTCTGCGGCTGCGTTCCGCGGCCTTTGGCGAAGTTGGCCACTTCATACTGCAGGAAACCATGCGCGGCAGTCCGCTCGAGCAGTTCCTGGTACATGGCGCAGGCCAATTCCTCGTCGAGGCTGAACTGACCGGCCCGGAGTTGCTCAAACAACGGCGTGTCTTCCTCGTAAATGACTTCGTAACTGGATAGGTGCTCGCTGCCCAGAGCCATCGCTTCGTCCAAAGTCTCCTGCCACATCGCCAGAGTCTGGCCGGGCACGGCAAACATGAGGTCCAGGTTAAGGTTTTCGAAGCCGGCCCGGCGGAGAAGGTCGAAGGAGCGAAAGACCATGTCCCGACTGTGGACACGGCCGAGGCGATCGAGCAATTCGTCGTTCAGGGACTGCACCCCCATGGAGACGCGGTTCACCCCGAAGCTGCGCCAAAGCCGCGCTTTTTCCAGGGAGACGGTTGCGGGATTGCATTCGATGGTCCACTCCTCCGCCCCGAGGAGGCTCAACCGCTCCATGGCGCCGAGCACGACGCGCCATTGGTCCAGGTTCAGCAGCGAGGGCGTGCCGCCTCCGAAAAAGACCGTCCGGGGCCGAAGATCATGGGCCACCAGTTCCAGTTCGCGCGCGAGCGACTGGACATAGCGGTGGACGACCGGACCTTTCGCTGCCTCCGAGTAGAAAGCGCAATACTCGCACTTGTGCGCGCAGAACGGCACATGCACGTAAAGGCTCCCGACGGGGAGAAGACGATCGGCGGCGCAAGCCAAAGCCATTGGCATGGCCTGAGCTTACGAATGTCACCGGCGATGGTCTAACGAAATCCGCCGTCCCTGGGCGGCGCTTTCCCGCTGGTTCTGTCCGACAGGCTAAGGTCGAGCCCGCTGGACGTTCTGGGCTTTCGGCCCTTTGTCGCTGTCCACGAGTTCGTAGTTAACAAGTTCTCCTTCGTGCAGGGTCTTGTAGCCGGATCCGAGTATCGAGGTGTGATGCACGAACACATCCTGTCCCTGATCCTGAGTGATGAAGCCGAAGCCCCTTCGGTTGTCAAACCATTTAACCTTTCCACTGGCCATATACTATCCTTCCATGATTCAGCGCCGGGGCGCCCGATGCACCAAAGGAAAAGCACGACAGGTGCTATCTTGCAGAACTTCTAAACTTCAATCCCCCAATTCATATATCACGCTGGTATGCGCGCGAGACTAGATTTCTCCCTGCGCAAGGTCAAGCGTAAGTTTGACAGGCAACGCTGTCACACAGTTTCGTCACCGCCGGCTGGCTCAAGTGCCGCGTGTTTTCGCCGATTTAACATGGGTGGGCGAGAGTTCGACTGCTTCGGGAAAACCCCAGGCCGGACGCAACGTGGGCGGGGCCGGATCCGGCGCGCGCGCGCCACGACGGACAGTAATGAAGATCCTGATCGCGGATGACGATCCGTTAGCGAGCAAGTTTCTGACAGTCATGCTGCAGAAACTGGGTTACGACGTGATCGCGACGCGCGACGGCCACGAGGCCCTGGAGCAATTCATCCTCGAGCCGACCGCCATCGTGATCAGCGACTGGATGATGCCCCGGATGGATGGTTTGAAGTTGTGCCAAAGCATTCGCGGCTTGGCGCTGGAACAGTACACTTACTTCATTCTCCAAACTGCCAGGCAAAGTCGGGAAGATCATCGCATGGGGATGGACGCGGGGGTGGATGATCTCCTGGCCAAACCGCTCAATCCTGAGGCCCTGGCCATGCGACTGCGCTCGGCCGAACGCATCATCCGCCATCGGCTGGCAGAAGAACAGAGAATCGGGCTCCTGGCGCGTTTTCCGGCGGACAATCCCAAGCAGGCAGAGATTGAACTGGTCACTCTGAAAAACCAGGCGGAGGAAAATGCCCTGCACGACCAACTCACCGGACTGCCGAGCCGTCGTCTGCTCGCCGAACGTTTGCATCAGGAGACCGCCCGCGCCCTCAGCCAAGGCACCAGGCTGGCTTTGCTCGTCGCAGACATCGACAATTTCAAGCAGATCAATGACGGCTACGGCCATGAATTCGGGGATCGGGTCATCGTCGCCTTCGGCCAATGCTTGCGGGACCACCTGCGCCTGACCGATACGGTGTGCCGTTGGGGAGGCGACCAGATGGCGCTTCTGCTGACCGACCTGAAAGAGCGCGCGGAAGTGCAGGCGGCGACCGAGCAACTCATGCGCGCCGTCAAGCAGCGGGGCCTGGAGGCGGCCGTCATGGTGCCCATTTCTTTCAGCCTCGGGTCGGCCATTTTCCCGGACGATGCGTGGGACCCCACCCTGCTGATGCAGCAGGCGGACCAGGCTCTTCAGGTGGCGAAGGCGGAAGGGCGCGATTGTTGGCGGGAGTTCAAAGGATTCCCCGGCGGCCACTGTGCCAAGGGCCAGGCGGACCTTTTCAACCGGCTGACGGCCGCGGTGGCGGAAGGCCGAATTTCGACTCAATACCAGCCCATCATCGACAGCGCGACGCAGCAAGTGGTGGGCGCGGAAGCCCTGGCCCGCTGGCTGGACGAACGATACGGCTGGGTGTCGCCGGAGATGTTCATCCCGCTGGCGGAGGAAAAGGGATTGATTTTCAAACTCGGCCACCTCGTCCTGCGCCAAGCCTTGCAGCAACTGGCGCAATGGCGGCAGCGCGGACTCGAGCTGACCGTATCGATCAACCTCTCGAAACGGCAACTGCTGGATGCGCAGTTCCTCCCCAGCCTGGTGGAGCTTGTCCGACAACTCAATCTCGAGCCCGCTTGGGTCACCCTGGAGCTCACGGAGCGCCAATCCGTCCTCAGTCAACCAGTGGGCCGGCTGCGCCTGGAGGAATTGGCCGCCTGCGGCTTTCGGCTCTCCATGGACGACTTTGGTTCCGGCTATTCCTCCTTTGATCTGGTTGGGGAGACAACGTTCAGCGAATTAAAGATCCATGGCGGACTGATCCGACGAAGCCAGACCTACCGGAGCCGTCGCATTCTCCAGGCGATTGTCGAGATGGGCCGGACCCTGGACCTGGGAGTCGTGGCCGAAGGCGTCGAAGATGAAAGCACCCAGGCCATGCTGACGGCGCTGGGCGTGCACAAGCTCCAAGGTTATCTCTTCTCGAAGCCGCTCCAGGCTGGAGCTTTCCTGAATTTCGCCGAACAGCATACCCTCCGGCTGCGTCGCGCCGCGTAGCGATCTGCCCGTAGGACTGGCTCGAGCCGTCCGGCGGGAACTCCAAAAAAGAACAAGCGACGAAAGTCGCCCAAACCGCTTGGCTGCTGCTGGTTCGGTGACAGAGAGCCGACACGCGCCCGAGCCACGGGAGAGCTGACCCAAAGAAAGAAGAAAATTTTCTGTAAGATTCGCCGTGGAATCTGCGTAAGGCTGGGTGTTATGAAGAAACTTTCAAATGGCGCAGGATGCGGTGGACTTGGGGGAGCGATTTTTCATTCGGCTCAGTTCGCACTGGCGGGCTTGGCTTTGGTTGGCACGCTCAACGCCGGTCAACTAAATCATTTCAACATCATTGTGGCCGATTCGTCTGCCACGATTTACTCGGTTAACCCACGCACGGGGGAACGGGCGCTGATCACTCAGCAAGGAAACCTGGAACGCCCCTACGATTTGGCGGCCGATCATGATGGCAACATCGTCGTCTCGGACACGGGCACGCTCCGGATCGTCCAGGTGAACCCTTCGACCCATGCGCAGAGGATCATCGCGGAAGGTCCGGCCTTGGGCGTTCCGTTCGGGGTGGGCGTGGATCAGCGCAATCAAATCTACGTGGCCAACGGCCACGCCGTCGTGCGGGTAGACCCGGCCACAGGATTAGTGCAAACCGTGGCGGAAGGTGGATTGCTCCAAGTTCCGCTGGACGTGGCCGCGGCAGCTGACGGCAGCCTCTATGTCGCCGACGCGTTGACGGGTGTCGTTCGCATTGATCCGGCGACCGGGCAACAGACGCTGGCGGCTCAAGGGGGCTCCTTGCACAATGCCATCGGCATCGCGCTCGATGGCATGCGCACCGCGTATATCGTGGACGCCGGCGCCCGGTGTATCGTGGCCGTGGATCTGCAGGATGGCAGCCAGAGGCTTGTGTCCAACGCCGGCCTCCTGGCCACTCCCGTAGGGATTGCCTTGGCGCCGGCCGGCACAATCCTGGTCAGCGACCCGGATGCCTTCGATTTGGACGGTGGAATTTTAACGATTGGGCAGGATGGCACGCAAACACCGATCGCGCGCGGTTCTGGTGAGCTGGTGAACGCGAGGGGGATTGCCATCCTGCCAGCCTCGGAGGAGGGGCCTCAGGGTCTGAAGTTCAATCGCTGAACTGAAGACGACTGAGCGCAGAGGGGAATGGAGGGGCCGTTCGGCCCGAAGCTGGTGGGGATCGCGCGTGGCGCGGTCCCCACTGGCAGTTTTAAAGGGTGGCCTGGACTACTAAAAGATCCTCATCAAGGCGGACAATTCGTTCTCAACATCCTTCTTCGTCGGGGCCTGGAGTGTCTCGGCGATTTCCCGGCGGAGCAGCTCCTTGTACCGCTTTTTCATGCGATGAAAGGCGGTGTCCAGGGCGCTGGGGGTCATGTCGAGGCGTTCGGCCGCTTCCGCGCGCGAGCAGATGGGCTCGTTGCCGGGCAGAAGGGAATAGAGATGGTCGAACAGTCCGGTGGCTTCGTCCGCCATGTATTCGGCTTTGAGGCGGGCCAGAGCCAGTTCCATGACTTTACGCGCCCAGACACGTTGGAAGACTTTTTCCGGGTCAAGTTTGTCCACCGGCTCATGGCGGTAGCGGTGTTCGCCCTGGACCGCGTCGATCTCGAGCAGGCCCCCGATCCGTTCCGGGGCCGGTTTGCGGCGCCAGTCGTCGACGAGGAAATTCTTGATGGAACGCTGCAAAAAGGAGCGGAACTTGCCTTTCTCCTGCTGAGCATGTTCGAGGCGGTTGTCGGCCAGCAAGTGCATGAAGAAGCGCTGGGTCAGGTCCTCGGCGTCGTGCGGGCTCTTTCCCGTCCGGCGGATGAAGGCGTAGATGGGCTCCCAATAGGCGCGGCACAAGGATTCCAGGGCTTGTGGAGCCTGCGGGGAGGAAGCGTTGGCGGCTCCTTTGACCATGACCCACATGGTATCCGGAAACCCAACGTCCCCCCGGTGCCGGGGATGTGCTTGTTGTCCGATTGAGCGCGGCATACGGAGTACGATTCGTCGCCTGATTGACCTCCAATCCGGCGGGGGCCGCAAGCTTAAACTTCTTCGTAATTTGCGATCGACGGGCAGTGGGTCATCTTGCAGTCCGGTGAAAATATTCGGTTTGTCAGCGGTGTTGACCGGCGCGTTGGTGCCGCCGGCTCTGGCTTGTGATTTATGTGCGATTTATTCGGCCACACAGGCGAGGGGTGATATTGGTCGAGGCGCTTTTCTGGGCGTGGCGGAGCAGTTTTCGCACTTCGGCACGGTGCAATTAGACGGCCAGAAGGTGCCCAACCCGGCCGGCCAATACCTCGACAGTTCCATCACGCAGGTTTTCGCCGGTTACAATTTCACCGAGCGGGTAGGTGTGCAGTTCAATCTGCCAGTCATCGCTCGATCCTTTAAGCGCCCCGACGAAATGGGCGGAATCGACCGCGGGACGGAGTCGGGCATCGGCGATGTGTCGTTGCTGGGCAACGTGGTCGGCTTCTTGCATGAGACAAAACGGGTCACATTCCGCTGGAATATTCTGGGCGGCGTGAAATTCCCCACGGGCAGCACGGACCGCATCAAGGAAGAGCTCAACGAAGTCGAATCGCCGGTTGGGCCTCCCAGCGGCATTCATGGACACGACCTGACGCTTGGCACCGGTTCGTTTGACGGGATTGTCGGCGCGAGCGTTTTCGCGCGCAGCGGGCGGGGATTTCTCACCGCCAACGCGCAGTACGCGATCCGGAGTGAAGGTGATTTTGATTACCGCTTTGCCAACGACCTGGTGTGGTCAGGCGGCCCGGGGGTGTTCGTTGCCTTGAGCGAAGCGTACACACTCGCGGTGCAAGCCTTCGTCTCCGGCGAGCACAAGGGACTGGATCGCTTCCGTGGGGAGGACGCCGAGGATACCGGCGTGACGGCCGTTTATTTGGGGCCGCAAATCAATTTCACGTGGCGGGACAAACTGAGTGCTCAAGTTGGAGTGGATTTGCCGGTCAGCATCGACAACACCTCCTTGCAAACCGTGCCGGACTATCGTGTGCGCGCGAGCCTGACCTGGCACTTCTAGCTCCCTGGCCGGCGGGCCGGCGCGTGCGCCTGCCTTTCGCCTTGACTCAACCGACGCGGTTAGGGTACTCAAGTTGACTGTACCCGCACTAGTCACAGCAACCAACCCAGAGGAATTATGCGTGCCCACCCGGTTGTTCCACTCTTGCCGACGATGGTTTCCCTCCTCATCTTGACGGCGCAGTCGCTGCCGGGGGCAACCTTCGTGCAAAACCCGAGCTTTGAATCCAATTACAGCCCGGACGGGGCGCATTATGGATCGATCGACCTGTGGACCGGAGGGAGCGGCGTCAACCAGGCCGACGGGCCTTTCCACAATCCATCCACCCAGATCCCGGATCAGAGCCGGGCCGCCTTCATTCAAGGGAGCGCGTCCTTGCGCCAAACGATCACGGGGTTAATCCCCGGTCAGCCGTATTGTTTGCAGTTCTTTTACGACGCGCGCAACTGCTGCGGCGGCACGGTCGATCTCGTCACCCGCTTTGGCGGCACGCAATTCGATCGCATCATCAACGTCCGTCCCTCCCCGACGGTCCCGAACCATAACTTCTATTATTTCCGGAACGTCGCGGTCACCTCCGCGGTGGACACCGCCGAGCTGGAATTTGCGACGGTCACGGTGGGCGACGCGACGATCGTGTTGGACGCGGTTTGCCTGGTGCCTTGCGACGCGGGGAGTGTGGTCGTGATGAATCCCAGTTTCGAGGCCAGTGGCAGCATTCCCGTCCCGGGCTTGATCCAGGCCGGGCAGGCCCTGGCCGGATGGACGATCGGCGCCGGCGGCCTGGTGGGAATCAACGCGTCGGGTGAAGGGTTCGCCGACAACGGGACTCCATCGGATCAGGATCACGTGGTGTTCCTGCAGGGAATCAGCTCCATCAGCCAGGAGTTGAATGGCCTGATCCCCGGAACGAACTACGAGGTGAGCTTTGCCTACAACCAGCGTTCGTTTGACCTGTCGCATTTGCTCGTGACGGTGGGCACGACCGTCCTGTTCGACGCGGACGTAACCGATGTGGGTGGGGCCAATCCTTACGCGACCTTCGCCGGACAATTCAGCGCGCCGGAGATCACCGCGACCCTCACCTTCGAGCAGACGGTGCCGGAGCAAGTCGTGCTGATCGATGACATCCATGTCCGCGGCTCGACGCGTCCTCCGCTGCCTTGTCTTGGGATCTCCCCTACCGCCGTGGAACTGGCCCCCGGCCAGACGGTGACCACCACCGTCACCGTTCCCTCGGAACTGACCGCCGGGAAATCGGCGATGGTCCAATTCCGCAGTCCGAACACGAACGTGGCCGAGTTGATCAACGCGGACCAGGATGGCAATCTGTCGCTCGAGTTCGGAGTGGGCGAAACGACCAAGGTCTTCGAAACTCGCGCCGTCGGACGGGGGACGGTCCGCATCGAGATTGTCGATTCGGCGGGCCTGTGCACCGAGAACGACCTGTCGGTGACGGTGCTGACGTCGTTTGTGCGCAACGCCAGTTTTGAGAGTTCCGGCGTTCCGGCCGGAGTGGGTTATGGTCCGATCGTGGCCTGGGAGACCACCGGGCAGACGGGATTGAATGGCGCGGGCGGACCGTTTCACGACAACGGGTTGATCCCCGACCGGGCGCAAGTCGCGTTCATCCAGGGAGCCGGTTCCCTTTCTCAGTCCATCTTCGGGCTGACACCGGGGGCCAATTACTGGCTGCAATTTCACGACAACGCGCGCAACTGTTGCGGGGGCACGATCGATCTGCGCGTGCGGTTCGGCGGCGTCGAAATCGCCTCGATCCCCGCGGTGGCCGCGGTGTTGGCCGGCGATTACCACTTCCAGAACATCAATCTCGTGCCGACGGACAGCAGCGGGTTGCTCGAGTTTGTGACGACGGCCTCAGGTGATGCCTCGCTCCTGCTCGACGCCGTGAGCATCGTGCCGCGATCTCCCACGGACATTGTGGTGATGAATCCAAGCTTCGAAGGGACCGGCATTCCTGCCGGCCTGGGTTACATTCAACCCAATCGCTTTGCCGGCTGGACCCCGAGCGGTGGTGGTTATGGGCCCAACATTGACGGAGTCGGGCCGTTCACCGACAACGGTGACGCCCCCGATCAGGACATCGTCGCCTTTATTCAAGGCCCCGTTTCGATCAGCCAGAATGTGAGCGGCCTCACGGTCGGCCAGAACTACACCTTGAGTTTTGCGGTCAACGCCCGCGCGTGTTGTTCGCCACCCCCGACTCACTACACGGTGACACTGGCGGGAGCGGAATTGGTCAATGAAGACGTCGCTCCCGTCGGCGGGTCGAGCCCTTATGTGGTGCGGAGCCTGGTCTTCACCGCGGCCAGCACCGAGGGCGAACTGCGTTTTTCGCACGTGCCGCCGGCGGGCGACTTCACGTTGTTGCTCGATGATATCCGGATCTGCGCGGGGGATTGCCGGCCCAGTCCGCGTCTGCGGATTCAGCTTGGCACAACCTTCGCCTCGACTGTGCGCCTTTCCTGGCCGGGCAGCTACAGCGGATATATTTTGGAATCCACCGACGATCCGATGACTGGAGGCTGGCAGGAAGTGATCGCCCCGGTGCAAGTCGAAGGCGACGAGTTCTTCGTGATCGACGACACCTCCGGGGTGGCCCGGCATTTTTATCGGCTGCACGCAACTCCGTAAGAGCGCGGGACGCCCAACGCCCGGGAGGGACGGGTTCCACCCCGTCCCACTCTTGCCCGGGCGGCGCGAAACCGATCAGGAAAAGTCAGGGACGCGGTGGAACGCGTCCTTACCGGAGTGGAATTGAATTCGCGCCGGGGAAGAGTAACGATGTGACCATGCACGCTGGTTGTTCCCTCCGCATGGGGAGGTGGATACTTTGCCTGGGTTGGACGCTGAATCCGCTCCTCCTCCTCCTCCTCCTCCCGTTGCCGGGAGCCCAGGCGGTCTCGCTCAACGAGATCATGACCTCCAACAGTGGTGTTGTCCTGGACGAAAACGGCGATTCGTCGGACTGGGTCGAGCTCTACAATCCCGGCCCGACCGCACTGGACCTGGCCGGTTACGGTTTAACGGATGATACGAATGCGCCGTTCAAGTGGGTTTTCACCAACACCGTCCTGGAGGCAGGCCAATTCCTGGTCGTCTTCTGCGACGGCAAAGATCGTTCTGTGCTTCCCAGTGCGCCGGTCGATCCCGCGAGTCTTCCTGGACTGAAAGTGTGGTTGCGGGCGGATGCGGTGAACACCAATGACCCCGCGCAAATCCGGGTGAGCGGCGGCTCCCTTTGGCTGCGCAAATGGGTCGACCAGTTGGGCGGCGACGACAATGCGCCGCAGGATTCTGACGCTCTGCAGCCCCAATTCCTGATCCGTGCTCCTGGTCTGGTCAACCGGGCGGCCATCCGCTTTGATGGGTTGAACGACCTGCTCAACCTCCCGGCCGTGCCGGCGCAGAACAGTTTCTGCCTGATGTTCGTGGCGCGAACCACGGTTTACCACGAAGTGGACCCGCAAGCTTACGGCACCGGGGGCACCTCCGGCCAGCGTTACCTGTTTGGGGCGACGCACGGCGGGGACTTCAACGCCGGGGCCGGGGTCTCCATCGGCACCAATGGCGTTTCGGTCTACGAACATGGCTCAAGTTACATGCCGGCATTGGCCGTCTATTCCGGGCCGGTTGGCACCGACTTTCACGTGATCTCGGTCAACTACTCGAATCGCCAGCCGTTCCTCTATTTCCAAGGCAACCTCGCCAGGGCCGGCCTGACTTCAAGCCGCACCATCGTGACGGCCCCGACGCAGATCGGCTCCGGGGCGTATGGCGCCTTCCTGGGCGATGTCGCTGAAATTCTGATCTTCAATCGGGCGCTGACCGACGGGGAAGTCAGGAGCACCCAGGAGTTCCTCGCCCGGCAATACGGACTGCCCGTCCGGCATGTTCCTCACACGAATTTCTCGTTGGATCGAGACGGGGAGACGGTCCAACTCACCCGGCCCGACGGCACGGTCGCAGACCAGGTTCCACCGGTGGCAATGCCGCGAGACGTCTCTTACGGGCGCAGCCCGGACGGGAGCGGGCCGTTTGTTTTTTTCACGACGCCGACGCCCGCGGCCGCCAACACGACGCCAGGCAGCACGGAATTCCTGGACAAGCCGGTTTTCTCGCATGAGGCGGGGTTTTACACCAACGCGTTCCCATTGACGCTGGCCGTCACCAACCCGGGGGCGACGATCCGCTTCACGCTCGATGGCACGGAGCCCGCGGAATTCTCGCCCCTTTATTCCGGTCCGATCGCCATGACCAATCGGGCCTCAGTGCCGAACAACCTGTCGACCATTCCGACGGTTCCAGGGGGCTTCCAACCTCCCAGCGGCACCGTCTACAAGTTCAACGTCGTCCGGGCGAAAGCCTTCAAGGCCGGAGCGTTGCCGAGCGAGACGGCGAGCCGCTCGTTCATCGTCGATCCCCGGGGCGCGGCGCGTTACAGCCTGCCGGTCGTCTCGCTCATCACCGATCCGCGCAACTTTTTCGATCCGAACATCGGGATCTACGTGCCGGGCAACGCCCCGGGCGGCAATTATGCCCAGAGTGGAGATGACTGGGAGCGACCGGTCCACCTGGAGATGTTTGAAACCAACGGCACACGGGTCGTCTCGCAGAACAGCGGGATCCGCATTCATGGCAATACGTCGTTCGGCTTTCCCATCAAAGCGCTGCGACTCCACCCCCTCAACCCGCCGGGAAACGGTCCGCTCCGGTACCAGGTCTTTCCCGATCTGCCGATCCAACAATTCAATCGCCTGCTGCTGCGGCCTTCCGGGCACGATTACAACCTGACCTTCATGCGCGATGGGTTCATGCAGAGCTTCGGAGCGGAAATGGGATTGGATGTGCAGGCCTATCGACCGGCGGTGTTGTTTGTCGACGGAGAATACTGGGGGGTCCACAACCTGCAGGAAGCCTATGAGCCGGGCTATTTCGCCTCCCATTACGGGGTCGACCCCGAGGCGCTCGATTATCTGGAGGGCTTCGCGTTTGCCAACGAGGGCGACACGCTGGCCTGGGACGCCATGATGGCCTTTCTCAACACCCACGATCTCAGCCAGGCGATCCCGTTCACGACCCTTCAGTCGATGATGGACGTGGCGAATTACACGGATTACAAGGTGTGCGAAATCTACTTCTACCGATGGGACATTGGAAACCATCGTCCCTGGAGACCCCGGACTCCGGAGGGCCGCTTTCGTTGGATCCTGTTCGATTGCGACGTGGGCTGGGGCGGGTTCTGGAGCGTGCCGCCGGCCTGGGCCTTTCCGATGCTGGCCTACGACCTCGAACCAAACGGGCCGTGGACACAATACGAACAAAACCCCGGAGGCAACGATCACAACGCGCCAATCGTGACGTTCCTGCTGCGCGCCTTGACCAATAACGCCACGTTCCGTCGGGATTTCGTCAACCGATTTGCGGACGCGCTGAACACGACGTTCCATCCGCCACGGGTGATCCGACGGATCGACGAATTTGCCTCCCGGATCGCCCCCGAGATGGGAGAACATGTCCAGCGCTGGCGCGCGCCGGCCAGCCTGGCCGGCTGGAGCAACAACGTGCAGGCCTTGCGCGATTTCGCGGTGCAGCGGCCCGCGTTCATGCGCCAACACCTGACCAACGCCTTTCATCTCCCGGCAACCGTCACCGTCACGTTGCGGGTGAACGACACCAACGCCGGCTCAATTCGCGTCAGCACCATCACGGTCAGTCCGCCCACGAATGCACCGTGGACGGGCATTTACTTCAAAGCCAATCCGGTCACGTTGACGGCCCTGGCCAATCCGGGATACCGCTTCAGCCGGTGGACCGGCCTGCTCGATCCCAGCAACTCGGTCACGCTCGGTTTGCTCGCCAACGTCTCCTTGACCGCCAACTTCAGCTCCGTGCCGACGACTAACCTTCCCGTGCCCGCGCCCTTCGATTTGAGCACCGGCCCGTATATTTTTTCGCAATGGAACCCGGCGCAGCCGGCCGGCAGCTATCCGCCGAGCATGCTCTTCACCACCGGCACCAACCTGGATCCCGGGTTGAGAGTTGAATTCACCAACCTTTGGAGTCTGCCCTACGACCGCACGAATCACAGTCGATTTGCCGGTCTCGGGTCCGACGGCGTGTCGTTCCTCAACACGAGCGAGATGCAACCGGAAGGTGGAGGTTACCTCGGGGCGGCCGTGCTTGCCTTGCGGACCTCGGCACGAACGAACTTGCAACTGCAGTTCACCGCGGGGACGGTGGCTCCGAACAGCCGCGTCTACGCGCTGCGCCTTCAATTCCGGGTCGGGGCGATCAGTGCTTTCGAGGATGCGCTGAGCGCCATCGGGCAGCCGATCGAATATGTGAGCAGCGCCTCCCCCGGTCATCGCCTGGTTCTTGGCCCGATGGATCTTCCCCGCGCCCTGATCGACCAACCCTACGTGCAATTGCGCTGGAAATATTATTATGTGGGCGGCGCCAGCGGGCCTCGCGCTCAACTCCGGCTCGACGACATCATCGTCGCCGAACAGATTCCCACCGGGCCAGTCCGCTTCAGCGGCGTGGCTCATCTGGCCGACGGCGGGATCCGGCTGGGCTTCGCCGGCGCCCTCCTGCGCAGCTACACCCTGGAGACGTCGACCAACCTGGCGGATTGGGCACCGCTGGGCACGCTGACGACTGGGACCGACGGCTCCTTCGAGTTCATCGATCGAGGGCTGTCGAGCCAAGGGGGCCGCTTCTATCGCGTGCGGGATCCATAGCCGATGACCAATGACCAATGACCAAGACCGATGGCCAATGACGAATGAATGACCACGTCCTATTGCCCACTGGTGCTATTGACATGACTCAACAGTATTCAACCGATTCTGGTCCGACTGTGCGAACCAAAGGGTGATGGCTCGATTTTAGACTACTCGTTTCGACCAGCCGATATAGCACCTTTCTACGCGAGGCCGACTTGGGCCAATCGAACCGGGTGGTCAACTGGGGAATCCGTGGTTAACCTCTGAGTTTCGGAGCTGGACCACGAATTTAATTGGTCCTTGGTTCTTGGGGCCAACCTGGCCCTGGCCGCGGTTTATTTCCTGTCAGGTCGATTTGGTTTGGCGCTGGCTTCGGTCAACCCCAGTGCCATGGCGATCTGGCCGCCGAGCGGTCTGGCGTTGGCGGTGATCGGCAGCCAGATCGGCCAGTTGAACGAGCGCCAGCGCGCCGAGGAGGCGTTGCGGCAAAGCGAGGCGCGCGGACGGGACGGAGTTCCCGGTCGAATTGTCCATCACCCGCATTGGTTCAGAGAATCCGGCGACCTTTACGGGCTTTCTGCGCGACATCACGGAACGCCAGCGGGCCCGCGAGGAAAGTCGCCAACTCCACGCTCAACTCGAACAGCGGGTCATGGAGCGCACCGCGGAACTGGAGGCGGCCAACAAGGAACTGGAATCCTTCTCTTACTCGGTTTCCCACGATCTGCGCGCACCGTCGCGAGCCGGTCAGAAATTGATGGTTTGGTTGATCTGATCGAAGTAGCCGGTCCAGAAATGGATGACCTGCCAGGCCACGATGAACGCCACTCCAAAGTAAATCAACTTGGGTGTCCATTCGGCCACCGCCTTGAGCTGGCGCGCGCCCTCTTCCCGATAGAGCACGTGCAGTCGGCGCAGGGTCTCATCGAGGGAGCCGGTGACCTCGCCGGTATGATAAAGGTTGGCGAACAGTTCCGGAAATTCGCGGCTCTCGCGGACCACTTCCGCGGGCGTCACGCCGGATTGCAATTGGGGTTTCCAACCCAGGACAGCCCGGCGCAGGGCGGGCGAACCGCTGGCGGCGGCGGCCAGGTCCCAGGCTTCGATGATGGTAACCCCGGCTGCGATCAACGCCTCCAAGGCTGAAGACAGCCGGGCCAGCGCCAGGTTCCGCCGCGCTGCGCCGACCAGGGGAATGCGGCGGAAGAATGATTCGATCACGCCTCGCCAATGTTCCCCGTGCTGGCCTTCCATGGCGTAAACCACGAACCCCACCACTCCGTAGAGCGGAACCAGGATTCCAAACGTTTTCGCGAGATACGCCGCGACGTTCCAGGAGCGGAACAGCTCGGGCAACGGACCGATGAACACGGCCATATGAAGCAACAACGCGGGATAGAGCAGGCTGGAAATCATCTTCCGGAGCAGGCCCGCGGCATTCTCGTAATGCTCGGCGAGCAGCTTGAAGCAGGCCGGCAAGCGACCGCTTTGTTCGCCGGCATGGAGCAGCGCGGCATCGAACTCAGGCAACCAGCGGCCGGTGCTTTGCAGCGCCCCGCAAAAGGTGGCTCCTTCGGCCAGCTCCCGGGCCACCAGCCCCAGCGGTTCGCAAAAACTGCGCGAGGGCGGCGCCCGTTGCTGGAGCAGGATGGCCTGCGGCAAGCCGATTCCCGCCGCGGTCAGTTGGCCAAGCTGTTGGTAAAGCTCCGCCCGGTGGGAGAATTGCCGGGGGGTGACGAGCATGGACTTGCCCAGCGCCTCGAGGATCGTCGCTCAGGCGGAGATCTGATCGAGCTTGACCTTGAATTCCTTCTTGCTCTTCAGCCCCACGACCTGATCCACGACCTGACCGTTCTTGAAGAACAGGAGCGTGGGAATGGAATTGATCCGGAATTGCGCCGCCAGATTCTGATGATCGTCGATGTTGACCTTGGCGATCTTCACCTTGCCGACGTATTCGACGGCTAATTCCTCCAGAACCGGCGCGAGCATCTTGCACGGCCCGCACCATTCTGCCCAGAAATCAACGAGCACAGGGCTCGGGCTCTTCAATACTTCCTGATCGAAACTGTCGCTGGTCAGGGTGACGAGGTCGGGAGAGGCCATAACAAGTCGATGGTCGAGATTTGCCGCTTGCGATCGCTCCGTGCCGAATGCCGGGAGACAAGGTTTACTTCAAGTTCAACAGTAACGCCATGCTGACGACGGCACCCAGGGCTGTGACTGCTGCCGCGATGCCCAATCCCACGTCCACCGCACTTAGCTTGCGTGCCGCAGAGACAGGGCCCGCTCGAAGCGCGGGAGAAGGAGCGGAAGCGGAGGCCGGCCGGGCCACCGCCGAACCGGTGCTCGTCGGGGGACGCGCCGCTGGGGCAGGAGCGGCCGCGGTGGGTGGACGCGGCGCAGCCGGAACGCCGGGCGGAGAGGCCGCCACTCCGGAACCAGCGGCACTGGCCGGCGCCGATGCCGCGGGACCTCCGGCGGAGAGCGTGGGCAACTTGATGGTCGGCGAGGAGGCCGGCTTGGGCGGCAGACTAATCCGCACGGTCTCCTTCTTCGGTTGCACCTTCGCCGCTTCCCCTGGCTTGGGCGGAAGCGCGCCGCCGGGAACTGGGGGGATGTTTTCAGCCATAATCGTTACTTGCTGGCGCCAAACTAGGTTCGGCCTCTCCAGCTGTCAAACCCTAACTTGCCCAGCGATCCTGTCCGAGCCGCAAAAAGCAACGCACCCGGCCCGGATCGGATTAAGAAGAGCCGTTAACGACGGCCACCGGACCGCTCGCCTCGATAACCACCACCACCACCACCACCGCCGCCGCCGCTGCGGGGCGGACGATCCTCACGGGGACGGGCAACGTTCACCGTCAACTGGCGCCCTTGGAATTCCTTGTTGTGAAACATTTCCACTGCCTTGTTGGCTTCTTCCGCGGTGGACATTTCGACAAAGGCGAAGCCGCGCGACTTGCCCGTAAACTTGTCCAACATCACATTCACGGAAGTGACAACCCCCGCCGCCGCGAAATATTCCTGGAGGTCGTTGTCCATCGTTTGGTAGGGGAGATTTCCCACGAAGAGACGCGATTCATTCATATTCAGTACACGTTGGCCGCCCAAAAAACTGAGTGGGGAGTTGCTGCCCTGGCAGTATCTCTGAATGTCGCTCTGTAGTTGTGTTAACCGACAATCTGTCTTTCTGACACCGACACCACTGTTCTTTGCGCTGACCACAGAACGCTGTCGCAAATCGTGGGGAGAGTCAATAGGAGATTCCGCGCCGGATTTGTAGTCCCGGCGTTCGTAGTCCCGCCTTTAGGCGGCCCGGGCCGGCTAAAGCCGGGACTACAAACCGGCGACCAACTCGAGCACCTTGTCCCGCGCCTGGTCGACTTTGACGGCCAGGAGGTCGCCCCCGCGACGTTTGATCTCCACCTCACCCTTGGCCATTGATCGCTCGCCGAGATTGACCCGGATGGGAAAGCCTACCAGGTCCGCATCCTTGAATTTCACGCCGGGACGCTCATCGCGGTCGTCCAGGATGACATCGACACCCTTGGCGGCCAGTTGGGCGTAGAGTTGTTCGGCCAGCTTCATGACCGCGGCGTCGGGCGCGACGGCCAACGGGGTGAGGCAGACCTGGTAGGGAGCGACGCTCAGCGGCCAGATGATGCCGTCCTTGTCGTTGCACTGCTCGATGACCGCCTGGAGCGTGCGCGTGACGCCGATGCCGTAGCAGCCCATCACGCACGGATTGCGGCCGCCGGATTCATCGAGGAAATAAGCGTTGAGTTTCTCGCTATAGGTTTTTGTCCCGAGCTTGAACACGTGGCCCACTTCGATGGCGCGACGAATTTTGAGCGGCTCCCCTGTGCTCAGGCAGCGTTCCCCGGCTCGAACCGTGCGAAGATCCAACCAGCGCGTGACCTTGATGTCACGCGCAACTTCGACGTGCCGCAGATGGAATCCATCCTCGTTGGCTCCGGTGGTCATGCCCGCGGCGCCGCGCAACGCTTCGTCGGCCAGGATCGGCAGCTCCGCCGGCTTGAGGGTGGCCGCGACCGCCCCCAGGCTGCCAGGATGGGCGCCCAGCGCCATGAAGATTTCCTCCGGCGTGGCGGCGCGAAATTGGGCCGTGCCCAGGGCCCCCGCGAACTTGGCTTCATTGAGTTGATCGTCCCCCCGCAGCAAGGCGATCATTGGCTGGCTGCCGACAAGGTAGACCAGCGTCTTGATCTGCTGGTGAGCCGCCACGTGGTAGGGCGCAGCGGCCAACGCTTCGATCGTCAGGACGCCGGGAGTGGAAAATTTTTCAGGCGCCGGCCCGGTGCCGACCTGCGGCGTCGGCTCGAGCGGGCCCTGGCTCGTGGCTTTTTCGATGTTGGCGGCGTATTGACCGGACTCGCAATAGACGACTTCGTTTTCGCCCGTGTCGGCCGGCACCATGAATTCATGCGAGAACTTGCCGCCGATGATGCCCGAGTCCGCATCGACCGGAACGGTCTTGAGGCCGCAACGGGCGAAGATCCGGGTGTAGGCGTCGTACATTTTCTGGTAGCTCACCTGGGCCGCTTCATCGGTGGCGTCGAAACTGTAGGCGTCTTTCATGATGAATTCCTTGGCGCGCATCAAGCCGAAGCGCGGGCGGATTTCATCACGGAATTTGACCTGGATTTGGTAGAAATTCCGGGGCAATTGCCGGTAGGAACTGATTTCTCCCGCGGCCAGGGTGGTGATGACTTCCTCGTGGGTCGGGCCGAGGACCCATTCCTTCCTGGCGCGGTCGTGGACTTTGAAGAGCGCCTCGGCCAGGGCGTCGTAGCGGCCGCTTTGCCGCCAGAGATCGGGCGGCTGGAGGGCGGGCATGAGGACTTCGAGGGCGCCCGCCCGGTCCATTTCTTCACGAACAATCCGCTCGATCTTGCGCAGGGCGCGCAGGCCGAGCGGCAGGAAGGTGTAGAGGCCGCCGGTGAGCTTGCGCACCAGGCCGGCACGCAAGAGCAGCTTGTGCGACGTGATCTCCGCCTCGGCGGGAGTCTCCTTGAGGGTCGGAATGAGCGTGGCGGACCAGCGCATCAGGCGATTTGCGATTTGCGATTTGCGATTTGCGATTTGCGATTGATGAGCGTCGCTCGGGCAGAGCATTCTCCCTTGCCCGCCCATCGCCCATCGCCCATCGCCAATTGCAAATTCATTTCACCGTGTTGACCAGGGGCGCGAGTCCCTGCACGCGCACCTCCAGCCGATCCCCGCTTTCGATCGGGCCAATCCCGCTGGGCGTGCCGGTCAGGATCACGTCGCCCGGCAGCAGCGTCATGTTGGTCGAGATGAAGCTGACGAGCTGAAAGCAGTTAAAGATCAGTTGGCTGGTGTTCGAGTTCTGTCGGAGTTGGCCGTTCTGGAAAAGCTGAATGGTCAGGTCGTGCGGATCGATCTTCGTCTCCACGTACGGGCCCAGCGGGGTGAAGGTGTCGAAGGACTTGCAACGCGCCCATTGGCTCTCCGAGTTCTGGATCGTGCGGTCGCTCACGTCCTGCGCCGCGGTATAGCCGAAGATGTAACGGGCGGCGGCGGCCGGCGTGACGTTGCGCACGCGACGCCCGATCACGATGGCCAGTTCCGCCTCGTAGTCGGTGCGGTGCGAGGCGAATGGCACTTCGATCTTTGTCCCGTCCGGGATCAATGAAGTCGGCGCCTTGAGCCAGAAAAGCGGCTCTTTGGGGATCGGCTTGCCGGTCTCCCGCGCATGATCGGCGTAGTTGAGTCCGACCGCGATCACTTTGGAAGGGTTCACCGGCGTGAGGGTGCGCAGGCCTTTGAAGGGCGTCGGCTTCTTGTCGAACGACGGCGATCCGAACACGTCGCCGTGCAGACGAAACAATTCGCCATCCACTACCTTGGCAAAAAAGATTTCGTCGCCCTTTTGGAATCGGCCGATAGCTGCCATAAATGCGGGGGGAGTAGTAACAAATCGACAATCGGCGTCGCAAGCGGAAAGTCGGAAAGGGCGAACTTATTCGCTATTCCAGCGGCTCTTCGGCCACGCCGTGCGCGCGTTTGCGCGCCGCGAGGACGCGCCGGGACGGCAGATAATTCGCGATGAACGCCTGGCGGAACGCGGCGAAGGTTCCGGCCCGGAGATGGGCACGCATCTCCTCCATCAGCTGCAAAAACAGGAACGAGTTGTGGACGCTCAACATGCGCAGCCCGAGAATTTCGTTGACGTTGAGCAGATGGCGAAGGTAAGCGCGGGTGAAGCGGCGACAGGCGAAACATTGGCAGCCTTCCTCGATCGGGCCCCAATCCCGCTTGTAGGCTCCCCCCTTGAGGCAGAGGGTGCCTTTGCGCGTGAACGCCGTCCCATTGCGCGCGACGCGCGTGGGCAGGACGCAATCGAACATGTCGACGCCGCGCGCGACCAACTCGACCAGTTGCGCCGGGGTGCCCAGGCCCATCGCGTAGCGCGGCCGCTCGGCGGGCAGGAACGGCGTGCTCGCTTCCACCGCTTTCATCATCTCCGGCTCCGGTTCGCCCACGCTGACGCCGCCGATGGCGTAACCGTCAAACTGGAGAGGCGTGAGCGCCTTCGCGCATTCCTCGCGCAAGGCCGCGTGTTGGCCGCCCTGGACGATCCCGAAGACCATCTGGCCGGGGGCCCGCGGTTGTTCGCGACATTCCGCCGCCCATCGCATGGTGCGATCCACCGCCGCGCGCACTTCGCGCAGCGTGGCGTTGTGCGCCGGGCAATCGTCGAAGACCATCGCGATATCCGAAGCGAGCGTCCGCTGGATGGCCATCGCTTCCTTTGGCCCCAGGAAGAGCAGCGAGCCGTCCAGATGCGAACGGAACTCCACCCCGTGCGCCTGGATCTTGCGAATCTTCGCCAGACTGAAGACCTGGAAGCCGCCACTGTCGGTCAGAATCGGCTTCGGCCAGTTAATGAACCGGTGCAGCCCGCCGGCTTCGCGCAGGACGTCCAGACCCGGCCGCAGGTAAAGGTGGTAAGCATTGCCGAGCAGGATTTGCGTGCCCATCTCGTCCAGTTCACGTGGATCGAGCGCCTTGACGCTGCCCTGTGTGCCCACCGGCATGAAGACCGGCGTATCGACGACGCCGTGGGCGGTGGTCAGCCGACCCAGCCGCGCGCCGCTTGAGGCATCGGTTTGGAGGAGCTCAAACATGAGCGGCCGATTGATCCACGAAAGTTTCCGCCTGGGAAGGGAAACGTGCGCGGCGCCGGTCTTTTTCGTGCTGGCCAGGATTTGGATCGGGCATTAGAAACAAGCGTATCGTCATGTCCTACGCGAACGTTTCCAAACGACTGCAAAAAACCATCGTCGCCTACTCCGCGCTGGGCATGTTTGTCGTCGGGGTGACGGTGGGCCTGGTGGGTGTATTACCGCTGGCCCAGCGCTTGCGGGAAGCCGAAAAGCGCAACCTGTTCGTGGACTTGCAGCGGCAGACCCTCGCCGTCGAGCAGTTCCTGGCCCGGGCGCGAAATTCCGCGACTCTCCAGGCTGCGCGCATCCGGACGCGCGAGAAGCTCGAGGCTTACCACCGTGGCGACATGACGCTCAACCAATTCGTCGAGGCCGTCACGCCGATGCTGCGCGAGTCGATGGTGCTTGGGACGAACCTCGCCGGCCTGACGTTCTTCGATCTGAAGAGCAACCTGCTGGCGCAGGCGGGCCGCCCGATCCCGCCGGAACATCGGGCGTGGCCGGACCCCGGTTCGCGCGAGGTGACCCTCAAAGGGCCGCTTCGGCTGGGCGACGAAACCTTCCTGGTCACCAGCGCCACCGTGATGAGCACCAACTCAACGCCGATCGGCACGGTCATGGTCTTGTACCGGGCCAAGGGACTGCAAGAGATCGTCGAGGACTACCGGGATCTCGGCCAGTCCGGAGAAACTGTCCTGGGCTCGCGTCAGAACAAGAACCTGCCCATCTTTTTCCCGTTGCGCCGGACGAAAGGCGACGAACCGCCGGACCCCAGGCGCATCGCCGTCATCCTGGAGGGCCTGCAACGGGCCGCGGAGAAACGGATCGATTTGTTCGAGCCGCCGCAGCCCCTCGATCAGCCACTGCTCCTGGCTCATGGCCCGGTCAAGGGCGCCGACTGGGGCCTGGTGGTCGCCATGAATCGAGCGGAACTTTTCTCCGCCATTAACCGCAAGTTCGCCCTGCTCGGCACCGTGCTCGTCGGCCTGATCCTCCTCGGCACAATCGGCATGGTCGTCCTGCTGCGGCCGCTGGCCGGGCGGGTCATCCTGCACACCGACGAGTTGGAGAGCCAAATCTACGAAAAGACCGCCGCCCTCAATACGGAACTGGCCGAGCGCAAACGGGCGGAACAATCGACGCGCGACTCCGAGGCGCTCTACCATTCCCTGGTGGACACCCTCCCCATTAATATTCTGCGCAAGGACCTCCGCGGCCGGGTCACCTACGGCAACCGCGGCTATTGCGAACGGATGGGCAAACCGCTCCCGGCGCTGCTGGGCAAGTCCGACTACGATCTTTTCCCAAAGGAACTCGCGGAAAAATATCTGCGGGACGACGAAAAGGTCGTTTGCACGGGAGAGATGTTCGAGGACATCGAGGAACACCGCAGCGGCAACGGGGAGAAGCTCTACGTCCACGTGCTCAAGGCCCCGGTCCGCGACGCCAAAGGCAAGATCGTCGGCACGCAGGTCATCTTCTGGGACGTGACCGCGCGCAAACTCGCCGAAGAGGCCCTGGAGAAAGCCGCCGCCGAGCTGGCCCGTTCGAACAAGGAGCTGGAACAATTCGCCTACGTGGCCTCGCACGACTTGCAGGAGCCGCTGCGCATGATCACCAGCTATACCCAGCTCATCGCCAAGCGTTATCAGGAAAAACTCGATGACGACGCCAGGGAGTTCATGCATTTCGCGGTGGATGGCGCCTTGCGCATGCAGCAGCTCATCCAGGGTCTCCTGGCATATTCCCGGGTGGGCACCCGCGGCAGACCATTCCAAATGACCGAAGTCGAAGAAGCCCTGGACGGCGCGCTGGCCAACCTGAAGATCGCCGTGGAAGAGAGCGGCGCCACCATCACCCACGATCCCCTGCCCAGTCTGATGGGCGACGGCGTCCAAATCACCCAATTATTCCAAAACCTGATCGGCAACGCGCTCAAGTTTCGCGGCCAGACCGCGCCGCAGATTCACGTCGGCGTCGAACGCAAACCTCGCGCCAACGCCGCCAGCCTGAATGTCCCGCCCTACGAATGGATCTTCCACGTGCGCGACAACGGCATCGGCATCGAGCCGCAATACTTCGAGCGCATCTTCATCATCTTTCAGCGGCTGCACACGCAAGACCGTTACCCCGGCACCGGGATCGGCCTGGCCATCTGCAAAAAGATCGTCGAACGACACGGCGGACGCATCTGGCTGGAATCAGAAGCGGGACGCGGCACGACCTTCTACTTCGCGCTCCCGGCGATGGATTGACCTAGTTACTTCCCAGCCTGGCGTAAAGCCGTGTTCAAACGGTAAAAGGTTAAAAGGGTTAAAAGGTTAAAAGAGTTAAATGGTTAAAAGCGTTAAATCGTTGAAGCGTTAAATCGTTGAAGCGATGTGCCCCTTTTCGCGTTTTAACCCTTTAACCTTTTAACCCTTTTAACCCTTTAACCTTTTAACCATTTAACCCTTTTAACGATTCAACTCTTCCGCGCCTGTAATAGACACACCCCGTTTTCTTCTTTATGGGCTGAAGGCGATCCCAGCCTGCCCGCCAGTGCGGGCCTCGTTCTGAAGTGAGGCCAGGTGATCGGTCGGCGACTAAATCCTGACTCTGTGTGTGTGCGCCGTCCGCCTGGACAACTCCCCTGGACACAGGGGACAGAACGAGCGAGCGGCTCCCGTCTCCGGCTCGGCCGGAGACGGAGCCGCGCCGCGAACGAAGGCAGGCGGCGCCGGCGAAATTGCTATTCCAACCAAACCAGTCCGTCCTCTATGAATGCCCAATCCATCCGTTCTTGTTCGCGCTCCGTCGCACTGTTCCTGTTCAGCCTTTGCCTCGTGCTGACGACCGGTTCGGCCCGAGCCCAGGCCGCCCCATTGACCATCAAGTGTCCCACCAACCTCGTGCTTTGGACCTGCGACTCCAACGTCGTTTTCCAATACCCCATGCCGCGGGTCACCGGCGGCTGCCCGCCGTATGTCGGGACGTGCGCCCCGCCGCCGGGGACGGCCTTTCCGGTCGGGACCAGCGCGGTGACCTGCCAGGTCTCCGATCAATGCGACAATCGTGATTCCTGCACTTTCACCGTCACCGTCCGCAAGGATAGCGCGCCGCCGGTGATCGAGTGTCCGAGCAACCTCGTTGTCCACGCCTGCCCCACTTCGACGGGCGTTTGCGGCGCCACGGTGACCTATCCCGCGCCCAAGGCGACCGATGACAGCGGGAGTGTGGCCGTGACTTGCACACCCCCTTCCGGAACCTTCCTCCCTTGCGGCATTCACGTGGTGGTCTGCACGGCCGAAGACCGTTGCGGCAACAAGGATCTTTGTCGATTCACTATCACCGTGCTGGAAGGCGGACAACCGCCGCGGATTCTCTGCCCTTCCAACATCGTGGTCTGGACCTGCGGCACCAACGGCGTGGTCGTGAACTATCCGCCCCCCACCGTGTTCAACGGATCGGATCCAAGTCCGACAGTGAGTTGTCTGCCGCCTTCCGGCAGCACGTTTCCCATCGGCACGACCGTCGTGATTTGTCGGGTGCAGGACGATTGCGGCAACGAATCGAAGTGCGAGTTCGCCGTGACTGTCCGGCGCGACACGACGCCCCCGCTGCTCCATTGCCCGTCCAACATTGTGGTGTGCGTCAGCAACCGCGCGGCGGCGACGGTGCACTATGTCGTGACCGCGACGGATGATTGCGACCCGGCGCCGACCATCGACTGTCAACCACCCTCCGGCAGCGTCTTCCCGCTCGGCAAGACGATCGTGGTTTGCCGCGCGGAGGACCAGTGCGGCAATGAATCGAGGTGCGCCTTCAGCGTTCTCGTGCTGCTCGACGGGCCTCCCAAGCTGACGATTCTCAAGGAGCCAGGGCATGTGATCGTTTGCTGGACCAAGACCTGCCAGTGCTACAAGTTGCAAGCCACGCGCAGCCTGAACCGGTCCATCCTCTGGGTCGACGTGCCGGATGAACCGCTGGATTTGGGCGACCGTTACTGCGTCCGCGTGCCCCTGGCGGGCGGGATGCGTTACTTCCGACTGGTGGCCTGTGACCAACCGCTGGCGCCGGTCTATGACGTGGGCAGCGCCGGCCTGACGCCGAGCGACGCCCGGCGCCTCGCCGCGGCCCTCAACCTGCCCGCCGATCAAACGAGCTTGCAGGATGGCGCGCTGCTTTTCCTCGACCCGCGGAGATTTCAGGCCATCCCGATGGAGCCCATTCAAGATCCGGCCATCATCGACCAGTTGGCCCGCGGCTCCGAGAACGACAAAGGTGAGCTGACGTTCGACGCCATCAACTTCGGGAAGCTCCGCGAGATCCGCCCAATCGATGGGAACGTCGCCATCGACTTGTTCGAACACGCGCTGCGGGGAGCGGACCTCCTGCCCGAAAACGCCGAACCGGAGGCGACGCACTCGATGTTCGAGGCGGTGGACGAAAGGGGCCAGCCCATGGTGGAAGCGGCCGCCATCGATACGCACGTGAATTACCATTTCCATCTCGGGGGCTTTCCGCTGATTGGTCCCGGCGCCAAATTGAGCCTGGCCCTTAGCCCGGAAGGCAAACCGACCGCGTTGCTCTTCGCGGCGCGCAAGCTGACCCTGGCGCAGGATGTGCCGGTGATTCCAGTGGAGGAGGCGGCCCGGCGCTGCGCCGCGCTTTATCCGCACTTGCAGCCCTCGGCACGCCCGCGGCTCGTTTACTTCGCCCCGGCGCTTTCGTTGTCGAGCGTCCGCAAGCTCATTCCCTGCTACGAGTGCGGCGGCGAGGCGCTCGTGGACGGCCAGCCGGTGAGTTTGCTTCACTCCCTCATTCCCGCCACCGACGATCCCGCCCTGGTGGCGAAGGTAGGCCTGGACGTCGTGGCGCAAGGCACCTTGGTCAGGGCCCGAACGACCGTGGAAGGCGGCACGCCGCCTTATACTTACGAGTGGCTCTCCTCGAGCACGGACCTGGGTTCGTTCTCCCCGGGCGCGTCGAGCATCGAATACGAGGCGACGCCGCGCGCCGGAGTGACCGAGGAAATGGTCCACGTGATCGTGACCGATGCCAACGGCGTGCAAGTGCAGGCCAGCCAGACCGTGGCGATCACGCCCGGGGCAATCGGCGGGATCGTTTTCCTGCCGGCCGTCGGGGGAGTAACCGATTACGGCTGCGAACGTGCCGTGTCCAACATGGGGGCCGGGAACCAGAGCGGGTTCGTCAATCGATTTGACAGCGAAGGGGTGGCGCGCCGTTTTAATTGGAGCGGAGTCAACGCCTGGGAGCGTGACTTCAAGGAAGGTCCGACCGGCCTGGACTCGACCTACGTGGACAATGCGGATATCGTGTTCTACATCGGCCACGGCAACGGGGGCGGGTTCACCTTCGAGAGCAACCACGACGACGGCACGCTCTCATACACGGACGCGGCTGGGGCCTGGGGCGACCTGGACCTGGAATGGCTCGCGCTGCTCTCCTGCCAGGTGCTCAAGCACGACTACAACGGACAGACCTGGTCGCAACGCTGGGGGCCGTCTTTCGATGGGCTGCACTTGTTACTGGGCTTTGAGACCAACGCCCACGACTGGCCCGCCTTCGGCGGAACGTTTGCCGACTGGGCGCTGGGCCGCCACTGGAGTTTCTTCACTCTCCCGGCCATGCCGGTGCGCTCTTCCTGGTTCCTGGCCAAGTGGGAGCAACAACCGGCGGCGGACATCGCGGTCGCGATGGGCGTGATCGGGCCGGCCGGGTGCAGCAACTACGACGACTACTTCTGGGGCAAGGGCCCCGTGGGCCCGGACATCCGGGGCGCCAATATCCACGGTTACTGGCGCGTGACCTACCAATAATTGCCCGGGCCGCACGCGACTCGAGTCGCGTCAAGGATCGAGGGGCGCGGGTCCAATCCCGCGCCCTTCAGAGTTCAAAGTTCGAAGTTCAAAGTTCAAAGTTCAAAGTTCAAAGTTCGAAGTTCGAAGTTCAATCGAAGACGAACCCGAAGTTCTCCTTGTCCGCCGTGACGTGCACCCGGTTGATGGCGGCGCCGTTCATCAAGCGGGTGAGGAACTCGCGTCCGATCTCCGGCAGCAGGGAGTTGGTGATGAGCGCATCCACCATGCGGGCGCCCCGTTCCAATTCGGTGCAGCGCCGCGAGATGAGTTCGGGCACGCCCGGGTCGTAGGTGAATGGAACTTTATGATTGGCGCGCACCCGTTTTTCCAGGCGCGCCAGGTTGAGCTGGATGATGCGGTGCAGCATTTCCTTGCTGATCGGATAATACGGCACGACCAGCAGGCGGTTCAGCAGGGCGTCGGGGAAAACTTTGGTGAGCGGCCCGCGCATCGCCTTCTCCAAACCTTCGGCCGCGGGCAGGAGCTCAGGATCCTTGCACAGGTTAATGATCACGTCCTGGGCGGCGTTGCTCGTCAGGATGATGATCGTGTTCTTAAAATCGATCGACCGGCCCTCGCCGTCTTCCATCCAGCCTTTGTCGAAGACCTGGAAAAAGATCTCATGAACATCCGGGTGGGCCTTTTCGACTTCATCGAGCAAAACCACGCTGTAGGGGCGGCGACGCACCGCCTCGGTGAGGACACCGCCTTCGCCATAGCCGACGTAACCGGGAGGCGAGCCTTTGAGCGTGCTCACGGTGTGGGCTTCCTGAAATTCGCTCATGTTGATCGTGATCAGGTTGTGTTCCCCACCGTAGAGGGTCTCGGCCAGGGTCAGGGCCGTCTCCGTCTTGCCCGTTCCGCTGGGACCGACCAGGAGGAACACGCCAATTGGCCGGTTGGGATTGTCCAGCCGGGCGCGGCTGGTTTGGACCCGGCGCGCGATCACTTCGAGGGCATGGCGCTGACCAATCACGCGTTTCTCCAGGTGCTCGGCCAGGTTCAGGACCTGTTCGATTTCGTTTTTGACCATCCGGCCGACGGGAATGCCGGTCCAGTCTGCCACCACGCTGGCAATGGCGCCTTGATCGACGCTGGGAAAAATCAGCGGGGTCTCCCCCTGGAACTCGGCCAGCCTGCTCTGGAGCGCTCGCAACTCCGTCAACCGGGCGTCGCGCTGCTCGGTGGTGAGCGCATTCTTGGGATCGATCGCCAGCCCGGGTTTCATTTCGTTGGGTTGCCCTTCGATGGTCGAGCCGGCCGCGCGCAGCTTGGCGCGCAATTCCAGGATCTGGTTGACGAGAATTTTCTCTTCGTTCCAGTGCTTCTCGAGGATGGCCAGCGCCGAGCGTTCCTGGGTGAGTCGATCGCGCAACTCGGCCAGGCGCGCCTGGTGATCCAGGCCCACGGCTGATTCGCGCTGGAGGATTTCCAACTCGGTCGTCAGAGCCTGGATGCGGCGCCGGGCATCGTCGACTTCGGCCGGCACCGCATGCTGGCTGACGGCCACGCGGGCGGAGGCGGTGTCGATCAGGCTGACTGATTTGTCCGGCAACTGCCGGGCCGGGATATAGCGATGGGAGAGGCGGACGGCTGCTTCGATGGCCTCGTCGAGAATCTGCACTTTATGGTGCTTCTCCAGGGGCGCCATGATGCCCCGCATCATCAGGATGGCTTTTTGCTCGGAGGGCTCGTCGACTTTCACCGTTTGGAAGCGCCTCGTGAGGGCGGGGTCCTTTTCGATGTGCTTCTTGTATTCATCCCAAGTCGTCGCGGCCACGGTCCGGAGCGTGCCGCGCGCCAGGGCCGGCTTGAGCAAATTGGCCGCGTCGCCCGTGCCGGCCGCCCCGCCCGCCCCGATGAGCGTGTGCACTTCGTCGATGAACAGGATGATCGGCTTGGGCGACTGTTGCACTTCCTCGATGAGGGAGCGCAGGCGTTGCTCGAACTCTCCTTTCATGCTGGCGCCGGCCTGGAGCAACCCGATGTCGAGCGAGCGCAGGCTGACGCCCTGGAGCGCCGGCGGAACGTCTCCCGCAATGATCCGCAGGGCAAAACCTTCGACGACTGCCGTCTTGCCCACGCCGGCCTCTCCCGTGAGGATCGGATTATTCTGCCGGCGCCGCATGAGGATATCGACCACCTGGCGAATCTCTTCATCCCGTCCGACGATGGGGTCGATTTCTCCTTTGCGGGCCTTCTCCGTGAGGTCCACGGAGAAGCGGGCGAGGGCCTCCTGTTTGCCCATCGCCGCCGGGGCAAGGGCGCCACTGGTTTCCCCGGGCGCGGCCCCCGCGCTCAAGCCGGACCCGTCGCTGGCGCCCATGGCCTCTTCCGGCGAACCGGCGACGATCTTGGCGAACTGATCCGTCAGCGTTTCCAGTTTGATCTTCTCGAACTCCCGGGAGATGGCGAGGAACTTATGCTTCAGGTCGCTGTTGAGGAAACCCACCACGAGGTGGCCGGTGCGCACCGCGTATTCGCCGAAGAGGAGCGAGCCGTAAACCCAGCCGCGCTCGATGGCGTTGGGGATGTCGCTGGAAAAGTCCGAGATGGCCGTGGCGCCGCGCGGGAGCCGGTCGAGCGCCGCGATCAGATCCGAGGCCAGGCGGGAGGCATCCAGTTGAAAATGTTTGAGGATGCGGTGCAAGTCCGAATCCTGGTTTTGCAGGAGCTGGTGGAGCCAGTGGACGGTCTCCACGTAGGGGTTGCCCCGCATCTTGCAGAAGATGGTGGCGCCTTCGACTGATTTGTAACCGAGACTGTTCAATTTGCCGAAGAGAGTAGTGCGTTTGATCTCAGCCATGGAGTGTGTGGGTTCGTGTTTCGTCTCTTTTAGAGTTGCCGGAGCCATCCTGGCAATCCTCAAGTTGCCCGCCGGCGGCTCCAATTTTCTTTTGCAATTTTCAAAGTCGCCGACCACTGTTCGCGCGTTCGCACGGGAACGAGACGGTCGCAAGGCCGCGCCGCAGGAACCACCCGGGATCGATCATGAGCTGGTATTACGCTGAGAACGGAAAGCAGGTTGGCCCCATCACCGAAGCGGAATTCGAATCGCTGGTCCAGCGCGGGACGGTGCGTGACCACACGCTGGTGTGGAAGGAAGGCATGGCCAACTGGCAGGCCTACAGCCAGGTCAGGAGCCCCGCTCAGCCCGCGCTGGGCGCGCCGCCCCCCGTGGCGCCGGCGGCTGGCCCGGCGGCCGGCGAAGTCGTCTGCGTGGAGTGCGGCCGGACCTTCACCCAGGACAACGCCATCCAGTACGGCACGTCTTGGGTTTGCGCGACCTGCAAGCCGGTCTTCGTGCAACGGCTGCGTGAAGGAGCGCCCATTCCCAGCGCGGGAGTCTCCGCGATCACCGAAGCGCAGGTTTTGGATCGGGAATATCGCATCGAGCTGGGCGACTGCCTGGAACGCGCCTGGAAAATTTTCAGCACGAATGCCGGCCTGATCCTCGGCACTTCCCTGGTGCTCGGCCTGGTCGCGGTGGCTTGTTGGATCGCCTCGGCCTTGCTCAGCCTGGGGTTTCCTCCCGTCAACGCGTTGCTCTCCTTGGTTTATACCGGCCCATTGGTTGGGGGGTATCTCTGGTTCTTCCTGCGTCTGGTCCGCGGCGAACCAGCGAGCATGGGCGACGCGTTCGCAGGATTCAGCCGGCGCGGCCTCCAGTTGATTCTCTGTTCGCTGGTGCAAGGGTTACTGAGTTTAGCTTGCCTGTCTCCGCTGATTATTCTGGGCAGCGTCTTCGGTTTCATCGCGTTCCTGCGCCGCGGCAACGCGCCGAACCTCCCTGGGAGCCTGCTGGGGATGATTGCCCTTCTCGGATTGGTGGGGATTGCCGGCCTGGTCTATCTCAGCACCCTTTGGACCCACTCGCTGCTGCTGATTGTCGACAAGGGCTACAGTTTTTGGCCGGCCATGCAGTTGAGCCGCAAGCTGGTCACGAAACGCTGGTGGATGACCTTTTTGTTCCTGGTGGTCGCCGGAATGATCTCGTCGGCTGGGGCCATCGCCTGCCTGATCGGGTTGCTGGTCACTATCCCCCTCTACTATGGGATGAAAGTGTGCCTCTACGACGATAATTTTCGCGAACTGGCCCGGGCGTCGTGAGGCCAAGGCCACCACAAGAGAACCGCCTCGTGAAACCGCCGCCGCTGCCCACTGGTGAGCCATGGCCGTTACCCTCCAACACGGCCACGCCGGCCTGGCTGTTTCTCAGTGGGATGGGATTTGGCGTCTTTGCGCGGCTGGCCTCGGATTTGGGGTGGCCTTTCCCGTTCTGCTGGCTGCGCACCCTCACCGGCGTCCCCTGCCCCGCCTGCGGCTGCACCCGCAGCCTGCTCGCCTGGTCGCGCTTCGACCTGGTCCATGCCGCCGGTTTCAATCCGCTGTTTTTCCTCGGGTGCGTCGCGGTGTCCTTGTGGACGGCGGTCTGGGTGCTCGATAAAGTTTTCGGGCGCGCCTGGTCGCCGCGCCTTGCGGCCTTCTTTTCTCAGCGGCCGGTCTGGAAACTGCTGGCCTTGCTCGCCGTCTTGAACTGGCTTTACCTCTGCCTGGAATTGCCGAAGTAAAGGGCGAGATGAATGCCGCATTGGTACCTTGCCCATCCTGCGGGCGACCGTTGCCTGGCGCGGCCTGCAACACCCCCGAACCGACGGACTGCCCCTCCTGTCACCGCGCTGTGCAGGTCGAAGTTTTTCCCGCGTGGTTCCAGCCGGCTTCCGTCGCCAGGCCGGCCGAGGCCATTCTCGAGGAGGGATTTTCGAGTTGCTTCTTCCACACGCAGAAAAAAGCGATCGTGGCTTGCGACGCCTGCGGCCGGTTCTTGTGCGCCTTGTGTGACGTCGAGTTCAACGAGCGGCATCTTTGTCCGGCTTGTCTCCAGAGCGGCCAGGCCAAAGGCCAAATCGCCACGCTGGAAACGCAGCGGATGCTTTGGGACAGCGCTGCGCTCTCCCTCTCCTTGCTGCCCATCATGATCTCGGCTCCACTCGCGCTGTTCTGCGCCATTTTCTCGTTTTTCCGCCCTTCCAGCCTGGTGCCACGATCGCGTTTGCGCGCTTACGTCGCCATCGCGCTGAGCGTCGTCCAAATCGCCGGTTGGATTCTGCTCTTCACCCACCTCCGAGGCTGACCCCGGGCCATGAGCCAGACTCCGCGACGTCCGGATTGAAGCATGACCCGCGCGCCGAAGATCTATCGCCGCCTGCCTGGAAGCGGGAGCACCGCGCTCAATCACGTGACGCTTTACCTGGCCTCCGACCACTTGCTCCAGGTTTCCAGTGGGGGCTTTCAGGAGACCTACCGGCGCTTTTTCTTCCGTGACATTCAACTGATCAGCCTCCACCGGACGGCCGCAAGCCGGATCTGGAACGGCGTCCTGGGCGGACTGGCCGGCCTGTTTGCGCTCCTGGCCCTGGCGGTGGAGGGCAGCGGGGCGGTGACGGCCTGGGCCATCGCCGCGACTTGGACCTTGCTGTTGGCCTTCAACCTCGCCGCGGGGCCAAGCTGCGCCTGTTTCGTGCAGACGGCCGTGCAGCGGCAGCGGTTGCATTCCCTCGTCCGACTCCGTCGCGCCCGTCAATTCCTCAGCCAACTCAAACCGCTCATCGCCGCGGCCCAAGGTGAGCTGTCCAGGGAAGAGCTGGCCAGCCGGCTGGACCCGGCCCGGTCTGGTCCCAGTTCCCCAGGAACCTCCTGATTGCGGATTGCGGATTGCGGATTGCGGATTGCGTGCTCCGCCACGGTTCATGGCCGGTGAGCAGGTCCGAAAGGAACACGGAGCTATCCATGAACCGACTTGTCACTGGTAACTTGTCACTGGTAACTGGGGGTTCTCAGAAGCCCATCCCGAGCGCGACCCGGTTTTCAATTTCCAGTTACCAGTTACCAGTTACCAGTTACCAGTCTGAACGGTTCATGTCCCCAATGCGCGGTCATTAAACCGTGGAGATTTTCCATGAACCTTCCGCATGTATTCCCCGCTTGAGCCGGCCCGAGCGGCCTAAAGGCGGGACTACGAGCGGCGGCCGGAGCAACTTAATCCGGATCTTTTTGTCTCATCGCCGGGTGGAAATCGTGTAAACTCAAGGCGTGGGCCATCTCATCCATCAGCGTTGCTTCAACCACGCGGAGCGTGAAGCGGTGGCGCGCTGCCCGGAGTGTCGGCGATGCTTTTGCCGGGAATGCGTGACCGAGCACGAGGACCGGCTGATCTGCGCGGTGTGCCTGAAGAAACTGGCGTCGATCCCGCTGACCCGGCGGCGCGGTTTCATCGGAGTGGTCCGGGCCTTGCAACTTTGCCTGGGCGCCGTCACGATCGGGTGCTTTTTTTATTGGTTTGGCCAAAGCCTGCTGCGGCTGCCAAGCTCGTTCCACGACGGCACCGTCTGGCAAGGAAGCTTGTTGGAGACACGATGAGACGAAAATCGGTCGAGGAAAAAAATCCGCTGGAACTGGTCGAAGAGGCGTTTCATCTCTTACGCCAGGCGCCGGCCGCAGGCCTCGTCAGCTACTACCTGGGCAGTCTGCCGTTCCTGCTCGGATTGCTCTACTTCTGGTCCGACATGGCGCGCAGCGCTTTCGCCGAGGAACGGCTGGTGCCGGGAACACTGGCGCTGAGCCTGCTTTTCATCTGGATGAAGGCGTGGCAGTCGGTGTTCGCCGGACAACTGCTCGCGCACCTCTGCGGGGAACCGCCGCCGCGCTGGACTCTCCCGTGGCTTGGGCAGGCGGCGCTCTTCCAGGCCATCGTCCAGCCGCTCGGCTTGTTCCTGCTCCCGGTGTCGTTCCTCCTCATGCTCCCGTTCGGCTGGGTCTACGCCTTTTATTCGAGCGCGACGGTTTTCAGCGGGGGGCATCCTCCCGACGTCCGCACGCTTTTCCTGCGCTCGTGGCGCCAGGCCGCGCTCTGGCCCATGCAGAACCACTACTTGTTGTTCCTGCTGGCGCTCTTCGGGCTGTTCGTGTTCCTCAACCTCTACTCCGCCGTCTTCGGCGTGCCCCTCCTGCTCGATCAGTTGCTCGGGATCGAAACCGTTTTTACCCGCAGCCCGTGGGCCGCGCTGAACTCCACCGTGACCGCGGCCGTGGCCGGCTTGAGCTACCTCTGCCTGGACCCGATGGTGAAGGCCGTTTACGTCCTGCGCTGCTTTTATGGTGAATCGCTCCGGACCGGCCAGGACCTGAAAGCCGAATTGCGAAGCCTGGCACCGGCCATCCACCCTGGGGCCCTCATCCTTCTCCTGCTCCTCATGGCCGGCGGCGCGCCCAGGACTTGTGACGCGCAGAACCCGGACCGGGGCCCAGGTTCCGTCTCTCCTTCCGAACTCAACCGCACGATCGATCAAATCAACCAGAAGCGCGAGTATAGCTGGCGATTGCCCCGGGAAAGCGCGCCCGCCAAGCTGGGGGAAAACGCCAATCTCACCGCGATCGAACGGCTCCGGAACGGGATTGAACAAGTCCTCAAGACGATGGGACGCTGGATGGCCAGCCTGATCAACTGGCTGCGCGGCCTGGGCTCCAGCGGAGCTCCGCCTCCTGCGACCGGTTGGGGCATCGCTTCGGCGATGGAAGGTCTGCTGCTGCTCCTGATTATTCTCCTGGTCGGGCTGTTGGCCTGGCTGATTTTTCACCTTTGGACCGATCGCACCGAAGTCGAGACCGTCCAGGTCGAAGCCCTCGCCCCGGCGCTGGACGTGGCCGACGACGACCTGGGGGCGGATCAATTGCCCGAAGACGGCTGGCTTCAGTTGGGGCGCGAACTGATCGGCCGGGGTGAATTACGCCTGGCGCTGCGTGCCTTCTACCTGGCCACGCTGGCGCACCTGGCCGCGCGAAACTTGATCGCACTGGCCAGGTTCAAGTCCAATCAGGACTACCAACGCGAATTACAACGGCGCGGCCACGCCCTGGCGCCAGTGCTCGACCTCTTCGCCCGGAACTTGTCGGCCTTCGAACGCGTCTGGTACGGCCTGCACGAGGTGACGGGCGGGGCGCTCGCTGAATTCGTCAACAACGTGGACCGGATCACGACACAGACGATCAGCGGTGAGCCGAGGCGAATGACCAATGAGCCAATGACCAATGACCCATGAATGACCAATGACCCAATGACCAATGAAAAACGCGGGTCATGACTTGGGCCTCGCGGAACGCACCATGAAACGAGCCGCTAAATTGCGACTGGTCGTCACGGCTGCAGTGCTGGCCTTCGGGCTAGTTATCACTGCATTGGCAAATCACGTGCAGTCGTCGGTCCTTGCCCCTCTTAGCTTTCTTCCATACTTGTTGGGCGTCATGCTCGGCGGAACTGCCCATACCCCAAGCTTCGCGGGCTATCTCCTCGGCTTGGTTTTAGAGTGCGGACTAATCGGCTACTTACTGTCGGGGTTGGTCTATCTTTTCGTCAGACAGGAAGGGGAAGACACACAGCATGACGACAGCACAACCAAGAGTGGAGATGACAAGGCCTAACGAATCGCCGCAGCCAACGCGCGATGGCGCCTTCAGTTCCGCTTCGCGGCCCACGACTTTTGTCCCCAAGTCGCTGAACTTTTGTCATTCGTCCGACCGCCATTGGGCATTGGGGTTTGGTCATTCTTTGGTCATTGGTCATTGGTCATTGGTCATTCGCCATGACTCATTGGTCATTCGCCACGCGTCACTGGTCATTCAACCCAAGGCTTCCAGGTCGAGCGTCGCATGAAAAGACTGCCGCTCATTGCCCTCTTCCTCGCCCTCGGCGGTTTCGCTTTCGGGCTGATCCATCTCTTCGATCTCCGGTTTGAAGCCGGAGATAATTACCCGGAATACTCGTCGTTGCGCGCGGATCCGCTCGGCGCCAAGGCCCTCTATCAAAGCCTCGACGCCCTTGTCGCCACGCGGCGCCACTTTCGGCCGCTGGCCCAATTGGGTGATGGCAAGGACAGCACCCTGCTCTACCTCGGGACCGAAGCGGGCTCGTTGCACTTCACCTCCACGGAGCACAAAGGGCTGGAGACGTTCGTGCGCAGCGGTGGCCGCCTGGTCATCTCCCTTTTCCCGAGCTTCCAGGTCGGTTGGCCCATGGGCTTCCCGATTCCCGGCGTCCGACCTGGCGCAGCGCCCCCGCCCGGGGCCAATCCGCCGCCGGTTGCTCCACCGGGCGTCAACCCGCCCGCGCCACCGGGCGATCCACCCGCCAACGTGCGCACGAGCTCGATTCAGGCTCGTTGGGGTGTCTCTTTCAATCATGCCGCGCTGTTGCGCGCGACGAACGGCCTTTATCTCCCTTCGCTGGCCAGGCGGGAAGCAGGTCCAACGACTCTGCCGGCCCAATTGCCGGTGCACAGCGCGCTTTACTTCGACAAACTTGACCCGGCGTGGCGCGTGCTCTACGCCCGGCGCGAGGGCACCAATCAATACCCCGTATTGATCGACCGGCCCTTGGGCCGAGGGGCCGTCGTCCTGTGCGCCGACTCCTATCATTTCAGCAACGAATCGTTGCGCCGGGATCGCCAACCGGGCCTGCTCGCGTGGTTCATCGGTCTCAAGCCACAGGTCATCTTCGAGGAAACCCATCTCGGCGTCCGGGAAAATCCCGGGATCGCCGCACTGGGCCGCCAGTATCGGCTCGAGGGCCTGTTCGTCGCCTCCCTCCTCCTGGCTGCGTTGTTCGTCTGGAAAAACTCCGTCAGCTTCCTGCCGCCATACCAGGAACAACTCGTCGGCGAACACGGCGCGCAGGTCGAAGGCAAAGACTCGGCCGCCGGCTTCATCAACCTGCTCCGTCGAAACGTCGCTCCCGCGGATCTCATGAAGATCTGCCTCGAACAGTGGAATCTCCAGCCCGGTCCTGCGGGAAAACCATCCCGGGCCAAGCTCGAAGCCATGCAAAACATGATCGACGCCGAGAACGCGTTGGAGCCGCGACAGCGCAATCCTGTCGAAATGTATCGCCGGTTTTGCGCCATTCTCGAGCATGGCGGGGACCGGCCGGCAGGGATTGCAGCAGGCAAAGAGATCAATTGAATTGAATCAATTAGGTTTTTTGGGCCCATTAATCACCGATGCAACTTCCGCCACCCGGTAGAATTTCTTATGACAAACAGTGAACAATTGAAAACCACCTTGGCCGCCGCCCGCACCGAAGTGGCCAAGGTGATCATCGGCCAGACCGGCGTCGTCGAGAAATGCCTCATCGCCATCATCACCGGGCATCACGCGCTCATCGAAGGGGTGCCGGGGGTGGCCAAGACCCTCCTCGTCCGCACCCTGGCGCACGTCCTGGGCTGCAGCTTCGGCCGGATCCAATTCACTCCCGACCTGATGCCGGCCGACATCACTGGCACAAATGTCTTCAACCTGCAGCGCAATGAATTCACTTTGATTAAGGGACCTATTTTCACCTCCTTTCTGCTGGCGGACGAAATCAACCGCGCCCCGGCCAAGACCCAGTCAGCGTTGCTCCAGGCGATGCAGGAGCGCGCGGTGACGATTGATCGCGAAACTCATTTGTTGCCGCCGCATTTCACGGTGTTCGCCACGCAGAACCCGATCGAGTACGAGGGGACCTACCCGTTGCCCGAGGCGCAAAAGGATCGCTTCATGCTGAAAATCACGATGACCGCCCCGGGCCGCGAGGAGGAGTACCAGTTGGCCCACCGCACCCTTGGCCGGGAGTCGCCCGAAGCGACGCTGGCCAGCGGCGCCGTGCGGGCGGTGATCCGGGCGGAGGAGTTGGAGGCGCTGCGTGGGCAACTGATCGACATCACGGTGCGCGAGGAATTGTCCGGTTACGCCGTGGACCTGATTCGCGCCACGCGCCAGCACGAGAGCGTGCTGGTGGGCGCCGGCCCGCGTGCCACCCAGGCCCTGCTCCTGGCCAGTCGCGCTTACGCCGCTCTCGCCATGCGCGACTTCGTCACCCCCGATGATCTCAAGACGATGGCCGTCCCGGTCCTGGAACACCGGCTGATCCTGCGGCCGGAGTTTGAGATCGAGGGATTGTCCATCGGCGAAGTGATCCAGTCCATCCTTCAGCAGGTGGCGGTGCCGAGATGAAGAGCCCCCGGTGAAATGGCGCATGACCAGGACGTGGCAAGTCGGACTGATCACGTTGGCGGTTCTCGCCGCGGCCGGACTGCGCCTGGCGTCGCGCCAACCGCGCGAACCGGAGTACGACGGCCAGCCGTTGCGCTATTACCTGAGCAGCCAGACTTACGGGGACCTGCGCCGGGAGCGCGAGGCGCGGGAAGCAATCCGGGAGATGGGCTCCAACGCGGTGCCCTGCCTCATGGAAATTCTCAGCGCCCGCGAGTCATGGTTCGCCCATCAATTCCGCCAATTGCTCCGGCGGCAGTCCCTCGTGCGACTCAACCTGGTTCCGTTGGCGGAGCGGCAGAGGCATGCCGCCATGGCTTGCCTGGAAATCGGCCCGGCGGCCGCGCCAGCGATTCCTGCGCTGGCCAGGCTGGTGGACGACCCGGACCTGGCCTGCTGGGCGATCGCCGCCCTGTCCCAGATCGGCCCGCAAACGTTTCCGCTCCTGACCAACGCCCTGCTCAACGGGAGGCTGCCGTTGGCCCGGGTGGAAGCGGCCGGGGACCTGCGTTACATGCAGGCCCGCCATCTGCCGGTGCCCGCACTGCTGCAAGCCCTCAAAGAACCCATCCCGTTGGTCCGCAGCCGCGCCCTGGATACGCTCGGTTTTCTCGGCTGCCGGCCTGACCTGGTGGTCCCCGCCCTGATCGCCTGTCTCGAGGACCCGGATGTTACCGTCCGCCTGAGCGCCGTCCGGAGCCTGGGCTGGTTCCGAAGCGACGCGGCGTCGGCCATCCCAGCGCTGCTGGAATTATTCCGCCGGGAGGAATCCACCGCCCTGGGACATGAAGTCAGGGAGGCTCTCAACGCCATCGATCCGGCCGTGGTGGAAGGCGCCGGGACGAAAGCAAGCCGACTTCCCTGAGCGCGATGATTGTTCCCCAGACCCGTCTCCTGTTCTGGTTCGCGGTGGTGGCGCTGCCCTTCTCGGTGTTGGGCGCGCTTTACCCGGAGGCGTTCCCCTTCTCGGCGGCGCTAATCGCCGGTTTGCTCACGCTGACGCTGCTCGATGCCGCGCTGGCACACGGGAAACTCGATGGGATCAGCCTGGCGCTGCCCGAGATCGTGCGCGTGTCGAAAGACCGCGCGACCTGCCTCCCGGTGAGCCTGCGAAATCAGCGACAAAAGAGCCTGCTCCTCCGCTTGGGGCTGGGGTTGCCCCGGGAAATCCAATCGTCCAACGAATCCGTCCACATCCTCCTCCCGGAAGGGGCTGAGCTCTCGCGATTTGACTGGCCGTGCCAGCCCGTTCGGCGCGGAAATTATCGCGTGAAGCGGGCTTACCTGGAGACCAACTCCCGGTTCGGCTTCTGGGCCTGGCGTGGATCGATCCCCGTGCAGTGCGAAATCCGCGTCTATCCCAACCTGGTCGACGAACGGAAACGTCTGGCCGCTCTTTTCCTCAATCGCGGCATGTTCGGTCTGCACGCGCAACGGCAGGTCGGCAAGGGCCGTGATTTTGAAAAACTCCGCGACTACATCCCGGGCGACGGTTCCGACGAGATTCACTGGAAAGCCACCGCCAAGCGCGGTCATCCGGTCACGAAAGTTTACCAAATCGAACGAACCCAGGAAGTGTACGTGGTGATCGACGCCTCCCGCCTCTCGGGGAGATCGGCCGGGCGCGGTGAGTCGTCCGTCCTGGAACGGTTCCTGACTTGCGCTCTGCTGCTTGGCCAGGCCGCCGAGCAGCAAGGTGATTTGTTCGGCCTGATCACGTTCGCCGATCACGTCCAGACGTTCCTCCGCGCCAAGAATGGCCAGGCCCACTACAGCGCCTGCCGCGATGCCCTCTACGCGCTGGAACCGCAGTATATCACTCCGGATTTTGACGAGATCAGTGCCTTCATCCGCACGCGCCTGCGTCGGCGGGCGTTGCTCATCTTTCTCACCTCGCTCGATGATCCGGTGCTGGCGGAGAGTTTCGTCCGCAACATGACCCTGCTGGCCGGCAAACACCTGGTGCTGGTCGATATGCTCAAGCCGCCCGGCGCCGATCCCCTGTTCCGCCGCTCGGGTGTGGAAACGATCGACGACCTTTACCAACATCTGGGCGGACATCTGCAATGGCACGGCTTACGTGAGCTGGAAAAAGTGTTGCAGCGGCGGGGTGTCCGCTTTTCGCTCTTGGAAAACGAGCGGCTGGCCAGTGAATTGGTGTCGCAATATCTCGGGGTGAAACAGAGGCAGTTGTTGTGATTTGCGATTTGCGATTTGCGATTTGGCGCAAGCGTGTTGCGACACCGCCCGACACGCCGCCTATCCTCAATCGCAAATCGCAAATCGCAAATCGCCAATCCCATGATCATCGACCTGCAAAAGTTCATGACGAATGAGCGGCCCTACTGGACGGAGCTGGAGTCCACGCTCGACCGGGTGGAACGCGAACCGGACCAGCTCATGGCGCTGGAAGAGGTTCGGCGCTTTCATTATCTCTACGAACGCGCCGCGGCCGGCCTGGCCAGGATCAGCACCTTCGCCTCCGAGCCGGAAACCCGGCGTTACCTGGAGAGCCTCGTGGCCCGCGCTTACGGCGAGATCCATGAAACACGCGACCGCCAACATCGCTTCTCCCCGCTGCTCTGGTTTTTCCAGAAGTTGCCGCAGACCTTTCGCCGCCATCTGCGTGCCTTCTGGCTTTCCCTCGGAGTGACGCTGGCGGGAATGATCTTCGGCGGATTCGCCGTGGTTTATGATCCCGCGGCCAAGGCGGCCATCCTCCCGGAAATGTTCGCCCATCATCTCAACGATCCGGCCGACCGCGTGGCGCGCGAGGAACGGCATCCTGACCATCCGACCGCGGGCCGGATGAGTTCGTTCTCCGCCCAGCTCATGGTGAACAATATCAGCGTCTCCATCAAAGCCCTGGCGCTGGGTATGACCTGGGGCATCGGCACGCTCGTCATTCTCTTGTACAATGGGATCATTCTCGGAGTCGTCGCGGTGGATTACGTGATGGCCGGGCAAACCACGTTTCTGCTCGGATGGTTGCTGCCCCACGGCGTGATCGAACTGCCCGCGGTCATCATGGGCGGGCAGGCCGGATTCATGCTCGCCGGCGCCCTGATCGGTTGGGGCCAGCGCAACACCATTCGCGCCCGCCTCCGCACCATCACCCCGGACCTGACGACGCTCATCTTCGGGGTGACGATCATGCTGGTCTGGGCGGGATTGGCCGAAGCGTTTTTCTCGCAATATCACGAACCGATTTTGCCCTACTGGGTGAAGATCACTTTCGGCTGCACCGAACTGGTGCTGCTGCTCCTGTTCCTCGGCCTTTGCGGGCGGCCGACCGCGGCCGGACGCCTTGCCCCTCGCTCCTCCCCGGGCCTATGAGCAAAACCAACACGCTCCTCATCCGCACGCCCGAAGGGATCGTCTTCTCGCAGCCGCTGGCCGGTCCACTGTCGCGTTTCATGGCCTGGCTGATCGATGCGGCGATTGTCTTCGTCGTCATCTCGGTCGTGGGTCTGGCGTTGGCCATGCTGACGCTCCTGGCCGGCGAGTTCGTGCAAGCCCTCCACCTGTTGCTCTATTTTGCGCTCTCCTCCATCTACAGCATCTATTTCGAGTGGTCCTGGCGCGGGCAGACTTTCGGCAAACGCGTCCTGCGCCTGCGCGTCGTCGATGTCCAGGGCTTGCGCCTCAGGTTCAGCCAGGTCGTCATTCGAAACTTGCTGCGGGTCGTGGATATGCTTCCCTTGTTTTACCTGGTCGGCGGCATCGCCTGTGTGACCAGCCGGCGGGCGCAGCGACTGGGAGATTTCGCCGCCAACACCGTCGTCGTCCGCATCCCCAAATTGGCCGAACCGAACCTGGATCAATTGATGGCCGGGAAATACAACTCGTTGCGCAGCTATCCGCATCTTGAGGCGCGGCTGCGCCAGCGCACCTCGGCCGCCGAAGCCGGCATTGCCTTGCATGCGCTGGTGCGACGCGACTCGTTGGAACCCCAGGCGCGCGTGGAATTGTTCGCGGAGATCGCCCGCCACTTCCGCGACAAAGTCCAATTCCCGGCTGAGGCCTGCCAGGACATCACCGATGAGCAATACGTCCGGAACGTGGTGGACTCGCTCTATCGGCCAAATCGGGCACCGCTCGTCGTCCCGTCCGGAGTCCCGCTCGTCGTCCCGCCTTTAGGCGGCTCTGATGCGCAGAAAGCTGCCACGTCTTCGCCGGCTGAAGCCGGGACTACGAGCGGGACTACGAACGGGACTCCAAACCGACTATGAAGGACGGGGACTTATGCGCGCGGGATTACGTGACCGGAGAATCGATCCGGGTCCAATGGCGCAACGGGCAAATCTGCGCGGTGCTCGGGCCCAACCAACCCACGGCACGCGACTGGTGGATTGCTCCGGCTTTGGTGGACTTGCAAATCAACGGTTACGGCGGGATCGATTTTCAACAAGATCAAACCACGCTGGGCGATTTGGTTCTGGCCAGCCGCCGGCTGCGCGCGGCGGGTTGTGCCCGCTATTTGCTGACGCTGGTCACCGACGCCTGGCCGCGCCTGGTGACGCGCTTGCGACACTTGCGTTACCTCCGGGAGCGTTCCGAGGAATTGCGCCACGTCATCGCCGGCTGGCACATCGAAGGACCGTTCCTCTCCGCGGAACCCGGCTACTGTGGGGCCCATGATCCGGCGTTCATGCTCGATCCGGCCCCCGAACATATCCGTGAACTGCGGGAGATCGTCGGGGAGGATAGGGTTCTGCTGACCATCGCGCCGGAGCGTTCCGGGGCCATCGCCGCCATCCAACAAGCGGTGGCACTCGGCCTGAAAGTCAGCTTGGGCCACACCAACGCGCCCGCCGCGTTGCTCACGCAAGCCGTCCAACAGGGCGCGATCGGCTTCACCCACCTGGGCAACGGGTGTCCCCGCGAACTGGATCGACACGACAATGTTCTCTGGCGCCTGTTCGAAACTGGCGGGCTGAAGGTCAGTTTGATCCCGGACACCATCCATGTTTCCCCCGCCCTGTTCCGGCTCATTCACCGCGAACTGGGCCCGGAGGCGATCTATTATACGACCGACGCGATGGCCGCCGCCGGCATGAAGCCCGGACGCTACAAACTCGGCCGGCTCGAACTCGAAGTGGGTCCGGACCAGATCGTGCGTCTGCCTGGCCGCCCTAATTTCGCCGGATCGGCCTTGCGCCCCATCGACGGCATCTTTCGCGCGGCGAGCATGCTCGGCTGTTCCTGGCGGGAAGTCTGGCCACGCTTTTCGGTGGCACCGGCGACATTGATGGGTTTGCCGTGCGGCTTGAGCGCGGGGATGCCGGCGGACTTCTGCCTGTTGCGGGTGGCGTCGGACAACGTTTTGTCGGGGTTGAAGGTGTTCGCGCGCGGGGAAGCCCAATCGACATTCAATTAGGGAATAGGGAGTAAGGGGCCTCATCGGTCCTTAATTCAACGGTCGTGGGGCCGGGGCAAACCAGGCTTTGAGCTAAGAGTCACCGAAATCCTAGATCCGCTGCCACTCGGGCTTGTTGTCGTAAACCCAGCGATAGTATTCAGCACGCTTCAACTTCGCGGCCGCCGCTTCGTCCAGGACGATCTTGCACACCGGATGCATCTGCAGGATTGAAGCGGGCAAATCGGCCGTGACCGGACCTTCGATCATGCGCGAAACCACCTCGGCCTTGCCTTCGCCCGTGGCCAACATCAGGCATTGGGCGGAGTCCATGATGGTGCCGACGCCCATGGTGATGACGTGGCGCGGGACCTGTTCCGGGCTCCCGAAGTACTTGGCATTATCTTTTACCGTCTGAGGAGTGAGGGTCTTGAGGCGGGTGCGCGACGCGAGTGAACTGCTCGGTTCGTTGAAGCCGATATGGCCTTCGCGGCCAATCCCGAGCAATTGCAGGTCAATGCCCCCGGCGCGAACAATGGCGGTCTCGTATTCGGCGCAATGAGCCGGCAGATCCGCGGCGAGGCCGTTTGGAAAATGAATGTTCTCCGGCGCAAGGTTAACCTTGCCGAAAAGGTGCTGGCGCATGAACTCCCGGTAAGAACAGGGATGATCCGGTGCCAGGCCCACGTACTCGTCGAGATTGAAGGTCACGACCCGGGAGAAATCCAGTCCATCCTGCTGATGCATCCGCGCCAATGCGGCATAGACACCGATGGGTGTGGAACCTGTCGCCAGCCCCAGCACACTCTCCGGCTTGCGCTGAATCTGGCGTCGCAGGATCTTCGCGGCTCCCTCTTGGGCTTCGGCCGCGGTGGGTTTGATGATGATTTCCATGCAGAGTCGGCACGCCCAGTTTGCGCGAGACGCTCCGCGATCGCGACTGAAAAAAATCGAGCCCCCCACGGTAATTGGCCGCTCAGGTTTTGCGCAGTCCTACCGTTCAGCGACGCCCGCTTTGAGCCACGGAGTGGCGTCAGAGAGTAGTCACGGCGCCTGGTAATGTGGAGATGCGCCGGCAAGCGCAGCGCGCCGGCGCTTTGGCTTTTGCGGATGGGGGGAGGCGTCGCGCCTGTTTACGCGCTCAAGTTAAAGCGGGGTCGGCGCTGCGCTCTGCCCCCGCACTCCATTGCCGCACGGGGATCAGGGACGCTGGGCGTGCAAGATCGGTCCGGTCGCCGAACCGAAAACGTTTCCAATTCCTGGCCGGTTCGGGCATGTAATGCCCCATGCGATGGGTGCAACGGCTGGTTCTTCTCATCCTCCTGGCCCGGGCGATGGGTTCAACCCAGGCGGCCAACACCTCCGCGCGGCTGGTGCTCTCGCACGACTCAGCCCGCCCCGGGGAGATGGTCTGGGCCGGGCTGCACCTGCGCATGGCCCCGAAGTGGCACACCTATTGGGAAAACGGCGGCGATTCCGGCGCCGCCACCCGGATCGACTGGACCCTGCCCACAGGCCTCACCGCGGGCGACATCCTCTGGCCTGTCCCGGAAAAAAATCAATCGGCGGGATTGACCACCTACGTGTATAGCAACGAAGTCCTGCTGCTGGTCCCAATTTCGATTGCGGCCAATGCGCCGGCCGGCAACCTCGAGCTGAAGGCCCGGGCGGCCTGGCTGGAATGCGCGGAGATTTGCGTGCCCGGCAACGCCCAGGTCTCGGCCAAGCTCACCATCGGCCCTGACGCCAAAGCTTCGGCCGACGCCGCCCTCATCGAATTTTGGAAGAAGAAGCTGCCTCAGCCCAAACCCGCCTCGTTCGCTCGCGCCTGGTGGGAGAAGGCTCCCGGCGGAGAGACGCGTCCGCTGCTGATTGAATGGACCCCAGGCCAGGCCGTCAAGGGGGCCGACTTCTACCCGCTGACTTCGACGAACGGCACGGTGAAGACGACGACCGAGCTTGTCAGAGTCAGCGCGGATCTCGTCCGGCTCCGCAAAGAAGTGGAGAAAGGAGAGAACGGCTGGCCGCAGGAAATTGCCGGGCTCCTGATCGAGAGGGGCAAGGCCGACGCCTTGTTGGCGGCGTATCACGTGAAACTTTCCCCGGAAAGTTCCGGGCCAGGCGGCGGCTCGCCATCGGCGGGTATGGCGACTGGACCGTCGGCGAGCGGAGTTGAGAAGAAGCCACTCCTGGCCTGGCTCGGCCTGGCCTTCCTTGGCGGGCTGATCCTGAACCTGATGCCGTGCGTGCTGCCGGTGATCGCGTTGAAGATTTTGGGATTCGTCAACCAGGCACGCGAGGCGCCCGCGCGCGTGCGCAAGCTCGGCCTCATCTATGGATTGGGGGTTTTATTTTCATTCCTGGTCCTGGCCGGCGTGGTCATCGGGGTGCAGAGCGCCGGCAAGCTGGCCAGTTGGGGCATGCAGTTCGGCAACCCGTATTTCCTGATCGGCATGGTGGCGCTGGTCACCCTCGTGGCCTTGAACCTGTTTGGGCTCTTCGAAGTGACATTGTCCGGCCGGGCGCTGGGCACGGCCGCGGAACTGGCGTCACGGGAGGGGGCCGCCGGAGCTTTCTTCAATGGCGTGCTGGCCACCGCGCTGGCCACGCCGTGTACCGCGCCGTTTTTGGCGAGCGCGTTGGGCTTTGCGTTCGCCCAACCCGCGGCGGTGATTGTCTTGATGTTTGTGGCCGTCGGGCTGGGACTGGGGACACCTTACGTCGTGCTCAGTTTCCAGCCCGCCTGGCTGAAATTCATCCCGAAGCCGGGCGCGTGGATGGAAAAATTCAAGATCGCGATGGGCTTTCCGATGCTGGCGACGGCGCTCTGGCTATTGTCAATCGTCAGCCGGCACTACGGCAGCGCGGGGGTGTTGTGGGTCGGAATCTTCCTGGTGTTCGTCGCCCTGGCGGCGTGGATCTGGGGCGAGTTCGTGCAGCGCGGCAGCCGGCGCCAGGGCCTGGCCATGGCGCTGAGCGCGCTGTTCCTCGGCGGAGGCTACCTGTTGACCCTGGAATCACAGTTGGACTGGCGCCATCCGCCCAAGCTGACGGCCGGATCGATCCAAAACGCTCCCGATGGGATTCAATGGATTCCCTGGAGCCGCGAGGCCGTGGCCAAGGCCCGCGCTGAGGGACGTCCGGTCTTCGTCGACTTCACTGCCGAGTGGTGTCTGACTTGCCACCTCAATAAAAAGTCCAGCATCGAGATTGATTCCGTCCGCAAGAAGCTCAAAGCGATCAACGCGGCGACTCTGCTCGGCGATTACACCCTGTTTCCCGAAGATATCACGGAGGAATTGAAGCGCTTCGAGCAGGCGGGCGTGCCGCTGGTTTTGGTTTATCCGCGCGACGCCAGCAAGCCGCCGATCCGGCTGCCCTCGATCCTGACCCCCTCCATCGTGCTCGACGCGCTGGACGCAGCGTCGAAATGAACCGTCTCGCGGACAAATTATGGTCAAAAAGCAGAAGCCCCTCGTCGCCATCCTGATGGGCAGCCAATCCGATTGGGAAACCATGCAACACGCGGCCAGCCAGCTGGACGAATTGCGGGTGCCGTATGAAGCGCAGGTGATCTCGGCCCACCGCGCGCCGGATCTGCTTTTCGAATACGTATCCCGGGCGGCGGGCCGCGGACTGGAAGTGGTCATCGCCGGAGCGGGAGGAGCGGCGCATCTGCCTGGGGTTTGCGCGGCGAAAACGGAGCTGCCGGTGCTCGGCGTGCCGGTCGAATCGAAGGCATTGCATGGGATGGATTCGCTGCTCTCCATCGTGCAGATGCCCGGAGGCGTGCCTGTGGGCACGCTGGCCATCGGCAAAGCCGGCGCCATCAACGCCGCCCTGCTCGCGACCGCGATGCTGGGCAACAAGTATCCCCGGTTTCGCAAAGCCTACGAGCAGTTCCGCCAGCGCCAAACCGCCAAAGTCACGGCCAACCGGTACCCCGGGAAAAGTGGCGTCAAATCCTAGCCCGGGCAAAGGGCGCGCCACAGGGAGGAGTGGGCGAGGCTGAAAGTGCTTTACACCACCCCACTTGAGCCCCTACTCTGCGGCATTTGTTACAAAACTCAAGATGAGTACGAAAGAAGAACCGAAATCGAAAATCGTGCATGATTTTCGTCTCCACGAAAAGGACACGGGCTCGGCGGACGTGCAGATTGCCCTGCTGACCGAGCGGATCAACAAGCTGACGGAGCACCTGCAGAAGAACATGAAAGACCACAGCTCACGCCGTGGACTGCTCATGATGGTTGGCCAACGGCGTCGTTTGTTGGATTACCTGCACGAGACGGACACGCCGCGATATCAGGCGGTCACCAAGAAGCTCAAGCTTCGTCACTGACCTGGCGCGGAGCCGACATCCGGCTTCGGCGCCGGCATGCCCGCTTAACTTCTTGAGCGATGGACAGCCCGGTGAGCGCCGCGCCCAACAGTTTTATTCGGCGACAACATATCAGTTGCGCCCCGTCAACCTCAGCCCAATCCGCGCGAACGGGCCGGGGGGACTCAACCAATCCGTTCGCGCTAAATGATTCCCGCCGGCTCCGGGTAATTTCAGTCAACACCTGCTTTTCAGGTGTTGACTGAAGTTTCTCAGTGCCGGCGGGTAATTCCCAGTTATGCCAGAAAAAATTACCGCCCAAGTCGGCGACAAACAAATTACCATTGAGACCGGCAAGTTGGCCAAGCAAGCCGACGGCGCGGTCACGGTGCAACTCGGCGAGACGATCGTCATCGTGGCCGCCGTGGCCGCCTCCAAGGCCAAAGAAGGACAGGATTTCTTCCCGCTGACGGTGGATTATCGGGAAAAGGCCGCCGCCGCGGGCCGGTTTCCCGGCGGTTATTTCAAACGCGAAGGCCGCCCGACCGAGAAGGAGATCCTCACCAGCCGTCTGACCGATCGGCCGATCCGCCCGCTTTTCCCCAAGGGATTCTACAACGAAGTGCAGGTGCAGAGCATCCTGCTCAGCGCCGACGGCGAAAACGATCCCGACGTCCTGAGCATTATCGGCGCCTCCACCGCGCTCATGGTCAGCGACATTCCCTGGGATGGCCCGCTGGGCGCCGTGCGAGTCGGCCGGGTGGGCGGCAAGTTCGTCGCCAACCCGACCCATACCGAGCGGGCCGACAGCGACCTGGACCTGGTTTATGTCGGCAATGAAAAAGACGTGGTGATGTTCGAAGGATCGGCCAAGGAAATCACCGAAGCGGATTTCAACGCCGCGCTCCAGTTCGGCCAGGAATGTTGCCAGCCACTGATCGCCGCGCAGAAGCGGCTGGCCTCCACCGCGGGCAAGGCCAAACGCCAAATCACCCTCAATGTCGTTCCCGAAGAAATCCTCAAGGAGGCCAAGGCCCTCGCCGGAGATCGCATCGTGCCCGCCCTGTTGACGCCCGGCAAGCTGGCGCGTGAATCCGCGGTCAAAGGCGTGTTCGACGAGGTGGGGGCCAAGCTCGTGACCAAATTCGGCGAAGAAAAAGTCACAGAGTTTGTCCTCAAGGACGCGGCCTACTATATCCAAAAAGAAGCCGTCCGCGCGCTCATCCTCAATTCCGCCAAGCGTCTGGACGGCCGCGGCTTCGACAGCATCCGTCCCATCTCCAGCGAAGTCGGCCTGCTCCCGCGCGCCCACGGGTCGGCCCTGTTCTGCCGCGGGGAAACCCAGGCGGTGACCCTGGCGACTCTTGGCACCAGCGAGGATGCGCAGGAATTCGACAGCTATACCGGGGGCGAGAGCGAAAAGAAGTTCATCCTGCACTACAACTTCCCGAACTTCTCCGTCGGCGAAACCGGCCGAATCAGCGGACCGGGCCGGCGTGAGATTGGCCATGGCGCCCTGGCCGAGCGGTCCCTGGAACCGATGCTGCCCCTGGAGGATTACCCTTACGCCATTCGCGTGACCAGCGAGATCATGGAGTCCAACGGCTCGACTTCCATGGCCAGCGTCTGTGGCGGAACCCTCGCCCTGATGGATGCCGGCGTGCCCATGCGCCGCCCGGTGGCCGGCATCAGCGTGGGCATTTGCACCGAGTGCGGCGAGCACGACGCGATCAGCCGCTACCAACTCCTGACTGACATCATCGGCTGGGAAGACGCTTTCTGCGACATGGATTGCAAGATCGCCGGCACCGACCGGGGCATCACCGGCTTCCAGCTTGACCTCAAGCTGCGCGGCCTGCCGCACCACATCATGACTGAAGCAGTGGAAAAGGCCCGGGTCGCCCGCCTCTTCATCCTGGGCGAAATGGCCAAGACCCTCGCCGAACCGCGCAAGGAACTGAGCAAGTATGCGCCCCGCATCATCACGGTGAAGATCAACCCGGAGAAGATCGGCGCCCTCATCGGCCCCGGCGGCAAGAACATCAAACGGATCGTCGAAGAGTCCGGTTGCGAAATCAACATCGAGGACGATGGCACGGTCAACATCTACTCGACCAGCGCCGATGGCATGGAAGTCGCCCGACGCGAAATCGAAGGGATGACCGCCGAAGCCGAGATTGGAAAAATCTATCGCGGAAAGGTGGTCACGATTAAGGAATTTGGCTGTTTCGTCGAGTTCCTGCCGGGCAAAGATGGCCTCTGCCATATCAGTGAGCTGGCCAATTTCCGGGTCAAACAAACCGAAGACATCGTCAAGCTGGGCGACGAGATCTGGGTCAAGTGCCTGGGCATCGATGAGAAGGGCCGCGTCAAACTCTCGCGCAAAGCCGCCATGGCCGAGCGCGACAAAGAGATGGGCGGCAAGGAACCCGAGCCCGCGGGCAAACATGGCACCGGCTAAAGCCGGCCATCGGGCGTCGATTGAAAAAGTCCCTGCGACTCGCCTCCTTCTTTGTCGCGCTGGTCACGCTGGTCGTCTGGCTTTTTGGCGGACCAAACCTGGGCTGGACCAAGACTAGTGAGATGGTCAAGAGCCGGGACGAGGTGACCGATCAGGAAATCATCACCTGGGAGAAACGTTTTTTGCCCGGCGTCGATTTCCTCGCCGGGGGACTGTTGGCCAGCGTGGTCCTGGTGGGAGCCAGTTTTCTTCGACTCAAGCGTGGCGGAAGGTAATGCGGGCCTTGCTCAGATCGTAGGGAGTAATCTCCACTTCCACTTTGTCGCCGACGCTGATGCGGATGAAGTTCTTGCGCATCTTGCCGGAGATATGGGCCAGCACCTCGTGCCCGTTGGGCAGGGCCACACGGAACATGGTCCCGGGCAGCACCTGGGTGACCGTGCCTTGGAGTGCGATCGGTTCTTCTTTCGCCACGCGCTCAGAGAGTTCTTCTGTCGAGCCACAACCCCAGGCGGTGGGGGCGCCGCCGAAAGATACGATGGGCCTGACAAGGCTGCGGACGATGGGGGTTCTCGCCCTCGAAATCAAGCAAACTTTTGCCGGCCGAGCGCGACCCGGGGCGCGGGCCGTCCCGGCCCGCAGCGTGTCGCCCACCGCCGAGACCCCGGACTACTCCACGACGCCAGTCTTGGTCACGCGCTGCGGACGGGGACCGTCCGCGCGCCATGGCTTGAGGCCCCTACGGGCCTTTCAGGCCAAGGAACAACATGACCAGGTCGATCACGAAGAGCAATACGATGGTCACTTCCAGCATCAGCATCAGGCGGTTGTTCTGGTCGTGCTTGAGGATCTCGTAAAGCTCGTCCAGCGTCTTCAACTTCTCCTCCACCGCGTGATGCCAGTCGGCCAAATGAAAGCGGGCGGCAATGTTCTCGTAGATTCGGGCCAGATGCCAATCGCCGAAGAATTTGGTGATATTCATCAGCTCATCGCTAATCCGCGCCATGTCGATGCGGATTTCGCGCAGTTCGTGCAGCACGTGGACGCGGCTCCGCAAATTGCGCCGGTGCAGATCCCGGTAGGAACGGTCCAGGCAATCGTCCAGCATCCGGTCGTATGCTTCGAGCTCGGCCAGTTGCAGGTTCGCCAGCTCCATGATGTAAAGGGCTTCGTCGAAGTCGGATTTCTCATCGACGAGCAGCGCGGCATCCCAGTCGATCACGACCAGGTCGTTTTGGTAATAGCTCAAGTAACGGACAGTCGACTCCTCGGCTTCCTGCTTGGAAAGCAGGTTGATGTCCGCCTCCTGCGTGAGCAGGGCGGCGACCTGCCGGCGGTGCGGTTGGAGCCAGTTTTCGGCGCTGACCGGCTGGCCGTCACTGCCCCGGAGCGGGGCGTGGAGACAGAAGACGGTATAAGCTTCCTCGTCCACCAGGTGGGGCACGGGCCGGATGCAATAGGGTTCGAGTTCGCGGCGCACCGCTTCCGCGAGCAAGCGGACGTCGTAATTGAGTGAACCCGTATCGAAATGCAGGTCGTGGTAGGAAACCAGGTCTTCAATACGATCCACCGCAAACGGCACCCGCACCGTGATGCTGACCGCCCCGACCGGCAGCAGCTTGATGACACGCTCCAGCTTGACTGCCCCGTGCGGTCCGACCCGTTCCATCGGCGGGAGCCGAATCATCTGTGGCTTGTAGAAAAAGTGGTGACGCGGATGTCGCCGGCTGGAGTCGAACTCGAAGGCGACCGGCTTCTGCCCGAGCAATTGATCAACCGGCTCGCGCGTCAATTCATAAGCCACGTCGTAGGCATAAACATAGACCACCTCCCCGGTGTATCGACGGGTCTGGGTCGATTCACTTCTAGGGTAGGTTTTGGGTTCTTGGACGGTCGCTTCCATACGACTCTGCAAAACTACGCCGACGCGGGAAAGCTGTCCATGACCGACAGGAAAAAAACCTCAGAATCACCGGTGGGCGGCTGGGCGGTTCCTGCGGAGGCCGCAAGGAAGACCCCACCAACCCATTGCCGCTCAAGGGCTGCAGGTAGCTCTAAAACAGCCTGTTTTTGCCCTGTTGCGCCGTTTCCATGGCCCATGCCTTTTCCCCCTGGATCGCGGCCGGGTGACTAAGTGCTTGTGGCCAAATGAGCCCGACAGTGACGCCCAGTTGGGCTGCTTACTCGACCGTTTCGCTTGGTCATTGGTCATTTGGTGAGTCGGTCGGTTGCCGGCGCATACCACTGGCCCCGCAGCCAGTCCGCGAGCAAGCCAATGGCCTGCGCGTCGAGGATCTGATCCGTGCCAAAAGCCGGCATGCGATCATTGCGTTTTCCGTAGAAGCGCTCGTGGCGGGCATCGGTGATGAAACTGATCAACCATTCGCGGGAGGCGTATCCGGTCAGGTCAGGGGCAGTGGCGTCTTCGTCCTTGTGGTGGAATTGGTGGCACTCGGCGCAACGCAGGTCGGGGGCGGCGAATAAATTTTTCCCTTCGGCAATTGCGGAGCCATCGCGTTGATCGAGGTCACGTTGCGACCTCAACCCGGCTTCGGCCGAGAGAGCCAGGATCACTTTCTTGAGTGGCTCTGTTTGTTCCGGGGAAAACTTCGCCACGTCCTGGCGCACGAATTTCGCCATTTTGCCGCTCTTGAGTTTGGAGCCGCCAAAATAATTGGTGCGGACAATGCCTTCCGGATCGATCAACCCGGTGAGCCAACCGCGGCTGCCGAAGCCTTTGAGGTCGGAGGCGGACTGCGGGTCTTTGGGAAGATGACCCAGGCCATCGTGACCGTCGTAACGGTGGCAACTGGCGCAGTTCCTGGCGAAGAGTTTTGGGCCCTGGGTGAGCGGGTCGTTGCGGAGCAGATTGACCGCTCCCAATTGAGAGATCCCGGATGGCGATCGGGCCAACTCCCTGACGCGCTCGGCCTCGAACTCCGCCGCTTTCACGCCCGCGAGGTAGTCCGGGTTGGCCCGATCTTCGGCGATCGCCAGCCAGGTGAGCAGCGCCACGCCTCCCAGCAATGACCAGAGCAATCCAAGATTAAAGCGGTGACCGAGCCGCCATTTTCCAAGGAACGGCATGGCAAACACGGCCAGGAGCACAAGCGTAGGCAGAACAATTGCCCCCACGACCTCGGTGCCGCCGGGGAAATACTTCAGGAGTTGGAAAAGGAACAGGAAGTACCACTCCGGGCGCGCGGCCGAATAGGGCTCGGAAGGATCGGCGGGCGCGGCAAGTTCGGCCCCGTGACTGCGGATGACCAGGAACAACACGGCCGCCAGCACGGCCAGGCACGCGACCGCGTCCTTGAGGACCTGGTCGGGCCAGAACACCGCGTCGGGCTTTCGTTTCGGTTCCTTGGCGGTGAGACCGTGGCGGCGGAAGAGGTAGATGTGTCCGACGAGCAGGACGATGATGGTCCCGGGCAATACTCCGGCGTGCAAGGCGAAGAAACGAGTGAGGGTGTGATGGCCGTAGTCGACCCCGCCGATGATGAGTTTCTGGAGTTCCGCACCGATGAAGGGAGTGATGGCGGCGATGTTGGTGGCCACTTTCGTGGCCCAGTAACCTTTCTGGTCCCAGGGGAGGAGGTAACCGGTCAGAGACAAGCCGAGCACGAGCAGCAACAAGCCCAGGCCGAACCAAAAATTGATCTCGCGCGGCGCCTTGTAAGCCCCGTCGATCACGACCTGCATGAGGTGCAGGACCAGCAGCACATTCATGGCCTGGGCCGTGTAGTGGTGCAGCCCTCGCAAAAACCAGCCGCCCCACATCTCGTTCTGGATGAAATAGACGCTTTCCCACGCCGTCTGAGAGCTGGGGCTATAGCCCATCCACAGCACCACGCCGGTGATAAACTGCACGACCAGACAAAACGTGAGCGTGCTGCCCCAGACATAACGCCAGCGGGCGCCGCCCGGAACGCTTTCGTAGAGGGCATGACGAAGCACCTGCTGGTAACCCGTCCGCTCGTCCAGCCAGGCGAGAAGCGATTTCATGACAGGGCGATCTTGGCGGGGATGCCGGCGCGGTAGTTCTGGAACTTAATCCAAATGGCACCGTCGTCGCTCACTTTGGCTTCGAGCCCATCGAGTGGGCGCGGACTCGGACTCTTCGGGTCCTTGATCATCCCATCGAGCGTAAAACTGCTGTTGTGACAGGGGCAGAGATACTGGCCGTGCTCAGGCTGATAATTGACGAAACACCCGGCGTGCGGACAGACGACATTGATGGCGTGAACCTGCTTCGGCCCGAGCTTGCGCAGATAAACCGCCCCGACGCGGACCTGGGGAAACTTGTTCCAGGCATCCTGGCGGTCCGCAATGACCGGGAATTGCCGGGGGCTGCCATCGTCGGGCAGGGCGTTGAGCGTGGCAACACGCAAGAAAGCGCCGGCCCTGATTTTTTGTCGCAGTGGATCGAGCAACGTGATCAGGGCGGCGCCCGTTGGCACGAGCGCCGTCATCGCCCCGATGGCCACCGCCACAGCTTTCGTCAGAAAGCTGCGCCGCTCGAACTGGGCCGGAGAATCCGCTTCTTTCATGGCATTATGCGTAAGGGCTGAGCTGGTCAGCCGCTGTCTCTGACGGAAGATTGGAAGGATCGCTTCAAAACGCAAAGCGTATTTGCCCGTAGTAACAAGCCAAGGCGCGTCCATGTACGATGTACGATGTACGAGCGCCGCGCCGCGCCGCGCAAATCGCCGGGCGTGCAAATCGCATAGAGCCGCCATCACTCCACCGGAAGCTCGTAAATCGTAAATCGTAAATCGTAAATCGTAAATCGCTGGGCCCGAGAGACCGCCCGGTCCGAATCACCAGGTTCATGGAGAGCATTCTTTCTACGTGATTTTCCCCCAGGGAAAGCCTATCCTCCCGGCATGATCCTTTGGTTGATTGCTTTGGTTACGTTGGCCTGCGTCAGTCTCGTCGGTTATTATCAGGGCGCCGTCCGCGCCGCGTTTTCCTTTCTCGGACTATTCGCGGCCGCGCTGCTGGCCGGCCCCCTCGGTTCCCTCTTGCATTCCCTCCTGCCGATTTTCGGGTTGAAGAATCCGTTGCTGATCGCCTATCTCGCGCCGGTGATTGGTTTTCTGGTCGTCCTCACCGCCTTCAAGTGCGCCGCGTTCGCCGTGCACAAAAAAGTTGAAGGTTGGTACAAGTACAAAGCCAACGAGACGCAGCGTCTGCTCTGGGAACGCCTGAACACACGTCTCGGGATACCGCTGGGCCTGAGCAACGGGGTGGTTTACGTGCTGGGCATCGGCACGCTGCTGTACTCGATCGGCTACCTGACCGTGCAGGCCGCCACTTCGGACGAGGACTCCTGGGCCCTCCGGCTGGTCAATCGGCTGAATACCGATCTTTCCCGCACTCGCCTGGACAAAGCGGTCGCCCCGTTCATGCCCAAGTCCGAATTGTATTATGACGCCGCCGACGTCATTGTGGACATTTTCCAGACCCCGCTGCTGCAGAACCGGCTGGCCAATTATCCCGCGCTCCTGACCCTGGGCGAGAAACCCGAGTTCAAACCGCTGAGCGATGCGGCGTTCCAGGCGGCCTGGATCAAGGGCATGACTTTCGGCAGCTTCATCAACCACGAGCACGTCAAGCCGCTGGTCGAGAACCACCAGATCCTCACCAACGTCCTGGCTTTGCTCGGCGGCGATCTGAAGGATCTGAAGATCTACCTGGACACGGGCAAGTCGCCGAAATTCGATGACGAAAGAATTCTCGGACGCTGGGCTTTCGATGCGCGGGCGTCGCTCAATCGCGCGCGCAAGCTCAACCCGAACATGGGTTCGGCGGAGTTCACGCGGATTAAAAAGAGGATGGGAACGGACTTTCTGAGATCGACGCTGACCGCGACGGTGGACAACAAAGCCATCCTCCTGCGCCCTTCCGCCGGCGCCAATGGGGTGACGCAAGGCACTTGGACGAGCACCGGCGACGGCAAATATCGTTTCACCGTGCGGGAAGGCGGCAAGAAATTGGAGCTCGAGGTCGCGATCGACGGGAGAAATTTAATCTTCACCAAGGATGACCTGGTGCTGGTCTTCGAAAATACCCGGGTATGAAGCAGTCGACCCTCGGGCAGCTCATTTGCCGCCCGTCCCATTGGGCGCCGGCGGGGAGACCGGCTGGGGCTTGACCGGTTTCAATGGGAGCGGCGCCGAAACCACCACCGGCTCGCCGAGGTGCGGCAAGGGCGCGGCACTGGCGGCGGGCGCGAGGGGCAAATCCACCGTGGCCGCCGCATTGAGCGAGGGGGTGACCACGAGGCGGGTCTTGTCATCGGGCGAAGGCGGCGCAGGCTTGGGGGGATCGACCCGCAAGGAAGCAATCAAACCCACCAGCAGCAAGCCGCAGACGACCACCCCGCTGATGCAAACCAGCACCGGCTTGCTCTCGATATCCAGGCCCAGGCGCTGAAACCAGCTCAGGTGGCCGAGCGGTTCCGGGGAATGCAACCGGCCGATGACCTGGTCGGAAAAGCCCTTGAAGAATCGCGGCGGCGGCGTCTCGTGCCGTTTCAGCGCCAGCATCTTTTGCAATTCGTCCCGGTTAAGGTCGTCGTGGTTCATAACTATTTCAGGTAATCAGAGAGGTAGGCTTGCAATTGCTGTCGCGCATAGAACAAGCGCGAGCGCACCGTGCCAATGTTACAGTCCATGATGTTGGCGATTTCTTCATGCGGCAATCCTTGCACATCGTGCAAGGTGACGACAAGCCGGTGTACAGGTGACAATTTGAGCATGGCCGCGTTCAATTTCTCCTGCAATTCACTCAATCCGGCCTCCCGGCGCGGGGTCTTGTCCGAAACCAGCGCCACCAGATCCGGATCGTTCTCCGTATTCAAATCGAGATCATTGAGGCTCAAGTGCGACTTGGTCTTCCGTTGCTTGAGGAAGTTAATGGTCTTGTTGACGGCAATGCGATAAACCCAGGTATAAAAGCTGGAATCGCCCTTGAATGATTTGAGCGCCTGGAAGCCTTTGATGAAGGTTTCCTGCGCCAGGTCGCCGGCATCCTCGTGGTTGGCCGTCATGTGGTAGATCGTCGAATAGACTCGTTCCTGGTAACGCTTGACCAATTCGTCGTAGGCCGTCACATCTCCCTGTTGGGCCCGTTGCACCAGCACAAGATCCTCGGCTGAATCGTGCGGGGAGGTCCCGTCCACCGCAGGTTGAGTCGCTGCCGGGATCTCCGGTTCGCGCAAAGGGGCGGCTTCGCTCATAGGGCAATCAGCCGGCACTGCCGAGCCCGTCAACCTGCTGCGCCAGATAATCGGTCAACCCGGCCAGGCCGGTGCGGCTCTGCGATTCGGGCAGGATGCCCAACTTCTGCCGGGCCGCCTGCAAATATTGGTGGACCGCCCGGCGCGAGCCTTCGAGGGTGTGGTGGTCCTGGAGAATTTTGAGCAGCGACGGGAAATGGCGCGGATTCCAATCCCGGACAATCGCTTCAATGTCCGCGCGTCCACCGAGGGTCGCTTGCTCCAGGGCCAGGAGCAGCGGCAGGGTGAGCTTTCCCTTGATCAGGTCGGTGCGGAGACTCTTGCCGACGACGGCTTCGGACCCGAACAAATCGAGGCAATCGTCATAAACCTGGTAAGCGGTGCCGATCGCCATCCCGTAGTGGCGCAAGGCACTCCTTTGCACGGCACCGGCCCCGCTCAAGTACGCGCCCAGATCGCACGACAGAGCGAACAGCTCGCCGGTCTTCATTTGCAAGACTTTGAAATACTCAGCGCGGGAAAGTTCAAAATTTTTCCGTCGCTGAGTCTGGAGGATTTCACCGGAGCAAACCGTGTTGGTCGCGGTCGAGACGGCCCGGCAGATTTCCGTGGTCGGGAAGCTGGCCGCCAGTTTCAAGGCCTGGGCGAAGAGACAATCGCCCAACAGGACGGAGATTTCATTGCCCCAGTTGGCCGCCAGGGTGGGACGGCCCCGGCGGATGCAGGCTTCATCCATCACATCATCATGCACGAGCGTGGCCAGGTGGACCATTTCGATAATGACCGCGACGAGCACATGCGAGTCGTTGAGAAGGCCGGTGGCGCCGCCGCTCAAGGCCACCAGGGTCGGCCGCAACTGCTTGCCCTGGCCGGTCAGGGCATAGGCGGCATAGCTGGCGATGTCGCTTTCAAAGGCATTGATCTGGTCTTTCAGCCGCTCGGCCACGGCTTGGAGGAAAGGTTCCGCAGGAGCAACGATTTGCTTCCAGGCCACAGGGGGATCCATTGGCAGAGCAACCGGGTTGGGAGCAGCGACCGCACTAGATTCGGTGGCCAACATGTGGCGCCAATGTACGTTTGGCCGCAAATCAAGTCAAACCGTTATCCTGTTCACAATCCGTGGATTAGGGAGAACCAGGAAGTGGATTCAGCGGGGTCGGCAGAGCCGCCCGGAGCCAGCAGGCTTATCGAAGTTGGCGGCGTTTGACCTTGAGTTGAGCCAGCGAACGGGCCAGCGTGGCGCTGACCAGGGCGGCCTCCTCGTCGTTGAGCTTCTCCGCCAGACGCGCTTGCGCGCGTTGGCGCGCCTCCTCCGCCTTGGCTTCGTCGATGTTCTCTGCCTTGATCGCCATGTCGGTCATGATGGCCACGCGGTCCCCGGTGATTTCCACGAAGCCCTCCCCCACCGCCAGGAAATAGTCCTGCCCGTTCTTGCGCGCGACGAGTTCGCCGGAAACAATCTGCGTCAGGAGCGGCACGTGCATGGGGTAAACCCCCATTTCGCCTTCCACGCCGGGCAGCGTGACCATGTCCACCTCCTCGGAGTAACTCCTGGCCTCCGGAGTGACAATTTCCAGTTTGAGTGTGCTGGCCATGTGGTTATTTCGAGCTGACCCGTTCCGCGGCACGCGGTTCGCGCCTCGTGCCACTGGCGCGGCTCGAGTCTTCCGTCATGCCTGAGGCCGGAAGGCGGGCGGGATCAACTCTCTTTAATCTCTTCAATGCCGCCTTTCATGTAAAAATTCACCTCCGGCACTTCGTCGTGTTTGCCTTCGAGAATTTCCTTGAAGCCGCGAACGGTATCGGCCACCGGCACCTGCTTGCCCGGACGGCCCGTGAACACTTCCGCCACCGAAAACGGCTGGCTGAGGAAGCGTTGAATTTTGCGCGCGCGGAACACGGTGAGCTTGTCTTCCGGCGACAATTCGTCCATGCCCAGGATCGCGATGATGTCCTGGAGGTCCTTGTAGCGTTGCAGCACCTTCTGCACGCCACGCGCGACTTCATAGTGTTCCTGGCCGACAATTTCGGGGGCGAGCGCACGCGAGGTCGAGGCGAGGGAATCCACCGCGGGATAAATGCCCAATTCGGCGATGGACCGTTCCAGTACGATGGTGGCGTCGAGGTGGGCGAAGGTCGTGGCCGGCGCGGGGTCGGTCAGATCATCGGCCGGCACGTAGACCGCCTGGAAACTGGTGATCGAGCCTTTCTTGGTCGAAGTGATGCGTTCCTGGAGGTCGCCCATTTCGGCGGCGAGAGTCGGTTGGTAACCGACGGCGCTCGGCGTGCGCCCGAGCAGCGCGGAAACTTCGGAGCCGGCCTGCGAGAAACGGAAGATGTTATCGACGAAGAGCAGCACATCCTGGTTCTTCTCGTCGCGGAAATATTCGGTCATGGCCAGGCCGGAAAGGGCGACGCGCAGGCGGGCCCCCGGTGGCTCGTTCATCTGCCCGTAGACCAGGCCGATCTTGGATCCCGGCTTGAGCATGGGAAGGCCGTCGGGTCGCTTTTTGGGATGTCCCTTTTCGTCCTTCTCCACCGCGATGACACCGGCTTCAATCATTTCGTTATAAAGATCGTTTCCTTCGCGGGTCCGCTCACCGACGCCGGCGAAGACGGAAACGCCGCCGTGCAGTTTGGCGATATTGTTGATCAGTTCCATGATTACGACGGTCTTGCCGACGCCGGCGCCGCCGAAGGCCCCGACCTTGCCTCCCTTCAAGAAAGGACAGATGAGGTCGATGACTTTGATGCCGGTGGTCAGGATCTGCGGGCTGGTGGACTGGTCCTGCAACGGCGGGGCCAGGCGATGGATCGGGTAATACTTGTCCGCCTTAAAGGGGCCTTGCTCGTCAATCGGCGCGCCGGTCACGTCGAAAACGCGGCCCATCGTGCCTTCGCCGACCGGCATGGAGATGGGCGCGCCGCTGTCGGCGACTTCCATGCCGCGTTTGAGGCCTTCGGTGGTGGACATGGCGACGGCGCGGATCCAGTGGTCGCCCAGGTGTTGTTGCACTTCGAGGGTCAGCTTGGTGGGCGCGCCCTGCACGGTGTAATCGATGGTCAACGCGTTGTAGAGCGCGGGCAGTTTATCTGGAAATTCGACATCGACGACCGGACCGATCACTTGAACGATTTTGCCTTTGTTCATATCTGCCTGATTATTTGAAATCTGAAATCTGAAATCTGAAATCAAGCGCAGCGTGGCTAGCCCATGGCCATGGCGGCGCTGGTGATTTCCAATAGTTCCTTGGTGATGTTTGCCTGCCGCAACTTGTTGTATTCCAGGGTGAGATCCTTGATGAGCTGTTTGGCGTTGTCCGTCGCGTTTTTCATGGCCACCATCCGCGAGCTGTGCTCGCTGGCCTTGGCCTCGAGGAGATACTGGTAAATCTGGTAATTGAGGTAGTGGGGGAGGAGCGCGCCAAAGACCTGCTCGGCACCGGGCTCGAATTGGTATTCGATGCCGGAGTCGGACAGGGACTGGGCGCCGTTCTCCCCGACGAGCCCGGCGGGCACCTGCTTGATCTCTCCGACCGGCAGGAGCGGGCGCACCTCCGGCTTCTGGTTGAGGGTGGAGAGGAAGTTGGTGTAGAGCACGTCCACGTGGTCCACTTCTCCTTTGAGAAACATCTCCTGGGCGAAGCGGGAGATGGCCCGCGCCTCGCTGAAGAGTGGAGAGTCCTTGTAAGTAAACTCGGCCACGAGCGGCCGTTTGGTCCGCGCGATGAACTGCGAGCCTTTTCGGCCCGCGGTGACATAAACGGTGTTCTGCCGGTCGAATTTCGCCGCCTCGCGCATCAGGTTCGAATTGAGCGCGCCGCACAAGCCCTTGTCCGTGCTGACGAGGATAACGCCGCGCTGGCGGATGGGACGCGTCTCCATCAGCGGATGATGGAAGTCGCCCGCGTGGGGAGTCACGGCGGCCAGCACGTCGTTCATGAGCGCGGCGTAAGGACGGCCGGCCAGGGCGAGGAGCTGGGCTTTGCGCATCTTCGACGCCGCGACCATCTGCATGGCCTTGGTAATCTGCGCCGTGTTCTTGACCGACTTGATGCGTCGGCGGATGTCGCGCGTGCTCGGCATGCGTTATCGATGGGTTTGCTTGAACTCCGTCACCGCCGCCTTCAACTCGGCCGCCAAAGCGTCACTCACGGCTTTCTCCTTCTGCAACCGGCCGAGCAACTCGCTCTTCCGCGTCGTCAGGAATTCGGTCAGCTTGTTCTGAAAGTCCTTGATCTTCTCGACGGCGACGTCGTCCATGAAGTTGTTCTGGACGGCCCAGAGCGCGGCGATCTGTGTTTCGATCGAGACGGGATTGTATTGTGGCTGCTTGAAGATCTCGACGATGCGCTTGCCGCGTTCCAGCATGGCCTGGGTCTTGGCGTCCAGGTCCGAGCCGAATTGCGCGAAGGCGGCCAGCTCGCGGAATTGGGCCAGGTCGCCCTTCACCCGGCCGGCGACCTGTTTCATCGCCTTGATCTGCGCGGCCGAGCCCACGCGGCTGACGGAGAGACCGACCGAGATGGCCGGGCGCACGCCCTGATAAAACAGGTCCGTCTCGAGGTAAATCTGGCCGTCAGTGATGGAAATGACGTTGGTCGGGATGTAGGCCGAGACATCGCCCGCCTGCGTCTCGATGATGGGGAGGGCGGTGAGGGAGCCGTTGCCGTATTTTTCGCTGACGCGCGCGGCTCGTTCGAGCAGGCGGCTGTGCAGGTAGAAGACGTCGCCCGGGTAGGCCTCGCGGCCCGAAGGCCGTTTGAGCACGAGCGACACCTGGCGATAGGCCACGGCGTGCTTGGACAAATCATCATAAATGATCAGCGCGTCCATCGCGTTGTCCATGAACCATTCTCCCATGGCGGCCCCCGCGAACGGGGCGAGGTACTGATTGGTGGCCGAGTCGGAGGCCGCCGCCACGACGATGATCGAGTAAGGCATGGCCCCGGCTTTCTCCAGTTCGGCGATGACGCGCGCGATGTTCGACAGCTTCTGGCCGACGGCGACGTAGATGGAGTAGAGCGGACGATAGCTGTTGTCGCCGGCGGCTTCGGCGTCGCGATTGATCCGGGCCTGGTTGATCATGGTGTCGATGCCGATCGTCGTCTTGCCCGTGGAACGATCGCCGATGATCAACTCGCGCTGGCCGCGTCCGATCGGGATCATGGCGTCGATCGCCATGATGCCGGTTTCCACCGGCTGGCTCACCGGCTGGCGTTTGATGATGCCAGGGGCGATTTTTTCCACGGGATAGAAAGCGGTTTCCTTGATCGGGCCTTTGCCGTCCAGCGGTTGGCCGAGGGCGTTGACCACCCGGCCCAGCAGCCCCTTGCCCACCGGGACCTGGAGCAGCCGGCCGGTCGTGCGGACCTCCTGGCCCTCCCGCACGCTCTTGAAATCGCCCAGGATGATGGCGCCCACCTCCGTTTCCTCGAGGTTGAGCGCGAGGCCGATGACGCCATGGCCGAAGTCGAGCATCTCGTTGAGCATGGCATCGGTCAGACCTTCGAGTCTGGCCACGCCGTCGGAGATTTCACGCACCGTGCCGACGTTCTGCTTGGCCACCGACGTTTTGAGGCCGGCGATTTGGGCTTCGATTTCGTGGAGAATTGAGCTCATAAATCAACCTGGAATTAGGGAATCATGTCTGTCTTAAAAATTGCCGGCCAGCGCAGCCAAACGTCCTTGCACACTGCCGTCGTAAACGTCACTGCCCACCTTGATGCGCAAGCCGCCCAGGAGCGAGGCGTTTTGCGAGAAAGACAGGTTTAATCCCGGACCGTAACGGCGCAGGAGATTGGCCTGCACCGCGGCTTGCTGGGCGGCCGTCAACGGCAGGGCGCTTTCCACGCGCGCGCTGCGCCGCTCGAGATCCAGTTTCACCAGCCGGTGGAAGTGCGCAAGAATGGCGATGTAGCCGCGAGGTTTGCGCGCGGCTACGGCCCGGACGGCCTGGGAGACTTTCGCCTCGTCGAGCAGGCCGTTGACCTGACAACTCTGGAACAGTTGCTTGGCATCGCGCCGGACTGTTTTGGAGATTTTCATGCCACGCTTGGTTGGAGGGGAAATCTCAAGTGCGCCATGGCAAAGGGATCAGGCGGCCAGGTGGCGGTTGGCTTCCTCGGCCAAACGCTGTTGATCTTCGGGGCTCAAGGCCCGGCCGATCACCCGGCCGGTGGTGAGGACGACGAGGCGGCCGACCTCGCGGCGCAGGTCGGAGAGCATGCGGGCATGCTCGGTTTCGCTGGCCTGGCGGGCCTTTTCCACGATGTCCTTGGCGGCGGCGATGGCTTTCTGGGTCTCCTGCTCCTGCACCCTGGCGGCGGCGGCGCGGGCTTCCTCGATCATCCTGGCGCCCTGGGCGCTGGCCTGGTTGAGTATCTCCTGGGCCTTGGCCTGGGCCTGGGCCAGTTCCAGTTTGATTTTCTCGGCATTCTGCAGGCCCTCGGCGATCTTGCGGCGGCGTTCCTCGAGCACCGTGAGGATCGGCTGGTAGGCCCAGCGCTGCAGGACATAGGCCACGATGCAGAAGCTGAGGATCTGGGACAGCAAATGCGGCCAGTCCACCCCGAACGCCTTGGCGGTGTCGCCAATCATATCCGCGAACATTAAGTATTGCATAGCGTCTTAAATCGTTCCGTCGGGCGCCGCGCCGCGCGGCGCCGCGCCCGAGGAGGACGTGTTTTCAGCCGGTCTCACGATCCCGGCCAGGCTTTCGTCGCCAGAAAGATGGCGAAGAACACGATACCTTCGGCGAAGGCGATGGCCAGGATGGATTGCACCAGGATCTTCGTGGCCGCGCCGGGATTGCGTCCCACCGCTTCCGAAGCCTTGGCTCCAATGAACCCAACGCCCACGGCCGCGCCGAGCGCGGCCAGACCGACATGAATATTGCCGGTCATTTCTGCCAACAAGGGCATCCACATACTTTTCCTTTCGTTGTTCCCGGTGGCTCCCGCGAGTGAACACGGTCCAGCCGCCGAAATCCTTAATGCTGCCCCTTCTCGTGGCCTTCCTCGTGCGTGCAGATCAGCAGCGTGAACACCGCCGTCAACAGCATGAACACCAGCGCCTGCACCAGGCCCACCAATACTTCCAAAAAGTAAAACGGGATCGGAATCACCACGCTGCCGACCGCTTTCAACCAGGCGGGTTCCTGGATCAAATTGGCCATCGCCTCCAGCATGTTCTCCCCCGCGAAGATGTTTCCGTAAAGCCGAAAGCTTAGCGAGACCGGCCGGAACAAGATCGAAACCACTTCAAGCAACCCCACGACGATGAACACCAGAATCATCAACACTTTCAACAACCCTGTGGTCTCTCCTTTGGGGCCGAACAGGTGCAGGATGAACCCGCCCGGTCCGTTGGCCTGCACCGCCCAGACGGTCCAGCAGACGAAAAAGACCAGAGCCATGCCCAGGGTCATGTTCAGATCCGCGTTGACCCCGCGCAGCCACGGTTGCGTGACATGTTTCAGGGAAAGAAAACCGTGGGCGCTCTTCTCCCCCCAACCGATCGTGCCCACCCCGGGAATCAACCCGATCCAGTTCGAGAACAGGATGAAAATGAACACCGTGGCGAAGAACCAGAACGTTTTGTGCACCAACTCATGCCCGATAATGCCGTCGAGAAACTCGTGCAGGCTCTCCACCATCCATTCCCAGAAATTCTGCGCTCCCGAGGGGATCTCCCGGACGTCACGCATGGCGATTTGAGCGAAAACGATCAATGCCGCCGCCACGAACCAGGAGACGACCATCGAGTTCGTGATGGTGAGCGGCCCCTTTTTGACCAGATCCACCGCCGCCGCCGGCAAACCTTCGTGCTTACCGGTCGCCTCGTGTTCCGCGACCGCCTCCTTCGCCTGCGCAACAATGCCTTTATCGAGTGCATCGAACTTAAACAAAAAAGACTTCGCGGAGACGATTGGTCCGCTGCGAAACCCGACGATCCCGCCAGAAGCGGGGGAGAAATTGCCCGAACGTGAAATTGTTCACAAGGGTTTTTTAGCCTGCGATGAATTATTTTCACGATCCCTAATGAATGGCTTTAGGACCGTGCCCCGAACTACCGACTGGGAATGGAGCCAGGGGTCAGTCCGTGCATTTGTGCGCGGTTCTGGTGCAAATTGTCAGAGAAATGGCCTTTCCAGAACAGCTTCCCCGCAAGGTCCGTCTGACGCCCAAATCTATGCACAAATGCACGGACTGACCCCGGCGCCGAGCCCGTCTAAGCTCGGACGACCATCTCAGCCTTGTCACGCTTGGACTTCGACCAGCCGGCCGCTTTCTGCCCGACAAACACCAGACCGTAAACAACCCCTAACAAGGCGACGTCGGTTGGGCCAACGGGATAATCCCAACGATAGGCGATGCAAAAGCCGACCAAGGCGCTGAGGGCCCCGATGCCAGAGGCCGCCAGGGCAAATTGCCACATGTTGCGAGCGATGAGGTGGGCAATCAGCGGAGGGATCAAGAGGAATCCGAAGGCCACCAGCGGCCCAACGCTCAGGACGGCCATCGAAATGGCCAGGCCGATCAACAGAAACAACAGCGCGTCCCAAAAGATCACGTTCTTTTTCAGGGTCACGGCCATCTCGCGGTCGAAGGAAACCAGCAGGAATTCCTTTCGGAAAAGGAAGAAGGCCAAAACGACCGTGCCGAAAGTCGCCACGGTGCGTCTCAAATCGGCGTCCGAAATGGCAATGATTTCTCCTTTGAGCATATCGAGCAGCCCATGTTCGCCCAACGGGTTTGTGACCAGGAGCAGGATGCTCCAGGCGCCCGCCAGGACGTAAACGGTGCCCAGGCGTCCTTCGATCGAGCCGCCCGCGCGCCGCGCCATGAAAGACAACGCCAAAATCGTGGGGAGAGTGAAGAAAAGCGAACCGACGAAGGCCAGGCTGTGCTCCTGCTCGTGCAGGTGCGGAATGACGCCCCAGGCCTGGAGAGAAAAAGCGAAGGCGATTCCGCAGGAGGAAATTTGCGGCAGCGCTACGCCCATGAAAATGAGCCGGCGCAACGTCAAGTACACTCCCACCAGGGGACAGACAAGGCCGACCAGCAGGCTGATGTAGATCGAATTGCGCAGCAAAAAGTCGGGGCTGAGAATCTCGCGGAGCGTCTCCATATCAACGAAACTCCAGACTGAGCAGTTCCTCGATTTTGTCCCGGGTGAGCAATTCGTTGACGGCACCGTGGACGACCTTTCCTTCATGGAGCCAGACGACCTCGGCGGCGTATTGGCGGACGGTGGTCAGGTCGTGGCTGACGAGAAGAATGCTGTGGTGGTATTGCTGATGGATTCGCTTCAACACCTCCATGACGGCCTGGGTGGCATGGGCGTCGATGCCGGCGGTGGGTTCATCCAGCAATAGAAAATCCGGTTTCGTGGCCAGGGCCCGCGCCATCAGGACGCGCTGCTTTTGTCCGCCGGAGAGCTCGGAGAAAAGCTTTGGCGCCAGTTCGATCGCACCAGTTTCAGCCAGGCATTGGCGCGCCCAGGCGCGTTCGGCTTTGCTGATGAATCGACCGGGACCAACCCGACCGCACGCGGCCATGAGCACGACCTCGAAGCTGGAGAGGGGATAAATGGGATCGAGGGACTCGCGCTGGGGCATGTAGCCCAACACCGGCGCGCGGCGATTGATGGGATGGAGGACAATCCGTCCCTGGAGCGGCGGCAAGATGCCGAGGACGGTTTTGAGCAGGGTCGACTTGCCGGAGCCGTTCGCCCCGAGCAGCCCGGTAAAACAGCCGCGCTGGAGGCTGAGGTTTACATCGCGTAAAACCACGCGGCGGCCATATCCGACCGCCACATGTTCGAGAGTTAGCACCGATTGTTCGATCACTTCGATCCCTTCAGCGCCGCGGCAATTTCAGTCGCATCGTAGTCGAAGAGGCTGAAGTAGTCTTTAACTTTTTCATTGCCGCCGACCGACGTCGGCAACAACAACAACTTGGCGCCGATGGCTTCAGCGACGTATTCGGGGGTTTTGCGCGGACGGAACGGTTCGATCAACACCAGTTTTACCCCCGCGCCTTTGAGCCGGGGAATCAATCCATTGACATAGCTGGGCGATGGTTCGATGCCCGGTTTGGGCTCGATCGTTCCGGCCAGTTCTAAGCCGAAACGCTCCAGCAAATAGTCATAGGATTTGTGGTAGGTGACCACTTTGGTGCCGCGGAACGGCGCCATCAGCTTCGTCCACTCCGCGATCTTCCGGTCGAGTCGTTCACTGAACCTTTTCAGGTTGGCCTGGTAGTAAGCCGCGTTGGCCGAGTCAAGGCGGCTGAAGGAGTCCGCCAGCTTTTCGGCGATGATTTTTCCGTTGCCCGGATCGAGCCAATAATGCGGATTGCCCAGGGGATGAATGTCACCCATGGAACGATCCACTGGTCCGCTCGGCACTTCGAGCAACTGGATCCCGCGCGAGAGAATCACGTGACCCGGGGCATCGGATAATATCCTGGCATTCCGCGCGCCATTGACCAGCGGCGGCAGCCAGCCGATTTCCAATTCGGCGCCGCCTTCGACGAGGACGTCCGCCTGGTTAAGCAACCGGATGAAACTCGGTTTGGCATCGACAAAGTGCGGATCTTCCGTGGCTCGGGCGATGCCGGTGACTTTGACCTTTTCTCCGCCGATTTCCGCGGCGATCGCGGCGAAATCGGGCAGCGCGGCGACAATATTGAGTTTTGCCTGCAGGGGCAGCGCGCCAGAAAGCAGCGTCGTCAGGAAGAGGATTGAGTGAGTAAGTTTCATAAAATCTCAGGAAATCGGACAGTTGTTGGACGTTCGATCGGGGATCACCCATCATGAGTTTAAAATTTGTGCGCCGCGTGGGCGCCCAACAGGAATTCGAACTGCAGCCAGACCGAATGGTCATCCCCCAGGCCGTAGCGATGGTCGAAGTTGTATTGCAGACGGATTTTTGAGAATTCACTGGGATAATAAGTCAGACTGGGGGCGAGCCGCCAGCGGGTGGCCCGTTCCGGGTCAGGGCCAACGATGGATTCATACCGGCCCTTCTTTTCAGGAAAGACATAATCGCCGCGGAGCGCCGTTACCCAACCTTTCCTGAAGCCGTAAGACATCTGCGAGTAGAGCCCGTAATCGGTCAAGGTTTCATGCGGCAACGCCGGAATGGGCGGGCTGGCGCTGCCGTCGCCGTCGAAGGCGGCCGCTTCGAAGCGGCGCCACATCGCTTCGGTTTGCCAGTTCACAAAGGGAAAACCAGCGTGCTGATTGACCGGCTTCCACTTCCAGAACAGATCAACTCCGTAGATTTGCGTGTCGCCGCCGGCGCTGTTCGGGCCGAAGGCCGCCGAAGTGCCCGCCAGCACCGTTTGCGAGTCGCTCAAGTCGAACGACGCCGCGTAGCGCGGCACAAACAGCAGGTCGCCAGGCGATTTGACCCTGCCCTGGTCCACCGTGCGACCAAAGAATGGTTCACCATCGTTATCATTTCGAAAACTGTGCGCGGTCTCGCCCTGGCTGTTCTGGACGGTGAAAAAAAGCTCCGAATAAAACGGCGTTGGCGTCAGCCACGAAATGCGCGCGCCGGGATTGCGCAACCCGTCGCCGCCCATGAACCGGCTTAAAACCAGCGGCGCGTCGACAAACTCCCAAGTGTGAGGATGGGTGGGATTGATCCGCCCGAATTCTGTGAAGAATTGACCGGCTTTGACTTGCAGGTTCAACGGCAGCGACATGGTTTCCAGGTAGGCCTCCTCGGCTTCGATTGTGGTGTCGCCCTGGGTATCGATTTTCATCACCACATTGGCCTGGCCACGGAAATAGGGGTCCACTTTGCCGTCGAAGACGGTTTCCAGGTTTTGCACGGTGAACCCGCGTTGGTGCGGATCGTGATCGCCTTGTTGCAGACTCTCGATGTCTCGGGCGGTCGACCACCCGCCGGCCACCAAAGCGTCGAACGAGAGGTTGATGTAATTCTGGGCGCTGCCGAGACGAATGGGCTGGGCGGGCGTCCACGGCACGAGGCCGGCACCGGCCGGCGGCGTGGTTGGAGGGGGGATCGTCCCTGCAGGTTGGGCGATGGCGGGCGGAGCATTTGTCTTGTTCGCCTCGAGTTGCTTTTTGAGTGCGTCGATTTGCGCCTGCTGTTCGCGCACCAGTTTCTCGAAGTTTTCCTTCATCTCGCGTTGCTGCTTTTCAAAGCTTTCCTGCATCTGCTTCAACTGCTGACTGAACTTGTCGGCTTGATTTGCCTCCTGGGACAGGAGCGCAGACGCGCTCATGCAAAGGGCAGAAGACCACGCCAAGAACTGTTTCACTCTCATGGTTTCGGTTGCTTTCTTCAAAACGCGCCACCGCGCCTGGCGACGGCGCAAGGTTCACAAGATCACTCGCTCAGCACGACGCTGAGCACCGGCTGCTATTGAAGAGAAGAACCTGAAGGCGGGGCACGGCTGGCGGCCAGCCGCACGTCAGAGACGAGAAAAACCAGGGACGGCGCGCGCCAGCACAGTCCAAAGCAAACGAATACAGCTGCCGTCACGGCGACCCACGCCGAACTGACGAGCAACCGTCCGCTGGCGAAGAGCGTGATGACGCACTCGTGGCTGAGTTGGGCGGAATCGGCGTGGAGAACCCTGTGCAGGTGTGGCGAGGCGGACAGCCCGACCAGGCCAAGCCATAAGGCGAGCATCAAGAAGGCGGCGGCAATCCTGCTCGGAAAGCTGCGCCGACGCGATATGGATCGGGCCTGCAAGCAGGTCCGATTAAACCGCAGAATGCAGAGGAGGCAAGGATTTCCTTTGCTGCTTCGTCGCCGGGGGCGCAGCACAGGATTCTTCTGCTCGACCGCGAGCGGTAGACAGTCGTTGGGGGCGACGCGTGGGAGCCGGCGATCTTAACTGGCTGGTCCTTCCAACGAACGACTTCTCGTAACTGTTCAGGTGAGAAGTTGAACCGCTCAGCGTTCCGCATCCCGGCTCACGCAGAGCACGGCCCCTGGCTCAACGCAAGAGCAATTCGATGTAGGAGAGGTCGGCGGGCACGGTCACCTTCGGATTTGGCTTGCGGCTTTCCACCAGTTGCACCGGTTGACCGATCAGTTCGCAGGCCGCGGTATCATCCGTCACCACCAAGCCTTTCTCGCGGACCGCGGCGAGGGCGCGGCGGATGATCTCCACGCGGAACGTTTGCGGTGTTTGCACGGCCCAGAGCCGGGAACGGTCCAGGTGACGGGCGATGATTTTCCCATCGTCGGACTGCTTGATCGTGTCACTGACGCGCCGGGCGGCCACGCCGGCGCCCGTTCTGCGGGCGGCATCGATGGTGGCCTCGATCAACTCCGCCGGGGTGCAAGGCCGCGCGCCGTCCTGAATGGCCACGATGTCAGCCGCGGGCGAGAGGGCCTGCAAGCCGTTCCAAACCGAGTCCTGCCGCTCCTTGCCTCCGGTGGCGAAGCGAAATGGTTTCTCGAGTTCCAGCGTTGCGGCCAGCTCTTCGAAGGCGCTTTTCATTCCCTCCCGAATGACCAGGATGACCTCGTCAATCGACTCGGTTTCATCGAATCGCTCCCAGGTGTGCGCGACGACGGGCGCGCCCGACACCTCGAGAAAGAGCTTGTCGATGTTCGGCCCCATGCGGGTCCCTCGGCCGGCGGCAACGATGATGGCGCTGTTCAAAGTTCGAAGTTCAAAGTTCGAAGTTCAAAGTTCAAAGTTCAAAGTTCGAAGTTCGAAGTTCGAAGTTCAGGGTTAAGGGTCCAGAATGTGAGGTGCGGGATCCAAGGTCCAATTTCCAAAGTGGAGCAGTGCATTCTCATTGTTCGGGAGTTGCCGTTCGCGTGTACTTGTGACCGCGAAATGCGGAGCGGCTCAGATACCGCATGAAGCCGGAAGTCCATCGGCTGATTTCCTCAGTCATCTGATACATCTCATCGAAATCCGCCGTGACGATGTAATTCTGGTCCAGGGCCACATAGAGTTGCGAACGGACTTCCCCGCACGACCCTTTGGCGGTGGAGAGGAATTGCCGGAGCTCTCTATTGCCTCCCCGTTCAAAACCCTCAGCGATGTTCGACATAATTGAAACGGAAGCTCCACGAATCTGATCGCGCAATCCAAAATCCTTGGCGAATTGTCCAGCATTGGAGTGCTGATAGATTATTCGCGTCAGCTCGCGAGCCTTTTGCCAGCTATCAATGTCTTCGAACCTTTCAATTGTCATTTCGCGCCTTTCTCCTTGTGTGTTCAGCTGCGTCTCGTCTCACTACTGCCCTGACCTTTACCGATTGAAACTTGAACTTGGAACCTCGATTCTTCAACTTCGAACTTCGAACTTCGAACTTCGAACTTTGAACTTTGAACTTCGAACTTTGAACTTTGAACTCCGAACCCCCAAATCACTCCGCGGCTCGCCAGTCGAGCACCTTGAGTTGCACCGAGACCTGATCGTTGTATTCGTTCCGTTGCGGCACGAAGGCCAGGTCAAAGCGGCCGACCGGGAGCGGCCCGTCGCCCGCTCCCCAAAGAACGGCATTGAGCGTTTTCCGGCCGTCGGTCACCCAGAGCCGGGCATGCTTTTTTTCGGCTCCCATGCGCTGAATCGGCCGGGCATGGGTGAGGTTGCGCAGCACCAGGTGCACGGGCGGGTTGCCGATGCCGGTTTGCTCCAACTGTTCCAACTCCTGCACCCCCTCGAAGCTGAGATCGTTGGCGACCACTTCCGCATCGAGCCGGAGCGGTCGCTGCCAGTGTTCGGGATTGAGCAACCGGCGGGCCACCTGGTTGAGCCGGGCCCGGAGCGAATCGATCCGGTCACGCCGGAGCGTAATGCCGGCGGCCATGGCGTGGCCCCCATGGCGCAGCAGTAGATCGTCGCATTCTCGCAACGCCGCCGCGAGATCGAATCCCTCGACGCTCCGGCCGGACCCACGCCACACCTCGCCCTCACCCCCGAGGATGATCGTCGGCCGGTAAAATTCCTGGAGGACGCGCGAAGCGACGATTCCCACCACGCCGATGTGCCAGAGCAACTGGCCCTCGACGATGACGTAATCGGTCGCCGGGTCGAATTTTGCGCGGATGGCGCCGATGGCCTGGTCGGCGATGCTGCGTTCGATTTGTTGTCGCTCACGATTCTGATCGTCGAGCTTTCGGGCGATGGACTCGGCCTGCGTGAGATCGCGGGCGAGCAGCAAATCCAGCGCGGCCTCGGCGTTTTCCAGGCGGCCGGCCGCATTGAGGCGCGGGGCGAGCTGGAAGCCGACCTGGTAGCCCCCTGGCTTGCCGCACACCGCCGCCACGCTCTTCAACGCGACCAGCCCGGGCCGTTGCGTCCGGTGCAACCATTCGAGCCCGGTGTTGACCAGGATGCGATTCTCGCTCTGGAGCGGCACGAGGTCGGCGATCGTGCCGAGGGCCACCAGGTCAAGGAGGGGACGCAGATCGAACTCCGCGGCGCCGGCCAGGCCGCAGGCGCGGCCTTGCTTGACCAGGGCATGGGCCAGTTTAAAGGCGAGGCCGACGGAGCAAAGTTCGCGGAAGCTGGCGGGGCCGCCGGTCGTCGTCCCGCCTTCAGGCGGGTCAATCAACTGGGGGTTGACCAACGCAAGCGCGGCCGGCGCGGGCCGGGAGACCTGGTGGTGATCGAGCACGATCACGTCCACGCCGCGCTCGCGCAACCAGTGGATCGTCTCAACCGCGGTGGAACCACAGTCCACCGCCAGGAGGAGGCTGGTGGAGAATTTGTTCAAGCAATTCTCCACACCGGACTGGCTGAGGCCATAGCCTTCGTCCATCCGGTGGGGCAGATACGCGTTGACCTTCCAGCCAAGCGCGCTGAGCACTTCCGTCAGCAAGGCAGTGGAAGTCACGCCGTCCACATCGTAATCGCCGAAGATGACCAGCGGTTCGTCGCGCGCGCGGGCGCGAAAGAGCCGATCGACGGCGGCACGCATGTTCGGCAGGAGGAATGGATCCGCCAGGTCCTTCAAACGCGGCTCCAGGAAGCGCCGGATTGGTTGCGGCTCGCTCAAACCACGATTCAGGAGACACTGCGCCAGCAAAAGGGAGAGCCTCAGTTCGCGGCTGAGAACCGAGGCCAGCACCGGCTGCGCCGGCGCCATCGTCCAGCGATACTTCATGGTTGCAGCCAGTGGCGAAAAAGGCGGTAACCGTGCAGGATGACCTGGCCCAACGCGTCCACGATCACGACCAGGTAGACGGTGGTTCCCAGGGCCACGGCATACGCAATCCAGATCGTCACGCCGTCCTCCTCCATCATGCTCGCCGCCAAAAGAATGAGCGAGTAGCTCGGCAGCGAGTTGGTCAGCGGCGGCAGCGGCGGAAAGGGCAAGGCCAGCAGGATGCCCATGAACGCCATGAGCAAGGCGTTGCCGAAACGCGCCGGACGTGTGGCCATCCACGGGGTGCGCCGCGGGCGCACCACCTTCTCGACCAGGCGCAGGAACTTCACGCTCCCGCTGAGCAGTTTCTTCTGAAAGGCCGGGGCAAGGCGGCGTTCCCCCATCAGCTTGGGCAGGCGCGCTGTCCGGCCAAGCGCCAGTCGCAAGCTCAGCAACGTGACGGCCAATCCCAGCACGGTGCTCAGGCCGGGAATGGAGAGGGGCACGATGAAGGGCAACGAGAGCAGAATGATCACCAGGTAAAATCCCCGGCCTTCGGTCCGTTCAAGAAGTTGGTTGAGGGTGATCCCCTCGGGTGCTGAATTGGCCTCGATGAGTTGCGCGAGCTTCTGGGACAAAGGTTCGTGCTGGGGACCCGGGGGCGGACGCGCAACGTTCGGGAGCATTGGTTTTGGCGCAGGATCTGTCGGTTACAGCTGCTTCTGGTGGCGGGCCTGGCGCCAGGCCGCGAACAGCGAGGCCACCATCGAGAGCAGGATGATGCCGCCCACGATGAGCAGGGAAATCATGGTGGGCAACTCCACCTGGTACCACTTCGGCACTTCCTCGTGCGGGTCCAACAGCATTTTTACCCCGATGAACACGAGCACGGCCGAGAGTCCCACCTTGAGATAGCGGAAGTAACCGATCGCCCCGGCCAGGACAAAGTAGAGCGAACGCAGCCCGAGGATGGCAAAAACGTTCGAGGTAAAAATGATGAAACCGTTGGTCGTCACCCCAAAGATGGCGGGGATGGAATCGACGGCGAAAATCAGGTCAGTGGTTTCCACGCTCAACAGCACCAGGGCCAGCGGGGTCAGCGCGCGGCGTCCGTTTAAGCTGGTGAAAAACCGCTGGCCGTCAAATGACGAGGCCACGGGATAGAGCAGTCGGGCCAGGCGGAGGATGATGTTCTTTTCCGGATGCACACCCTCCTCGGCGCTGAGCATCATTTTGACGCCTGTAAAAATCAGGAACGATCCCATGACATAAAGCATCCATTCGAATTCCCGGATGACGACGACGCCGGCGCCGATCATCACCCCGCGCATGACCAGCGCGCCGAGGATGCCCCAGAAGAGCACGCGGTGCTGCAAGGCCGGCGGCACGCGAAAATAGGCAAAGAGGAGGGCGATGACGAAGACGTTGTCCATGGAGAGCGACAACTCGATGAGGTAACCGGTGATGAACTGGATCGTGTCGTGCTGACTCCACGACCCAACCAGCGCCGGAGCGGCCCACAAGCCAAAGCCCAGGGCGCAGCCGAGCCAGGCCCCCGTCCACAAGAGCGCTTCCGTGAATGTCACCACCCGGGCGTGACGATGGAAAACCCCCAGATCAAGGGCCAGGAAAAACAACACCACGATGATGAATACGACCCAGGGAGCTGAAGAAATATCAGCCAGGGCAATCACGTAGACTAGGCTCGGCTGCCGGCCGGCTCCTTGGCGCCGGTATTGCTCTCCAGGACGACGCCTGATCCGGTGGCCGGCCGCTGTCCCTTATGCCACCAGAGAACGATGGCGCTGGCGATGTAGATGCTCGAATAGGTCCCGGTGAGAATGCCCACCAGGAAAGTGAAGGCAAAGTCGTTGATCACTCCGCCCCCGAAAATGTAGAGCGACAGCGTGGCCAGAAACACCGTCCCGGACGTGATGATCGTGCGACTCAGCGTCTGGTTGAGCGCGTGGTTCATCAGCTCCTTGAACGTGCCGCGCACGCCCAGCTTCAGGTCTTCGCGGATCCGGTCAAAAATCACGATGGTGTCATTGATGGAAAAGCCAATGATCGTGAGGATGGCGGCCACCATGGGAGCGCTCATCTCCCGGCCGGTGAGGAAGAACCAGCCCATGGTCATGAGCACGTCGTGCAGGATGGCGATCACCGCGCCCACCGCGAACGAAAATTCATAACGGAACGCCACGTAAACGAGGATGCCGAACATGGCCAGGAGCGAGGAGACGATCGCCGTGCGCTGGATCTCCCGACCGATCACCGCCCCCACCCGATCGACCCCGAGCTTGCTGAAAGCGGCTTCCTTGAAATCCTTTTGCAGCGCTTCCTCCACCCGCCTGGATGTGTCGCTGCTCTTGCTTTCGTCCACCACCCGCGTGGTGATCCGGAGGTTCTCCTTGCCCGTGGCCAAATCCTTTTGGTACTGAATCATCGCCTCGCCCACGTTCAGTTTATTGATGGCCGCGCGCAGCTTGTCGACATCCACCTTCTGCTTGAACGCGAAGGTCATGTTGTCTCCGCCGGCGAACTCGACCCCCAGCACATCCCTGCCGCGATGGATCCCGTAACCAATCCCCACGATGATCAGGAGCCAGGAGGCGGCAAAGGCCGGTTTCGCCAGCTTCATGAAGTCAAACTTCGCGCCCCGGATGATGTGGAGCATGTTGAGGCGGGAGAGGAGGTTTTTGGCCAGCAGGAAGTCAAAGATCAGCCGCGTCACCACCAGCGCGGTGAACATGCTGACGGTCACACCAATGGTCAGGGTGACGCCGAATCCTTTGACCGGACCGGTTCCCATAAAGATGAGGATGACCGACGAAATCAGCGTGGTGAGGTTTGAGTCGAAGATGGTGCCAAAGGCTTTGTCGTAGCCGGCGGCGAGGGCACCGCGCATGGACTTGCCCACCGCCTGTTCTTCACGGATGCGTTCAAAGATCAGGACGTTGGCATCGACGGCCATGCCGATGGTCAGCACGATCCCGGCGATGCCCGGCATGGTCAGAGTGGTGCCGACCGAGCAGAGGACGCCGAGGAGGATGATGATGTTGAGCATGAGGGCGACATTAGCCACTGCGCCGGCCAGGAAATAATAAACCAACATGAAGACGGCGACCGCGATCGTGCCGATGATGGCCGAGCGGATGCCGCTATCGATCGTGTCCTTGCCCAACGACGGCTCGACCGTCCGTTCTTCCTTGATGCTGACCGGGGCTTCCAGCGGATTCTCCAGCACGTTGGCCAACTCGAAGGCTTCCTTGAGATCGAAGTTGCCTTCGATCACGCCGCGCCCGCCGGGGATCACCGAGTTGATGACCGGGGCCGAGTAGAGTTCGCCATCCAGCACAATGGCAAGTTGATACTTTTTGTTTCCTTTCGGGCCATATTCGCGGGTGATTTCCTCGAAGATCTTCGCGCCCTCCCCATCCATTTCGAAGTTGATTTCCGGCTCGTTGGTAATCGGTTGGCGGGTCACCATCGCGTGCTTGAGGTACTTGCCAGTGAGGCCGCGCTCGGCGCCGCGCTTGACCAGGTAGGAGACGAGTTCCTTGCCTCCGTTTCTGGTCTTGACCTCCTGCTTGAGCACTTCGTAGCCAGGCTCGATCAGCCCCTTGGCGAGCAGTTCGGCGCTCTCCGGGTGGACCATCCGAAATTCGAGGAAGGCGGGCTTTTCGATGATGGCCCGGGCGGCGTCCATTTCGGCCTGCGAGAGACCGGGTAGCTGAATGAGAATGCGATCCGGGCCGGCTGGTTGGAGGAGAGGCTCGGCCACGCCGAGGCGATCGACTCGTTTGCGCAGCACTTCCACCGCGTTGGCCACCACCACCGTGCGGTCCGCGTTGGTGGACAGCTTGGTCGTGTCCAGCCCCACGAGAAAGGAAGTGCCGCCCTGCAAGTCGAGTCCGAGCTTGATTTTGCCGGCGGCTTCGCGTTGCAGCCGGTTCAGGACGAAGGCCGAGGGATTCTTTTCGTTCTTCGAGTTGATGTGCGGGAAGTAGCGGGCGATGTCGTTGGTGCCGACGGCTTCCTTGAGGTTGCCGTAGGCGCGGCCCGGAAACTCCTTCTGCAGCTGCTGCGCCCGCTCCACGATGTTCGAATAGGTGGCGTCCTTGCTGCGGGCCTTGGTCTGAAACTCCTGCACCAGATCGCGCCCCGTCGGCGGGGTGAGTTCAAAGATGGACCAGACCACGATGAAAACAATCAACAGAAGCTGCCAGAGATGCTTTTGGTTCATGGAGGAATGCGGTGGCGATCAGGATTGAGACTGGCTGGGTTCGGTCTCGCGTTCGATGATTTCGGCGATGGCGGACTTGAGCACCTCGAGCTTGGTGTCGGCCGAACGGATGCTCACACTCTTGTCCTTGACGGTGACGACGATGCCGATGATGCCGCTACTGGTCGTCACCCGGTCGCCCGCCTTGATGGTCTTGATCAGGGCCTCGTGCTGTTTTTGTCGTTTCTGCTGCGGCCGCAGGATGGCGAAATAGAACGCGAAAATCAGCAGGAAGATCGGGAACATGTTGACGTACCAGGGCGCGGTCGGCTGGCCGTTGCCGGGCGGCGCACCCATCGCCATCAATCCCAAAAGCGCTTTCGCGGAATTCCAAATCATACTGCCAATAAATCGAGCCGCTCAATCTAGGCAGGGAAAACCGTTTGGCAAGCATAACCTCAGAGCCGCTCGGCGATGAACTGCTCCAGCTTGGCCGCGTCGGCGTTGAAGAGGCGGATGCCCTCGGCGGTCTTCTCGGTGGCCATGGCATCTTCGTTGAGGAGCCAACGGAAGCTTTTCTCGTCGAGCTCAAGCTTGGTCAGGTTGCTCCGGGCGGCCAGTTCGGGGCTGAGTTTGCGCGGCAGTGGCGCGGTGTCCTTCTGCAATTCGCCCAGCCACGCGGGACTGATCGTGAGCAGGTCGCAACCCGCCAACTCCTGGATCTCGCCCATGTTCCGGAAGCTCGCCCCCATCAGTTCGGTCTGGTGTCCGAACTTCTTGTAGTAGCTGTAAATCATCCGCACGGACAGCACTCCCGGGTCGTCGGCCGGGGCGTAATCCTTGCCGGTGTTTTTCTTGTACCAGTCGAGGATGCGCCCCACGAAGGGGGAAATGAGTCTGGCATTGACCTGGGCGCAGGCGACCGCCTGGGCCAGGGAGAAGAGCAAGGTCATGTTGCAGTTGATCCCTTCCTTCTGCAGCACTTCCGCCGCGCGGGTGCCTTCCCAGGTGCTGGCGATCTTAATCAGGATGCGCTCGCGCGGAATGCCGTGCTTCTCGTAAAGGGCGATGAACCTGCGGCCTTTGTCGACCAACCCGGGAGGGTCGAAGGAGAGGTTGGCGTCCGTCTCGGTCGAGACGCGGCCCGGCACGATTTTCAGGATTTCGACCCCGAAGAGGACGAGCAAATGGTCGACCACCTGGCGGGCGAGTGCGGCGCGGGGGACATTGGCGCGGCGGTTGTCTGCGACGGCTTTCTCGACGAGGGGCTTGTATTCCGGCATGAGCGCCGCCTTGAGGATCAGGGAGGGGTTGGTGGTGGCGTCGAGCGGCGCGTATTGCTTGAGCGTCGCGAAGTCGCCGGTGTCGGCGACGACTTTGGTCATTTGCTTGAGCTGATCAAGCTGGCTGATGGGTTGCATAATACAATTTCAAATTTCAGATTTCAAATTTCAAATCAGCGTGTTTCCGACAACGATCACTCTAGCACACCGCAACCCTTCCACCCTGGCAACGGTAATCTTTTCCATGAACCTCCCGACCGTGGCCGAGCCTGGCACAATGCCGCCAGGGCTGTTTCCCGGAGATCAATAGGTTTGTGTGCACGCGAAGATCGCGACGGCAGAAGACGTGTGGGTGAGAGAACTGTAAGACTTGTCACTGGTCACTGGTAACTAGTAACGAATTAAGACTTTTTGCTGCGCGCACACGGCGGTCAAGACTGGAGAGGCGTGGCCGCGCAGCAAAAAGTCTTAATTCGTTACCGCCTAAAGCAGTCATTCTCAAGCGAAGCAGTGTCCCGGCCAGAGGCGGGCGCTTGGTGGGCCGACCGTCAGGCCGCCTCGACCAGGACCCGATGCAAGGTGCTGAGCAGCTTCTCCGCGGTATAGGGCTTCATGAGGAAGGCGATATGGGTCAGGCCGGTGGCATCCTTGACCTTTTCCACGTCCATCAGGCCGCTGGCCGCGATGATTTTCACGGAAGGATCAATCCGTTTGAGCACGCGGATGGTGGCAGGCCCGTCCATGTGCGGCATGAGCATGTCGGTGAGCACGCCTCTGATTTCATCGCGGTGCGCGGTGAAGGCGGCGATCGCTTCCGCGCCGTCGCGCGCCGTGATTACGCGATAGCCGAAAGTCTCCAAAGTTTCCTTGGTCATGGTGAGCACGCTGGCTTCGTCGTCGACGGCGAGGATGAGTTCACCGTGGCCGGTGGGGAACTCGCCGGGATCGTTATCGGCCGGCAGATGTTGCAGACCTTCCTGGGCCGGCAGATGGACGAGGAAGGTGGTACCTTTGTTGACCTCGGTCTGGACCTGGACGAAGCCGCGGTGGCTCTTGACGATGCCCAGGACGGTCGAAAGGCCCAGACCGGTCCCCTTCCCCGGTTCCTTGGTCGTAAAAAACGGCTCGAAAATCTTGTCGAACACCTCGGGCGAAATGCCGGTGCCGGTGTCGGCCACGCGGATGACGACATAGAAGCCCGGCATAATCATCTCGCCGTTGTGTTCGATGTCGGTTTCCAGGACATGGTTCTCGGCGCTCACCGTCAGGGTGCCCCCGTTGGGCATGGCATCGCGCGCATTGACCGTGAGGTTGACCAACACTTGATGAAGCTGGGTGGCGTCACCCATGATCGGCCAGAGCGTTTCGGCAATGTGGCTGCGGAATTGAATCGTCTTGGGGAAGGTCTCGCTGATGATTTTGGTCACGTCCTTAAGCAGATGTCGCGGTTGGAGCAGGACGCGTTCGCCTTCGACGCCCCGGCCGAAGGTCAGCACCTGTTTGACCATCTCGGCGCCGCGCCGCGCGCTGCTCTCCAGGATGGCGAGCATGCGCCGGCTTTGCTCGTCGCTCAGTTTGTTCTTGAGGATTTCGACCGACATCATGATCGGCGACAGGACGTTATTCAAATCGTGGGCGATGCCGCCGGCCAAGGTGCCGATGCTTTCCATGCGCTGGGTGCGCAAGAATTGCGCCTCCATTTTCTTCTGCTCACTCACGTCGGTATTGACGATCAGGATGGAACGCGGCTTGCCGTGGTCGTCCGTCACCAGCGTCCAGCGACTCTCCACCATGAGTTTTTCTTCGCCGCGATAGACGCGGCAGGCGTTGTCGTGCCACTCGCCCTTCTGCAAGGTGATGGCCTTGGCCCGCTCGAGATAGGCGCGGTCGCGAAACAGGACCGTCTCGACATCCTGCCCATGAGCATTCCAATTCTCCCAGCCGTAGAGTCGTTCGGCCGATTTGTTCCAGTAAGTGCAGCGCTGCTTCAAGTCGATCACGACGATGGCGTCCTGGGACTTGTCGAGCAGCGCGGCCTGTTCGGCGACCTTTTCCTGCGTCTGCTTGCGGACAATTCCCTGGGCCACGGTATCGGCGACCGAACCCATCAGTTCCACCGCGTCGCCGGGAAGTTTGTTGCGTGAATACAGGGCCATCACCCCGACGAGACGGCCTTCGATGGACAGCGGATAACCGATGAACGCGGCCATCCGTTCGCGCATGACCCAACTTTTATCGAGGATATCCGGGTCAGTGATGAGGTTTTCGCTCACGACCGGCAGGCGGTCCCGGGCGATCTTGCCCACTTTGAGCAGGCCGATCGGGATGCGCGCGTGGGCCCCGTCGATGTGGGTGTAAATGCCGGCACTGGCTTGCAATTCGAGCGCATCCTCCTCGGCACTGATGGTCCAGACGCGCGCGAAGGCTCCCTCCAGGTGCTTGACCAGGCATTGCATGCCGCGGTGGAGAAAGCTGCGCAGATTGTCGTCGCTGGTCAGACCGAAGGCGACGTCGGCGCGCAACGCCGCCTGCCGCGCCTGGCGCGTGCGCAAGTTTTCCGAGTCGCGCCGGTCGGTGATGTCGCGGAAGACGACGACCGACCCGATCAGGTTGCTGGCTTCGTGCACCGGCGTGCTGGTGTACTCGACCGGGAAGGCCGTGCCGTCCTTCGCTTTGAACTCGTCGAGGTCCCCGATTTGCACCGTCCCGTCGATAAAGGCCGCGCCCGTGAACACTTCGTCCTGCGCGGCTGGGGCACTGTGGACGCGCAGTTGATGGAGGATGGTGCTGACCGGTTTGCCGATCAGTTCCGCGGGCTGCCACTTAGTCAGGCCGGCCGCGGCGGCGTTGACAAACGTGATGGCGCCCTGGAGGTCCACGCCAAAGATGCCGTCGCCCGCCGCGTTGAGGAGCAGTTCGCTGCGCCGGCCGATCCGGGCCACCTCCTCCTCCGCGCGCTTGCGCGCGGTGATGTCGGAGCCGACGCCGATGAACTCGACCAATTGATTGTCGGGATCGAAAACCGGCGTCATGTTCAGCGAAAGCCAGTAACGATGTCCCCGCCGATGGGAGCAAAGCATCTCGACGGTGAAAATTTTCCGGCTGGCCAGCCCCTCCCGGATCTTCTGAGTCACGTTGATGTTCTGCAATGTTCCCAGCAAGGCGGCCCCGGCCTGCTTGCCGATGGCGTCATTGGGCTGATGGCCGCTGACCCGGGTGAAGGCCTCGTTGATCCATTCGATGACCCCTTCGGGATTGGCCAGAAAGACGGCATTGTCAGTTTTCTCCGCGACGAGCGCCAACCGGGCCAGATCGGTCTGCTCGCGCCGGAGTCGGTTGATTGCACGGAGCAGGTAGCCGGTCAACGCCGCCAGCAGGACATAGACGACAATGGAGGAGCCGGCCGCCCAATCCAGGGCAGGGCTGTGACCAGCCAGGAGCGCCGCGGGGTGCGTCAGGATCATCTCCCAAGACACCTGTCGCGCCAGGCCGGCGGAAAAGAACAGGAACGCGCCCGCGAGCAAGAGCACCAGCACGCTGGCGACTCGCGCGTTGCCCACCGACATTTTCTTCTTCTTGTTCCGGCCCATGCAGAAATTTCGCGGACCCGGGACCAAACGATGGACCCGGCTGTCCACTTAGTATTTCGGGCGGAATGGGGTAAAGCTTGAACCCGAAGATTTTCGTTGGTGGAGCGCCTCCACGGTTCCTTGACCGCGCATTGGGACTATGAACCGTTTAGACTGGTCACTGGTACGCGATGAACCGGAGCGCGAGCCGTCCCGGCTCGCAGCGCTTCGCCCACAGCCGAGGGCCCGAAGCGTTCCATCGCGCCGGTCCTGGTCACGCGCTGCGCCCGGGGACCGGGCGCGCTCCGGGTGCGACGGTTCATGGGAAGCCGTGCAGGCCTCTCGATGCGCCAGTTCCAACATCAGCGCTGCGGTTGGTCCTTCGGACACCGCCGCGGTCCGCTCTACTACTAGCGGTCGGCCTCGGCCGCAACGGAGCCCGGCTGCGCCGGGCTGGCTGGTGAGGACTCCGGCCGATCGGAGGAAGGCTTGCCCTGGCCGGCCGGCTCCTTCATCCCGCGCTCCGATCCACGGAGAAACCGATGGACCAGGTAAAGATAGAGTCCCGTAATTCCGAATACTCCGACTACAATCAGGATTTCGACTGGACCGGCCATCTCACGCCTTTCACCCAGCAGCCAACCTGTCGCACCCCGGCCTGATCTGCAACCGTCCCGAGGCAAGAAACTCGCGCTTACCATTCCCACGCTGCGACCGGGTCTAACTCCAGAATTGCCGGAACTGGCTGGCCCGTTGCAGGATCGCGCGATGATTGCCCACAACCGATTCGTCGAGTTTCGGCTTTCGCCCGTTCATGGGACGGGCGGCTTCGCCACGTGCGCTATTCCGGCGGGCACGCGCCTGATCGAATACGTCGGGGAGAAGATCGACAAGAACGAGTCGCTCAGACGTTGCGCCCGGAACAACTCGGCCCTGTTTTATCTCGACGAGACCTGGGACCTGGACGGCAATCTGGAGTCGAATCCGGGCCGTTGGCTGAACCACAGTTGTGCGCCGAATTGTCAGCCCGAACGGATCGCAGGTCGGATCTGGATTGTGGCCAAACGCCTGATCGCCGCCGGAGAAGAAATCACCTTCAACTAC
>WNGF01000990.1_pt1 | contig 102905 bp, 94 predicted proteins | sample 5400641 | NCBI WGS metagenome assembly WNGF01 (sample SAMN13153371, study PRJNA577476) | soil metagenome | isolation source: 80 cm soil or saprolite under grassland replicate 2 | place: USA:California | collected 2016-06-15 | reverse complement strand
GTCGAGGCGGCGCCTCGCCGACGCGTCGCCCCGATCGAGTGGTCGGAGCTCTTCTCGCGCAGCGCGCAGATCATCGGCGCCGAGGAGGAGCGGCGGCGCAACCGAGCGGCCCCGAACCCCGGCGGCGCGGGGGTGATCTCGTTCGCCGGCGGGATGCCGGACAGCGCGCTGTTCCCGACCGACGCGTTCCGCCGCGCGCTCAACGACGTGATCCGACGGGAAGGCGAGGCGCTCCTGCAGTATTATCCGGTCGCCGGATATCCGCCGCTGCGCCGGTACCTGTCCACCTATCTCCTGCGTTTCGGTCTCGAGGCCTCGCCGGACGAGATCCTCATCGTCAACGGCTCTCAGCAAGGCTTCGATCTCATCGCGCGGACGCTCGTCGATCCCGGCGATTCGGTGGCCATCGAGCAGCCGACCTATCCGCGCGCCATGCAGGTGTTCCGATCGTTCGGCGCGCAGCTGATCGCCGTGCCGTGGGACGACGAGGGCCCCCGCCCGGACGTGTTCGAGCGGGTGCTCGAGCGCCAGGGCCCGAAGCTCTTCTACTGCCAGCCGACGTGTCACAATCCCACCGGGCTCGGGATGACCGGGGAGACGCGGCGCCGGCTCCTCGCCGCGGCGGCCCGCCACCAGGTACCGATCGTGGAGGATGGCTTCGATGGCAGCCTCTACTACGGGGCGCGACCGCCGGGGCCGCTCAAGGCGCAAGATGCGGACGGCGTCGTGATCTACATCGGGACGTTCTCGAAGATCCTCTTCCCGGGACTGCGGCTGGGATGGCTCGTGGCGCCGCCGGCCGTGATCGAACGGCTCCAGGCGGCCAAGCAGCTCGCCGACCTGCACACGAGCGCCCTGATCCAGGCCGCCGTCCATCGCTTCTGTGAGCGCCGGCTACTGGACCGACACGCGGCGCGAGTCGCGCGCGAGTACCGTCGGCGCCGGGAGATGCTTCTCGCCGCCCTGGCGCGACGCATGTCCAAGGGAACGGTGTGGACCCAGCCCACCGGCGGCTTCTCGCTGTTGCTCACGCTGCCCGAGGGGCTGACGGCATCGCGTCTGCTGCCCATGGCGCTCGAGCACGGCGTGGCCTTCACGTCCGGCGACGCCTTCTGGCTCAATGGCGGCGAGTCGCGTGCGCTGCGCCTGTCGTTTTCCTCGATACCGACCGAGCAGATCGAACGCGGCGTGCAGCGCCTCGCGGAGGCCATCCGCGAGGGGCAGCGCCGCCATCCCCGCACGTCGGCGCCGGACCGCGTCGTCGTCCCCGTCGTCTGACACTTGAAAGGAGACTCGAGATGAACGAGCTGAACGAGCTGCGCATCGCGGATCGCAAGCACATCGGCCTGGCCGAGATGCTCAAGGGCGGCGTCATCATGGACGTCACCAACGCAGAGCAGGCGAAGATCGCCGAGGACGCGGGGGCCGCGTCCGTCATGGCGCTGGAACGTGTGCCGTCGGACATCCGCAAGCAGGGCGGGGTGGCCCGGATGTCGCCCGTGCGAAAGATCCAGGAGATCCAGAAGGCCGTCAGCATCCCGGTGATGGCCAAGGCCCGGATCGGCCACTTCGTCGAGGCGCAGATTCTCGAGGCCCTCGGCGTCGACTACATCGACGAATCCGAGGTGCTCACGCCGGCCGACGAGCACTACCACATCGACAAGTTCGCGTTCCGGATCCCGTTCGTCTGCGGCTGCCGTGATCTCGGCGAGGCGCTCCGGCGCATCGGCGAGGGCGCCGCGATGATCCGCACGAAGGGCGAGGCCGGCTCCGGCAACATCGTGGAGGCGGTGCGCCACATGCGCGCGGTGATCGGCGGGATGAGGCGACTCACCACGCTCGGGCCCGAGGAGCTGATGACGGAGGCGAAGAACCTGGGCGCCCCCTACGACCTCGTGCGCTGGGTGGCCAAGGCGGGCCGGCTGCCCGTGCCCAACTTCTCCGCCGGCGGCATCGCGACCCCCGCGGATGCCGCGCTCATGATGCAGCTCGGCGCCGAGGCCGTCTTCGTCGGCTCCGGGATCTTCAAGTCCGAGGATCCGGCCAAGCGGGCCAAGGCGATCGTGCAGGCCACCACGCACTTCAAGGACCCCGACGTTCTGGTCAAGGTCAGCGAGGATCTCGGCGAGGCGATGGCCGGCATCGAGACCTCCAAGCTCGCCGAGTCGGAGCTCCTGCAGACGCGCGGCTGGTAGTGCGGACCTCCGGATTTCGCGGGGCTGGGGCCCCGCCGTCCGAGGCGAGCCTATGGGCAATCATTTGAAAATCGGCGTGCTCGCGCTGCAAGGCGACTTCGCCTTGCACGTCAAAGCGCTCGCGGGGTGTCGCGGTGCGAGCCCAGGCGGTGCCTCCGGCGAGGCGAGCGGTGAAATGGTCGAGATCGAGGCCGTCGAGGTCCGCAAGCCGGAGCAGCTCGCGGAGATCGACGGCCTGATCATTCCCGGCGGCGAGAGCACGACCTTGCTCAAGCTGATGGACGAGTGGCGGTTCGTCCCCGCACTGGAGAAGTTCCACACCGAGGGCCGGCCGCTGTTCGGGACCTGCGCCGGGCTGATCCTGCTCGCGCGCGAGGTCGACAATCCGCGGCAGTTCTCGCTCGGCTTCATCGACGTGGACGTGGAGCGCAACGCCTATGGTCGTCAGCGCGAGTCGTTCGAGACCCGGCAGACGGTGGTGCTCGACGGCCGGCCCACGTCCATCGACATGATGTTCATCCGCGCTCCGCGCATCCGCCGGGTCGGCGAGGGCGTGGAAGTCCTCGCGCGTCTCGGCGACGATCCCGTCATGGCGCGTCAGGGGACGGTACTCGTCGCCACCTTCCATCCGGAGGTCCTGGGCGAGCGGGCGGTGCACGAGTACTTCTGTGACATGGTCCGGCGTCGTACGACCGATGAGAATCGACAGGAGGCGAAGCGATGAAGGTCAAGGCGAACGGCATCGAGATGCACTACACCCTCGACGGGCCCGCGAACGCGCCGGTGGTCACGCTCAGCCACTCGCTGGCCACGGACCTGTCGATGTGGGAGCCGCAGCTCGCGGCCCTGCGTGCACGCTATCGCGTGCTCTCGTACGACACGCGCGGGCACGGCGGCACCGAGGCTCCGGCCGCCGCCTACTCGCTCGACCTGCTGGCCGAGGACGCCGCCAAGCTCCTGGCCGCGGTGGGCGTGCGTCAGACGCACTGGGTCGGTCTGTCGATGGGCGGCATGATCGGCCAGGCGCTGGCCCTCAAGAGTCCGGATCTCTTCAAGAGTCTGACCCTGTGCGATACGTCGAGCCTAATCCCCGCGGAAGCCCGGCCGCTCTGGGCGGAGCGGATCAAGACCGCCGAGAGCCGGGGGATGGAGCCGCTGGTCGAGCCGACCCTCTCGCGCTGGTTCACCGCGCCGTTCCGCGAGAAGCGCAAGGATGTCGTCGATCGCGTCGCCGCGATGATCCGCTCGACGCCACCGGCCGGTTACGCCGGGTGCTGTCACGCCATCTCGGCGCTGGACCTGACGGACCGCTTGCCGGCCATCTCGCTTCCGACGCTCGTCGTCGTCGGCGAAGACGATCAGGGTACCCCGGTGGCGGCGTCCAGGACGATCCAGGAGCGGATCAAGGGCAGCGAGCTCGTGATCATCCCGGCCGCGGCTCACCTGTCCAACATGGAGCAGCCCGAGGCCTTCACCGCCGCGATCACCAAGTTTTTGGCCCGATTTTCTGCGTAGTTGAAAGGTATTGACAGAAGCCCGTCGACCGATGCATGCTTCGGTCAGACCAGCGGACCATCGGCCCACCGACCGTGGGCCGTTCTGAGGAGGAGTGCATGGCAGCGTTGACCGTCGAGATCGTCTATCGCGGGATCTTCCAGAAAAACCTCGCCGCGCGGATCGTCCGCGGGATCGTATTGTCCTCGCGGAAGGCCGGGCGCTGGGGCATCGCGTTCGGGCGATACGGGGACAGCCCGCAGCGCAACGGCATTCCCGCGAAGGACTTCGCGATCGTGGCAGACACCAAGGAAGAGCTCGAGCAGAACATGGCGCGCTACGAGCCGAAGGCGGTCGACGTCACCATCTGCGTCGACGATACGCTGTCCAAGGGGGTCGAGTCGTGGGCCTGGTACGGCCTGCAGCCGATCAACCGGCTCACGGTCCCGAACGGCACCGTCCTCATGACGTCGCTCCAGCCCTTCGACGCGCTGCTGCACGACATCCACAAGAAGGACGCGCCGTACACGCTGACGCTGGTCCGCGCCAAGGCGTCGTTCTCCGGCCTGTGGGTGTACAAGGAGGATCACACCGAGGTCCGCATCCTCGGTGCGCTCGCCAAGATCGCGCCGACCTTCCTGAGCCTGGACGCGGTTTGCCAGGCCATCAAGGAGATGGAGTGGGGCTCGGACCTCAAGGTGGCCTCGGCCCGCAAGGCCTACGAGCGTCTCGAAAGCCGACCGGTCAAGATGACGGAGGGCAACGCCGAGATCCCGTACGCGTTCGAGATGCCGAAGTGGTGGGAGATGCGGGAGGGCGTGACGATCCCGGCCATTCCCATCGGCAAGCCCAAGGAAGAGGGCAAGGGCTACGTGCCGGAGCGCAACCCCTACTTCAAGAAGTTCACGACCCGCACCATGCGCCCGGTGGTCGACTTCGAGACGTGCGTGAAGTGCAATCTCTGCTGGATCGCCTGTCCCGACTCGGTGTTCGACGTGATGCCCGACGGGACGTTCGACGCCAACATGGAGGCGTGCTGCGGCTGCGGCGTGTGCGAAGCGGTCTGCCCCGTCGAGCACTGCATCACGATGGTCAACGAGTCGGTCTTCGAGGACAACGCGAGCCAGTGGGAGATGTGGCGGAAGGATCCGGCCAAGTACAAGACCTGGCTCACCGAGAAGATCGGCAACAAGCAGGCCACGGTCCGCTCGCACGGCTTCCGCTTCCGCGGCCAGTACGACGAGGAGCTGAAGAACGATCTCGACGTGGGTGGCGTGGAGATCATCGCGGGCATTCCGGGCGAGAACGCCCAGCACAAGACGGTCTAGGGAGGCGGAGCATGGCAGTCGCGACGCAAACGACGGCAGCACCCACCGAGGACAAGGAGCTCCTGATCTCCGGCAGCGAGGCCGTGGCCGAGGGGCTCGCCCTGGCCGACATCGACGTCGTCACGGGCTATCCGATCCGCCCGTACGACACCGTGATCCAGGCCATCGCCAAGAAGATCGCCAACGGCCAGCTGGTGGCCGAGTACATCGTCGCCGAGGGTGAGCACAGCCAGTTCGAGATCGTCAAGCACGCCTCCACGGTGGGCGCGCGGGTCTTCTGCGGCTCGTCGGGCGTCGGCTGGGCCTACGCGATGGAGTGCCTGGTGGTGACGCCGCCGCTCCGCGTGCCGATGGTGTGCCTGGTCGGCAACCGCGCGCTCGACGACCCCGGGGCCTTCGGCGTCGAGCACAACGACGCGCTGTTCGTGCGTGACCTCGGCTGGCTGCTGTGCTGGATCGACACCTCGCAGGAGGCCATCGACACCACGCTGATCGCGTATCGCGTGGCCGAGGACCGCCGGGTGCTGCTGCCGTGCGCGATCTCCGCGGATGGCGCGTTCCTCACGCACTCGCAGGCCCTGACGATGGTGCCGCCGAAGTCCAAGGTGGACAAGTTCCTGCCGCCCTACAACCGCGGCGAGCTGCAGCTGCATCCGGACAACCCGATCACCGTCGCGCCCCAGGCCAACGAGGACTGGGTCATCGAGATCCGGCGCCAGAACGACGAGGCCATGAAGCGTACGTACACGGTCATCGAGGAGGCCTACGCCGACTTCCGCAAGGTCTTCGGCCGGGGCCCCGAGAACCCGTGGTTCGAGGAGTACATGACGGACGACGCCGAGATCATCCTCGTCGGCATGGGCACGATCTCGCTGCCGATCAAGGTCGGCATCCGCAACATGCGCGCCCAGGGCAAGAAGGTCGGCCTCGTGCGGCTCCGCTGGTTCCGGCCGTTCCCGACGGAGAAGATCGCGGCCGTGCTGTCCCGGGCGAAGGCGATCGGCGTCATCGACCGCGACTACTCGATGGGCTCGCCCTTCGCCTCCGGCGTGGTGGCCAACGAGATCCGGGCGGCGCTCTACAACGCCGACACGCGACCGCCGCTCCTCAGCTTCATCGGCGGCCTCGGCGGCCGCGAGGTGACGCTGGAAGACGTCTATCAGGCGACGGACCTTTGCTACAATGCCGCGAACGCCGGCAAGTCCGAGATGAAGACCCGCTGGCTGGGCGTGCGGGAATAATAGGAGACAGGCATGGCGGAGACGACGACGTTCGAGAACGCGACGCAGGTCCTCGAGGCCTTCCGAGGCATCAAGAAGGTCACGCTCGAAGAGTACTTCACGTCGGGACACCGGACGTGCCAGGGCTGCGAGTCGGCGCTCATCATGAAGCTGATGGTGAAGGCCGCGGGCCCGCGCACGATCGTCCTTGGCTCGACGGGCTGCATGTACGTCGCGAACACCACGTACTACACGACGCCCTGGGTCGTGCCGTGGATGCACACGCAGCTCGGCTCCTCGGGCTCGGCGGCGCTGGGCACGGCGGCCGGTCTCAAGGCCCTCATGAAGAAGGGCAAGATGAAGTCGGAGCCGATCAACGTCATCGCGTTCTGCGGCGACGGCGGCGGGGCCGACATGGGCCTCGGCGCCATCTCGGCGACGCTCACCCATAAGGAATACAACTCGCTGATCCTGCTCTACGACAACGAGTCCTACGCCAACACCGACATCCAGCTCTCGGGGATGACGCCGTATGGGGCCAACACCACGTTCAGCCCGCCCGGCAGCGTCGAGCGCATCATCCACAAGCGCTGGAAGAAGAACATGGCGGGTATGATGGCGGCCGGGCATCCCGAGTGCCGCTACGTGGCCACCGTCTGCGGCTCCTACGCCGTGGAGATGATGAACAAGGTCCGCCGGGCGCTGTCGATCGGCGGTCCCACCTTCATCCATTCGCTCGACCCGTGCCCCAAGGGCTGGGACTACGACCCGATGCTCTCGCACGAGCTGGGCGAGCTGGCCATCGAGACCGGCATCTTCCCGCTCTACGAGGTCGAGGACGGCGTGGTGAAGTACTACGGCAAGACCAAGTCGATCGTCGAGGGCCGTGCCCGCAAGCCGGTCCGGGAGTATCTGCTCAAGCAGGGCCGCTTCGCGCACTTCATCGAGGAGGATCTCGCCCACTTCCAGGCCAAGGTCGACGAGATGTGGAACAAGTGGGAGATCCCGGCCGTTGTTCCATTCAAGCGGCTGGACGCCACGAAGAGCGCGCTCGACAAGACGTAGCTAGGGAGGAGAGCGGTACCGCGTGACGGCACCTTCGGCGGGGCCGGGCGCCTGACGGCGCCTGGCCCCGTCGTCGTTTTCGCAACCTGCTGGCCCAAGGGGAGGGTCTGGCGATGAAGCCGATGCCTCGTCTCTGCAACTGGCTCTGCGCAGTGGTGATCGTTTTCATGTGGGCCGGGGGGGCCCAGGCGGCCTGGGAGCCGACCAAACCCATCGAGTTCGTGATTCCCGCCGGCACCGGAGGCGGCGCCGATCAAATGGCCCGTCTCATCGCGGGGATCGCCGAAAAGCACAAGCTGTCGCCGCGACCGATCATCGTCGTCAACAAGTCCGGCGGCGCGGGCGCCGAGGGGTTCCTGCACGTCAAGGCCAAGAAGGCCGACGCCCACACGATGATCATCACGCTGTCGAACCTGTTCACGACCCCCTTGCACACGGGGGTGCCCTTCAGCTGGCGGGATCTCACGCCCATCGCGCGCCTGGCCCTCGACGAATTCATCCTCTGGGTCAACGCCGAGACCCCCTACAAGACCGCCAAGGAGTACATCGCCGCCGTCAAGGAAAAATCGGGCGGTGAGGCGCGCATGAAGATGGGCGGCACCGGCTCGGCGCAGGAGGACCAGATCATCACCATCCAGCTCGAGCAGGCGCTGGGCGTCAAGTTCACCTACGTTCCGTTCAAGGGCGGGGGTGAGGTCTGCGTGAATCTGGTCGGCAAGCACGTGGACTCCACGGTCAACAACCCGATCGAGTGTGTGAGCCACTGGAAGGCGGGTCGCGTCCGCCCGCTGGCCGTGTTCGACACGCAGCGCATCACGGACCCCGATTGGAAGGAGATCCCCACGGTGAAGGAAGCGCTCGGCGTGGATCTCCACTACCTGATGCTGCGCGGGATCTTTGGGCCTCCCGACATGCCGAAAGAGGCCGTGGACTGGTACGTCAGTTTCCTGAAGAAGATCGTCGACACGCCGGAGTTCAGGGACTACATGGTCAAGGGCGCGCTGAAGCCGGCGTTCGTGGCGGGCCCGGAGTACGTGAAGTGGGTGGAAGAGAACGAGAAGCTCCACCGTGAGCTGATGACCAAGGGCGGCCTCCTCAAGAAGTAGATGGCAGTCGCCAACGCGATCACCGCGGTCGTCCTGATGATGCTGGGGGGCGTCGTCATCTTCGACGCCCTTCGGCTCGGGACGGGCTGGGGCACGGACGGTCCGAAGAGCGGGTTCTTCCCCTTCTGGCTCGCCGTGATTCTCGTCGTGACCTGCGCCCTCATCCTCGTCCAGACACTCCGTGAGCGATCGTCGGAGCCGTTCGTGACGCGCGCGCAGCTCGCCCCCGTGCTCAAGGTGCTGGTGCCGGCGACGGCGGCCGTGGTGCTGATGCAGTTCGTCGGCCTCTACGTCGCCGCCGCGCTCTACTTGGGGTTCTACATGCGACTCGTCGGACGGCACACGTGGTTCGTGGTGGTGGCCCTCGCCATGCTCGTCCCCGTCGTGACGTTCCTCGTTTTCGAGACCTGGTTCCTCGTCCCCATGCCCAAGGGACCGCTCGAGGCCTGGCTGGGATACTGAGCGTGGGGCTGGAGAACCTCCTCCTCGGATTCCACGTCGCTGTCACCCCGTTCAATCTTCTCGTGGCCGTGGTCGGGATCACGCTCGGTACCATCATCGGCGTGCTGCCGGGGCTCGGCGGGGCCAACGGCGTGGCCATCCTGCTGCCGCTGACCTTCACGATGCCGCCGACCTCCGCCATCATCCTGCTGACCTCGCTCTACTGGGGCGCGCTCTTCGGCGGGGCCATCACCTCGGTCCTCTTCAACATCCCCGGTGAGCCCTGGTCCGTGGCCACGACCTTCGACGGCTATCCGCTGGCCCGTCAGGGGCAGGGCGGCCAGGCCCTCACCGCCGCGTTCACCTCGTCCTTCGTGGGGGCGCTGTTCTCGATCGTGCTCATCACGCTCTTCGCCCCCGTCCTCGCCGAGATCGCGCTCAAGTTCGGGCCTCCGGAGTTCTTCGCCATCCAGCTCCTGACGTTCTCGAGCTTTGTCGGCCTCGGGGGCGGCAACCCGCTCAAGTCCCTGGTGTCGATCCTGATCGGCTTCATCCTGGCTGCGGCCGGCCTCGACATCGTCACCGGCCAGCTCCGACTCACCTTTGGGATCACCGAGCTGATGAAGGGCTTCGACTTCATCATCGCCGTCATCGGACTCTTCGGCATCGGCGAGATCCTGCTGTCGGTCGAGGAGGGGCTGGCCTTTCACGGGACCCGGACGGGCATGAAGCTGCGCGTCGTCCTCGACACCTGGAAGATCCTGCCGCGCTACTGGCGAACGTTCGTGCGCGGCTCCTTCATCGGGTTCTGGATGGGCTTCAAGCCCGGCGGAGCGACTCCGGCGTCGTTCATGAGCTATGCGTTCGCCAAGCGCTTCTCCCGCCGTCCCGAGCGCTTCGGCAAGGGCGAGCTAGAGGGGGTCGTGGCCCCGGAGACGGCCGCTCACGCGGCCGGCGTGGCCGCCATCCTCCCCATGATCACGCTCGGCATTCCCGGCTCCCCGACGGCCGCCGTCATGCTCGGCGGCCTCATCATCTGGGGATTGCAGCCCGGCCCGATGCTCTTCAAGGAGCAGCCGGACTTCGTCTGGGGCCTCATCGCCAGCATGTACACGGGTAATATCATCGGCGTGGTCATGGTGCTCGCCGGGGTGCCGTTGTTCGCCGCCATTCTGCGCGTGCCGTTCGCGATCCTCACCCCGCTCATCGTCGTGGTCTGCGCGATCGGGGCCTACGCCGTGCACAGCAGCATGATCGACGTCTGGTACATGCTGATCTTCGGCGTCATCGGGTACGTGTTCAAGAAGCTCGACTATCCGCTGGCTCCGCTGGTCTTGGCCCTCGTGCTCGGCGATCTCGCGGAGAATGCGCTGCGCCAGAGCCTGATCATGTCGCAGGGATCGGTGCTGATCTTCGTCACGCGGCCCATCGCCGGGGTCATCACCGCGCTGGCGCTCCTCTTCTTCGCGCTGCCGTGGCTCACGCCGTGGTGGCGACGGCTGCGAGGCCGTCCCATCGCGGCGCCGGCCCCGCACGGGCCCTGAGCTCGCCCATGGGATTCGCGCTCGATCCCGAGTTCTGGGTCCGGTGGGTCAAGATCGTCATCATCGATCTGCTGCTGGCGGGCGACAACGCGCTCGTGATCGCGCTGGCGGTCCGGACCCTGCCGCGCCGCCAGCAGCTGCTCGGGCGGCTGTGGGGAACGGCCGGCGCGGTCGTCCTCCGGTTGGTCTTCATCGCCATCATCACGGTGATGCTCCGCATCCCGCTGCTGCAGTTCGCCGGCGGGCTGGTGCTGGTCTGGATCGCGCTGAAGCTCATCCGCCAGGATGCGGGAGCCGGCGAGGAAGCCGAGGCCCACCAGGGGGCCACGCTCATGGGGGCGATCTGGATTATCATCGTGGCCGACGTGACGATGAGTCTCGACAACGTGATCGCGATTGCTGGAGCCGCCCACGGCGACCTCGTGCTCGTCACCTTCGGGATCGCGCTGTCCATTCCCATCGTGGTGTGGGCCAGCGGGATCTTGGCGCGCCTCATGAACCGGTACGCATGGATCATCTGGGCCGGCGGGGGTGTCCTCGGCGAGGTCGCGGGCGACATGATGATCCACGATCGCGTCGTCTCCGGGTGGCTGGGGCCGATCGCCGAGACCATCAACTATCCGCTGCGTATCCTGCTCTTCGGGTCGATCACGCTCCTCGGGTGGCGCTGGGCGCAACGCGAGAAAGCCGCCAAGAGCGCGTAGGAGGTTGACGTGACGGACCGTCGCCGGACCGGAACGGGCAAGGGCGAGCGTGAGATGGGCATCGAGCCCATCAAGTCCACACGCATCTACGAGGCGATCGTCCGCCAGGTGAAGGCGATGATCTCCGAAGGGCGGCTCAAGAGCGGTGACCAGCTTCCGCCGGAGCGCGACCTCGCGGAGAAGTTCGTGGTGAGCCGCACCTCGGTGCGCGAGGCGTTGCGCGCGCTCGAGAGCCTCGGGCTCATCGAGATCCGCCCCGGGGAGGGGACGTTCGTGCGGGAGGTCTCGGTCGAGATGCTGATCGAACCCCTGGCGCTGGCCATGCTCTCCCAGCGCGAGGCGATCGGTGAGCTGTTCGAGGCCCGACGGCTGCTCGAGCCGTCCATCGCGGCGTTCGCCGCGCGCCGGGCGACGCCGCACGACATCGAGGAGATGACGCGGATCCTCGAGGATCAGGCGAAGGAAGTTGCGGCCGGGCGCACGGGGCTCGTGCAGGACGCCGACTTCCACTCGGCGATCGCCAGCGCCGCCCACAACCGCGCGATCAGCCGGCTCGTGCACGGGATCATGGATCTCCTGACCCAGAGTCGTGAGGAGTCGCTCAGCACGCCGGGCCGCCCGACCCGCTCGCACGAGAGCCACCGTCAGATCCTGGCGGCGATCACCGCCCGCGACGAGGTCGCGGCCCACCAGGCGATGCTCGATCACCTGCTCGGCGTCGAGGCGCTCGTCCTCGGCCCCGAGGCGTTCCGCACGGCGTCACCGCGGTGACGTTGACAACGTCGCCGGGTCGCGTATAGTCGATCGCGTCATGCCAATCACGTCGCGCGTGCTGTCGCTGGGGCTGATTCTCCTGGCGCTGCCGGGCCTGCCCGGAGCATCCGCGACGTAAAATCGCGTCGGATGCCACGGGCAGGCGGCCCGTGGCGATCGCACTCCCTCAGGGGGCCACGGGTCGAGCGACCCGTGGCCCTTTCGGTTTTTGGAGAACAGGTGGGGGTGAGGCGACCGGTTGATGACGAGTCAGGAAATGCGGACAACGATTGACACAAATGCTCGGTATCCTGTAGTCTTAAAAGACTTTTTCGTCCATCAACCAGGGAGACCCACGCCTATGACGAAATTCGTCTACTCCTTCGGCCGCGGCAAGGCGGAAGGCTCCTCGGTGATGCGCAACCTGCTCGGCGGCAAAGGTTGCGAGCTCGCCGAGATGACGAATCTCGGTATCCCCGTTCCCCCCGGCTTCACCGTGACGACGCAGGCGTGGGCCCACTACAACCGGGCGGATCGGCAATGGCCCGAAGGACTGTGGGATCAGGTGCAGGTGGGCTTGGAGCGGCTCGAAACCGACGCGGGCCTCGGGCTCGGGGATCCCAAGCGGCCGCTCCTGGTGTCCGTCCGCTCGGGGGCCCGCGTGTCCATGCCGGGCATGATGGAGACCGTCCTCAACCTAGGGCTCAACGACGAGACGGTCGAAGGCCTCGCCGTGAAGACCCACAACGAGCGCTTTGCCTGGGACTGCTACCGGCGATTCCTCGCCATGTTCGGGAACGTGGTCCTCGGTATTCGCCGCGAAGCCTTCGAAGAGCATCTGACCGCGGTGAAGACGCGACTCGGGGTGAAGACGGATCCCGAGGTGCCGGCTGCCGAGCTCCGAAAGCTCGCGGAGACCTACAAGGACCTCGTCCTCGAACGGACCGGCGCCCCGTTTCCCCAGGACCCGCGCGAGCAGCTGCGACTGGCCATCGACGCCGTCTTCGAGTCGTGGTGGGCGAAGAAGGCCATCGAGTACCGTCGGATTCACGACATCCCGGCCGAATGGGGCACCGCGGTCACCGTGATGGCGATGGTGTTCGGCAATCTCGGCGAGACCTCGGGCACCGGCGTCGGCTTCACGCGCGACCCGCGGAGCGGCGAGCCCGGCTTCTATGCCGAGTTCCTGGCGAACGCGCAGGGCGAGGACGTCGTCGCGGGGATTCGCACCCCGGAGCCGATCGAGGGACTCCGCCGACGGATGCCCGCGGCCTACGACCAGCTGCTCGAGATCGCAGGCCGGCTCGAGCGCCACTACAAGGACATGCAGGACATCGAGTTCACGGTGCAGGAAGGCACGCTCTTTCTGCTCCAGACGCGCTCCGGCAAGCGCTCGGCGCGGGCGGCCGTCCGCGTGGCGCGCGACCTCGTGAACGAACACGTCATCGACCAGCACACGGCGCTCCTCCGCGTGAGGCCACAGGAAGTGAACGAGGCGATCCGGCCGGTCTTCGACGACAGGGAGAAGGCCCGGGCCATCGCCGACGGCCGCCTGCTGGGGCGCGGCCTCGCGGCGGCGCCCGGGGCCGCGGTCGGCCAGGTCGTCTTCGATGCCGACCGCGCCGTCGAATGGTCGAAGGCCGGCCAGCACGTCATCCTCGCCCGACCCGAGACCTCCCCCGAAGACGTCGCCGGCATGTACGCCTCGGAAGGGATCGTCACCTCGCGTGGGGGCCGCACATCGCACGCCGCGGTGGTCGCCGTCGGTATGGGCAAGGCCTGCGTGGTCGGCGCCAGCGACATCGTCGTGGACGAGGAGCGCCGGGCGTTCATGGCCAACGGCCGCACGGTGCGCGAAGGGGACGTGATCTCGCTCGATGGCGGGACGGGCGAAGTGATTCTCGACGCCGTGACGACCGTCGAGGGCACGATGAGCCCCGAGGTCGAGGAGCTCCTGGCCTGGGCCGACCGGTACCGCAAGGACGGGCTCGGCGTCCGCGCCAACGCGGACACGCCTGTCGACGCGCAACGGGCGCGCGAGGTCGGGGCCGAGGGCATCGGGCTCGTGCGGACCGAGCACATGTTCTTCGCGCCCGAGCGCATTCCGATCATGCGCGAGATGATCATGGCGCCCACGGCGGCGGCGCAGCAGGCCGCGCTCGATCGTCTGCTGGTCTTCCAGCGGGATGACTTCGTGGGGATCTTCCGGGCCATGGAAGGCCTGCCCGTCACCGTCCGGCTCCTCGATCCGCCGCTCCACGAGTTCCTGGCCTCCCAGAAGGACTACCGGGAGATGATCGAGGAGAAGAGCCGCCTGGAGGCCCTCGGCATCAATCCCGAGCGGCAGCGATCGCTCGAGGGCATCCTCGCCGCGGTGGAGCGCCTGCGCGAGGCCAACCCGATGCTGGGGCATCGGGGCTGTCGGCTCGGCATCACCTCGCCGCGCATCTACGGCATGCAGGTGACGGCGATCATGGAGGCCGCGTGCGCGGTGGCCGAGCAGGGCATGCGGGTCGAGCCGGAGATCATGATCCCGCTCACCGGGACCGTGGGCGAGATGCGCGAGACCTACGAGCAGACGCGCAAGGTCGCCGACGGCGTCATCGCGCGCACCGGCGTGTCGCTGAAGTACAGCGTCGGCACGATGATCGAGGTCCCGCGCGCGGCCCTCATCGCGGATCAGATCGCCCAGCACGCCGAGTTCTTCTCGTTCGGCACCAACGATCTGACGCAGATGACCTTCGGCTACAGTCGCGACGACGTCGCCAAGTTCCTGCCCGCGTATCTCCAGAAGGGTCTCTTGCCGCACGATCCGTTCGCCGTGCTCGACCAGGAGGGCGTCGGGGAGCTCGTCAAGATCGGGATCGAGCGGGGGCGTCGGACGCGGCCCGACCTCAAGATCGGGATCTGTGGTGAGCACGGCGGCGAAGCCTCCTCGGTCGAGTTCTGCTATCGGGTCGGTATGAGTTACGTCTCCTGCTCCTGGCCGTTGATCCCGGGCGCGCGACTGGCCGCGGCCCAGGCGCGGATCCGCGAGCGGCAGGCGGGGGGAGCGGGGTTCCGTGGATAAATCTAGGAGGATGTGTTCGTGAAGATGTCAGGTGCGCGCATCTTGCTCGAGTGCTTGAAACGGGAAGGCGTGGACACGATCTTCGGCCTGCCGGGCGGCGCCGTCCTGCCCATCTACGACGCGCTGTACGACTTCGAGGGGCTGCGCCACATCCTCGTCCGCCAGGAGGCGGCCGCCGGACACGCGGCCGAAGGGTACGCGCGCGCCACGGGCCGGCCCGGAGTCTGTCTGGTGACCTCGGGCCCCGCCGCGACCAACCTGGTGACGGCCCTGCAGGACGCCCTGATGGATTCGATCCCGATCGTCGCCTTCACGGGTCAGGTGCCCACGCACTTGATCGGCAACGACGCGTTCCAGGAGGCCGACAACGTCGGGATCACCCGGTCGTGCACCAAGCACAACTTCCTGGTGAAGGACGGCAAGGACCTCGGGCCCATCATCCGCGAGGCGTTTCACATCGCGTCCACCGGACGCCCGGGGCCCGTCCACGTGGACCTGCCGAAGGACATCCTCGTCAAGGAAGCGGAGCTGATCTGGCCCGAGAAGATCCAGATGCGCTCGTACAACCCCAACTACGAGGGCCATCCCGGGCAGATCAAGAAGGCCGCGCGGCTCATGCTCCGGGCGAAGCGCCCGGTCCTGTACGTCGGAGGGGGCGTCATCTCGGCCGACGCCCACGCCGAGCTGCTCGAGCTCGCGGAGCTGACGCAGATCCCGGTGACGACGACGCTGATGGGCCTGGGCAGCTTCCCGTCGGCGCATCCCCTCTGTCTCGACATGCTCGGCATGCACGGGGCGTATTACGCCAACATGGCGGTCCACCATTCCGACGTGCTGCTCGCCGTGGGCGCGCGCTTCGACGACCGCGTCACCGGCAAGGTGGACGCGTTCGCCCCCAACGCCGAGATCGTCCACATCGACATCGATCCGTCGTCGATCTCCAAGAACATCAAGGTCGACGTGCCGATCGTGGGGGACTGCCGCCGGGTGCTCCGGGCCCTCCTCGACGCCGTTCGCGACGAGATGCACGAGGACGTGCCCTCGATCGTCCGCGAGGCGCGCAAGCAGTGGTACGTGCAGATCGCCGAGTGGCGCGCCAAGTTCCCGCTGCGCTACGACCACGACGACGACGTCATCAAGCCCCAGTACGTGATCGAGCAGATCTCGCGGGCGACCGACGGCGAGGCGTTCATCGTGACCGGGGTGGGCCAGCACCAGATGTGGGCGGCCCAATACTACAAGTTCAAGCACCCCCGCGCCTGGTTCACGTCGGGGGGCCTCGGGACCATGGGCTATGGCTTGCCCACCGCGATGGGCGTGCAGACGGCCCACCCCGGACGGCTGGTCGTCAACATCGACGGCGACGGGTCCTTCCAGATGAACAGCCAGGAGATGGCCACCTGCTTCGTCGAGCACCTGCCCGTCAAGACCGTGATCATCAACAACAGCGGGCACGGCATGGTCCGGCAGTGGCAGCGCATCATCTACAAGGAGCGCTACTGCGCCATCGACCTGCCCGGCATTCCGGACTGGGTGAAGCTGGCCGAGGCCTACGGCTGCATGGGACTGCGGGTGAGCAAGCCGAGCGAGGTCGCCCCCGCCATCGAGAAGATGATCGCCACGCCGGGGCCGGTGATCCTCGACGTGTGCGTGGACAAGGACGAGTGCGTGTTCCCGATGGTGCCGGCCGGCGGCGCCAACACCGATATGATCCTGGCCCCTCCCACCCGCGAGGTGAAGGAGAAGGCCGCGAAGTCCCAGACGGGGTTCTGAGGCCATGGCCACCAACGGCTCGGAGCCGCGGAAGCACACCATCGCCATCCTCGTCGAGAACAAGTTCGGAGTGCTCTCCCGCGTGGCCGGGCTCTTCTCGGCCCGCGGCTACAACATCGAGAGCCTGTCCGTCGGCGAGACGCTGGACCCGTCGGCCTCGCGCATGACGATCGTCGTCCGGGGCGACGAGTTCGTCATCGAGCAGGTGATGAAGCAGCTGCACAAGCTGATCGACGTCATCAAGGTGAGCGATCTCACCGACGACAGCCACGTCGAGCGCGAGCTGGTGCTCATCCGCGTGAACGCCGAGCCCCAGCACCGGGCCGAGGTGCTGAGGACGGCCGACATCTTCCGCGCGAAGGTGATCGACGTCACGGCGGCCAGCTTCACGCTGGAGGCGACGGGAGACGAAGGAAAGCTCGAGGCGCTCATCGAGCTGCTGCGGCCGATGGGCATCCAGGAAATCGTGCGTACCGGCAAGGTGGCGATCGCGCGGGGACCGAAGAGCCGCGCCCGGCGGCCCGAGCCGGCCAAGCGCGCGCGCGTCTCCGACGACCCGCGGGTCGTGGGGTTCGCGGACTAATTACCAGAAAGGACACGAGACAGCCATGGCGGCAAAGATCTATTACGACCAGGACGCGGATCTCGGACTGCTTCGGGGCAAGAAGATCGCGATCATCGGTTACGGGAGCCAGGGGCACGCCCATGCCCTGAACCTGAAGGACTCCGGCCAGGACGTCGTGGTCGGCCTCTACAAGGGGTCCAAGAGCTGGACGAAGGCGGAGAAGGAAGGCCTGCGCGTGGCCACCGTGAACGAGGCCGCGCAGGCCGGCGACGTCATCATGATCCTCCTGCCCGACCAGACCCAGCGCCACGTCTTCGAGACGGAGATCAAGGGCGGGCTCGGCAAGGGCAAGATGCTCATGTTCGCCCACGGCTTCAACATCCACTTCAACCAGGTGGTCCCGCCGCCGGACGTGGACGTGACGATGATCGCGCCCAAGGCCCCGGGCCACATGATGCGCGATCTCTTCACGCAGGGGCCCGGCGTGCCCGGTCTGCTCGCCGTCCAGCAGGACGTCAGCGGCAAGGCCAAGGACCTGGCCCTCGCCTACGGCAAGGGCGTGGGATGTACGCGGGCCGGCGTGCTCGAGACCACGTTCAAGGAAGAGACGGAGACGGATCTCTTCGGCGAGCAGGCCGCGCTGTGCGGTGGCATCTCGCACCTCATCAAGGCCGCGTTCGAGACGCTGGTGGAGGCGGGCTACCAGCCCGAGGTCGCGTACTTCGAGTGCATGCACGAGATGAAGCTGATCGTCGACCTCTTCTACCAGGGCGGCCTCGCCTACATGCGGTATTCGGTCTCCGACACCGCGGAGTACGGGGACTACTCGCGAGGCCCGCGCGTGGTCAGCGAGCAGACGAAGGCCGAGATGAAGAAGATCCTGGGCGAGATCCAGTCGGGCCAGTTCGCCCGCGAATGGGTGCTCGAGAACCAGGCCCACCGCGCGTCGTTCCTGGCCACCCGGCGGCGCGAGGCCGAGCACCCGATCGAGGAAGTCGGCAAGCGGCTGCGCGCGATGATGTCCTGGATCAAGCCGCCCCGGATGGGATGAGGAGCGCCATGGCTTTGCCAGGGCGCGACGAACGTCGGGGCCGGGGGAGTGCGAGGGGGGCGTTGCCCCCCTCGCCCAGAAGTTGGGGGGCCCGTGGCTAGGCCCCCCATCCCAATCGCCCGCGAGGGGTGGCCCTTCGTGCTGGGGCCCGCCCTCGCCGCGGCCGCGCTCTTCGTCACCGGCCGGCGGCGGCTCGCGCTGCCGTTCGCGGCCGCGTCCCTGGCCTCGCTGGGATTCTTTCGTGATCCCGAGCGTGAGGTGCCGGTCCTCACGCGCGCCGTGCTGTCCCCGGCCGACGGCCGGGTGACGGACATCGGGGACGCCCTGGACCCGTTCGTGGGCCCCTCGATCCGCGTGTCGATCTTCCTCTCGCCGCTGGACGTTCACATCAACCGGGCGCCCATCGCCGGCCTGGTCGTCGGCACCACGTACAGCTCCGGACGTTTCATCGCCGCCTACAAGGCCGACGCGGGGGACAAGAACGAGCGGTGCGCGATCCACATCCAGGGGGAGAGCGCCCGCGTGACGGTGACCCAGATCGCGGGCGCCGTGGCGCGCCGCATCGTGTGTCGCGTGTCGGCGGGGGACAAGCTGGAGGCGGGCGAGCGCATCGGCATGATCCGCTTCGGCTCGCGCACCGACTGCTACATGCCCCGCGGCACCGACCTCCGCATCCGCGTCGGCGACCACGTCACCGGCGGCGTCACCGTCCTCGGGGTGCTGGCGTGATTCCGCGCCGGGCGGCGCGACGGGAGCGGCGGCGACGGCGCTGGCACGAGCTGCGCGAGCAGCGCGGCCGCGGCATCTTCCTGCTGCCGAGTCTGCTGACCACCGGCAACCTCTTCTGCGGGTTCTTCGCGATGCTCCTGACCGTGGAGTACCGGTACGCGGAGGCGGCGCTGGCGATCTTCGTGGCCATGATCATGGACATGCTGGACGGTCGGGTGGCGCGGCTCATGAAGGCCACGAGCCAGTTCGGCGTCGAGTTCGACTCGCTGGCCGACGTCGTGTCGTTCTGCGTGGCCCCGGCGTTTCTGCTCTACTCCTTCGCGCTGTCCGGGCTCGGCCGGCCCGCGTGGTTCGGCGCCTGCCTGTTCGTGATCTGCGGAGCGCTCCGACTGGCCCGCTTCAACATCCACACGGGCAGCACGGATCGTCGTTTCTTCGTGGGGCTGTCCACGCCGGCGGCCGCGGGCGTCGCCGCCTCCACGGTGCTGCTCCTGCATCGCGAGGAGCTGAGCCGGTGGGAGCTCGTCGCCATCGCGATCGGGACGTATCTGGTGGCGCTCCTGATGGTCTCGACCTTTCGCTACTGGAGCTTCAAGGAGGTCGACTTCGCCCGGCGGCGCCCGGTGCAGACGCTGCTCGTGGTGGTGCTGTCCGTCATGATCGTGGCGACGAATCACGAGCTGTTTCCGTTCCTGCTCTTCGGGGTCTATGCGGTCTCGGGCCCGGCCCGACGCCTGCTGGTGGGTCGGACGGCGTCGCACGCGGAACTGGCGACCAAAGAACCGTCGTAACGCGGTAAGGGGGAACGTATGGATCGCGTCATCATCTTCGACACCACGCTCCGGGATGGCGAGCAATCGCCGGGCTTCTCCATGAACACGATGGAGAAGCTCGAGATGGCCCGGCAGCTGGCCCGGCTCAACGTCGACGTCATCGAGGCCGGCTTCCCCATCTCCTCGGAGGAGGATTTCGGGGCCACGCGCGAGGTCGCGCGTCAGGTGGGAACGCTGGAAGGCGCCCCCACGATCTGCGGGCTCTCCCGGGTGGGTCTGGGCGACATCGACCGCTGCTGGGAGGCCGTGAAGTACGCCCGGAAGGCGCGCATCCACACCTTCGTCGCGACCTCCGACATCCACCTCAAGTACAAGCTGCGCAAGTCGCGCGCGGAAGTCCTGAAGGCCTCGGTGGAGGCGGTCCGCCACGCCCGCGGCTACTGCGAGGACGTCGAGTTCTCGCCCGAGGACGCCTCGCGCTCCGACTTCGAGTACATGTGCGACGTGCTCTCCGCGGTCATCGAGGCCGGGGCTCGCACCATCAACATCCCCGATACCGTGGGCTACGCGATCCCGCGCGAGTGGGGCGAGCGCATCGCCCGCATACGCGAGAAGGTGCAGGGGATCGACAACGTCGTGCTGTCGGTGCATTGCCACAACGACCTCGGGCAGGCCGTGGCCAACTCGCTGACGGCCATCATGAACGGCGCGCGCCAGGTCGAGTGCACGGTCAACGGCATCGGCGAGCGTGCGGGCAACGCCTCCCTGGAGGAGATCGTCATGGCCCTGCACACCCGCAAGGATTTCTTCGGCGCCGACACGCGGGTGCGCACGGAGGAGATCTTCAAGACGTCGCGCCTGCTGTCGCACGTCACGGGCATCCACGTCCAGCCCAACAAGGCCATCGTCGGCGAGAACGCCTTCGCCCACGAGGCCGGCATCCACCAGGATGGTGTCCTCAAGGAGAAGCTGACCTACGAGATCATGCGCCCCGAGGACATCGGACGACCGGCCAACAAGCTGGTGCTCGGCAAGCACTCCGGGCGTCACGCGCTCGCGGCCCGGCTCAAGGACCTCGGATTCGATCTCGACGGCGGCGATCTCGATCGCGCCTTCCGGAAGTTCAAGGACCTCGCCGATCGCAAGAAGGAGGTCTTCGACGAGGACCTCATCGCGATCGTGACGGACGAGGCGACGCACGGCCCGGAGACCTACGCCCTCGAGTACCTGCACGTCATCAGCGGCACCGGGGTGGTGCCGTCGGCGACCGTGAAGCTCCGGCGCGAGGACCAGGTCTTCCAGGACTCCGGCGTGGGCGATGGTCCCGTCGACGCGGTGCTCGCGGCCATGGAGGCCATCACCGGGCTCAAGGGGCGCTTGCTGGATTACTCGCTGCGGTCGGCGACCTCCGGCAAGGACGCCATCGGCGAAGTGTCGATGAAGATCGACTTCGACGGCACCGTCGTGTCGGGTCGCGGCTCGTCGACGGACGTCATCGAGGCCAGCGCCCGGGCCTATCTGAGCGCACTCAACCGCGTGGTGCAGCCGGCGGGCCAGCGGATGAAAGAAGTCGGGCCCTGAGATGGCGACCTCCCGCATCGCGGTCCTGCCCGGCGACGGCATCGGCCAGGAGGTCACGGCCGAGGCCGTGCGCGTCCTCGAGGCCGTGGGCCAAGCCGCCGGCATCAAGTTCGAGTTCGAGCAGGCGCTGATCGGGGGCGCCGCCATCGACGCCGCGGGGACGCCGCTGCCCCCGCACACGCTGGCCCTGTGCCGGCAATCGCACGCGATCCTGTTCGGCGCGGTGGGCGGACCCAAGTGGGACCACCTGCCGCAAGAGCAGAAAGCCGAGCGCGGGTTGCTGGCGCTGCGCAAGGACCTCGACCTCTATGCCAACCTGCGTCCGGCCCGCTGCTTTCCCATGCTCGTCGACGCCTCGCCGCTCAAGCGGTCCGTCGTCGAGGGCACCGACATCGTGGTGATTCGCGAGCTGACGGGGGGGCTCTACTACGGCGAGCCACGCGGTGTCGAGCAGTTCGCCGACGGTAGCGCGCGCGCCATCAACACGATGGCGTATACCTCGCGCGAGATCGAGCGCGTGGCCCGGGTCGGGTTCGAGGTGGCGCGCAAGCGAAAGCGACGGCTCGCCTCGGTCGACAAGGCCAACGTGCTGGTGGTGTCGCAGCTCTGGCGAGACGTCGTCACGCGTGTCGGCCGCGACTACCCGGACGTCACCCTCGAGCACGTGCTCGTCGACAACTGTGCGATGGCGCTCGTCCAGCGCCCCACGCACTTCGATACCATCGTGACCGAGAACACCTTCGGCGACATCCTGTCCGACGAGGCCGCGATCCTGGCGGGCTCGATGGGCATGCTCGCCTCGGCGTCGCTGGGCCACGTGGGCGCGGGCGGCGGCAACATCGGCCTCTACGAGCCCGTGCACGGCACCGCGCCCGACATCGCGGGGCAAGGCGTGGCGAACCCGATCGCGGCGATCCTGTCCGCCGGAATGCTGTTGCGGTACTCGCTCGACCGCGGGCCGGAGGCGGACCGCGTCGAGCGCGCGGTGGCGCGGGTCCTCGAGCAAGGCCATCGTACGCGCGACATCGCGGAGCGCGGGCAGAAGACGGTGGGCACGCGCGAGATGGGCGATCTGATCGTGGGCGCACTGGAGGCCCGGGACTGATGGCGACGGGGGTGACGGTGGCCGTGATCGGGGCCACGGGGGCGGCGGGCCAGACGACGTTGCGCATCCTCGAGGAGCGCAAGTTCCCCGTGCGCGAGCTCCGCTGCTTTGCCTCGGAGCGCTCGGTCGGCACGACGGTGACCTTCGGCGGCGAAGCGGTGCCGGTCCGGCGGGTCGAGGTCTCGGCCTTCACGGGCATCGAGATCGCGTTCTGCTCGGCCGGGTCGGCCCAGTCGCGCGAGGTCGCGCCGTTGCTGGTGAAGGCGGGGGCCGTCGTCGTCGACAAGTCGAGCGCCTTCCGGATGGATCCCGAGGTCCCCCTCGTCGTGCCGGAGATCAACCCCGAGGCGGCGAAGCGGCACCGGGGGATCCTGGCCTGCCCCAACTGCACGACGATCGTGACCGTGATGCCGCTCAAGCCGCTCCACGATGCCGGGCGCGTGCGGCGTGTCATCGCGACCAGCTATCAGGCGGTGTCGGGGGCGGGCGTCGGGGGGATCGAGGACCTGCGCCAGCAGACCCTGGCGTGGGCCCGGGGGGAGGCGATCGTGCCCCGGTTCTTTCCCCACCGGATTGCCTTCAACCTGATTCCGCACATCGACGCGTTCGGCGCCGACGGCTACACCGGCGAGGAGCTGAAGCTCGGCAACGAGACGCGCAAGATCCTGGGGGCGCCCAACCTGGCGATCTCGCCCACGACCGTCCGCGTGCCCGTCTTCACCTGTCACTCCGTCGCCGTCAACGTGGAGACGGAGGAGCGGATCGGCGCGGCGCGGGCCCGCGAGCTCTTCGAGCGATTCCCGGGGCTCCGGCTCTGGGACGATCCGGCCGAGCAGCGATACCCGATGCCGGTGACCGTCGAGGGACAGGACGACTGCTACGTCGGGCGAATTCGTGACGATCTGTCGCATCCGAATGCGTTAAACTTTTGGGTAGTCGGCGATCAGCTGCGAAAGGGCGCGGCGACCAACGCGGTTCAGATCGCCGAGTTACTGCTGCCGTCCTGATCAGAGCTCTGGTTCGCGGGGAGGGGTGACGGCGGATGGCGCGGCTCCGGCACTACTATCACAAGCACTTCGGCCGTCACGGCCGTTTTCACTTCGCCGTCCTGCTGACGATCGTCGTGGTGACCTACGTCTTCGTGCCGTGGATCGCGCGGCTCGTCGACGCCATTCGGGGATACAACCCGAGCTATCCCTACGATCCCAAGGACGTCACCCGGCAGGACTGGATCATCCGGCACGGCGTGTATGCGCCGGCGGCCGTCCCCGTCAACCTGATCCTCAGCCTCCTGCTCGTTCTGCTGCTCGTGATCGTGTGGATGACCGTTCTGCCCCGTGGGGGCGCGCGACGACAGTAGCCTCGGAAGGGGACTGCGTCCCCACGCGCCTGGCGGCTCGGACGCTGCGGTTGATGGTGGCGTACGACGGAACGGCGTACTCGGGGTGGCAGATCCAGCCCTCGCGGCCGACGGTGCAAGGGCTCCTGGTCGCGGCCGCCCGCCCACTCCTCGGGGATGACCTGCGGCTCGTCGGGGCCAGCCGTACCGACGCCGGGGTCCACGCGCTCCGGCAGACGGTGTCGATCCGCGCGCCGCGAGCCGTGCCGGGCGACGTCGTCGTGCGGGCCCTGAACGCCGCGTTGCCCCGTGACGTTCGGGTGCTCGCCTGCGAGGCGGCGGACCCCGCGTTCGATGCGCGGCGGGCCGCGACCGGCAAGCGCTACGGGTATCTCCTGCAGGATGGCGCGGTGCCGACGCCCTTCCTGTTGCGCTACGCCTGGCACGTGCCCGTCCCCCTCGACGTCGCGACCATGCGCCGGAGCCTCGCGGCGTTGCGCGGGCGTCACGACTTCAGCGCGTTCCGCGCCGCGTCCGGCCGCGAGCACCCACCGACCTGCATCATCCGTGCGCTCCATGTGTTCCGTCGTCGAGATCGGATCACGCTCTTCGTCTCCGCCGACCGCTTCCTGCACCACATGGTCCGCAACATCGTCGGCAGCGCCGTCGAGGTCGGACGCGGGGCACGCCCGCCCGCCTGGCTCGCGGACGTGCTGGCCTCTGGCGATCGCCGCCGCGCCGGTCCCACCGCGCCCGCGCACGGCCTGACTCTCATCCGCGTGATGTACTCGGAGGGGGGCTCACGCCCCCCTTCCGACGGCCGTGAGCGGGCCTGACGGCCCGCTCCTCGGCCTGCCTCCCCCGGAACAGGATTGCGGCGGCAAAGCCGCCGCTCGAACCACTGCTAGAATGCGTGACAACGATGCGCACGTACTTGAAGGTCAGGGCAGGCACGGCCGAAGAGGTGAGCGGCGAGGTCGTGCGCGAGCAGCCGCTGACGATCTACGTCGACGGCGAGCGGTTTCTCACGCTGCTCTGCACGCCCGTGAATCTCGAGGCGCTCGTCGTCGGCTATCTGTGGATGGAGAAGGTGATCGGTGATCTCGACGAGATCCGCACGGTCGAGGTCTCCGCCGTGGACGGGCGCGTCGACGTGGCCCTGATCCGTCCCGTGAGCCTGCCGACCGAGCGGATCCTCACCTCCGGCTGCGGGGGGGGCATCACCTTCCGGATCGATCACCGCCTGTTCCCCCGGCTCTCGAGCGGTCTGCGCGTGTCGCCCGCTCAGCTCGCCGCTCGGATTCGCGAGCTCTTCGCCGCGGCGGTGCTCTACAAGGCCTCGCGAGGGATCCACGGCGCCGCGCTGTCCGACACCGAGCGCCTGCTCGTCGTGTCCGAGGACGTCGGCCGTCACAACGCGGTCGACAAGGTCAAGGGCGAGGCGTTGCTCCGCGGGATCCCCACGGAGGACAAGATTCTGCTGTCGACGGGACGCATCTCGTCCGAGATGCTGCTCAAGGCCGCGCGGATGGGCGTTCCGGTCGTGGCCTCGCGGACCTCCCCCACGGAGATGGCGATCGGGCTCGCCGAGCAGCTGAACATCACCGTGTGCGGCTACGTCCGGCCGGATGGATTCAACCTCTACGCCGGCGAGCACGTGCTCGTCGGCCCCGTCGCCAGTCGCCATGAGTGAGCCCCCGCCGCCGCGCGATCCCGACTCGGTCGGGACCCGGGCGTACCGGCGCGGGTTCAAGCGCGGGGACCGCCGGGACGATTACGCGATGGATCGCTTCGCCGAGGCGGAGGCCAGCCTCGGTGATGCCGAGCGGGTCAACCGCATCCTCCTCGAGCTCAGCCGCTACTACAACCCCCTGATCCACGGCCCCATCGTCGATCGACAGCCGTCGCCGGATCCTCGAAGCCCTCGAGGCCGGCAACCCGGACGAGGCCCGGCGCCTCCTGAACGAGCGCCGCACGCTCTACCAGGGCCCCGCCGAGCGCGACCCGGACTGACCACGCGCCGCCCGCCGGAACCTATGGTGCATCGGTGCCTTGTAAAAGCTTGACACCAGGTGTGTACATCATTACCATGCCGCCAGCCGGGCTCCCCGGTGAGCGAATAAACATCGTGTTTTCAATAAGATCGGAGGCTCCCCGATGACGCAGAGCATCACCGAGTGGCTCCAGCAGAATCGATTCATCGTGGTCTCCGTGGACCCCGTCGCCGGTCAGGTGCGCGTGAAGTCGGAGTCGGCGATGTGCACGGACCTCGATTGCGGCAACGAAACCATCGTCACGGCGGAGGACGGCGTCACTGACCTGCGCGCGATCAACGCCGGTGACATCGTCAAGGTCGAGCACAGCGCCGGCCGCGCCCAGCGCATCGTCGTCGTGCGCCGAGCCTGGGACGAGCTGACCAGCCCCGAGTTCTAGCCGGTGGCACGTCTGTCGCGCCGGCACTGCCCGTCTTGTGCGCCATCCATTCGGAATCCGTGGCAAGGAGGTTCGGCATGAGTCTGTCGCGGCGTGACTTCATCAAATTCGGGAGCGCGACGGCCGCGGGCGTGGCCGCGACCGGAAAGGGCATCGACCTGGCCCCGGTGGAAGCGGCGGCGACGTCACTGAAGATCAAGGAGGCCAAGGCCTTCGCCGGCGTGTGTCCGTACTGTGCCGTGGGCTGCGGTCAGCTCATCTACGCCAAGGACGGAAAGATCATCGACATCGAGGGCAACCCGGACACGCCGCACACGCAGGGACGGCTCTGCCCGAAAGGTGCGGCGACCATCGAGCTGTCGAACAACCCGCTGCGCCCGACCAAGGCGCTCTATCGCGCCCCCGGCTCCGACAAGTGGGAAGAGAAGCCGCTCGAGTGGATGTACGACGAGATCGCCAAGCGCTACTACGAGGCGCGCGAGAAGTACTTCATCGAGAAGGAGAAGGACAAGGACGGCAAGGACATCGTCGTCAATCGGCTGGAGGCGATCGGCTCTCTCGGGTCGGCGTGCATCGACAACGAGGAGTGCTACCTGCTCACGAAGTTCAACCGCTCCCTCGGCATCGTCTATCACGAGCATCAGGCCAGGGTCTGACACTCCGCCACGGTCCCAGCTTTGGGGACCACGTTCGGGCGCGGGGCGATGACCACGAACCTCATCGACATCCAGAATGCGGATGTCATCATGGCGACGTCCAACATGGCCGAGAACCACCCCGTCGGCTTCCAGTGGGTGATGAAGGCCAAGGAGCGCGGGGCCAAGTTCATCCACGTCGACCCGCGCTTCACGCGGACCAGCGCCGCCGCCGACATCCACGTCCCCCTGCGCTCGGGGACGAACATCGTGTTCTTCGGCGGCCTCATGAACTACGCCATCGAGAAGAACCTCTACTTCAAGGAGTACGTGGTCCACTACACGAACGCGTCGTTCCTCATCGACCCCGCGTTCAAGACGCCGACCGACCTCGGCGGGCTCTTCACGGGCTTCGACGAGGCCAAGCAGAGCTACGACCGAGCGAGCTGGAAGTACCAGCTCGACGGCGAGGGCAACCCCAAGCGTGACCTCACGCTGAAGGACCCTGACAGCGTCTTCCAGCTGCTCAAGCGCCACTACAGTCGCTACTCGCTCGACATGGTCGAGAAGGTCTGCGGCATCCCCAAGGCGAAGTTCGAGGAAGTGGCGAAGCTCTACTGCGGCACCTCCGGGCCCGACAAGACAGGCACCATCACCTACGCGCTGAACCTGACCCAGCACACCAACGGCGTCGAGAACATCCGCTCGCTGTGCATGCTGCAGCTGCTCCTCGGCAACATCGGCCGTCCTGGCGGCGGCGTCGTGGCGCTCCGCGGCCACGCCAACGTGCAGGGGGCGACGGACCTCGAGCTGCTCTACCACGAGCTGCCGGGCTACCTGGCGATGCCGCTCCGCGACGTCCATCCCGACCTGAAGACGTATCTCGAGAAGGAGACGCCCAAGGGCGGGTTCTGGACCAACAAGCCGAAGTTCATGGTGAGCCTGCTCAAGGCGTTCTACGGGGAGGCCGCGACCAAGGACAACGAGTTCGGCTACCAGTGGCTGCCCAAGCGCGCCAAGGCGGACGCCTACAGCCACCAGCACATGTTCGTCGACATGTACAACGGCGTGATCAAGGGCTTCCTGGCCGACGGGCAGAATCCGGCGGTCGGCGGGCCCAACGCCAAGCTCGCGCGCGCGGCCATGCAGCGCCTGGACTGGCTGGTCGTCGTCGACATCTTCCTCACCGAGACCGCCGAGGTCTGGAAGGCGCCGGGTACGAATCCGAAAGACGTCAAGACCGAGGTCTTCTTCCTGCCCGCGGCCCCCGCGGCGGAGAAGGACGGCAGCCTCACCAACACCATGCGGGTCATCCAGTGGCACGAGCGCGCCGTGAAGCCGCCCGGCGACGTGCGCTCGGACGCCGACTTCTTCTGCACGCTGGCCCACCGTCTCAAGAAGCTCTACGCGGGCTCCAAGAAGGATCGCGACAAGGGCTTCCTCGCCGCGAACTTCAAGTACGGCGAGAAGCCCGACGAGCCCGAGATGGTCGAGGTGCTCAAGGAGATCAACGGCTACGCCGTCGAGGAGATCAAGGACAAGGACGGCAAGGTCACCTACAAGAAGGGCCAGCCGCTCAACACCTTCGCCCATCTCACCGACGACGGCGCCACCGCGTCGGGTTGCTGGATCTACACGGGCGTCACCGTCGAGGGCCCGGACGGCAAGCTCGTCAACAAGGCGGCCAGCCGCAAGCCGGCGGACGCCAAGGATTACCTCGGGCACGGCTGGGGCTTCGCGTGGCCGGCCAACCGGCGGATCATCTACAACCGCGCCTCGGCCGACCTCCAGGGCAAGCCGTGGAGCGAGAAGAAGAAGCTCATCTGGTGGGATCCCGAGGCGCCCGGCAACGCGCCGGACAAGAAGGGCAAGTGGGTCGGCCTCGACGTCCCGGACTTCAACGCGTTCCTGGCGCCCGACGCCAAGAACGGGGACATGCCGTTCATCATGCGGGCCGACCTGGTCGGCGCGTTCTTCGGTCCGCTCGCCGATGGCCCGTTTCCCGAGCACTACGAGCCGATCGAGTCGCCGACCAGGAACCTCCTGTCCAAGCGGCAGAACAATCCGGTCGCCAAGATCTGGAAGGTGCCGGACCAGAAGAACGACCTGGCCCCGATGGGCTCGCCCGACTACCCCTACGTCATCACGACGTACCGGCTCACCGAGCATCATCTGTCCGGGGTCATGTCGCGCTATCTGCCGATGCTCGCCGAGCTGTTCGACTCGCACTTCGCGGAGATCAGTCACGAGCTGGCCAAGGAGCTCGCCATCGCGAACGGCGACATGGTCACCGTGTCCTCCCCGCGCGGCAAGATCCACGTCAAGGCCATGGTCACCCACCGTCTCAAGCCCTTCGTGATCGACGGCAAGACGGTCCACCAGATCGGCGTGCCGTGGCACTGGGGGTACAACGGCATCGACGGGCTGCCCGGCAGCAAGGGCGACATCACCAACGACCTGTCGGCGACGGTGGGGGATCCCACCGTCTACATCCAGGAGACGAAGGCCTTCCTCTGCAACGTGAAGAAGGGGGTGGTGTAGCCATGGCCCGCACGCTCGCGATGTTCACGGACACCTCGCTCTGCATCGGGTGTCGCGCGTGTCAGGTGGCCTGCAAGCAGTGGAACGAGCTCGGGATGGAGGTGCCGGAGTGGACGGGCACCTATCAGAATCACGCCCACTTCACCGACAAGACGTTCCGGCTCGTGCGCTTCATCGAGGAGCCGAAGCCGAACGGCGATCTGGCCTGGCTCCTCATGTCCGACGTCTGCAAGCACTGCGCGGAGGCCGGCTGTCTCGACGCCTGTCCCACGGGCGCGATCTACCGCACCGAGTTCGGGACCGTCGACATCAACCAGAGCGTCTGCAACGGTTGCCGGTACTGTGTCTCGTCGTGTCCGTTCGGCGTCGTGAGCTTCCGCGAGGACACGGGCACGGCCCGGAAGTGCACCTTCTGTAACGACCGGATCCACAACGGCCTGGGCCCGGCGTGCGCCAAGGCGTGCCCCACCGAATCGATCCAGTTCGGCTTCCGGGACGACCTCGTCGCCAAGGCCGGCAAGCGGGTCGAGGCGCTGAAGACGATGGGATTCAAGGACGCGCAGCTCTACGGGGCCGACAGCAAGGGCTTCCTGGGCGGGCTCAACGCGTTCTTCCTGTTGCTGGCCAAGCCCTCGACGTACAACCTCCCCGACAATCCGAAGGTCCCCCAGCGCAACGTGGTCGTCGACTCGCTGCTGTCCATCGGCTCGGCGCTCATCGTCGGGCTGGGCGCGGTGCTCGCGTTCCGCGGGCGGGGGAATGGAGGCGGCGATGCTTAAAGCCCCGGGCTGGGAGATGATGATCGTCGTCTACTTCTTTCTCGGCGGCATCGCCGGGGGCGCGTACTTCACCGCCGCCATCGCCGACAACTTCGGCGGGCGGCGCGACCGCCAGGTCGCGAAGATCGGCTATCTGCTCTCGCTGCCGCTCGTCGCCCTGTGCGGTCTCCTGCTCATCGGGGACCTGGGCGTGCCCTCGCGCTTCCTCAACATGATGCGGGTCTTCAAGTTCTGGGACCCGATGTCGATCGGGGCGTGGGCGGTCGGCGTCTTCGGTCTCTTCACCTTCGTGTCGAGCGTGCTCAGCTTCTCGGAGGCGCCGGCCACGGCCGCGCTGCGCCGCAAGATCGGCCTGGTCGGCATCCTGTTCGGGTTCTTTCTCGCGAGCTACACCGGCGTGCTCCTGAGCAACACCGCCCTGCCGTTCTGGAGCCAGGCCCGTCTCATGGGCGCGTTGTTCCTCGCCTCGGGCGCGTCGACGGGCATGGCCGCCATCTCGCTGATCCTCTTCCTGACCGGCGCCACCGCCGGAGAGGCGTGGGGCAAGGTGAAGAAGGCGGACCGGTTCTCCATGATCTTCGAGCTCGTCGTGCTCGCCGTCTTCCTGATCCTGCTGGGCGCGGCGGCCAAGCCCATGATCAGCGGACACTTCGCGCCACTGTTCTGGGGTGGGCTCGTGGTCGTCGGCCTGCTGGTTCCGCTTGCGCTCGACGTGCTCGGCCATCGCGCCAAGGCGCTGGGAGCCGTGGCCGCGGTCCTGGTCCTCGCCGGGGGGTTCGTGCTCCGCTACGTCGTCTTGATGTCCATGCAGACTTAACCGAATGGGGGGCTCCGGGCGCCCCCCAAGCCCCCCGACGCTCGAGACGCCCCGGCATAGCCGTGGCGTCTCTCGACAGGGGCCCTTGCGTTTTCGGGGGCCGACGCTCAGCATGGCGGCGTGTCCGACCTGGATTTGCGCGAGGCCTGGGCCGATCTGCTCACGAGGCGCGCGGCCTTTGCCGAGAGCCTCGCTGTCTACGGCGAGATCGTCGAGCGGTGGGCGGCGCTCACGCCGTCGGTCACGCCCCTCGACCCGCGCGGCATCGATGCCCAGGCCCTGTGGGAGCGTGGCGTCCCGTTGATCGCCGACCGGCCCCCGTCCCTCACCATCGAGCGGGTCGAGGAGCTTCTGGGACCGACGATGGAGCTGATCGCCTCGATCCGCGGCGAGGAGGCCGTTGGGTTGCAGCGCTTCGCGGAAGCCTGGGACGCCGGCGCGGTCGGGCCTGTCTCGCTCCTTCCGGCGAAGGGCCGCGTGGGTTCGGTCGAGCCGGACGTCGGCCTCGCGCCGCGGACACTGGCCGCGCTCGCCTCGCTGGCCCTGCGTCCGTTCCTGGGGGAGTACTTCCGCGAGGTGCGCGCTGGTCTCGACGACGGCGTCTGGAGCCTCGGCATCTGTCCCTTCTGCGGGGCGCCGCCGGCATTTGGCGACGTCGTCGAGGACGGCCGGCGGCGGCTCGGATGTCACTGCTGTGGCGGGGGCTGGTTCTTCTCGCGCCGGCGGTGCGCCTTCTGCGGCACGGACGTCGCGCAGGATCTTCTCCGTCTCGACCCCGATGGGCGCGACGAGGGCTACTTCATCAGCGCGTGCACGCGCTGTCGCGGCTACGTCAAGGAGCTCGATCGCCGCGTGCGATGGAACGCGGGGCCGGCGCTCGTCGAGGACTGGGGATCCCCGCACCTCGACCTCGTCGCGGAGCGGCACGGCTACTGGCGGCCCTTGCCGACGCTTCTGCAGCTCGCGCGCTCCTGACGGACCGTCCCGGGGGCGGTCCGGGGAATTCCCCATCGGGATTGTGCTAAACTGCCCATTCTGGAATCCTGACGTCTATGCACGCATCTGCCTTCAATCTCGCCGTTGTCGGATATGTGTGCGCCACCGGACTCGCCCTCGCGTATCTCATCCAGCGTGAGGAGATCGTTCACCGGCTGGCCGCCCTCGCGACGCTGGCGGCGTGGGCGCTGCACACCCTCGGGCTGATCTCGCTCGCCGTCGAGACCGGGCGTCCTCCCCTTGGCACGCTGGCCGGGTCCGTGTCGATGGCCGTCTGGGTCGTGGTGCTTCTCGACGTGTGGGTCGAGCGCCATTACGGCGTGAAGGTGCTGGGGGCGTTCGTGCTGCCCGTCGTCCTGGTCCTGAGCTTCAAGACGATGGTCGGCCCGGCCGGGCTCGTGCAGATCGGTCCGACGCTCGGCGGGGCCTGGGTGTGGGTCCACATCGCGCTCGCCACCGTCGGCATCGCCGCATTCGTCCTGAACTTCGCGGGGGCCGTCATGTACATCCTGCAGGAGCGCCAGCTCAAGGCCAAGCGGCCGGGCGCCTTCTACTACCGACTGCCGGCGCTCGAGACGCTCGATCGGTTGACGTACCGCACCCTCGCCCTCGGCTTTCCGTTCCTGACGGTCGGCCTCATCCTGGGCGCGCTGTGGGCGGGAACGGCGTGGGGCAGCGTGTTCACCTTCGATCCGATGGCGCTGTTCTCCTTCGTGGCGTGGGCGATCTACGCGGCGACGCTCGCGGGCCGCGCCGCGGCCGGGTGGCACGGCCGGCGCGCCGCGTACTTCGCCGTCATGGGCTTCGCCGCGCTCGTCGTCACGCTGGGCGCCGGACTCTTCCTGCCGGGTCGCCACGGGTCCTGATGGCGCTGTTCGTCGCGGGACTCAATCATCGGACCGCGCCGGTCGAGCTGCGCGAGCAGCTGGCCGTCGAGGAAGACAAGCTGCGGGAGCTGCTGCGGGACGCCCAGGGCGCGGGCCTCGCCGACGAACTGGTCATCCTGTGCACCTGTAATCGCGTCGAGGTCTACGGGGTCGCCGAGGTACCCGGAGAGACACGGGCCGCCGTCTTCCGGCGCCTATGCCGCCATCGAGGCGTCGATCCCGGGAGCGTCGAGGCGCTGCTCTACACCCATCTCGATGTCGACGCCGTCCACCACGCCTTCCGCGTGGCCGCGAGCCTGGATTCGATGATGGTCGGCGAGCCCCAGATCCTCGGCCAGGTCAAGGATGGCTTCGCGCTGGCCCAGGCCTGCGAGACCGTGGGCCCGACGCTGCACACGCTGTTCACGCAGGCGTTCGCGGTGGCCAAGAAGGTGCGTACGGAGACCGAGATCGGTCATCACGCCGTATCGGTGTCGTTCGCGGCGGTGGAGCTGGCGCGGAAGATCTTCGCCGGCCTCGGCGGCAAGGCGGTGCTGCTGGTCGGGGCCGGCAAGATGGGCGAGCTGGCGGCGCGGCACCTGGTGGAGCAGGGCGCCTTCCCGATCTACGTCGTGAACCGGACCTGGTCCCGGGCCCAGGAGATGGCGCGGGCGCTCTCGGGCACGGCGGTGCCGTTCGACGAGCTGCCGACGGCGCTCGCGAGCGTGGACATCGTCATCACCTCCACCGGCGCGCCCGAGCCGGTGATCAGGCGCGACACGGTGCAGCAGATCATGCACGGCCGACGCGGGCGGCCGCTGTTCTTCATCGACATCGCGGTGCCCAGAGACGTCGACGCCACCGTCAACACGCTGGACGACGTCTACTGCTACGACATCGACGATCTCAAGCAGGTGGTGGACGCCAACATCCGCGAGCGCGCGCGCGAGGCGCAGCGGGCGGAGACACTGGTGGAGCGCGAGGTCGCGAAGTTCCGGGCGCGGCTCGCCGACGTGGAGGTGATCCCCACGATCGTGTCGCTGCGCGAGCGCCTGGAGGGCATCCGGGAGGGCGAGGTGCGCAAGGTGCTGGCACGCTTGCCGGAGGCGTCCGCCGAGACGCGAGCGGCCATGGAAGCGCTCTCGAGCGCCATCGTCAACAAGATCCTGCACGCGCCCATCACCAAGCTGCGCGAATCCTCGCGCGCCGGCGCCGGCCGCTCGTGGACCGAGCTCGTGCACGAGCTCTTCAACCTGGGCCGGACGGGCCGGAGGACATGAAGATCCGGATCGGCACGCGGGGGAGCGCGCTGGCCCTGGCCCAGGCGCGCGCGGTGTCCGCGGGCCTCGAGGCCGCCGGGGCATCGGTGGAGATCGTGGCCATGCGAACGGAGGGCGACCGCCGCGTCGGCGCGCGCCTCGCGGAGGTCGGCGGCAAGGGGCTCTTCGTGCGCGAGATCGAGGACGCCCTGCTCGGCGGACGCATCGACGTCGCCGTGCACAGCCTCAAGGACCTGCCCGCCGAGGTCCCTGACGGGCTCGGGCTCGCGGCGTTTCCCCCCCGGGAGGACCCGCGCGACGTCCTCGTCACCGCCGACGGTGCGGGGCTCGACGAGCTGCGCGCGGGCGCCACGATCGGGACATCGAGCCTCCGGCGGCGCGCGCTCCTCCTCGCCGCGCGCCCCGACCTCGTCGTCGAGCCGCTGCGCGGGAACGTCGATACGCGCCTGGCCAAGCTCGCGGCCGGCGAGTGCGACGGCATCGTGCTGGCGGCCGCCGGGCTGCACCGCCTCGCCGTGGCTCCCCCTCATGCGCACGCATTGCCGGTCGAGACGTTCGTGCCCGCGGTGGGGCAGGGGATCCTCGCCGTCGAGGTCCGGGCCGACGACGTGACCACGGGCCGCCTCGTGCGCCTGCTGGATGACGGCGACACGCGCGCCTGCGCGCTGGCCGAACGGAGCTATCTGCGAAGGCTCGGGGCCTCCTGCAACACGCCGATGGCGGCCCACGCGACGCTCGCTCGCACCGGTGAGCGCCCGCGGCTTCGCATGATGGCCCTGGTGGCGAGCGAGGACGGCCGTCGTATCCTCCGCGCCGACGCGGCGGGCGCTCCGGCCGACGCCGCCGACGTCGGGCGCGGTCTCGCCGAGCTCTTGCTCGAGCGCGGCGCCGAGGCGGTCGCCGCCCTCGACCCGTCCCGGTGGTCGCCATGACGGTCGCGCGTCCGCTCGACGGGCGCACCGTCGTCGTCACCCGCGCGGCCGAGCAGGCCGGTCGGTTCGTGGCGCTGCTGGAGGAGGCGGGGGCGAGGATCCTCCAGGCGCCGGCCATCGTCATCGCGCCGCCCGCGTCATGGGCGCCCCTCGATGGCGCGCTCGCCGAGCTCGGGCGCTTCACGTGGGTCATCTTCACCAGCGTCAACGGCGTGAGCATGGTGGATCGCCGGCTCGGCGATCTCGGCCTGCGCTGGTCGATGCTCGCCGACGCCCGCGTGGCCGCGATCGGGCCCGCCACGGCCGCGGCCCTCGAGCGGCACGGCGTCCGCGTGGCCGTCGTGCCGGAGGAGTATCGGGCCGAGGGTCTGATCGCCCGGTTGCACGGCACGGTCGGGGTCGCCGATCGTGTCCTCTTGCCGCGGGCGGCGCAGACGCGCGATGTCCTGGTCACCGAGCTGCGGCGGCTCGGGGCCGAGGTCACCGAGGTCGCCGCGTACCAGACACGCGCGGCGGAGGCGGGAACGCAGACCGTCCGCTCGGCGCTCGCCGCCGCCGGCGTCGACGTGGTGACCTTCACCAGCTCGTCGACGGCCCGCAACTTTGCCCGGCTGTTCACCGAGGAGGAGCGTCGGCAGTGGTTCGCCGGCCTCACCGTTGCCTCGATCGGCCCCGTGACCGCGGCGACCGCCGCCGAGTACGGCCTCGTCACCACCATCATGCCGTCGGCGTACACCATCCCCGCCCTGGCCCGGGCGATTGCCGAGCATTTCGCGGCCCAAGCTACGCAAGCGCGAGCCGCAGGACGTGGCAGTGCGAGGTGAGCCGCGCTCGGGCGGCGAGCCGAGCGGTGAAATGATCGAAGATCGGGCCGGGGCCTCGCCGTCCGAGGCGAACCTATGAAAGGAACTTCGTGATGGCGCATGTGACCTTTCGTCCCCGACGTCTCCGCGAGAAGCGACTGCTGCGCCGCATGGTGCGGGAGACGGCGCTGAGCGTTGACGACTTCGTCTTCCCTCTGTTCGTGACGCACGGGCGGGGTGTTCGAGAGCCGATCGGCTCGATGCCGGGGCAGTTCCGTCTGTCCATCGACGAGCTCTTGAAGGAGGCCAAGGACGCGGCCGGCATGGGCATCCCGGCCATCCTCCTGTTCGGCCTGCCCGCCGAGAAAGACCCCCGGGCCTCCGAGGCATACGCCGAGGATGGCATCATCCAGCAGGCGGTGCGGGCGGTGAAGGATCGGGTGCCCGATCTGCTCGTCATCACCGACGTCTGTCTCTGCGAGTACACGAGCCACGGGCACTGCGGCGTGGTCGAGGACGGGGCGGTGCGGAACGACCCGACGCTCGAGCTGCTGGCGCGCGTCGCCGTGTCCCACGCCGAGGCCGGCGCCGACATGGTGGCCCCTTCGGACATGATGGACGGCCGGGTGGGGGCCATCCGCGAGGCCCTCGACGAGGCCGGCTGTCCGGACACGCCGATCATGGCCTACTCCGCGAAGTATGCCTCGGCGTTCTACGGGCCCTTCCGGGAGGCCGCCGACTCCACGCCCCAGTTCGGCGACCGGCGTGGGTACCAGATGGATCCCGCCAACGGGGTCGAGGCGATGCGCGAGATCGCGCTCGACATCGACGAGGGCGCGGACATCGTGATGGTCAAGCCGGCGCTACCGTACCTCGACGTCATCTCGCGGGCGAAGAGCGAGTTCGGCCTGCCCCTGGCCGCGTACTCGGTCTCCGGCGAGTACGCCATGATCAAGGCCGCCGGACAGCTGGGCTGGCTCGACGAGAAGCGCGCGATGATGGAGGCCCTGACCTCGATCCGTCGCGCCGGAGCGGACATCGTCATCACCTATTTCGCGAAGGACGCGGCGCGCTTGCTCGAGCACGGCGCCGAGGTCTGAGGCTCAAGGGGCAATCGATGCGGCTCTCGGCCAAGGCCGAATACGCGATCAAGGCCGTCCTGGATCTGGCGCTGCACCGGAGCGGCGAGCTGATTCCCATCCAGGACATCGCCGCCCGGCAGGGGATCCCCCAGCGTTATCTCGAGCAGGTGCTGCTCGCATTGAAGCGAGCCGGGGTGCTCACGTCCAAGCGCGGCTCGTCCGGGGGATACGATCTCACCCGGCCGCCGGAGGAGATCACCGTGGGTGCCGTGCTCCGCGCGGTCGAGGGCGACCATGCGCTCTTCGAAGCCCTGAGCCGGCCCGCCGATGATCGCGATCTGGTCGAGCTGTGGACCGAGATCGCCGAGGCGGTGTCGCGTGTGATCGACGGGCTCAGCTTCGGCGAGCTGGCGACGCGGGTGCGTGAACGCCGCGCCGCCGTCCGCCCGATGTACTACATCTGATGTCCACGCTGCGGCTCGCCGACAGCGTCCTCGACCTCATCGGTCGGACGCCCGTGGTCCGCCTGAACCGCTTGCCCAAGCCCGGGGGCGCGGTGGTCGTCGCCAAGGTCGAATCCCTGAACCCCGGCGGAAGCGTGAAGGACCGCATCGCGCTCGCGATGGTGGAGGACGCCGAGCGTCGGGGGATCCTGAAATCGGGCGGGACCATCGTGGAGCCGACCAGCGGGAACACCGGCATCGGGCTCGCGCTGGCCGCCGCCGTCAAGGGCTATCGCCTCATCCTGACGATGCCGGACGACATGAGTGTCGAGCGTCAACGGTTGATGGCGCGCCTCGGGGCCGAGATCCATCTCACGCCGGCCATCGAGGGCATGACGGGCGCGGTGTTCGCGGCCCAGGAGCTCGTCCGCGAGCATCCCGACTATTTCATGCCGCAGCAATTTCAGAACCCCGCCAACCCCGAGGCCCATCGGCGGGGCACGGCGCTCGAGATCCTCGAGGTGCTCGGCGGCCGTCGGCTCGATGCGTTCGTGGCCGGGGTGGGCACGGGCGGAACGCTCACCGGGGTGGGCGAAGTGCTCAAGGACAAGATCCCGGGCCTCCGCGTCGTCGCCGTGGAGCCCGCGCGCTCTCCCGTGCTGTCGGGTGGTCGCGCGCGCCCGCACGCGATCCAGGGCATCGGCGCGTCGTTCGTTCCCGGCGTCCTGAACCGCGACATCATCGACGAGATCATCACGGTCCGGGACGAGGACGCGATCGCGTGGTCGCGGCGGCTCGCACGCGAAGAGGGCTTGCTGGCCGGGATCTCCGCCGGGGCCGCGACGTTCGCCGCGTGCGCCGTGGCCGCGGCGCTCACACCCGGTCAGCTCGTGATGACGGTGCTGCCCGACACCGGCGAGCGCTACCTGAGCTTGGGTTAGGCCGATGAAAAGGGCCCATCTGCGTGGCAGTCGGAGGCGAGGTCGTCCGACGACCGAGCCGACCCTTCAGAGGTTCGAAGATCGGCTCGTCCGATTTTCCGTCACTGAAGCGTCGGCTCGGCCGAGGCGGCCTCACCTCCTACTGCGGCGGCGTATGCTGCATACGCCTCAGTCGGGCTCTCAGTCGCCGCCTAGCATCTGGACCCTTTTGATCGGCCTGGAGTAGGAGACGGAGATGGCCGTCACCGTGTACATTCCAACCCCATTCCGGCGCGCGACGAACAACCGCGACCGCCTCGAGAGCAGCGCGCCGACCGTCGGCGGCTTGCTCGACGAGCTCGAGGAGGAGTACGCGTCGCTGCGGGGCCTCGTCCGGAACGACAGCGGCGAGGTTCACCACCACGTCAACATCTACGTCAACAGCGAGGCCATCGACGCCCTGTCGGGCCTGGACACTCCCCTCAAGGACGGCGACGAGGTCACGATCATCCCCGCCCTCGCCGGCGGCGGCAGTGGTAGTGCGAGGTGAGTGATGGCCGACGAGCCGCAGGCGAGGAGCGTCACGAGCCGAGCCCTTCAATGATCGAAATCGTCACGCCGGAGGAGTTGGCGACGATCCAGCAGCAGGCGGTCGAGGAGTATCCCGAGGAGTCTTGCGGGGTGATCCTCGTGCGCGGCGCCGAGCGGCGGCTCTTGCGCTGTCGCAACGTCCAGAACGAGCTGCACGCGCGTGACCCGGAGCGCAATCCCCGGACCGCCCGCACCGCGTACCACATCGATCCCCAGGATCTGCTGCGCATCGGCCGCCTCGAGAGCGAGGGGTTTGGCGTCGCGGTCATCTATCACTCGCACGTGGACGCCGGGGCATACTTCTCCGAGACCGACCGACGGCAGGCCCTCATCGGGGACGATCCCGCCTATCCGGGCACGACCTATCTCGTCACCGCAGTGATCGCCGGCCGGGTGGAAACGACGTCGGCGTTCCGATGGGATCCGACGCGCCGTGATTTTCTGGCCGTCGGGTCGTGGGGTGCCGAGGCCGTCACGGAGGAGACACGGTGAACGAATCCGAGAGGCTCTTCGCCGCCGCCCAGCGCCTGATTCCGGGCGGCGTCAACAGTCCGGTCCGTGCCTTCCGCGGTGTCGGCGGCGAGCCGTTCTGCGTCGCGCGGGCCGAGGGCGCGCGTCTGTGGGACGTCGACGGGCGCGCCTACATCGACTACGTCGGATCGTGGGGACCCCTCCTCCTCGGCCACGCCGCGCCGGCCGTGGTCGAGGCCGTCGCGGCCGCGGCGGCGCGGGGGACGAGCTACGGCGCACCCACCGCCGGCGAGGTCGAGATGGCGGAGGCCATCACGGAGGCCTACCCGTCGATCGAGATGGTGCGCCTCGTGAGCTCCGGCACGGAGGCCGCGATGAGCGCGATCCGCGTCGCACGCGGCGCGACGGGCCGCGACGTGCTCGTGAAGTTCGATGGCTGCTATCACGGGCATGCCGACAGCCTGCTCGTCAAGGCCGGCTCGGGGGCGGCCACGCTGTCGATCCCGGACAGTCGCGGCGTCCCGGCGGCCCTCGCCGCCCTCACGGTCACGGCGCCCTTCAACGACATCCCCGCCGTGCGCGCGATCTTCGACGCCCGCGGTGGCGAGATCGCGGCGGTGATCGTCGAGCCCGTCGCCGGCAACATGGGCGTGGTGGCTCCGGCGCCCGGGTTTCTCGAGGGCCTGCGCGAGCTGTGCACGCGTCACGGCGCCGTCCTGATCTTCGACGAGGTCATCACCGGGTTCCGGGTCGCCTATGGCGGCGCTCAGGCGCTCTACGGCGTCCGTCCCGATCTGACCTGTCTGGGCAAGATCATCGGCGGAGGCTTGCCGGTGGGCGCCTACGGAGGCCGGGAAGATCTCATGCGCCAGGTCGCGCCCCTGGGCGGCGTCTATCAGGCGGGGACGTTGTCGGGCAATCCGCTGGCCGTCGCCGCCGGTCTCGCGACGATCCGCGCGCTGGGACGCGGCAACCCGTATGCCCGCCTCGAGACGCTCGGCGGCCAGCTCGCCGATGGGCTCCTGGCCGGCGCGCGCGCCGCCGGCATCGAGGTGACGGTGAATCGCGTCGGCTCCATGCTGACCGCGTTCTTCGGGACGGGACCGATCACCGACTACGCGAGCGCCAAGCGCTCGGACACCGCGCGCTACGCTCGGTTCTTCCACGCCATGCGGACGCGCGGCGTGTATTTCGCTCCCTCGCAGTTCGAGGCCGCCTTCGTCTCGCTCGCCCACACCGAGACCGATATCGACGCCACGGTGAAGACCGCCGCCGACGCGCTCACGAGTTGACTTGCTTTCGAAGCTAGTGATAGCATTCACGAGCTTCAGGGAGGCGTCAGCGCGACCGGGAGGAAATTCACGTCGTGACGGCGAAGGCGGGAGTAGGCGTGCTCGGGTTCGTGCTCCTCGCCGTGCTGATCGTGCTCGCCCTGTCGTCCTGGACCCGCCGGCCGGTCGTCGCGCAGCCGTCGACGCAGCCGATCGCGTTCCCGCACAACGTGCACGTGCAGACGTACAAGATCGACTGTCAGTACTGCCACGCCGACGCCCGCCGCTCGGAGTACGCCGGCCTGCCGTCGGTCACGCGCTGCATGGGCTGCCACAAGATCACCGCCGCCGATCGTCCCGAGATCAAGAAGCTCGCGGAGTACGCGGCCAAGAGCGAGCCCATCCCGTGGGTGCGCATCAATCACGTGCCCGAGTTCGTCTACTTCCCGCACAAGGCGCACTTGCGGGCGGGGCTTCGCTGCCAGACGTGTCACGGGCCGGTGGAGACGATGACCACGTTCGGCGCCCGGACGGGTCCGCGACTCGGTAACGATCTTCTGAACCTCGTCGGGCTCCGTCCGCCCCCGCCGGCGCTGACGATGGGCTGGTGCGTGGACTGCCACCGCGCGGAGAACGCGAAATCACCCGCCACCCGCGCACCCCTCGACTGCGTCACCTGCCACCACTGAGGAACTGAACGTGAATCGGCGCGACTTCTTCAAGATCGTCACGACGACCGGAGCCGCCGCGGCCGTGAGCGGATGTCAGCAGGCGACCGAGAAGATCCTGCCGCTGGTCGTCCCCAACGAGCAACTCGTCCCCGGCGTCGCCTCGTGGTTCGCGACGGTGTGCCGTGAATGCCCGGCGGGGTGCGGTGTCATCGCCCGCAACCGTGAGGGCCGCGTGGTCAAGGTAGAGGGCAATCCCGACCATCCGGTGAATCAGGGCGCCCTGTGCGCGCGCGGCCAGGCGACGCTCCAGGGTCTCTATCACCCCGATCGCTTCACGGGGCCGCAGCGCCGGGACGGCGGCACGCTCCGGCCCGTCGGCTGGGACGAGGCCCTCAAGCTGGCCGGTGAGAAGCTCACCGCGGCCCGCGGCGCCGGCAAGAGTCGCGGCATCGTCCTCGTCTCGCAGCTCGAGAGCGGCAGTCTCGGCGCGCTCATGGACCGCTTCGCCACCGCCCTGGGCGCGCGCGGCCACGTCACGCTCGAGCCCTTCGGCTACGAGTGGATCCGGGCCGCCAACCGGCGGGTCTTCGATCGCGACGCCATCCCGCATTATGCCTTCGAGGATGCCGAGGTCGTGCTGTCGTTCGGGGCCGATTTCATCGAGACCTGGCTCTCGAACGTGGGGTATGCGCGCGCCTTCGGACGGATGCACGGCTTCCGCGGGGGTCGGGCCGGCACCTTCATCCACGTCGAGCCGCGGCAGTCGGTGACCGCCTCGAACGCCGACGAGTGGGTGCGCAACGCGCCGGGCACCGAGGGGCTGCTGGCCCTGGCCATCCTCAAGGTGATGGTCGACGAGGGCATGGTCGACCGACGGTTCGCGGAGGCCGTCGCCGCCGTGGACGTGAACAAGGCGGCCACGGACAGCGGGGTGCCGGCCGAGACGATCAAGCACATCGCTCACGTCTTCGGGAGCGCCAGGCCGGGCCTCGCCGTGGGCGGTGGTGTGGCGAGCGCGGGATCCAACGCCATTCACACCCAGGCCGCCGTCAATCTCTTGAACGCGGCCGCTGGCAACGTCGGCAAGACCGTGCGCTTCGGCCCCGATTCGGCCTACGGCAAGGTGTCCCCCTACGCCGAGACCGTGGCGCTGGCGCAGGCCATGACGAAAGGCGAGATCGAGGTCCTGCTGATCGGGCCCGGCATCAATCCCGCCTTCGCGCTTCCCGGCGGCCTCAAGTTCCGCGACGCCATGGCCAAGGTGCCCTTCGTCGTGAGCTTCGCGACCCAGCCCGACGAGACGACGGCCCTGGCCCATCTCGTCCTGCCCGACACGCACTGGCTGGAGAGCTGGGGCGATTACTCACCGCGCGAGGGTCTCGTCGGCCTGATGCAGCCGACGATGTCGCCGCTCCGCGACGCGCGCGCCACCGGCGACGTGCTCATCGCGCTGGGCCGGGCGGTGCTCGGCAGCGAGGAGGGCAAGGGGCCGCTGCCGTGGGCCGGCTTCGAGCCGTACCTGAGATCGACGTGGGAGCCGGTGGTCAAGAGCGGGCAATGGGAGACCGCGCTCCAGCAGGGCTTCGTCGCCAAGGACGTTCCGGCCGGCGCGGCGATCGCGAAGACCTCGCCGATCGAGATCGCCCCGACCAAGCTCGACGGGGACGCCGCCGGGCTCGTGCTGCTCGCCTATCCCTCGTTGCGGATGTACGACGGGCGCACGGCGAGCCGCGCGTGGCTGCAAGAAGTGCCGGACACGATGACGCAGGCGGCGTGGGACGCGTGGGTGGAAGTCCCGACGGAAACGGCGGCCCAGCTCGGGATCACGCAGGGGGACGTCGTGAAGATCAGCTCGCCGCACGGCGCCATCGAGCTTCCCGCCTACGTGTCGGGGAGCCTCCATCCGCGCGCCGTCGCCATCCCGATCGGGCATCGCTACGCGCCCTACCAGGTCCCGCGCTACGTGCGCGATCCCGGCGGCCCGCTCAATCCGATGACGCTGCTCCCCGGCGAGGCCGACGGCGCCTCCGGCGGTCCGACGTTCCTCGGCGTCCGGGTGACGCTCGCCAAGACCGGCGGCCGCCGGCCGCTGGCCATCCTGCAAGCGACTCACGATCAGGACGACCGGGAGCTGACGCGTCACGTCGACCTGCGCACGGCGCGCGAGCAGGCGTTGCGGGGCAAGAGCGAGAGCCCCCACGAGACGGTGAGCATGTACCCGCCGCAGCAGTATCCGAACCATCGCTGGGGCATGGCCGTCGACGTCGACCTGTGCGTCGGATGCCAGGCGTGCGTGGTGGCGTGCGTCGCGGAGAACAACATCGCCGTCGTGGGCAAGGCCGAGGCGGCGTACGGCCGTCAGCTCCACTGGCTCCGCGTCGAGCGCTGGGCCGAGGGCAAGGCGGCGCACCCCGAGAACGCGTTCCTGCCGATGTTCTGTCAGCACTGCGAGGTCGCGCCGTGCGAGCCGGTGTGCCCCGTGTTCGCGGCCTATCGGACCGACGAGGGGTTGAACGGTCAGGTCTACAACCGCTGCGTGGGCACCCGCTACTGTGGCAACAACTGCCCGTACCACGTGCGCCGGTTCAACTGGTACTACTACCAGTTCCCGGAGCCGCTCAACGTCCAGCTCAACCCCGACGTCACCGTGCGACAGCTCGGCATCATGGAGAAGTGCACCATGTGCGTGCAGCGCATCGTGGCCGGCAAGGACCGAGCGCGTGACGAGAAGCGTCCGGTGCGGGATGGGGACATCCTGACCGCCTGCCAGCAGACGTGCCCCACCCAGGCCATCACGTTCGGCGACCTCAAGGACGCGGGCAGCGACGTGACCAAGCTCCACCACTCGCCGCGGGCGTATACCGTCCTCGACGAGCTGGGCACCAGGCCCTCGGTCGTGTACCTCAAGAAGGTCACGAGGACGCACGCATGAGCGCGCGGCCGCCGGCCGAGCCGGCCGCCCCGACCTTCGCCGACGTCAACCGCGACGTCCTGCACACGCTGACGGCGCCGGGGCCGCTGTACTTCGCCTGGATGTCGATCGTCGGGCTGATCCTGGCCGCGGGCTTCCTGGCCTGGACGTATCAGATCTACGTGGGCATGGGCGCGGCCGGCAAGCGCACGCCCCAGATGTGGGCGATGTACATCACGACGTTCGTCTTCTGGATCGGTATCGGCCACGCGGGGACGCTGATCTCGGCCGTCCTCTACCTCTTCCGGGCGCGCTGGCGGACGTCGATCTATCGGGCGGCCGAGGCCATGACGATCTTCGCCGTGATGACGGCGGGTCTCTTCCCCCTCATCCACGCCGGTCGCATGTGGTTCGCCTACTTCCTGCTGCCCTACCAGAACCAGCGGTACCTGTGGCCGAACTTCCGCTCACCGCTGGTCTGGGACGTGTTCGCCATCTCCACGTACCTGACCATCAGCACGGTGTTCTTCATCGTCGGCCTCGTGCCCGACATCGCGGCGCTGCGCGACGCGTCCACCGGCTGGCGACGGCGGATCTACGGCATGCTCGCGCTGGGCTGGGAGGGCTCGCACGCCCAGTGGCGGCACTACCGGCGCGCCTATGGCCTGCTGGCCGCGCTGGCCACGCCGCTGGTCCTGTCCGTTCACAGCGTCGTGTCGTGGGACTTCGCCATGGCCCTGGTCCCGGGATGGCACTCGACGCTGTTCGCGCCATTCTTCGTCGACGGCGCCATCTTCTCCGGGTTCGCGATGGTCATCGTGCTCGTGTTGCCGATGCGACATTTCTTTCGCCTGCACGCCTACATCCAGGACAAGCACCTCGACGCGATGGCCAAGCTCATCCTCACCACCGGTCTGGTCCTGACGTACTTCTATCTCTGCGAGACCTTCACCGCGTGGTACAGCGGCGACCACTTCGAGCGCGCCTCGCTCTTCTGGAAGGTCACCAAGTCGTACGCCTGGGCGCTGTGGCTGATGTACTTCTGCAACTGCGTGTCGCCGCTCATCCTGTTCTGGAAGCGGGCGCGGACGAACCCGCTCGTCCTCTACGTCGTGTCGATCCTCGTGCTGATCGGCATGTGGTTCGAGCGCTTCAACATCATCGTGCCGTCGCTGGGGCACGACTTCTATCCGTACACGTGGGGCATCTACGTGCCGTCGCCGACCGACTCGATGATCGTCATCGGCAGCTTTGCGTTCTTCTTCATCCTGTTCCTCGGCTTCATCAAGATCATGCCGTCGCTGTCGATCGTGGAGGTGAAGGAGACGATCCCGCAGCCCATGAAGGGGGGCGTGCATGCCGCCCACCACTGAGATGGTCGTCGGGGTCTTCGCCCACGTGGACACCACGGTGAAGGCGCTCGAGGAGCTGCGCGCCAAGGGGTATCACGATCTCGAGGTGTACACGCCGGCGCCGGTGCACGAGATCGAGGAGGTCATGGAGCGCGGCCGGCCGGTGAGCCGCGTCCGGCTCTTCACGTTGATCGGGGGTCTGACGGGCACCGCCTCGGGCTTCATCCTCACTATCTGGTCGGCGATGCAGTGGGGGCTGGTGACGGGCGGCAAGCCGATCGCGTCGATTCCTCCGTTCGTGGTGATCGCCTTCGAGCTGACGATTCTGTTCGGCGGTCTGTCCACCGTGCTCGGCATGTTGCTGCTCGGGCGGCTGCCCCGCTTGTGGCCTTCGCCGGCCTACGATCCGCGGTTCTCCAACGACCGATTCGGTGTCGCCGTTCGCTGCGCCCCCGGCCGCGGCGCCTCCGTCACCGCCATCCTCCAGGCCTCCGGCGCCGAGGAGGTGCGGGCGTGAAGTACGTGTTCATGCTGGTGTTGTTGATCGTGGCCGGGGTGGGGGGGCTGCTGGCCTCCGTGGCCGTGCTGCGCTGGAACGACAACATGACCCAGACGGCTCGCATCATGCCGGGTGAGCGTGTCTTCGCGATGCCCGCGGGGACGATGCCCCGGGGCGGCAGCCTCATCTTCCCCAAGGAGCAGCGGGAGCTGGCCGCCAAGCAGCCGAATCCGGTGAAGGTGTCCCAGGAGTCCATCGCGCTCGGCAAGCAGCGCTTCGAGACGTTCTGCGTGCCCTGTCACGGCCCGGAGGCCAAGGGCGGCATCACGGGCCCGGTGGCCACGAAATTCGTTCCGCCTCCCGACCTCACCAATGCCGCGTTCCAGGGCGCGCGAACGGACGGGTACTGGCACAGCTACATCATGGTCGGCGGCGCCGTCATGCCCGCGTACGGCGAGGCGATGTCGTCACACGAGGCGTGGAGCATCGTGAACTATCTGCGGACGCTGGCGGCGAAATGAGCGGGGTGGCCGCATGAGGGCCGTGTGGATCGTGGTCGCGGTCGTGGGCGCCGTGGCGTTCGCGCTCGGCGCCGCGTCGGCCGACGCTCCGCGGGCGTGGTCGATCTACCTCGTGAACCTGGTCTTCTGGTCGGGGCTGGCGGTGACGGGGCCGGCGATCGCGGGGATGATGCAGCTCACGGAGGCGCGATGGTCGCCGACGGTCCGTCGGCTCGCCCTCACCACGGCGGGGTTCCTGCCGGTGTCCTTCGTGCTGCTGGTGATCCTGTTCGTCGGCCGGCTGGCGCTCTACCCCTGGGCCGTGACGCCCATTCCCGTCAAGGCGGCGTGGCTCAACACGCCATTCTTCTGGATCCGCACGCTGGGGCTCGCGGCGCTGCTCTTCGGAACGTGCTTCGCGTTCGTCGGCGTGCTGCTGGGCGATCCCCGGGGCGAGGACGTGGAGCGTGAGCGCGGTCGGCGCAATCGCCTGGCGGTGTTCCTGCTGTTCCTGTGGCTGATCACCGTCTCGTTGTGGGGATTCGACCTCGTGATGTCCCTCGACCCGCACTGGTACAGCGGGCTCTTCGGCGGCTACTTCGCCGTCAGCACCCTGTACACGGGCTTCGCGCTGCTCTCGATCCTCACCATCCTGGCCGTGAGACGCGGGGCCACGGTGCCGGCCGCGGCCGTGCAGGACGTCGCCAAGCTGCAGTTCGCGCTGTCGATCATGTGGATGTACTTCTTCTGGTCGCAGTACCTGGTGATCTGGTACGGCAACGTGCCCGTCGAGACGCGGTTCGTGGCGCAGCGGTTCTTCGAGAATCCGTGGAAGGCGCTGGCCTGGTTCGTCTTCGTCGTCGGGTGGCTGATCCCCTTCGCCTACCTGCTCAAGCGGCTCACCGGACGGCCGCCGGGCCGCCACACGCCGCTGTTCGTGATCGCCGTGTTCGGCCTCGTGGCGATCTTCCTGGAACGAGTCCTCGTGATCTTCCCCTCGGTCACGCCGCACACCGGCCTGCCCTTCGGGATCCGCGAGGTCCTGGTGACCGCGGGATTCTTCGCCCTGTTCGTCCTCAGCCGCCGGTGGTTCTTTTCCCGCTACCGGCTGAACGTGTAAATCCATTATCGGCGACGGCCGGCAACCGCCGCGCCACGACGTCGGCTCGCTCCGATCCCCGGGTCTCGCCTCGGGTAGACTGGCGCCATGCTGACGGTGGAGGAGGCGCTCCAGCAGATTCTCGCGCGCGCTTCGGTGCTGGAAACCGAAGGCGTCGACGTCACCAGCGCGCTCGGTCGGAGCCTCGCCGAGCCGATCGTCTCCGGCCGCGAGATCCCACCGTGGGCCAACTCATCGATGGACGGATACGCCGTTCGCGCCTCGGACACGCGCGGAGGGCCCGCGCAGCTGCGCGTCGTGGGACGCATCGCCGCCGGAGCGCTTCCCTCACGAGCGGTCGGCGCGGGCGAGGCCATCCGCATCTTCACCGGCGCTCCGCTGCCCGACGGCGCCGACGCGATCGTGCCCCAGGAGGACGTGGAGGTCGATGGTGATCGAGTGCGGGTCCCGGGCGGGGTGGCGGCCGGGGCCTACGTGCGTCCGCGCGGTGAAGACGTGCGTCGAGGCGACCGCGTGCTGTCGCCCGGCCAGCGCCTCGGACCCGCGGAGATCGGGCTCCTGGCCACGCTCGGCCACTCGCCGGTACGGGTGCATCGGCGGCCGCGTGTGGCCATCCTGTCCACCGGCAACGAGCTGGCGGACCTCGGCACGGAACCCGGACCCGGGCAGATCCCGAACACCAATACCTACTCGCTGATGGCGCAGGTCACCGAGGCAGGCGCGGTCGCCGTCAATCTCGGCATCGCCCCCGATCGACTCGAGGCCATCGAGGAGCGCCTGGCCTGGGGCCGCGACGCCGACGTGCTGCTCTCGTCGGCTGGAGTCTCGGTCGGTGAGCTCGACCTCGTGCGCGAGGCCCTCACGCGCTCGGGGGCGGAGCTTCATCTCTGGCGCGTCTCGATGCGTCCCGGTAAACCCATCACATTCGGCTCCTGGGGGCGGCGGTTGGTCTTCGGCTTGCCGGGCAACCCGGTCTCGGCCATGGTCACGTTCGAGCTGTTCGTCCGTCCCGCGCTCTTGCGCATGAGCGGGCGGCTCGACGTCGACCGCCCCCGGCTCGTGGCGCGCGCACGTGCGCCGATCCCGAATCCGGGGGCGCGCCGCGGCTATCTGCGAGTGCGTCTGGAGCGCGGAGCCGACGGCCTGGAAGCGGAGCTGACAGGCGACCAGGGATCGGCGATCCTGCGCTCGATGACCCTGGCCGACGGCCTCGCCGTCGTCCCCGGGGACACGACGATCGGCGCCGGCGAGCGACTCGAGGTGATCCTGCTACGGGGTCATTGAGATGAGCGGTCTGCGCGTGGTAGGGTCGCCGCGAATGATTCGCGCGACCGCCGTCGCGTGCCTTGTCCTCGGGATCCTGTCCTCGGGGTGTGCGACCCGGGGCTCGGTGCGTCAGGTGGCCGCGGACGTCAAGGCTGTCCGCGCCGAGCTTGCTCTCCTCCGCCAGGCCCAGGAAGGACTCTCTGCCCAGCTCGGAGACCTCGGAGCCGCCGCCAGGACGTCCCGCGCGACGACCGATGGGCTCCAGCGGGCGCTCACCACGACCGCAGCGGACGTGGCACGTGTGAGCGCGCAACTGGACGCCGCCGAAGACGCGATCAAGCAGGTGCGGGAATCTCTGGCCTCGTATGCCGCCGCCGCCGCGTCGCCGCCGCCTGCGGCCCCGTCGCCTCCCGAGCCTCCCGGCGACAACCGCGTGGGCTCGGCCGAGAATACCTTCGCCGCGGCCCTGGCCAACTTCCGCGCGCGCGAGTACGGCCAGGCGATTCTCGATTTCGTGGACGTCATCACCAAGCATCCCAAGCACCCGCTGGCGCCGTCGGCTCAGTTCTGGATCGGCGAGGCCTATTACCGGCAGCATGACTATCGCCAGGCGCTCAGTGAATTCCAGAAGGTCATCGACTGGGAGTCGCCGAATCCGAGGCTTCCCGATGCGCTGGTGCAAGCCGGTCTCTGCTACGGCAACTTGCGGGAAGACTCACGGGCCCGCGACGCATGGGCGCGGGTCATTCGTGAGTTTCCCGGCTCCCCGGCCGCGGCCGAAGCTCGCCGACTGCTCGTCTCCTCTCGACCGTCGACTCGACAATAGTCGATCGTTCTCCCCCTGCGGACGAGATGAAGAATGGGCAGAGCCGTAGCGGCGTATCTGTCTTGATTCATTGACGCTCCCGCGTCGACGGTATACAGAAGGCCACGATGAGCCCGGCTCCCGACACCCTGCTCGCACCCGGCGACGCGCGGTATCCCGCGTTGCTCGCCGCGATCGCCTCTCCGCCGGTGCTTCATGTGCGAGGCTCGGTCGAACCATGTGACGCGCTGGCGGTCGCGATCGTCGGCTCACGGCGTCCCACGCCGTACGGCATGCAGGTGGCGGAGTCGCTGGCCGCCGACCTCGCCGCCCGTGGCGTGACCATCGTGAGCGGCTTCGCCCGTGGGATCGACACGGCGGCGCACCGGGGGGCGTTGACGGCCGGTGGGCGCACGCTCGCGGTCCTCGGCAACGGGATCGACATCGTCTACCCGGCCGAGAACCGCGACCTGATCGGCATCATCGAAAGCCGGGGAGCGCTTCTTTCCCAGTTCCGGCGGGGTACCGAGCCTCTGGCACGCAACTTTCCGGCGAGGAATCGGACGCTTGCCGGTCTGGCACTCGGCGTGGTGGTCGTGGAGGCGGCCGAGCGCAGTGGAGCGTTGATTACCGCGGGTTTCGCCGCCGATCTCGGTCGCGAAGTCTTCGCGGTTCCCGGCCGGGTGACGAGCGATCTCAGCCGGGGTGCCCATGGGCTCCTCCGGGATGGCGCTATACTGGTACGGGATTGGGCAGACATCGTGCAAGAATTGCCCGAACCGTGGCGCCGCGTCGTTCGCGCCCCGGCCGGGCTGGCCGAAGCCGGCGAGGCGGTGACGGGGACCGAGGCGGCGGTGCTGGCGGTGCTGAAGCCTGACGAGCCGTTGCACATCGAGCAGTTGACCGACCTCGTCGCGCTCACACCAGGGCGTCTCGCATCAGCGCTCGTGGCACTGGAGCTGGCGGGACGTGCCCGTCAGCTCGAAGGCCAGCGGTGGATCACGATGCCGACGAGATCGAGGAGGAAGTAGTGGCGAAGCGTTCGCTGGTGGTGGTCGAGTCGCCGACGAAGGTCAAGACCATCCAGAAGTATCTGGATGGCAAGTACGTCGTCAAGGCGTCGATGGGACACGTGCGCGATTTGCCGAAGTCCAAGCTGGGGGTCGATCCCAAGCGTGGGTTCAAGCCCCAGTACGTGATCTCGCCGAGCAAGAAGAAGATCCTCGACGAGCTGAAGAAGGCGGCCGAGAAGGCCGACACCCTCTACGTCGCCACCGACCCGGACCGGGAAGGGGAGGCGATCGGCTGGCATCTCGCCCAGGAGCTGCCCTTCGCGAAGAAGAACATCTACCGCATCACCTTCAACGAGATCACCGAGCGCGCGGTCAAGGCCGCCTTCGAGCGGCCTGGCAAGATCGACCTCAAGAAGGTCGACGCCCAGCAGGCCCGCCGGATCGTGGATCGTCTCGTCGGCTACAGCCTGTCGCCGCTGCTCTGGGACAAGGTGCAGCGCGGGTTGTCCGCCGGTCGCGTGCAGTCGGTCGCGGTGCGCCTCATCGTCGATCGGGAGCGGGAGATCCAGGCGTTCGTGCCGCAGGAGTACTGGTCCGTGCACGCACAGCTGGCGGCGGCGTTGCCGCCGGAGTTCTCGGCGACGCTGCGGGAGATCGAGGGCGTGCGGGTCGAGGCACCGCGCGACGGCCGACCGGCAACGCTGCCCGACGAGGCGACCACGCGCGCCGCCATGGTGGGTCTGGAGGACGCGCGCTGGGTGGTCCGGAGCGTCAGCCGCGGCGAGCGCCGCCGCAATCCGTCGCCCCCGTACATCACGTCGACGCTGCAGCAGGAGGCGGGCCGCAAGCTCGGCTTCTGGGCGCGCAAGACGATGACGGTCGCCCAGCAGCTCTACGAGGGTGTCGAGATCGGCGACGGCGGCGCGGTGGGGCTCATCACCTACATGCGCACGGACTCGGTCCAGGTCTCGCGTGACGCCCAGGAGGAGACCCGGCAGCTCGTGACCGCGCGCTTCGGCGCCGAGTACCTGCCGGCCGCGCCGCCCATCTACAAGTCGCGCGGCCGCGCGCAGGAGGCCCACGAGGCGATCCGGCCGTCGGACGTCACCCGCGATCCGAAGAGCGTGGCGCGCTTCCTCACCAAGGACCAGCTGGCGCTCTACCGCCTGATCTGGGAGCGCTTCGTGTCGAGCCAGATGCAGCCCGCCGTCTACGACACCGTCACCGCCGACATCGAGGCGGGGCGCTGCGTCTTCCGCGCCCAGGGCCAAACCATGAAGTTCAAGGGCTTCACGGCCGTGTACGTGGAGACCTACGAGGACGGCGACGCCACCGCCGACGAGGAGAGCGAGCGCGCGATCCCGGCGCTCGAGGAGGGCGAGGTGCTGAGGCTGCTCGGTCTCGAGCCCAAGCAGCACTCCACCCAGCCGCCGCCGCGCTACACCGAGGCCTCGCTGGTCAAGGCGCTCGAGGAGCTGGGGATCGGACGCCCGTCAACCTATGCCTCGATCCTGGGCACGATCATCAACGACCGCGGCTACGTCCGCCGCGAGCGCCGCACCCTGTTTCCCACCGAGCTGGGCACCGAGGTCACCGACCTCCTGATGCCGTTCTTCCAGGACGTCATGAACGTCGAGTTCACCGCGCAGATGGAGGACGAGCTCGACAAGGTGGAGGAGGGGGACCTCGACTGGGTCAAGGCCGTCAAGGACTTCTACGCGCCGTTCGAGAAGGACCTCAAGAAGGCGCAGAAGGAGATGGTCAACCAGAAGAAGGGCGAGGAGACCGACGAGAAATGCCCCGAGTGCGACCAGCCGCTGCTGGCCCGGCGTGGTCGATTCGGGAAGTTCCTCGCGTGCTCGGCCTATCCCGAGTGCAAGTACACGCGGAACCTCGACGGCTCGGAGCGCGCGGAGGACGAGGCCACCGACGAGGTCTGTCCGACGTGCGGCAAGCCGATGGTCATCAAGCACGGCCGCTTCGGGAAGTTCATCGCCTGCTCCGGCTATCCCGAGTGCAAGACGACCAAGCCGATCACGCTCGGGATCGCGTGCCCCGAGGCGGGCTGCGCGGGGGAGCTGGTGGAGCGGCGCTCGAAGCGGGGCCGCACGTTCTATGGCTGCTCGGCCTATCCCGCCTGCAAGTTCGTGCTGTGGCAGCGCCCGATCGCCGAGGCGTGCCCGAAGTGCGGTGCGTCGTTTCTCACCGAGCGGGCGGCCCGCGGCCGCACGGTCCGCACCTGTGTCCGTGAGGGTTGCGACTTCCGCCAGGAGGCCGACCTCACCGTCGCATGAAGGACCCGCTCGCAGCCTTCCTGCGTTATCTCGAAGTGGAGAAGCACGCCTCCGTACACACGCTCCGAAGCTATCGTCAGGACCTCGAGGACTTCCGGCGCATTCTCGACGTCGCCGGGACGGCGGCGATGCGCAGCCTCGACGCCCGTGGGGTGCGCGCGTACCTGGCCGCGCTCCACACCCGCGGCCTCGATCCCACGTCGATCGCGCGCAAGCTGGCCGCGCTCAGGAGCTGGTGCCGGTTCCTCGTCCGCCGGGGCGTGCTGCCCCACAACCCGGCGCGACAGATTCGCGCGCCGCGCCCCTCGCGAAAGCTCGTGTCCTTCCTGCCCATCGACGAGACCGTCGCCCTGATGGACGCGCGTCTGCCGCGGACCAACGCGCGTGACGCCGCCATCGTGGAGCTGCTCTATGCCAGCGGCCTTCGCGTGTCGGAGCTGGTGGGGCTGGATCTCCGCGACGTGGACCGCACGGAGATGACCGTGCGCGTGCTCGGCAAGGGCGGCAAGGAACGCATCGTCCCGTTCGGCGGGGCGGCCGATCGGGCCCTGCGCACGCATCTCGGCGAGCGCGGGGCCACGGCGGGCGCCCTCTTCCTGAATCGAAGGGGCGGACGCCTCACCGTGCGCAGCGTGCACACCATCGTTCGCCATCGGGCCGCCGCCGCGGGTATCGGCCGGCGGGTCAGTCCCCACACGCTGCGCCACACGTTCGCCACGCACCTTCTCGATTCCGGCGCGGATCTCCGGATGATCCAGGAGCTGCTGGGCCACAGCCGACTGTCGACGACCCAGCGCTACACCCACGTCGGCTCCGACCAGCTCATGAAGATCTACGACGCCGCCCACCCCCGCGCGCAACGGATCGAGGCCGCGGCGCCCGGCCCCGGCCACCCACGGCCGACGCCGGCCTCGCGGACCCCGTGACGATCGCGTTTCACGCGACCACGGTGCTGTGCCTGCGGCATCGCGGCCAGGTCGCGATCGCCGGCGATGGACAGGTGACGATCGGCAATACCGTCGTCAAGGCCGGAGCCCGGAAGATCCGCAAGCTGTATCACGACAACGTGCTCGCGGGGTTTGCCGGGGCCGCCGCCGACGCGTTCACCTTGTTCACGCGCTTCGAAGGCAAGCTCGAGGAGCACCGGGGCAACATCGCGCGGGCGGCGGTGGAGCTCGCCAAGGATTGGCGGGCCGACCGCGTGCTGCGCCGGCTGGAGGCCTTGCTGGCCGTCGCCGACCGTGAGCACTCGTTCATCGTGTCGGGCACGGGTGATCTGATCGAGCCCGACGACGGGCTCATCGGTATCGGCTCGGGCGGACCGTTCGCGCTAGCCGCCGCGCGCGCGCTCGTCGGCCACTCCGACCTCGATGCCAAGGCGATCGCCATGGAAGCGATGCGAATCGCCGCCGGCATCTGCGTCTACACCAATGACCACATCACCGTTGAAACTCTATGAATCTGACGCCGGCGGAGATCGTGGCGGAGCTGGACCGGTACATCGTCGGTCAGGACAAGGCCAAGCGCGCGGTCGCGATCGCGCTCCGCAACCGCTGGCGGCGGCAGAACCTGCCTGCCGAGCTGCGCGATGAGGTGGCCCCGAAAAACATCATCATGATCGGGCCCACCGGGGTCGGCAAGACCGAGATCGCGCGCCGGCTCGCCCGTCTCGCGCAGGCGCCCTTCATCAAGGTGGAGGCCTCGAAGTACACCGAGGTCGGCTACGTCGGCCGTGACGTGGAGTCGATGATCCGCGAGCTGACCGAGCTCGGCGTCAACATGGTGAAGGCCGAGATGATGGCGGCCGTGCAGGAGAAGGCCGAGCAGAACGCGGAGGACCGCCTGCTCGATCTCCTGCTCCCGCGTCGCAACGCGGAGCCCTTCACCAGCGACTCGCTCGAGCAGGTCGCGCCCGGAGCCCCCACCGATGCCACCCGCGACAAGCTCCGCGCCCAGCTGCGGGCGGGACGGCTCGACGACCGCATGGTCGAGATGGAGACGCGGCAGCAGACGATGCCCATGGTAGAGGTCTTCTCGGGGCAGGGCATGGAGGAGATGGGGATCAACATCCGGGACATGCTCTCCAATCTCATGCCCGCGCGCACCAAGCATCGCCGGCTGCGGGTGACGGAGGCGCGCAAGCTGCTCGTGCAGGAGGAGGCCCAGAAGCTCGTCGACATGGAAGACGCGGTCTCCCAGGCCATCCGCCGCGTGGAGAACTCCGGGATCGTCTTCCTCGACGAGCTGGACAAGGTCGCGGGGCGGGAGGGCGGCCACGGGCCCGACGTCTCGCGCGAGGGCGTGCAGCGCGACCTGCTGCCCATCGTCGAGGGGTCGTCGGTCACCACGAAGTACGGGATCGTCCGCACGGACCACATCCTGTTCATCGCCGCCGGCGCCTTCCACGTCGCCAAGCCCGCCGATCTGATCCCGGAGCTCCAGGGGCGCTTCCCCATCCGGGTGGAACTGGACCCCTTGACGCGCGAGGATTTCATCCGCATCCTGACGGAACCGAAAAACGCGCTCATCCGGCAATATATCGAGCTGTTGCGAACGGAGCAGGTGACGCTGCGGTTCACCCCCGACGCGGTGGAGGCGGTGGCGGAGATCGGCATGAAGGTCAACGCGGCGACCGAGAACATCGGGGCCCGACGCCTCTACACCATCATGGAGAAGATGCTCGAGGGGGTGTCGTTCGACGCTCCGGGCATGCCGGGCAAGGACATCACCGTCGACGCGGCCTACGTCCACGAGCGGCTGGCCGACATCATCCGCGATCAGGATCTCTCACGGTACATCCTGTGAGCGCTCCCGATCACCGGCGCGCCGAGATCCTCATGGAGGCCCTCCCGTACATCCGGGAGTTCCGCGGCAAGACCGTCGTCATCAAGTACGGCGGCGCCGCCATGGAGCAGGCCGACCTCAAGCGCTCCTTCGCACTCGACGTGATCCTGCTGCACTTCGTCGGCATCAACCCCGTGATCGTCCACGGCGGCGGACCGCAGATCGGCGCGCTCATGAAGCGCCTCGGCAAGGAGCCGCAGTTCGTGGGCGGGATGCGGGTCACCGACGAGGAGACGGTGGAGATCGTCGAGATGGTCCTCGTGGGCAAGATCAACAAGGAGATCGTCGGGCTCATCAACTACCACGGGGGCAAGGCGGTGGGCCTGTCCGGCAAGGATGGCTCGCTGCTCCGCGCGCGCCGCCGACCCCATCGACTGGCCTCCGGGGAAGAGGTGGACATCGGGCTGGTGGGTGAGGTCGAGACCGTCAAGCCCGATCTCATCCGGCTGCTGGAGGACCACGGCTTCGTGCCCGTGATCGCCCCCGTGGGCGTCGGAGCGGGCGGCGAGACGTACAACATCAATGCCGACCTCGTCGCCGGCGACGTGGCCGCCGCGCTTGGCGCCGAGAAGCTCATCCACCTGACGGACGTGCAGGGCATCCTGGGTGACGACGGCCATTTGCTCAGCACGCTGAACCGGAAGGAAGCCGAGCGGCTGATGGACGACCAGGTGATCGACGGCGGCATGCTGCCGAAGGTGGAGTCTTCGGTCCGCGCCCTCCGGGGCGGAACGGCGAAGGCCCACATCATCGACGGGCGCGTGCCCCACGCCATCCTCCTCGAGCTGTTCACCCGCGAAGGCATCGGCACGGAGATCGTCCTGTGATGGACACCAAGACATTGCTGGAGTGGTCGGGGAAGTACCACACGCCGAACTATGGCGCGCGGGCGCCGATCTGCCTGGTGCGCGGCGACGGGATGCGCGTGTGGGACACGGACGGCCGCGAGTACCTCGACTTCGGGGCCGGGATCGCCGTGACCTCGCTCGGGCACTGTCATCCGCGCGTGACCGGCGCCATCCGGGAAGCCTCGGCGACGCTGCTCCACGTGTCGAACCTCTATCACACCGCCCCGCAGATCCACCTGGCCAAGCTGCTGTGCGAGCACTCGTTCGCCGATCGCGTGTTCTTCGGCAACTCGGGGGCGGAGGCCAACGAGGCGGCGATCAAGCTCGCGCGAAAGTACGCCAAGGAGCGGTTCGCCTCCGACCGCTGGGAGATCGTGGCGACCCGCAACTCCTTCCACGGCCGCACGATGGGCGCCCTGGCGGCGACGGGCCAGGAGAAGTACCAGCACGGATTCGAGCCGCTCGTCCCCGGCTTCAAGCACGTGCCCTACAACGACCTGCGCGCGATGGAGCGCGCGATCGACAACCGGACGTGTGCGGTGATGGTGGAGCCGATCCAGGGTGAGGGCGGCGTGCACGTGCCGGACGATGACTATCTGCCGGGACTCCGCAAGCTCTGCGACGAATCCGGCGCCCTGATGATCCTCGACGAGATCCAGACCGGTGTCGGGCGAACCGGGCGCCTGTGGTGCTACGAGTATGCGGGCGTCGAGCCGGACATCATGACCCTCGCCAAAGCGCTCGCCAACGGCGTGCCCATCGGAGCCACCCTGGCCCGGGAAGAGGTCGCGCGGACGCTCGGCCCGGGCAGCCACGGGTCGACCTTCGGCGGCACCCCGTTCGTCGCCTCCGTCGCCCTCGCCACGCTCACCACGATCCTCGATGAAAAGATCCCGGACCGCGCGGCGCGCATGGGCCGCTACCTCACGGACGGGCTGCGCGCGCTCGGCGGCAAGCACGCGACGATCGGCGATGTGCGTGGCCGTGGTCTGCTCATCGGGGTCGGCCTGGGACGACCGGTGACGCCTGTCGTCGATGCCTGCCGCGAGGCCGGCCTGCTCGTGCTGAGCGCCGGCGAGCAGGTGCTCCGTCTGGCCCCGCCGCTCATCGTCGGGGAGAGCGAGTGCGATCGCGCGCTGGCCATCATCGACACGACGCTGGGAAAGCTGGGCGCGTGAGCCACTTCCTCTCCGCGGCCGACCTGACCCGCGAGCGGACGCTCCATCTCTTTCGGGTCAGCGCGGAGCTGAAGCAGCGGCGCAAGGCCGGCCGCTACGGGAGCGTCCTGGCCGGCCGCACCCTGGCGCTGATCTTCGAGAAACCGTCTCTCCGGACGCGGGTCACGTTCGAGGTCGGGATCGTCCAGCTCGGGGGCCGCGCGGTGTACCTGTCCGGGCCGGAGATCGGGATGGGCACGCGGGAGGCGGTTCCCGACGTGGCCCGCAACCTCTCGCGCTGGGTCGACGGGATCGCGGCGCGGGTCTACCGCCACGCCACCGTGGAGTCGCTGGCCCGCCACGCGAGCATCCCCGTCATCAACGCGCTGTCGGACTTCGAGCATCCGTGTCAGGCGCTCGCCGACTACTTCACGCTGTGGGAGCGCGGGATCGATCTCGGCCGGATCCGGCTGGCCTGGCTCGGTGACGGCAACAACGTCTGCCACTCGGTGCTGATCGTGGGCGCGCTCCTGGGCACGCGGCTGACGGTGGGCTGCCCGCCGGGGTTCGAGCCCGATGCGCGCGTCCAGGAGATGGTGCGCCGGCTGGGCGCCGAGCTCACGATCACGCCCGACGCCAAGGAGGCGGTGACCGACGCCGACGTGGTCTATACGGACGTGTGGACCAGCATGGGGCAGGAGGCCGAGCGCGAGCAGCGCCTGGAGGCGTTCAGCCGCTATCAGATCAACGAGACGCTGCTCGGCTTCGCCAAGCCCCGGGCGCTCGTGATGCACTGCCTGCCCGCGCACCGCGGCGAAGAGATCACGGACGGTGTGCTCGACGGCGAGGCCAGCATCGTGCTGGACCAGGCGGAGAATCGCCTCCACGCACAGAAGGCGATCATCCTCGACCTGCTGGGAGCCGGCCTCGACGATGCCTGAATCGTCGCCGCCCAAGCGTGTCGTCCTGGCGTATTCCGGCGGCCTCGACACTTCCGTCATCCTGCGCTGGCTCATCGAGCGGTACCGCTGCGAGGTCGTCGCCTTCTGCGCCGATCTGGGGCAGGGCGAGGAGCTGCTCACCGTCCGCGACAAGGCGCTGCGGACGGGCGCGGCCACCGTCCACATCGTGGATCTCCGCGAGGAGTTCGTCCGCGACTTCATCTTCCCGATGCTGCGCGCCAACGCCGTCTACGAGGGCGGCTATCTGCTCGGCACGTCCATCGCGCGCCCGCTGATCGCCCGCGCCCAGGTGGAGGTCGCGCACCGGGAAGGCGCCGACGGCGTCGCCCACGGGGCCACCGGCAAGGGCAACGATCAGGTCCGCTTCGAGCTGACCTACGCGGCGCTGGCTCCCGAGCTGCGAGTGATCGCGCCCTGGCGGGAGTGGGAGCTCGACTCCCGGACGGCGCTGATGGAGTTCGCGCGGCGTCACGACATCTCCGTGCCCGTCACCGCCGAGCGCCCCTACAGCACGGACCGCAACCTGTTCCACATCTCCTACGAGGGGGGGATCCTCGAGGACCCCTGGGCCGAGCCTCCCGACAAGATGTTCCTGCTCACGAGCTCGCCCGAGAGCGCGCCCGACGCGTCCGCGGAGCTCGTGATCGAGTTCGAGGGCGGGGATCCCGTCGCGCTCGACGGCGTTCGCCTCGGGCCGGTGGCGCTCCTGACGCGCCTCAACCGCCTCGGGGGCGAGCACGGCGTGGGCCGCGTGGACCTCGTCGAAAACCGCTTCGTGGGGATGAAGTCGCGGGGCGTGTACGAGACCCCCGGCGGCACCATCCTGCACGCGGCGCGGCGCGCCCTCGAATCGCTGACCCTCGACCGCGAGGTCCTGCACCTGCGGGACTCGCTCGTGCCCCGCTACGCCGAGATGATCTACTACGGCTTCTGGTACTCGCCCGAGCGCGACGCCCTGCAAGGGCTCATGGACGACTGTGCCCGGGACGTCACCGGGACGGTGCGGCTCAAGCTCTACAAGGGCAACGTCACCGTGCTCGGCCGCCGGTCGCCCCGCTCGCTGTACCGCACCGACTTCGCGACGTTCGAGACCGACGCCGTCTACCGCCAGCGCGACGCCGAGGGGTTCATCAACCTCAATGCGCTGCGGCTGCGCATCCGCGCCCTCCGGGACAGGCGGGAGGGCCACTGACGCCGGCGCTCGGGGGCGGCATGTCTCTCGACGTGGCGCTCACGCCCGATCGCCTCGATCGTGCCGCCTTACCCATCTCGACGGTGCTCGTGGTGGACGTCCTCCGGGCCAGCACGACGATGATCACCGCCCTCGGCAACGGCTGTGCGGGCATCGTGCCGGTGGCCGACGCCGCGGACGCGGTGGCCCGGGCGCGGGCGATCGGAGCGACCGCGCTCGTCGCCGGCGAGCGGAGAGGGCAGACGATTGCGGGGTTCGATCTCGGCAATTCACCGCTCGAAGTCACCCGCGAGCGCGTCGGCGGCCGGACGCTGGTCTTCACCACCAGCAACGGCACGCGGGCGCTGCTGGCCGCGCGCCCGGCGCCGGCGGTCGGCGTCGCCGGGCTCGTCAACCTGAGCGCCGCGGTGTCCTGGGCGGTGGGCGAGGGACGTCCCATCACGGTGCTCTGTGCCGGTGAGCGAGGCGATGTCTCCCTCGAAGACCAGGTGTGCGCGGGGCTGCTCGTCGACGGCGTGCTTCGCGCCGAGCCGCGGGCCGAGCTGACGGAGGCGGCGCGGGCGGCCCTCGAGATCGGGCGCGGCTACGGCAAGGCCGTCGCGCGGCTGGCGGAGGAGTCGCCGTGGGCCCGCCACCTGGCGCTCTCCGGCCGTGGGGACGACGTCAGCGCGTGCCTGGTCCTCGACACGACCACGCTCGTCCCCGTGTTGAACGTTGACAAGGTCGTCGTGGGCTCACGATAATGTCCCGCCGGAGCGGGGTGCCGGAGTGATCGTCCTGGTCCCGTTCCTCATCGTCTTTCTCATCTCGTCGTCCCGTGTCCACGCCGTCATCGCCGCCGCCATCTTCATCCTGGCCGCCCTCACCGACTGGCTCGACGGGCTCATCGCGCGGCGTCGGAACCAGGTGACCACGCTCGGCACCCTCCTCGATCCCATCGCCGACAAGATCCTCGTCGCCTCGGCGCTGGTCTCGCTCCTGCAGATCGACAAGATCGCGGCCTGGATCGTCCTCGTGATCATCGGGCGCGAGCTGGCCGTCACCGGGTTGCGGGCCGTGGCCGCCGGCGTGGGTGTCATCGTTCCCGCCTCCCGCCTGGCGAAGTGGAAGACGGTCGGGCAGTACGTGGCGATCACCATGCTGATCTTCGAGAAGGGCGTGGGGTCCGCCACGTTCCATGCGGCGGCCACCGGGGTCCTGTGGATCGTCCTGGGGCTCACGGTCATCTCCGCCGTCGACTACTTCTACCGGTTCTTCCGAAAGGCCGACTACCGAGCGATCGTGCCGGACGAAGATCGCTGGTCGTGACCTCGCTGGCCGCCGTCGTGCTGGCGTACGTCGTGGGCGCCATCCCGGTCGGGTACCTGGTGGGGCGGGCGTTCGGGATCGGCGACATCCGGCGGCACGGCAGCGGCAACATCGGGGCGACGAACCTGCTGCGGACCGCCGGGCGGTTGCCGGCGGTGCTCACGCTCCTCGGTGACGTCCTCAAGGGTGCGGCCGCGGTGGTCCTGGCCGCGGCGTGGTCGGGCGGCGACCGCCGCGCCGCGGCCGCGGCGTCGGTGGCGGTGATCGTCGGCAATTGCTGGTCCGTGTTCCTGCGGTTCCGCGGCGGCAAGGGCGCGGCGACGGGCCTCGGCGCCTTCCTGACCCTGGCCCCGTGGGCGACGGTCCCCGCCGCGCTCGTGTGGCTGGCCGTGATCGCCACCTTTCGCTACGTGTCGTTGGGATCCGTCATGGCCGCGGCGTGCGTGCCGCTGGGCGCGCTGGTGCTGGGCTACCCGGGGCCCGTGGTGCTGGCGTGCCTGCTCGGCGCGGGCATCGTCGTCGCGCGGCATCACGCGAACATCACGCGCCTGATGGCGGGCACCGAGGCGCGCCTCGGCCAGGCGACGCGGTGATCGGCCGAGTCGCCGTCATCGGCGGGGGCAGCTGGGGCACGGCGCTGGCCGCGCACTTGGCCCGCCGGGGCGTGGACGTGCGGTTGTGGGTGCGCGAGCCCGAGATCGTCGACGCGATCGCCCGGACGCGTCGGAACGCCTGGTATCTGTCGGATATCGAGCTGCCATCCGCCGTGGGGGCCACCGGTGATCTCGCCCACGCTCTCGACGGCGCCGGGCTCGTGATGATCGCGGTGCCGTCCGAATTCGTGGCCGGCCTGCTCAAGCACATCGGGCGTCTGCCGGCCGACGCGCCGATCGTCTCCGCCACCAAGGGCCTCGATCCCGAGCGGCACCTGCGGATGACGGAGCTGATCGCCGACCGGTTTCCCGGCACGCCCGTCGCGGCGTTGTCGGGACCGACGTTCGCGCGGGAGGTCGGCCTCGGTCTGCCCACCGCCTGCGTGGTGGCCTCGGACGATGAAGCGCTCGCGCGCCGACTGCAAGGCGAGCTCGGGAGCCGCGAGTTCCGGCTCTACACAAACGGAGACGTCGTGGGGGTCGAGCTCGGCGGCGCGCTCAAGAACGTCATTGCCATCGCCACCGGGCTCGCCGATGGGCTCGAGCTCGGGCAGAATGCGCGGGCCGCCTTGATCACGCGCGGCCTGGCCGAGATCACGCGGCTGGCCGTCACGCTCGGCGCCGCGCCGGCGACCTTGGCGGGGCTCGCCGGGGTGGGGGATCTCGTGCTCACGTGCACGGGCGGGCTCTCGCGCAACCGCTCGCTCGGCATGGCCCTGGCCCGGGGCCGGACGCAAGCGGCGGTGGAAGGCGAGAGCCGGATGATCGCCGAGGGCGCGCGTACGGTGACCTCCGCGCTGGCACTCGCCGGACGCCACGGCGTGAGCCTGCCAATCTGCGCCGAGGTCGGCGCCGTCCTCTTCGAAGGCAAGCCGCCGGCCACCGCCCTCGGCGACCTGCTCGGCCGCGCGGCCCGGCCCGAGTAGCCGTATGATTTATTCGAGGCCTCATGCCTGAGCTGCGGAAAGACCCCGTCGTCGGTCGCTGGGTGATCATCTCCACGGAGCGCGGGCGCCGGCCGTCGGACTTCGTGCCGGAGCCCGTCCGTCCCCACCTGACGACGTGTGTCTTCTGCCCGGGGAGCGAGGACAAGACGCCGCCCGAGATCGTGGCCGGCCGGCTGCCGGGAAGTGGCCCGGACACGCCGGGCTGGTCCTATCGCGTCGTGCCCAACCGGTTCCCCGCGCTCCGTATCGAGGGCGAGCTGGAGGCGTCGGCCGAGGGGCTGTTCGACCGCATGGAGGGGATCGGGGCGCACGAGGTCGTCATCGAGACGCCCGACCATCGGGCGTCGCTGGCCACAATGCCGCTCGAAGCCGCCGCCAACGTGCTGCTGGCGTATCGCGAGCGCGTGGTCGACCTCAAGAAGGACGGCCGGTTCCAGTACGTCCTCGTCTTCAAGAACCACGGCGAGTCCGCCGGCGCCTCGCTCGAGCACCCGCATTCCCAGCTGATCGCGACGCCCATCATTCCCATCATGGTGACCGAGGAGCTGGTGGGCTCGGCCGAGTACTACGGCCGCAAGGAGCGCTGCGTCTGGTGCGACATCATCCGGCAGGAGCGGCGGGGCCGGCGGCGGCTCATCCAGGACCGCGACGGGTTCGTCGTCATCGCGCCGTTCGCCCCACGTTTTCCCTTCGAGACGTGGATCCTGCCCGATCAGCACCGGTCGGCCTTCGAGGATTCGGACGTGGACGATCTCCGCGGCGCCGCCGGCGTGCTCCAGGATTTCCTGCGCCGGATGAACCGCGTGCTGAACGAGCCCGCGTTCAACTTCATGCTCCACACGGCGCCCCTGCACGAGCCCGCGCTCGATCACTTCCATTGGCACCTGGAGGTCATCCCCAAGCTCACGCGGGTGGCGGGGTTCGAGTGGGGTAGCGGGTTCTTCATCAACCCGGTGGCGCCGGAAGACGCGGCACTCGCGCTGCGAGAAAGCGCGGGATGAGGCACCGCGGCCGACGTGATAGAATGGCCGCTGTTGCGCTGACGGTGCGGGAATAGCTCAGTGGTAGAGCACGACCTTGCCAAGGTCGGGGTCGCGGGTTCGAATCCCGTTTCCCGCTCCAGCACACATCGCGTCCGGTCTCGCGGTTCGCCTCTCACGGCGGCGTAGCCAAGTGGTAAGGCGCGGGTCTGCAAAACCCGTATTCGTGAGTTCGATTCTCACCGCCGCCTCCATTTCTCGACATCGCAACGATGCTCGGCGGGGGCGTGACGAAACTGGCAACCGTGATGGGCTTAAAACCCATTGTCCCGTGAGGGACTTGCAGGTTCGAATCCTGCCGCCCCTACCACCATCGGTGAGCTACCGGTCGCGGTCGAACGTGGGGATGGGGCTGCCGAGCCAAAAGTGCGCGATGGCCGCGATCTCGTGCGTCACGTCCTCGATCGACCGCCGGGAGCGCCACCAGCGGGTCGGATCGACCACCTCGTAGCGCGTCGCCCGAATCACGGCGGGAAGGTCGCGCTCGAATCGGGTCCGCCAGATGAAGCGGACGCGGCGCGTGTGGTAAGGCGAGGAGACGATGATGAGGCGACGGATGTCCTGCCCCCGCGCGTAGTCGAACGCGGCCTCCAGCTCCTGCAGCGTGTTGTCGACGATCCGGTCGATTTGGACGACGGCGGGCTGCGGAACACCGGCACGCCGTAACAGCCACAGCACACCGTCCCGCTGGGAGGGCAAGTCGAACTCCCGGCGGACCGACTCGGGGAAGTCGCTGCGGGGATGGGAGAAGATGATGCGCGGGGCCCAGCCCGCCCGGAACAGCATCACGGCCTCCAGCTCCCGGTGCGGAGTCTTTCCGTCGAGTACGAGGATCGCGTCGCTCTTGACGAGGGGGTCGACGGCCACGAGCCACGGTCCCACGGCGCGCGCGACGAGGAGGTCTCCGACGACGAGCGCGAGCACGCAGAGCGCAAGCACGACGAGGAATCGGCGGGGATGTCGCGTCTTCATTGGACGAAAGCGGCTCGCCGGGCTATCTTACCTGAGATCATGACCTCGCCCGGCGCCATCGCCTTCCAGATCGGCCCTCTCGTCATCCGGTGGTACGGCATCCTCATGGCCACCGCCATCGTCGTCGGGCTCTGGCTGGGCTACCGTCAGGCGCGGCGCGAGGGACTCCCCGCGGACGATTTCATCAGCATTGCGCAATGGTCGATCCTCGCCGGTCTCGTCGGCGCGCGACTCTACGAGGTGGTCTTCAACTGGGATTACTACGGGCAGTACCCGGCAAAGATCATCGCCGTCTGGGAAGGCGGGCTCGCCATCCACGGTGGGCTGATCGTCGGGCCGATCGTCGGCATCTGGCTCGCGCGCCGCTGGCACTTGCCGATCCTGCGCGCGCTCGATATCGCGGCGCCGAGCGTGGCCATCGGCCAGGCGATCGGCCGCTGGGGGAACTTCTTCAACGAGGAGGCGTTCGGCCGGCCGACCGATCTGCCCTGGAAGCTCTACATCTCGCCCCCGCACCGGCCCCCGGGCTTCGGCCAGTACGACTTCTTTCACCCGACCTTCCTCTACGAGTCGATCTGGGACTTCGCCGTGTTCGTGGCGCTGGTGGTCTGGCTCCGGCCGCGCCTGCACGAGCGCCCCGGCGCGCTCTTCTTCTGCTACGTCGGCCTGTACTCGATCGGACGCTTTGCCATCGAAGGACTACGGCTCGACAGCTTCTGGCTCGGCGCCTTCCGCGTGCCCCAGCTCGCGAGCCTGGCGGGGGTCGCCATCGCGATCGCGGGGCTGGCATGGCTCCGCCACCGCGACGCCGCTCTCGCCCAGTGAAGCAGGCCGATGAAAACGGCCCATCTGCGTCGTTGGCTCAGTCGGGGTCTCCCTGCGGCGTACTCGGAGTACGCCTCAGTCGCCCCTCCTTCGCCGCCTAGCATCTGGGCCGTTTTGATCGGCCTGCGGCGCTGGGTGTGCTCTATGTAGATTGGAGTACGTGAGCGGCGGACAATCGATGAATGTCGAGCGGGTCGGGGCGTATCTGTGGCGCATACCGCGCAACGCTGAGGCGGGGATGCGGGTGCCGGGGCTGGTGGTCGCTGATGATGTGTTGATGGGGCATATCCGGAGTGAGGCGGCGCTGGCGCAGCTCGCCAATGGCGCGACGCTGCCGGGGATCGTCAAGGCGGCGCTGGCGATGCCCGACATTCACCAGGGCTACGGGCTGCCGGTGGGCGGCGTCGTGGCGACCGACGTCGCGCACGGAGTGGTGAGCCCCGGCGCGATCGGATTCGACATCAACTGCGGGGTGAGGCTGCTCGCCACCGAGCTCGCGGTCGATGACGTCCGGGATGGCATCGGCGCCCTCGTCGAGGCGCTCTACGAGGCGATCCCGACGGGGGTGGGATCCCGAGGAGCCCTGACGCTGCAGGACCGGGAGCTCGCCGCGGTGATGGAGCAGGGGGCGGCGTGGGCGGTGGCGCGCGGACACGGTCTGCCCGCCGATCTGGAGCGCCTGGAGTCCGATGGGCGGATCCCGGGCGCCGACGCCGCCGTGGTGTCTTCCCGGGCCCGCGAGCGAGGACTGCGGCAGCTCGGAACGCTCGGATCGGGCAATCACTTCCTCGAGATCCAGGTCGTCGACGAGGTCCACGACGAGACGACGGCGCAGTTGTTCGGGGTCCGCCGTGGCCAGATCACGGTGATGATCCACACCGGCTCGCGAGGGCTCGGCCATCAGGTGTGCACGGACGCGCTCGACGTCACGGGCAAGGCGCTCCGGCGCTACGGCATCGTCGTTCCCGATCGCCAGCTCGCCTGTGCGCCCATCGATTCGCCGGAAGCCCGCGCGTATCTCGGCGCCATGCGCGCCGCCGCGAACTTCGCCTTTGCCAACCGTCAGATGCTGACGCACCGGACCCGGGAGGTCTTCGCCCGGACGCTCGGCGTGCCGCCGCAGAGCCTCCGGGTCGTCTACGACGTGGCCCACAACATCGCCAAGGAGGAGGAGCACGAGGTCGATGGCCGGCGGCGCCGCCTGCTCGTCCACCGTAAGGGCGCGACGCGCGCGTTTCCCGGTCAGCCCGTGCTGGTGCCCGGCGACATGGGGCGTTACTCGTACCTCCTGGTCGGCACGGACGTCGCGATGCGCGAGACGTTCGGCAGCACCTGTCACGGTGCGGGTCGGGTCCTCAGCCGCACGGCGGCGGTGAAGGCGGCGCGGGGCCGTCGCATCGACCAGGAGCTGGCCGCCCGCGGGGTGGTGGCCCGCGCGACGGGCCGCGACGCCCTCGCCGAGGAGATGCCCGAGGCCTACAAGGACGTCGAGGATGTCGTCGACGTCGTCCACCGCTTCGGCATCTCGACCCGCGTCGCGCGTCTGCGTCCGATCGGGGTCATCAAGGGCTGACGCACGAGCCGTGGTAAATTGGTAGGGATGTCCTGGTCGCTCAAGAAGAAAGCCCAAGCCCTGGTCGCCGATGAACAGGGCACGATCCGCAAGGATTGGGGCGGCAAGGTGACGGTGGCCCTCGTCTATCCCAACACCTATGCCGTCGGGATGTCGAACCTCGGCTTCCAGACGATCTACTGGCACCTGAACCAGCTGCCCGACGTCGTGTGCGAGCGGGTGTTCCTGCCCGAAGCCGGTGACGTCCAGGAGCTCGTCCGGACAGGCGAAGCTCCCTTCTCGCTCGAATCCCTGCGTCCCCTGCGGGACTTCGATGTCGTGGGGTTCTCGGTCACGTACGAGGGCGACTACATCAACGTGCTCCGGCTGCTCGATCTCGCGGGCATCCCCTTGCGCACCGCCGAGCGCGGGGCGCGCGATCCGCTGATCCTGATGGGCGGTGTCTGCGCGTTCTCGAACCCGGAGCCGATGGCGCCCTTCATGGATCTCGTCGCGGTGGGCGAGGGGGAAGAGCTCGTCGGTGACCTCATCCGCGCCTACCGCACGCATGCCACGGACCGCGAGGCGTTCCTCGACGCCGCCGCTGCGATCGCCGGGATCTACGTCCCCGAGCGGTACGAGATCGCCTATCATCCCGGCGCGACGATCTCCGCCGTGCTGCCCCGCGCCGGCGCGCCGGCCGTCGTCGCCAAGCGCCGGCTCAAGAACGTGGACGACTTCGAGACGATCGCGCTCGTCCGGACGCCCCACGCCGAGTACGGTCACATGGCGCTGCTCGAGGTCGGCAAAGGCTGCGGCCGCGGCTGTCGCTTCTGCCTCGAAGGCCAGGTATACCGGCCCGTGCGCCACCGCAGCCCGGAAGCGCTCGCCGCGACGATCGCCCAGCTCGCCAAGGACTCGAATCGTATCGGCCTCGTCGGGGCCTGCGTGTCCGACTACCCGTGGATCGGCGATCTCCTGAAGGTCGTCGAGGACAACGGCATGGAGCTGTCGATCTCGTCGCTCCGGGCCGACAGCCTCACCGAGCCCCTCGTGGCCTCGCTCGCTCGCGGCGGGCACCGCACGCTCACGGTGGCGCCGGAGGCGGGCACCGAGCGCCTGCGCCGGGCCATCCGCAAGCCCATCACCGACGAGCAGCTCTACACGGCCTGCGACCTCGTGCGCCGGCACGGCATCCCCAATCTGAAGTGCTACTTCATGATCGGCCAGCCCACCGAGATGACCGAGGACGTCGAGGCGATCGCGGACCTCGCGCAGCGCATGCTCGAGCATCTGCGCGTGCTCGATCCGGCGGGTCGGCCCTTCGGCCGGCTCACGCTGTCGATCTCGTCCTTCGTGCCCAAGCCGTGGACCCCGTTCCAGTGGGCCCCCTTCGCCGGCGTCGACGAGCTGTCGCGCAAGCTCGAGATCATCAAGCGCGGGGTCGGCCGGTTCCCGAACGTGCGTGTCCTGCACGAGAACCCGCGCGAGGCCGCGCTGCAGGCCCTGCTCGCGCGCGGCGACCGGCGCGTGGCCGACTTCCTCGAGACCGCGGCCCGGCTCGGGGGCGACTGGCGTCGGGCGCTGCGCGACTGGGATGGCGACCCGGCGTTCTTCACCACGCGTGAACGCTCGATCGAGGAGTGTCTGCCCTGGGACCACTTCGAGGTCGGCGTCAAGAAGGTCGGGCTCGTGCGCGAGTGGCAGCGCGCGCTGGCGGAGACGGCGACGCCGGCCGTGGGGCGCTGATGGCTCTGCGCGACAGCTACGGCCGCTCGCTCCGAAACCTCCGAATCTCCGTCACCGATCGTTGCAACCTGCGCTGCCAGTACTGCATGCCGGAAGAGGAGTACGTCTGGCTGCCCCGGGACGAGATCCTGCACTTCGAGGAGATCAGCCGGCTGGTGGACGTCTTCATCGGCCTCGGCGTCGACAAGGTGCGTCTGACCGGCGGCGAGCCGCTGCTTCGACGGGCGCTGCCGTCGCTGATCGTGCAGCTCGCGGCCAAGCCCGGTCTGCGTGACCTCGCCATCACCACGAACGGCGTGCTGCTCGCCGAGCAGGCGGCGGCGCTGAAGACGGCCGGGCTGCATCGCGTCACGGTCAGCCTCGACACGCTGGATCCGGCGCGCTTCACGGCCCTCACGCGTCGCTCGACCCATGCCCAGGTCCTGGAAGGCCTCGCGGCGGCGACCCGCGTGGGGTTCACGGGCACGAAGGTCGACACCGTCGTCATGCGCGGGGTGAACGACGACGAGATCGTCCCGCTCATCGAGTTCGCCCGGACGGTGCCCGCGGAGATCCGGTTCATCGAGTACATGGACGTGGGGGGCGCCACCCACTGGTCGATGGACAAGGTCGTGTCGCGCCAGGCGATCCTGGACGTCGTCCGGCGGCATTACGGAGGAGTGGAGGAGGTCACCGAGACCTCGACGGCGCCCGCCGATCGCTACCGCCTGCCCGACGGGACGATCTTCGGCATCATCGCCTCGACCACGGCGCCCTTCTGCGCGGACTGCGATCGGAGCCGCCTCACCGCCGACGGCCTGTGGTACCTCTGTCTCTATGCCACGCGCGGCCTCGATCTGCGTGCGCCCCTGCGTCGCGGGGCGTCCGACGCCGAGCTGGCGCAGCTCATCACCGGCCCGTGGCAGGCGCGCACGGACCGGGGCGCCGAGGAGCGACTGAGCGTGCGTCATCGCTCGCCGCTCGTGCAAATCGCCGAGCTCCGGCGGGACCCGCATCTGGAAATGCACACCCGAGGAGGGTGATGGTGGGCGCCGGCGACCAGACGCGAATCGACGTGCAGGAGCGTGGCGCCAACGAGCAGGTCTCGCCCCGGCGGCTCTTCATGCAGCTCCAGGTCCTCACCGGCTGTCTCGACGCCAAGCCGCTCGTGCGCGCCCTCGAAGGGAGCCGGATCGAGGCGGCGCTCTACCACGACGTCAACGACCCGCGCGGCGTGGGCGTCCTCGCGATGAGCGAGGATCCCGCCTTCTTCGCGACCGGGCTGCGCGACGTGCTGAACACCGACCCCTTCGCCGGCCTCGCCGTGCGGGCGGAGTTCACGATGTTCGGCCGGACCTACGCTTCAGGCTTCGAGGCCGAGCTGGACGACTGGCTGCTCCGGCGCCCCCGGCGCACGGCGCTCAACCCGGCGTGGCCCTGGGGCATCTGGTATCCGCTCCGCCGCGTCGGCGGCTTCGCGCGGCTGTCCGCACAGGAGCAGGGGACGATCATCCGCGAGCACAGCGTCCTCGGCCGCGCCTATGGCGACGCCGACCTCGCCCACGACGTGCGCCTGGCCTGCCATGGGCTCGACGTCCACGACAACGACTTCGTCATCGGGCTCGTGGGCCGCGAGCTGCACCCCCTGTCCCACCTCGTCCAGGCCATGCGCAAGACCGTCCAGACGTCGCAGTACATCGAGACGCTCGGCCCCTTCTTCGTCGGTCACGTGCTCTGGCAGAGCCCGCTCCGATAGCTTCCCGACCAGGGCGCGGCGCCTCTTGACGGCGCCTGATCCGCGCTGTAGAAAAGCGAGGGTCGCCGCAGCGCAAACCCTGCGATGACGGGAGGGGTAGAGCTCGTGCAGCAGCGCTGCCTCGTCACGCTCTGCTCCGCGCTGCTTCTCGGCCTGCTGGCGGTGAGGCCCGCGGCCGGACAGGCGACCGACATCGTCTCTGTCGGAACCGTGTCGGCCCCCCCCGGGCGCGACGATCGACGTGCCGGTGTTCATCCGCGATACCTCCGGCACCCCGCTTGGCCTTGACCAGCCGCCGGGACCGCGGATTCAGTCGTACAGCATCAAGGTCAATTACGCCCCCGCCGCTTCCGTGCAGACCGTGACGTTCACGCGCGCCGGGATCACCGCGCCGCTCACGCCGACGTTCGAGTCGAGTCCGTCGAGCCCCGGCGCCATCTCCCTTCTCGATACCTTTCAGGAGTCGACGAATCTGATTCCGTTCACGCTCAACGCGCCCGCGCCCGGCAATCAGGTGGCAGCGCTCCACGTGACGATCTCACCGGCGGCGGCTGTGGGAAGCACGATTACGCTCACCCTCGACTCGATGCTGACGCAGCTCACCGACGAGGGCGGAAGCCCCGCGACGCGGGAGAGTGTGGCCAACGCCAATCTCACGCTCGTGAACGGCGCGATCAACGTGACGGCAGCCTCCGCGGATGTCTCGATGACGAAGAGCCTGGTGACCGCGGGACCGTACACGGCGGGGCAGTCGATCACCTACACGCTGGGGGTGGCCAACGCGGGGCCGTCGACGGCGACGAGTGTTCAGGTGACCGACACGCCGACGAACCTGACCATCACCAACGTGAGCGGCGGGGGCTGCGCGGGCTTGCCGTGCACGATCGCGAGCCTCGCCAGCGGCGCCAGCGTCACGATCACGGTGACGGCGCGGATCGACGCGGCCGGCGCCTTCGACAACAGCGCGAGCGTCGCGGCGGCCGAGGCCGATCCCAACCCCTCGAACAACACGGACAACACGGGTAACGGTGGCACCGCCGGGACGCCGACAGCCGTGCCCACCGTCGGCGGTTACGGAATGATGTTGCTGGTCCTGATCCTCGCCGCGACCGGCGCGGTCACGCTGAAGTCACGGCCCGCAATAAAGCTCAATTGACACAGCTCGCGGCCATCGCTTCTGGTCTCGAGCGCCGCCCGGTCGTTCCGTGACTCGCGGTTGCGCCGGACGGGCTCGGGCAGCTCGCTGATCGTGCCGTCGCGTTAGGTTCGCCTGGAGGCCTTCCACGCAGTGACGTTCGCCTCGATCTGGCGGACGTGGTTCTCGAGATGGTCAGCGTAGATCGTGAGCCAGTCCTCCGCCGTGTAGCGGCCGGAGTCCGTGTGACGGCCTTCCTTCGCCCACGCGCTCTCTGGCAGGCGGCGGAGCAGCGCGCTCGTGTTCGCGCGTACGGCGTCCACGGTCACGAGGGCGACGTCGAGCGGATGGGCGTGGTAATCGAAGTCGCGGGCCCACTGGGCCTCGTCGTAGCCCTGGATCACCGGATCCTTCTCGGAGAGCACCACGCGGATGCGGGACGCGGACTGTGTCTCCGAGTCGGCGCAGTGCACGACGACCTCGTGGGCGGACCACTCGCCCGGTTTCGGTCGCCACCGGCGGGCCTCGGTCGGCACGGCGGCGAACGCCGCGCGCAGGTGCGCGGGGCCGTCGGCGTATTGCTGGATCAGCGTGTCGCGATCGGTCGGCGTGAGTGACATCGGTACCCCCACCCCTGACCCCTCCCCGCAAGGGGGAGGGGAATCTGGAGCATCAGGCGAGCGGAGCGGGCAGGTCGGACTTGCCCATGAGATAGAGGTCGGCGCCGCGTGCGGCGGAGCGGCCCTCGGCGATGGCCCAGACGATTAGCGACTGGCCGCGCTGCATGTCGCCGCAGGTGAAGACGCCGGGCACGCTCGTCATCCAGCCCGTGTCGCGCCACACGTTGCCGCGCTCGGTGAGCTCGAGGCCGAGCTCCTCGACGACGCCCTTGCGCTCGGGACCGAGGAAGCCCATGGCGAGCAGCACGAGGTCGACGTCGAGCGTGAACTCGCTGCCGGCCATCGGCCGGAAGTCGAGGCGGCCGCCCTCGCGGACCATGTCGACCTTGACAGCGTGGAGCTGGCGCACGTGACCCGTCGGGTCACCGGTGAAGCGCTGCGTCGAGACCGCGTACACCCGCTCACCACCTTCCTCGTGGGCCGCCGACACGCGGAAGACGTTCGGCCACTGCGGCCAGGGATTGTCCGCGGCGCGCTGGTCGGGCGGGCGCGGGAGCAGCTCGAACTGGTGCACGGAGCGCGCGCCCTGACGGTGCACGGTCCCCAGGCAGTCGGCGCCGGTGTCGCCGCCGCCGATGATCACCACGCGCTTATCGCGGGCGCTGATGAAGCGCTCATCGGGCACGACGTCGCCCTCGCAACGCTTGTTCTGCAGCGTGAGGTAGTCCATCGCGAAGTGAACACCGGCCAGCTCGCGGCCGGGCACCGGCAGGTCGCGCGGGTGACCGGCGCCGCAGGCGAGCACGATGGCGTCGAACTCGCGCTGCAGCTCGCGGGCGGGCAGGGCGCCCCCGACGTCCGCGCTCGTCTGGAAGACCACCCCTTCCTTTTCCATGAGTCGCAGCCGCCGGTCCAGGAAGCGCTTCTCCATCTTGAACTCGGGGATCCCGTAGCGCAGCAGGCCCCCGATGCGGTCCGAGCGCTCGAACACGATGACGGCGTGGCCCGCGCGGCACAGCTGCTGGGCGGCGGCGAGCCCGGCCGGTCCGGAGCCCACGACGGCGACCTTCTTGCCCGTCCGCGTCGACGGCGTCTCGGGGGCGACCCAGCCGGCCTCGAAGGCGTGCTCGATGATCGACACCTCGACCGCCTTGATGGTGACGGGGTCGTCGTTGATGTCGAGCACGCACGAGCCCTCGCAGGGCGCCGGGCACAGACGGCCGGTCCACTCGGGGAAGTTGTTGGTCGCGTGCAGGCGCTCGATGGCGTCGCGCCACCGGTCGCGATAGACGAGGTCGTTCCAGTCCGGGATGATGTTGCCGAGCGGGCAACCCTGATGACAGAAGGGGACGCCGCAGTCCATGCAGCGGGCGGCCTGCTTCTTGAGATCCGCGTCGGGATACGGCAGGTAGACCTCGCGCCAGTCGCGGACCCGCTCGGCGACGGGCCGGGTCGGCCACTTCTTGCGCTGGATCTCGAGAAAGCCCGTGACCTTACCCACCCGCGACCCCGACCAGCTCGCCGAAGGTCGGCTCACGTCCCTCGGCATGGGCGTGGGCTTCGGCGGCCAGCACGCGCTTGAAGTCGCGCGGCATGATCTTCACGAAGCGGGTCTGCATGGTGCGCCAGCTGGCGAGGATCCTGGCCGCGTAGGCCGAGCTCGTGTAGGTCACGTGACCCTCGATGAGCTCGCCGACCCGCTGGATGTCGGCGGACTGATCCAGCGGCTCGAGGTCCACCATCTGCCGGTTGCAGCGACGGGGGAAGTCACCGTCCAGATCGAGCACGTACGCGATGCCGCCCGACATGCCGGCGGCAAAGTTCCGCCCCGTGGGCCCGATGACCACGACGCGGCCTCCCGTCATGTACTCGCAGCCATGGTCGCCGATGCCCTCGACCACGGCGTGCACCCCGCTGTTGCGCACGCAGAAGCGCTCGCCGGCGACGCCGCGCACGTAGGCCTCGCCGCTCGTCGCGCCGTAGAGGGCGACGTTGCCGATGATGACGTTGTCCTCGGGGACGAACGTCGAGCGGCGCGGCGGGTAGACGATCAACCGCCCGCCTGAGAGCCCCTTGCCCCAGTAATCGTTGGCGTCCCCCTCGAGCACGAACGTGATGCCGCGCGGCACGAAGGCGCCGAAGCTCTGTCCGGCGGCGCCGCGGAAGTGGACGCGGATCGTGTCGTCGGGCAGCCCCTCGCCGCCCCAGCGGGACGTGACTTCGTATCCGAGCGTCGTCCCCACCGTGCGGTTCACGTTGCGGATGGGCAGCGACAGCTCGATCCGCCGGCCATGCTCGATGGCCTCGCGGCACGCCGGGATGAGCGTCGCCTGGTCCAGGGACTTCTCGAGGCCGTGGTCCTGGGCAACGACGCATCGCCGGGGGACCTCGGCGGCGACGGGCGGTTGATAGAGGATGGCCGACAGGTCGAGCCCGCGGGCCTTCCAGTGGTCGAGCGCGGGCGCCACGTCCAGGCAATCGGCGCGCCCGATCATCTCGCCGAGGCTCCGGAACCCGAGCGCGGCCATGTGCTCGCGCACTTCCTGGGCGAGGAAGCGGAAGAGGTTCACGACGTACTCGGGCTTGCCCGCGAAACGCTTGCGCAGCTCCGGATCCTGCGTGGCCACGCCGACGGGGCAGGTGTTGAGGTGGCAGACGCGCATCATGATGCAGCCGAGCGTCACGAGCGGCGCGGTGGAAAAGCCATACTCCTCGGCGCCGAGCAGGGCGGCGATCACCACGTCGCGCCCCGTCTTCATCTGGCCGTCGACCTGGACCACGATCCGGTCGCGCAGCTTGTTGAGCACGAGCACCTGCTGCGTCTCGGCCAGGCCGAGCTCCCAGGGGACGCCGCCGTGCTTGATGGAGGTCAGCGGCGAGGCGCCCGTCCCGCCGTCGTGACCGGAGATGAGCACGACGTCCGCGTGCGCCTTGCTCACGCCCGCCGCCACCGTGCCGACGCCGACCTCGGCGACGAGCTTGACGTGGATGCGCGCTCGCGGGTTGGCGTTCTTCAGATCGTGGATGAGCTGGGCCAGGTCCTCGATCGAGTAGATGTCGTGATGCGGAGGCGGCGAGATCAGCCCCACACCGGGCGTCGCGTAGCGCACCTTGGCGATCCAGGGATAGACCTTGGGACCGGGGAGCTGCCCGCCCTCCCCGGGCTTGGCGCCCTGGGCCATCTTGATCTGGATGTCGTTGGCGTTGACGAGGTACTCGCTGGTCACGCCGAAGCGGCCGGAGGCGACCTGCTTGACCGCGCTCCGGCGCCAGTCGCCGTTGGGATCCTTGCGGTACCGCGCCGGATCCTCGCCGCCCTCGCCGGTGTTCGAGCGGCCGCCGATGCGATTCATGGCGATGGCGAGCGTCTCGTGCGCCTCCTGGCTGATGGAGCCGTACGACATCGCGCCCGTCGCGAAGCGCGTGAGGATCGCCTCCACCGACTCGACCTCGTCGATGGAGACCGGCGGGCCGACGGGCTTGAGCGCGAAGAGCCCGCGCAGCGTGGCCAGACGTCGGCTCTGGTCGTCGCACAGCCGCGAGTACTCCTTGAAGACGGGATAGCTGCCGCTCCGGCTCGATTGCTGGAGCTTGGCGATCATGTCGGGGTTGACCATGTGGTGCTCGCCGTCGCGCCGCCACTGGTACTCGCCGCCCCACTCGAGATCCGGCTCCTCCACCGGCCGCTCGGGATACGCCTGCGCGTGACGCCGTCGCACCTCCTCGGCGATGATCGCGACGCCGATGCCGCCCACCCGGGTCGCCGTACCCGTGAAGTACCGGTCGATCACGTCCTTGTTCACCCCGACCGCCTCGAAGATCTGGGCCCCGGTGTAGCTCTGCAGCGTCGAGATCCCCATCTTGGCCATGACCTTGAGGATCCCCTTGTTCAGCGCCTTGATGTAGTTCTTCACGGCCTTCGCGTGATCGACGTCCGTCAGGATCCCCTGCCGGATCATGTCGTCGAGCGTCTCGAAGGCGACCCACGGGTTGACGGCGCCGGCGCCGTACCCGATGAGCAGGCACATGTGGTGGACCTCGCGCGCGTCACCGGTCTCCACCACGAGCCCGCAGCGCGTGCGCTCGCCGCGCCGGACGAGATGGTGGTGGACGGCCGCCGTGGCGAGCAGGCTGGGAATGGCGGCCTGGGTCTCGGTCACGCCGCGATCCGAGAGGATCAGGATGTTGTGGCCGTCGGCGATGGCACGGCTGGCCGCCTGGGCGAGCGTCTCGAGCGCGCGCTCCAGCCCGGCGGCGCCCTCGGCCACGGGGAAGAGCATCGGCAGCGTGACGGCCTTGAACCCGCGCTCGGTGACGTGGGCGAGCTTGGCCAGCCCTTCGTTGGAGAGCACCGGGTCCTTGAGGACGATCTGCCGGCACGACTCGGGCTCGGGCTCGAGCAGGTTGCGCTCGGGGCCGATCGTCGACTCCATCGCCGTGACCAGCTCCTCCCGGATCTGGTCGAGCGGCGGGTTCGTGACCTGGGCGAACAGCTGCTTGAAGTAGTCGTAGAGCGGCCGGGACCGATCGGACAGCACGGCGAGCGCCGTGTCGGTCCCCATGGAGCCGATGGGCTCCTCGCCGTTCTTCGCCATGGGAGCGAGCAAGAGCCGCACGTCCTCGTGGGTGTAGCCGAACGCGATCTGCCGCGTGAGCACGGTCGCGTGATCGGCCTCGGACACGTGTACCGGCGCCACGTCGTCGAGGTGCACCGTGTGCTGCTCGAGCCACGCCCCGTAGGGGCGCTCGGCGGCCAGCTGCGCCTTGATCTCCTCGTCGTCGATGATGCGGCCCTGCGCGGTGTCGACGAGGAAGATGCGGCCGGGGTGCAGCCGCTCCTTGAGCAGCACGTTCTCGGGCGGGATGTCGAGCACGCCGACCTCGGAGGCCATGATGACGAGGTCGTCCTTGGTCACGTAGTAGCGCGAGGGGCGCAGCCCGTTACGGTCGAGGACGGCGCCGATGACGGTGCCGTCGGTGAACGCGATCGAGGCCGGCCCGTCCCACGGCTCCATCAGCGAGGCGTGGTACTCGTAGAAGGCCCGCCGGTCGGGACTCATGCTCTCGTGGTTCTGCCACGGCTCGGGGATCATCATGAGGATCGCGTGGGGCAGCGAGCGCCCGTTCATGACCAGGAACTCGAGGACGTTGTCGAACGTCGCCGAGTCGCTCAGCCCCTCGCGCGTCACGGGCAGGATCTTCGGGAGATCGTCGCCGAGCAGGGGCGAGCGGCACAGCGCCTCGCGCGCGCGCATCCAGTTGATGTTGCCCCTGAGGGTGTTGATCTCGCCGTTGTGGGCGACGTAGCGATAGGGATGGGCCAGCGGCCACGACGGAAACGTGTTGGTGCTGAACCGCTGGTGCACGAGCGCCAGGGCGGACTCCATGTCGGGATCGCTCAGGTCGGGATACATGGCCTCGATCTGGTCCGCCGAGAGCATGCCCTTGTAGATGAGCGTGTTCGAGCTGAGGCTCGGCAGGTACGTGAGCTTCTTCTCGGGCAAGTCCATCGCCTCGACGGCGTGCTCGATGCGCTTGCGGATCACGTAGAGCTTGCGCTCGAACGGCGCATGCTCGCGCATCCCCGCGCCGCGCCCGATGAAGACCTGCTTGATCGTCGGCTCGACCGAGACCGCGGTGGCGCCGAGCAGGCGGTCGTCGGACGGCACGTCGCGCCAGCCGAGGAGGCGCTGGCCTTCCTCGGCGACGATCGATCCGATCAGCGCCTGCACCTTCTCGCGCTGCACGGGGTTGCGGGGAAGGAAGACGAGGCCGGCGCCGTACTCCTTGGGGCCGGGGAGCGGGATGCCGTGCCGCGCGCATGCCTTGCGCAGGAACTTGTCGGGCATCTGGAGCAGGATGCCGGCGCCGTCGCCGGTGTTGGCCTCGCAGCCGCACGCGCCGCGGTGCAGGAGATTGATCAGGACGGTCAGGGCCTGGCGCACGATCGCGTGCGACTTCCTGCCCTTGATGTCGACGACGAATCCGACGCCGCAGGCATCGTGCTCGTGGGCGGGGTCGTAGAGGCCCTGGGCGGGCGGGGGCCAGCCGGACGGCGCTTCGGGTCGAGGCTTCATCGACGTCCCTTTCTCGGTACTTCCGACGATCGCCCTCTCCTTTGTGAAGAGTTGCACGATACTACCGGAGAGAGAATCATTAGTCACCCTCAAAAAACTCTATCGTAGGTATAAGCAATACTGATTGTGTAGAATGACGCCCGGATGCATCTCGAGACCCTTCGCCTCTACTGCGACGTCGTCCGGCTCCGGAGCTTCTCTCGCGGGGCCGAGGTCAACTACGTCTCCCAGTCGGCGGCCAGCCAGGCCGTCCAGCAGCTCGAGCGCGAACTGGGCGTGGGCCTCATCGACCGCACCCGCCGCCCGTTCGCCGTGACTCCCGAGGGGCAGAGCTTCTATCTGGCCTGCCGCGGGGTGCTCGAATCCTGGGAAAAGGCGAAGGCGGAGATCGCCGCGGTCAAGGCCCAGGTCGATGGCACCGTCCGCGTGGCGGCCATTTATTCCGTCGGCTTGCACGACATGAGCCATCACCTGCAACGGTTCATGTCGCTCTACCCCAAGGTCCGCGTCCAGCTCGAGTGCCTGCATCCTCACAAGGTCGTCGAGGCGGTCGTGAACGACGAGGCGGACATCGGCATCATGTCCTACCCACCCCAAGACAGGGCGCTCTCGGTCATCCCGCTCCGCTCGGAGCCGATGGCGTTCGTCTGCCATCCCGGGCACCGGCTGGCGCGCCGGCGGACGGTCACCCCGGAAGACCTCAACGGCGAGCCCTTCGTGGCTTTCGACGCCGGACTGACGATTCGCAAGGCCATCGATCGCGCGCTGCGACAGCGCAGCGTCAAGCTCCACATCGTCATGGCGTTCGACAACATCGAGACCATCAAGCAGGCGATCATGATCGGCGCCGGCGTGAGCCTGCTGCCACGCCACACGGTCGAGAAGGAGACCGGGATCCGGACGCTCGCTGCCGTGCCCTTCGGGCTTCCCGATCTCGTCCGTCCCGTCGGTCTCATCCACCGACGCCAGAAGGCACTCTCACCGGCGGTGAGCCGCTTTATCCATCTGTTGCAGGAGCCCGACGGAGATCAACGCGCGGCGGTCGCCGCCCGACGGTCCGGACACGCGTCCCGTCTGCAGTCGAGTGGTCTAACCGCCCAATAAGTCTTGCCCTTCGGGGGCCGGTCCGCTAGCATAGAAACGTTCGCCGGGGCCCCTCGGCGATCTCCCGCGAAAGGCGATCGCGGGGAGCGTGCGCATGGCAGTGCGTGGCAGTGCGAGGTGAGCCGTGCCCGGACGGCGAGCCGAGCGGTGAGATGATCGGAATCGCGCGAAAGGAGCATCGATGAGCGAGGCGGCGGCGCCCGTAGCGGGTGCCCGGAAGAGTCGCAAGGAACTGGATCGAGCCGTCATCCGCTTCGCCGGCGACTCCGGCGACGGCATGCAACTCACCGGCGAGCAATTCACGACGGAGTCCGCGTGGGCCGGGAACGACATCGCCACGCTGCCGAATTTCCCGGCCGAGATCCGCGCTCCCGCCGGGACACTGTTCGGAGTCTCGAGCTTCCAGCTCCAGTTCGGTAGCCAGCGCGTCTACACGCCGGGCGACCGTCTCGACTGCCTGGTGGCCATGAATCCCGCCGCGCTCAAGGTGCATCTTCGTGACCTCAAGCCGGGCGGCTTGCTGATCGTCAACACCGCCGCGTTCGACAAGCGCAACCTCGACAAGGCCGGCTATGCCGCCGATCCCCTCGACGACCCTGCGCTCGGTGAGCGCTATCGCCTGCACAAGGTCGACATGACGGGGCTGACGCACAAGGCGATCCAGGATCTCGACCTCAACACCAAGGAGAAGGACCGGACCAAGAACTTCTTCGCGCTGGGTCTCGTCTCCTGGATCTACACGCGGCCGCTGGAGCCGACCCTCGACTGGATCGGCAAGAAGTTCGCGAAGAACCCGGAGTTCGCGGAGGCCAACACCCGCGTGCTCAAGGCCGGCCACGCGTTCGGCGAGACGGCGGAGATCTTCTCCGAGCACTACACGATCGAGCCCGCCGAGATGGCGCCCGGCCTCTATCGCGCGATGACGGGCAACCGGGCGCTGGCCTGGGGGCTGCTGGCGGCGGCCGAGCGCTCGAAGGTCCCCATCGTCTACGGCGCCTATCCCATCACGCCGGCGAGCAGCATTCTCGAAGAGCTGGCGATGCACAAGCGCTTCCGCGTGCGGACCATCCAGGCCGAGGACGAGATCGCCGCGGTGACCGCGGCCATCGGCGCCTCCTTCGGCGGCGCCATCGGCGTGACGGGGTCGAGCGGTCCCGGCATCGCGCTCAAGGGCGAGGGGATCGGGCTCGCGGTCACGGCGGAGCTGCCGCTGGTCATCTTCAACATCCAGCGCGCCGGCCCGTCGACCGGGATGCCGACGAAGACGGAGCAGGCCGACCTCATGCAGGCGCTCTACGGGCGCAACAGCGAGTCCCCGGTGGTGGTGCTGGCGCCGGCGACCCCGGGCGATTGCTTCTACGTGGCCTACGAGGCGATCCGCATCGCGGCGAAGTACATGGTGCCGGTCATCGTGCTGAGTGACGGGTTCCTCGCCAACGGCTCCGAGCCGTGGCTGATTCCGGACGTCAGCACGCTGCCTCCGATCGAGATCCAGTACCGGACCGATCCCGAGGGCTTCTTCGCGTACCTGCGCGATCCCGCGACGCTCGCCCGGCCGTGGGTGCGTCCCGGGACGCCGGGGCTCGAGCACCGCATCGGCGGCATCGAGAAGCAGGACGTGACCGGCAACATCTCCTACGATCCGGACAACCACGATCACATGGTGCGCACCCGCGCCGAGAAGGTGCGTCGCGTCGCCCAGGAGATCCCCCCGACGTCGATCAACGGTCCGGCCACGGGCGATCTCCTCGTCGTGGGGTGGGGCGGCACGTACGGCGCGATCACGGCCGCCGTGGAGCGCGCGCAGCTGGCCGGCAAGTCCGTCGCTTCCGTGCACCTGCGCCACATGAACCCCCTGCCGCCCGACCTCGGTCACATCCTGCGCGAGTACCGCAAGGTTCTCGTGCCGGAGATCAACAGCGGGCAGCTCGTCCGCGTGCTGCGCGCCGAGTACCTCGTCGACGCGGTCGGATTCAACCGGGTCCGCGGGCTGCCGCTGGCCTCGGAGGAGATCCTCGAGACCATCAACCAGCTGCTGGGGGAACGGCAATGAGCCCGACCGACGCGGGGGCGGCGGCGACACCGAAGTACACCAAGAAGGACTTCGAGTCCGATCAGGACGTGCGCTGGTGCCCGGGATGCGGCGACTACGCGATCCTGAGCGCGGTGCAGAAGACGATGCCCGATCTCGGCATCCCCAAGGAAGACATCGTCTTCATCTCCGGCATCGGCTGCTCGAGCCGCTTTCCGTACTACATGAACACGTACGGGTTCCACACGATCCACGGTCGCGCGCCGGCGATCGCCACCGGGCTGCGTCTGGCCCGGCCGGAGCTCAAGGTCTTCGTGGTCACGGGCGACGGCGATGGGCTGTCGATCGGCGGCAACCACATGCTGCACATCCTGCGGCGCAACGTGAACGTCACCATCCTGCTCTTCAACAACCGGATCTACGGGCTCACCAAGGGGCAGTACTCACCGACCAGCGAGATGGGCAAGGTCACGAAGTCGACGCCCATGGGCTCGGCCGACCGGCCCATCAACCCGCTCGCCTTCGCGCTCGGGTGCGGGGCCACGTTCGTCGGCCGCACGGTGGATCGCGACGTCCGCCACATGGAGGAGATGCTCAGGCGGGCCGCGCACCACAAGGGCACGGCGTTCCTCGAGATCCTCCAGAACTGCAACGTCTACAACGACCTCGTGTGGAACGTGATCTACGACAAGGAGTCGAAGCTCGCCCACGAGCTGCGCCTGCAGCAGGGCAAGCCGCTGCTCTTCGGTCCGCCCGACGATCGCCGCGCCGTCGTCATGGAGGGCGTCATGCCGAAGGTGGTGCCCGCCAAGGACGTCGCCGAGAGCGCGCTGTGGGTGCACGACGAGAGCAACGTCAACGCGGCGAAGATCCTCGCCGACCTGTGGGTGCCGGAATTTCCGGTGCCGATCGGCGTCTTCTCGTCGATCGAGGCGCCCGTCTACGAGGACACGCTGCTGGCCCAGGAGCAGCGCGCGATCTCGGAGCGCGGCCCCGGCGACATCGCCAAGCTCCTGACGTCCGGAGATACCTGGAAAATAAGCTCGGAGGGGGGCTGACGCCCCCCTTCCGACGGTCGTTCGCGCGCCGATGACGGCGCGCTCCTCCCTGCCTCCCCCCAGAAGCGGATTGCGCGGGCGAAGCCCGCGCTCGAACGAGGCAGCGCCCCTCCGTTGCGGTAGGTTAGGAATAGCATGCCCCTGACTCCGGCGTTCGTCTCGGAGCTTCAGAATATTCTCGGTCGCGATGGGCTCGTCATGTCGTTCGAGGGCAGGCTCGTCTACGAGTGCGACATGCACACGTTCTACAAGGGGATGCCGGACGCGGTCGCGCTGCCGACGACGGCGGAGCAGGTGCAGGCGATCGCGCGGCTGTGCCGGCGGGAGCGAGTGCCGATCGTGCCACGGGGCTCGGGGACGGGGTTGATCGGTGGCGCCATGGCCGCGCATGGCGGGGTCATGGTGTCGATGACGCGGATGACGGCGATCCTCGACGTCGATCTGCCGAACCGCTGCGCCGTCGTCCAGCCGGGTCTCATCAATCTCTGGCTGACCAACGCCGTCCGCGACCGCGGCTGGTTCTTCGCTCCGGATCCGTCGAGCCAGATGGTATCGTCGATCGGCGGCAACGTGGGCACCAACGCCGGTGGCCCCCACTGTCTCAAGTACGGGATCACGACCAATCACGTCCTGGGTCTCGAGATCGTCACCGGCGCCGGTGAGCGGCTCCGGCTCGGAGGCAAGACGGCCGATCGTCCCGGCTACGATCTCACCGGGCTCGCGGTCGGCGCGGAGGGCACCTTCGGCCTCATCACCGCGATCACCGTACGGTTGCTGCACGCCCGCGAGGCCGTGAAGACGCTGCTCGCCCCGTTCGCCACGATCGAGGACGCCTCGGAGGCCGTCTCGGCGATCATCGCCGCCGGGATCACTCCCGCCGCGCTCGAGATGATCGACGAGGTCGTGATCAAGGCGATCAACGCCGGCGTCGGCGCGGGGTATCCGCCGGGCGCGGGCGCCGTGTTGCTCATCGAGCTCGACGGCCCGCGCGCCGAAGTCGACGTGGAGGCCGACCGCTGCGCGGCCCTGTGTCGGGCCCACGCGGCGTTCGAGGTCCACGTCGCGCGTGACGAGGCCGAGCGCGCGCTGCTCTGGAAGGGCCGGAAGGAAGCGGCGGGGGCGGTCGGCCGCATCGCGCCCAACTGGCTCCTGCAGGACGCCGTGGTGCCCCGCTCGAAGCTTCCCGTGATCATGCGCGAGATGGTGGCGATCGCCGCGCGCCATCGGCTGACCTTCGCCAACGTGTTCCACGCCGGGGACGGCAACCTGCATCCGCTGATCATGTACGACGAGCGGGTGGCCGGCGAAGCGGAGCGCGCCGTCCACGCCAACGACGAGCTCCTCGCGGCGTGCATCGGACTAGGAGGCAGCGTCACCGGCGAGCACGGCGTCGGCGTGGACAAGGCCAAGAACCTGACGATGCAGTACGCCGAGGCGGATCTGAACTTCATGCATCGCCTGCGCCGCGTGTTCGATCCCGACGCGATCATGAACCCGGGCAAGCTGCTTCCGTCGCACCCGGCCTGCGGCGAGGGCTTCCGTCCGCCGCGGCCCGTGCTGGCCGCGGGCGCCTGGATCTGAGGGCGTGAGCGTCCGGTGACGGTGTCGACGCGGTCGATCGCCGGGGTCCTGGCCGGTATCGTGGGGCGCGACGGCGTGCTCGACGAGGCCACGCGCCTGGCCGCCGATGCCGTGGATGGCGTGGTGCCGCGCTGGTCGATCCGGGCGAGCGCGGTCGAGCAGGTGGCCGCCGTCCTCGCGCTGGCCGCGGAGGAAGGCCTGGCGGTCGTCCCGCGTGGCAGCGGCAGCGCGCTCGATCTGGGACATCCGCCGGCGCGGGTCGACATCGTGCTCGACGTGCGGCCGATGGATCGCATCGTGGAGGACAACCCGGACGACCTCACCGTCAGTGTCGAGGCCGGGCTCACGGCCGCCAGGCTGGCCGGCCGGTTGGCGTCGCGCCGCCAGCTCCTGCCCGTCGATCCTCCCGGGGTGGGCTCGCGCACGCTGGGCGGTCTCGTCGCGACGGCGGCGTCCGGGCCCTTGCGCGCGCGCTACGGAACGCTGCGGGATCTGCTGCTCGGTGTCCGCTTCGTCCAGGCCGACGGCGTCGTGACCTGGGGTGGCGCGCGCGTCGTCAAGTCGGTCACGGGCTACGATGTGCCCAAGCTGATGGTCGGCTCGCTCGGCACCCTGGGCGTCATCTGCGAGCTGACGCTGCGGTTGCATCCGCGTCCCGAGACCGAGGCGACGCGGCTGGCGACCTTCGATTCGGTGGAGGCGGCGGCGGCGTTCGTCGCGCGGCTCCTCGATTCCAGCCTCGAGCCCAACCGCATCGAGTTCCTCAACGGCGCGGCGCTCGCACGCCTCGGAGGCCAGGGGCGCGCCGCGTGCGCCGTCTCCGTCGGCTCCGTCGAGGCGGCGGTGCGTGAGGAGATGGCCACGCTCGACGTCTTCGCCCGCGAGGCCGGAGGGACGAGCGCCCCCGCCGCCGCGCACTTCTGGGCGACGTACGGCTCCGTGATGCTGGACGCGGGACGCGTCCTGATGCTCCACGTCGCGAGCCCGCCCGGTCGACTCGCCGCGACGGTGAGTGTGGTCGAGCGGGGGCTGGCCGCCCTCGCGCCCGGCGAGACGGCCGTCGTGGCCGGGTGCGCCGCCCTGGGGACCCTCGAGGTGATGCTGTCCGCGGCCACGGCGCCGATCGCGCCGCGGCTCGTCGACGGGCTGCGTGAGAGTCTCGCCACGCTGGGCGGCCACGCGACCGTGCGTCGCGCGCCCGTTGAGGTGCGTCGCCGCGTCGATCCCTGGGGGCCCGTCGAGCCGGAGGTCATGGTCCTGATGAAGGGACTGCGCGACGAGTTCGATCCGCGGCGCGTCCTGAACCCCGGACGCTTCGTGGGTGGGCTGTGAGTGCGGCGCCGGCCCGGGTTGGGGAGGGCGCGTTCGCCGCGCCGGATTCGCCCGATCTCGTCGCGCTGCGCGCCTGCGTCCACTGCGGGATCTGCCTGCCCCAGTGCCCGACCTATCGCGTGCTGGGCGAGGAGATGGACTCGCCGCGGGGGCGACTCTATCTCATGCGCGCCGCCGCCGAAGGGCGGATCGGGCTCAGCGAGACGTTCGGTCATCACCTCGATCTCTGTCTCGGCTGTCGCGCCTGCGAGAGCGCCTGTCCCTCCGGCGTGCCGTTCGGGTCCTTGCTGGAGGCGACGCGCGCTCAGTTTCGACGCGGCGCCGCGCCGCCGTCGCTGCTCGAGCGCGTGGTGTTCGCGGTGTTTCCCGAGCCGCGCCGGCTCCGGGCGCTCCTGGTGCCGCTCCGTCTGTATCAACGTTCCGGGCTGCGAGCGCTCGTCCGGCGCTCGCGCCTGCTCCATCGCTTTCCGCGGATCGCGGCGATGGAGGCCCTGCTGCCCGATCTGCCGTCCACGGGGCCGATGCCCGCCCGGGTCGCGGCGCGCGGCACCGCGCGCGGGCGCGTCGGGCTGCTCCTCGGGTGCGTTCAGCGTCATCTCTATCCCGGCGTCAATCGCGACACGGCGCGCCTGCTCGCGCTGGCGGGATGGGACGTCGTGATTCCTCCCGGACAGGGTTGCTGCGGCGCGCTCGATCTCCATGCCGGGCGTCTCGAGGAGCTCCGCGCGCGGGCGCGGGCGCTGGCCGCGAGCTTTCCCGCGGACGTCGAGTACGTCGTCACCAACGCCGCGGGCTGCGGCTCGGCGATGAAGGAGTACGGGCACTGGCTGCCCGACGTTCCCGAGGTGGTCGCCCTCGCCTCGCGGACACGGGACGTCAGCGAACTGCTGGCCGCCGCGGACTTGCCCCTCGGCGCCGTGAACGTCATCGCGACCTACCACGACGCCTGTCATCTGGCGCACGGCCAGCGTATCCGGCGCGAGCCGCGGGCCTTGCTCGCGCGGATTCCCGGGCTCCGCCTCGTCGATCTCGCCGAGAGCGAGCTCTGCTGCGGGAGCGCCGGGATCTACAATCTGCTCGAGCCCGAGATGGCGGATCGGTTGCTCGCGCGCAAGATCGACCGCATTCTCGAGACGGGCGCCCGGATGGTGGTGAGCGGCAATCCCGGGTGCCTGCTGCAGATCGTCAAGGGCGCCCGCGCGCGGAGCCTCGACCTCGAGGTCCTGCATCCGGTCGAGCTGCTCGCACGTGCCGTCGACGCCCACACGGGGGAGTCCAGCCGATGAAGATCCGTGTCCGCGAGCACGCGAAGTTCCGGCCCGACAAGATGGCGAAGATCGCGCTGGCCACGACGCCGCGCGCGCAGCTCGATCTCTATTGCCTGGAGCCGGGGCAGGACCAGAAGCCTCATGCCCACGACGATCAGGACAAGATCTACCTGGTCCTGGAAGGCCGTGGGCGCGTCGTCGTCGGCGCCGACACCGAGACCCTCGAAGCCGGGGAGGCGATCGTGGCGCCGGCGGGCACGTCGCACGGGATCGCCAACGACGGGACGGCCCGTCTCACCGTCCTCGTGGTCGTCACCCCGCCGCCCCCCCACGCGTGACGAGCGGCGTCCGCGCGTCGCTGATGGTCACCTGCCTCGGCGACCTGTTCTATCCGGAGGTCGGCGTGCGCATCGTCCGCCTGCTGCGGAGCCTTGGCGTGACCGTCGATTTCCCCGCCGGGCAGACGTGTTGCGGGCTGCCGCTCTTCAACTCCGGCTATCACGCCGGGGCGGCGGCGGTCGCGCGACGCACGGTACCGCTGTTCCGCGACGCCGAGCACGTGGTCGTGCCCTCGGGGTCCTGCGCGTGGATGGTCAAGCACGAGTACCCCGGGTTGATGGGCGATCCGACGCTGCGGGCCGAAGCCGAGAGCCTGGCCGCGCGGACCTACGAGCTGTCCCAGTTCCTGGTGAAGGTTCTCGGCCGCACGCGGTTCGCGAGCGCGCTTCCCGGGCGCGTGACGTATCACGACTCCTGCCACCTGCGCCGGGGGCTCGGCGAGTCGGAGTCCCCCCGCGCCATCCTGCGCGCCCTCGACGGGGCGGAGTTCGTGGAGCTGCCCGGCCACGACGAGTGCTGCGGCTTCGGCGGGTCCTTCGCCGTGCGCCTGCCCGAGGTGTCGACGTCGATCCTCGACAAGAAGCTGGCGAGCGTCGAGGCGACGGGCGCCCGCTGTCTCGTCGCCTGCGACGCCGGGTGTCTCATGCAGATGGGCGGCGGACTGCGACGACGGAGCTCTCCGGTCCGCGCCGTGCACCTCGCCGAAGTGCTCGAGGCGGACGGCCGATGAGCGAGCTGTCGACTCCGTTCCGGGAGCGGGCGGCCAACGCTCTCGGCGATCGATTCCTCCAGCAAGCGCTCACGATCGCAACGACCAAGTTCATCGACCTCCGGCGCGAGGCGTTCGAGGCGTTCCCGGAAGGCGAGGCGCTGCGGGATCGCGCGCGGGAGATCAAGGAGGCGACGCTCCAGCGACTCGATCACTATCTGGAGCAGCTCATCGACAACGTCGAGCGCCTGGGCGGGCGGGTGCACTACGCCGACACCGCCGAGGACGCGCGCCGGATCATCCTCGACATCGCCCGGCGGACGGGCGCGCGCCTGGCCGTCAAGTCCAAGTCGATGGCGACCGAGGAGATCGATCTCAACGAGGTGCTCCTGCACGCGGGCGTGACGCCGGTGGAGACCGACCTCGGCGAGTACATCATCCAGCTCGCCCACGAGCGGCCGTCGCACATCATCGCGCCGGCCATCCACAAGACGAAGGAGCAGGTGGCGGAGCTGTTCGCGCGGGAGCTCAAGCGCCCGGTGGCCGCGGATCCCGAGGTCCTGACGCGGATCGCTCGCGGCGAGCTGCGCCAGAAGTTCCTCGAGGCCGATCTGGGGATCACGGGGGCCAACTTCGCCGTCGCGTCGACGGGCACGGTCGTGCTCGTCACGAACGAAGGCAACGGCCGCATGGTGACCTCCCTGCCGCGGGTCCACGTGGCCGTCATGGGGGTCGAGAAGGTCGTGCCCTCGATGAGCGACCTCGTCGTCTTCCTCGCGATCCTGGCCAAGAGCGCGACCGGTCAGAAGCTGTCCTCGTACACGACGCTCGTGCGGGGGCCGCGGCCCGCGGCGGAGCTGGAAGGGCCCGAGGAGTTCCATCTCGTCCTGCTCGACAACGGCCGCGTGAAGCAGCTCGCGGGCACGCTCCGCGAGGCCCTGTCCTGCCTGCGCTGCGGCGCCTGCCTGAACGTCTGCCCGGTGTACCGCCAGATCGGTGGGCACGCCTACGGTTATACGTATCCGGGGCCGATCGGCATTCTCCTCACCGCGATGCTGCACGGCAACGGCGCCGTGAAGGACCTGGCCCACGCCTCGTCGCTGTGCGGGGCGTGCGCGGAGGCCTGCCCCGTCAAGATCGACATCCCGCGGATGCTGATCGAGCTCCGCAAGGACAACGTCGAGCACGCGGTGGCGCCCGGCTCGGAGCGGCTCGTGTTCCGGATCTTCGCCCGGCTCTTGACGATGCCCGGGCTCTTTCGACTGGTCGTGCCCGTGGCCCGCGTGCTCCAGCGACCCTTCGCCCGCGACGGGGCGATACGACGGCTGCCGCTGTTCTTCGGTGAGTGGACGCGGAGCCGCGACCTGCCGGCGGTGGCGGGGCGGACATTCTCGGAGCGCTGGGCCGAGCTGGAGCGGGAACGTCGGTCATGACCGACCGCGCGACGTTCCTCGGGCGCATCCGGGCGGAGATCGGCGCGACGCGGGGTCTGTTCACGGCCGCCGTCACCCCGCGTCCCTCGCATCCGCGCGAGATCGCCGAGACGCTGCGGCGCGAGCTGGCCGAGCGCTGGCGCGAGACCCTCGAGCGCTTCCGGATCGAGTTCGAGCGCGTCGGTGGCGTCTATCACCGTGTGGCGACGGCCGCGGAGGCGCCGGATGTCATCGTCGGGATCGCCCGGGAGCGCGAGGCGCGCACGGCGGTCGCCTGGCATCCGTCGGCCCTGGGGACGGACTGGCGCGAGACGCTCACCGCCCGTGGGCTCGCCACCACGACGATGCCCGCGGCCGGCGTCGAGCCGGCGGGGGAACGGCAGGGGCTCCGCGATCTCATCGCCGCCGCCGATGTCGGGGTGACCGGCGTCGACCTCGCCGTCGCGGAAACGGGCTCCCTGGTTCTGCTCTCCGGCTCGGGTCGCCCCCGCTCGACGTCCCTCTTGCCGCCCTATCACGTGGCCGTCTTCGATCGGGCCGCGCTCGTGGAGTCGCTGGGTCAGGTGGGTGTCTTCCTGGAAGCCTGGCACGACGGCGAGCCCGCGGCCTGGCGGGGGGGCGCGATCAACGTCATCACGGGACCGAGCCGCACCGCGGACATCGAGCTGACGCTCACGCGCGGCGTGCACGGTCCCAAGGAAGTCCATGTCGTCTTCGTGGAGGGAGGGCTCGGTGCCTGAGCGGTATTTCTCGCCCGCCGAGGTCGAGGCGCTGATCCCCGTGCTGACCAAGATCATGGACGACGTGAAGGCGGCCCAGGCCGAACTGGCCGCGATCCGCGAACGGTTTCACGGCGAGCAGGAGCGCATCGCGATGACGGGCGGCGCCTCGATCGACGCCGGGGCCTGGCGCGAAGGCAAGGCCGCGCTCTCACGCCTGGGCACGCGTATCCAGGAGCGGCTCGAGGAGCTCGGGCGCCTGGGCGGCGTGCCCAAGGATCTGGGACTCGGCCTCGTCGATTTCCCCCATCTCCGCAACGGCGAGGTCGTGAACCTGTGCTGGCGGCACGGGGAGCGCGCGATCACGCACTGGCACGGCCTCGGCGAGGGCTACGCCAACCGGAAGCCTTTGTAGGCCGATGACGTCGACGCGATATCGGGCGGTGCTGTTCGATCTGTTCGATACGCTGGTGCGGTTCGATCGGGAGCGGTTGCCGCTCGTGCACATCGACGGGCGGGAGGTCCGGTCGACGGTGGGACAGCTGCACGAGGTCCTGGGCGGATGGGCCCCGCACGTGACGCTCGAAGCTCTCTACGGGGCGCTCACCGAGAGCTGGCGCGAGGCCGAGCGGCGGCGGGCCATCGACCACCGTGAGGTCGCGGCGCCGGAACGGTTCGCGCATCTCTTTCGCTGTCTGCAGATGGATCCGGACGCCTGTCCGCAGGGGCTCGTCACCGACATGCTGGAGGCGCACCGGGGCGAGCTGGCCAAGGCCGCGGAGTTCCCGTCTCATCACCGGGCGCTCCTCGAAGATCTGCGCCGGCGGTACCGGCTGGCCGTCGTCTCGAACTTCGACTACACGCCGACGGCGCTCGGCATCTTGCAGGCCGCGGGCGTGGCCACGTTGTTCGAGACCATCATCGTGTCGGACGCGATCGGCTGGCGCAAGCCGGCGCCGGTGATCTTCCAGGAGGCGCTGGACCGCATGCGGCTCGACGCGCGGCAGGCGCTGTTCGTCGGCGACCGCGCGGACATCGATGTCGCGGGCGCGCTCGCCGTGGGCATGGACGTGGCCTGGATGAATCCGGCCGCGGAGCCGCTGCCGCCGGGGCTCGCGGCGCCGACCTACGAGTTACGCGACCTGGATGACCTCCGCGCGATCCTCGGTGTCGCCGCATCGGACGCCCGGCCCGCGGCATCCAATGGGTGAGGAGGGACGATGCCGCCACGCAAGGTCATCATCATCGGGTCCGGCCCGGCCGGCTACACGGCCGCGATCTATGCCGCGCGCGCCAACCTGGCGCCGCTCATGATCGCGGGCGTGCAGTCCGGTGGCCAGCTCATGCTCACGACGGCGGTCGAGAATTACCCCGGCTTCGTCGACGGCATCATGGGCCCGGAGCTGATGGAGACCATGCGCAAGCAGGCCGAGCGCTTCGGCACCGACATGGTCGGCGAGGACGTCACCGCGGTCGACTTCTCGCGGCGGCCGTTCGTCGTCCGCGCGGAGGGCGACGTTCACGAGGCGCACACGGTCATCGTGGCCACCGGGGCGTCGGCGAAGCTGCTGGGGCTGCCGTCGGAGCGCGCCCTCATGGGACGTGGCGTGTCGACGTGCGCCACGTGCGACGGGTTCTTCTTCAAGGATCAGGACATCATGGTCGTCGGCGGCGGCGACTCGGCGCTGGAGGAGGCGCTCTATCTGGCCCGCCTGGGGCGCTCCGTCACGGTCGTCCACCGCCGCGACGCGCTGCGCGCGTCGAAGATCATGCAGGACCGGGCGTTCGCGAACCCGAAGATCGGCTTCACGTGGAACACCGCCGTGGACGACGTCCTGGACGTGGCGGAAGGCAAGGTGACGGCGGTACGGCTGCGAGATCTGACCACCGGGCGGACCTCGGAGCGGGCCGTCGACGGGCTCTTCATCGCCATCGGGCACGAGCCCAACACCGCCATCTTCGCCGGGCAGCTCGACCTGCGGCCGAACGGCTACATCAAGGTCGTTCACGGGACCACGCAGACCTCGGTGCCCGGCGTGTTCGCCGCCGGCGACGTGCAGGATTTCGTCTGGCGTCAGGCCGTGACCGCCGCCGGCACCGGCTGCATGGCCGCGCTCGAGGCCGAGCGCTACCTCGAAACGACGCAGTCGGAGTGAGTCAGGTCCCCACGCGCAGCGGCGCCGCGAGTTCCTTCAGGAGCGCGATCGTCGAGAGATAGGAGAGCTTGCCGGTCCGGGGATTCTCCGAGGGGACGTTCTCGATCTCGACGACGAGCCGGCCGAACTCGCCCTGGATGGTCACGCGATGGACGTTCCGGGCGAGGCCGGGTACGGCGAAGATCTTGATGCGTGTCAGCTCGGGGCCGACGCCGGCCAGCGAGAGCGCGGCCAGGACGTTCACGTTGGCGGGAAACGCGCGGCAGGCCTCCACCGCGGGGCCTTCGAAGACCAGCGTTTCCCGCACGATCGCGTCGAGGTCGATCTTCTGCTGCTCGATCCAGGGCGCGCCGGCGAGTCCCCGCGGCGGCTTGCGGGTCTCCATCGTCACCTCGGTCACGGCGCCGACCCGCGCGCCCTTGACACCGTCCAGGCCCGCGATGGCGCCCGACGGCACGAGAATCCGGCAGCCGTTGGCCTGGGCGAGGTCGATCCAGTCCTGACGGCCGAGGAGGCCGCCGCAGGACAGCACGACGAGATCGCGGCCGGCGGCCAGCGCCCGGGGGGCGATCTCCGCCAGATGCGCCTGGGTCGACGCCTCGACGACGATGTCGGAGGCCGCGATCAGATCCGGAAGCGGCAGCAGGGGCGGGGAGGAGCGCAGGCCCGCGAGGAAACGACCGGCCCGCTCCGGGTCGCGCGCGAGCCCGGCGGCGAGGCGCAGCCCGGGCAGACCGTCATCGAGCGCGCGGCAGACCGGTCGTCCGATCGCGCCGAGCCCGACGACACCGACGCTCCGAGTCTTCTGCATGACGGCTCGGGATGATATCATGCGCGCGAGCGCGAGAATGAGACGAGCCTCCGCGCTGCGAGAGCCACTCGAGCGGCTCTACCGCGAGTTCGACTACGCCGTTCGGGTCGAACGCGACGCCCTCCGATTCCCTCTCCGCTATCCCGAGCCGCACGACCGTGAGCTGGTGGCGCTGCTGAGCGCCTGCCTGGCCTACGGGCGCGTCGATCTCTTCAGCCGCGGCCTCGAGCGGATCCTGGACGCGATGGGCCGCTCCCCGGCCGCGTTCATCGCCGGCTTCGACGTCCGCCGCGACGCCCGCGCCTTCGAGGGCTTCATCTATCGGTTCAACCGCCCGGGCGACATCGCCGCCTTCTGCCTGGCCGCGCGCCAGATCCTCGAGCGTCACGGGACCCTCGAGAAGTGCTTCGTCGCGGGCGACCCCGATGGGCGCGGACCGATCGGCCCGCCGCTGGAGCGGTTCGCCCGCGCGTTTCTCGAGGCCGACCTGCGCGAGGTCTTCCCGCGCGGGCGGCTCTCGCGCGGCTATCGCCATCTGTTCCCGCTGCCGTCGGTGGGCGGACCGTGCAAGCGGCTGCACCTCTTCCTGCGCTGGATGGTCCGGCGGGAGGCGCCCGACGTCGGTCTCTGGACGACGATCTCGCCGTCGCGCCTGCTGATGCCGATCGACACCCACGTCGAGAACATGAGCCGCGCGATCGGGCTCACGCGCCGGCGCTCGCGGAACTGGCGCATGGCCGAAGAGATCACCGCGCGGCTCGTGGCCCTCGATCCCGCCGATCCCGTCAAGTACGACTTCGCGCTGTGCCACACACGCATGGCGGGCGACTGTCGGGACCGCCGCGACCCCGTCGTGTGCCCTCCATGCGGCCTGCGTGCCGTCTGCCGCCACTGGAGCCGCCGGCGTGGCTGAGCTCATCGGCGTCCTCGTCGCGGGCGTCGTGATGGGGGGCGCCGTCGCCTGGATCCTGGCGCGCGCCCAGGTGCGGACTCGCCTGCTCACGGAGGTCCAGTCGCGCGAGTCCCGGCTGGCCGCCGCGGAGGCCACGACCGACGAGCTCCGCAAGCAGCTCAGCCAGCGCGATCTCGATGCGGCCGACTTGCGGGACGCCCTGGCCACCGCGCAGACGCAGCGCGCGCAGTCCGAGACGCGCTGGGAGGCGGCCCGCCAGAATCTCGACGAGCAGCGCCGCCTCCTGGACGACGCGCAGGCCCGGCTCGGGGAGACCTTCAAGGCGCTGAGCGTGGACGCCCTGCGCGAGAGCAACACGGCGTTCCTCCAGCTCGCCCAGCGGGCGCTGGCGGCCGAGCTGGAGCCGCGTCAGCAGGCGATGGACGGGATCGTGCGGCCGCTGGCCGATGCGCTCAAGCGCTACGAGGACCAGGTCCGGCAGTTCGAGATGAAGGGACAGCAAGCGTACGGCAGCGTCGAGAAGCAGCTCGAGCTGCTCGCCTCGCGCAGCGCCGAGCTGCAGCGCGAGACCAACAACCTCGTCACCGCGCTACGGGCGCCGCAGGTGCGCGGCCGGTGGGGCGAGGTCACGCTGCACCGGGTGGTCGAGCTGGCGGGCATGACCGAGCACTGCGACTACCTCGAGCAGGTGACCGTCGAGGGAGAAGCCGGACGGCTCCGGCCCGACATGATCGTCCGCCTGCCGAACGGCCGTGAGGTGATCGTCGATTCGAAGGTCCCGCTCATCGCCTATCTGGATGCCCTCTCGGCCGGGAGCGAGGAGGAGCGGCAGGCCGCGCTCGCCCGTCACGGCCAGCAGGTGCGCCACCACATGAACGCGCTCTCGGTGAAGGCGTACTGGGAGGAATTCGCCAAGGCGCCGGCGTTCGTCGTCATGTTCATCCCCGGCGAGTCGTTCGTGGCGGCGGCGGCCCAGGCCGATCCGGCCCTCATCGAGGACGGCATGGCCAAGGGCGTGGTCGTCGCCACCCCGACCACGCTCATCGCCCTGCTGCATGCGATCGCCTTCGGCTGGCGTCAGGAGCAGGTCGCGGAGAACGCCGAGCGCCTGCGAAAGCTCGGCAGCGAGCTCCATGACCGCATCCAGAAGTTCGCCGAGCATCTGGAGCGGGTCGGCGTGGCCCTCGGGCGGGCCACCGTCGCGTTCAACGACGCCGTGGGCTCCCTGGAGCATCGCGTGCTGCCGTCGGCGCGCCGCTTCCGCGAGCTCGGCGCGGCCGCGGGCGCGGAGATCGACCCCATGAAGACCGTCGATGTGCAGCCCCGATCGCTGACGGCGCCCGAGCTGCCCGGGGTGGAGCCGCCCGAGTGACCCTCACTGCCATCGACTGGGCGGTGATCGTCCTCTACTTCGTGCTCTCCGTCGCGATCGCGCTCCTGTACTCGCGCCGGGCGGGCGGCTCGAGCGAGGAGTTCTTCCTCTCCGGACGGGCCCTGCCGTGGTGGCTGGCCGGGACGTCGATGGTGGCCACGACGTTCGCCGCCGACACCCCGCTGGTCGTCACCGGGCTCACCGTGAAGTACGGCATCGCCGGCAACTGGCTCTGGTGGTCGTTCGTGATGAGCGGGATGCTGACGGCCGTGCTGTACGCGCGGCTCTGGCGGCGGGCGGGCATCATGACCGACGCCGAGTTCGCCGAGCTCCGCTACGGCGGGCGGCCCGCGGCCTTTCTGCGCGGCTTCCGGGCCTGCTACCTGGCGCTCGCCATCAACTCGATCATCATCGGCTGGGTCACGGCGGCCATGGCGAAGATCCTCGGCCTCACGCTGGGCGTCGGCAAGTGGCAGGCGACGGTCGGGCTGTTCGTGCTCACCGCGCTCTACTCGACGCTGTCGGGCCTGTGGGGCGTCATCGTGACCGACTTCTTCCAGTTCATCTTCGCCATGGCCGGCTGCATCGCGCTCGCCTTCTTCGCGCTGGGAGCGGTGGGCGGCCTGAGCGGATTGCTCGCGGCCCTGCACGCGCGCTTCCCCGACGACGCCCCGCTCGCCGTGCTGCCCGACCTGCACTCGACGTGGATGCCCGCGCTGACCTTCTTTGTGTACATCGCCGTCAACTGGTGGGCGTCGTGGTACCCCGGCGCCGAGCCCGGCGGCGGCGGGTACGTGGCCCAGCGGATCATGTCCGCGCGCGACGAGCGTCACGCGCTGCTCGCCGCCCTGTGGTTCAACATCGCCCATTACGCGCTGCGGCCCTGGCCGTGGATCGTGGTCGCCCTCGTCTCGATGGTGCTCTATCCGGGGCTCGCCGACCCCGAGGCCGGCTACATCCGCGTGATGGTCGATCATCTGCCGCCGTTCTGGCGCGGGTTCCTGCTCGCCGCGTTCTTCGCCGCCTACATGTCGACGATCTCGACGCAGCTCAACTGGGGCGCGTCGTACCTCGTCAACGACGTCTACCGGCGCTTCTGGGCCGCCGGCCGCAGCGAGCGCCACTACGCCGGGGTCGGCCGCGTGGCCACGCTGATCATGATGGTGATCTCGGGGGTGGCGACGTACTACATCGGATCGGTCGAGGGCGCGTGGAAGTTCCTGCTGGCGATCGGCGCGGGCACCGGGCTCGTCTACCTCCTGCGCTGGTACTGGTGGCGGATCAACGCGTGGTCGGAAGTGAGCGCGATGGCCGCCGCCCTCCTCGTCTCCCTGGCCGTCCAGGGGGTCTTCGGGCTCGACGCGGACAACCCGCGGAGCTTCGCGATCCTGCTGCTGATCACCACGGCCATCACCACGGTCGTCTGGCTCACCGTCACCTACGCGACGCCGCCCGAGTCCCCGGCGACGCTGCGCGCGTTCTACGCGCGGGTCCATCCCGGCGGGCCCGGATGGCGAGCGATCGTTCCCGACGCGCCCGCCGAGGGACGGCTGGGGCCCGGGCTCGTGCAGTGGGCCATCGGCTGTGTCGTCGTCTACCTGGGACTCTTCGGGATCGGCGATTTCGTGCTGGGCCGCTACCTGCGCGGCCTGACAATCGTGGTGATCGGCGCAGGACTGACGATCTATCTTGTGCGGGCGACCAGGATCATGGGGGGGCCCGACATGGCCCCCCAATCCCCCCCAACGGTCGAAGCGCCACGGCAGAGCCGTGGCGCCACCTGAAACAGTCCGACAGGGTATGACAATCGCGGCGACGTCGCCGGGCGGCCGCCTACCCGGCCGGTACCCGCGTGATATGATGGCCGTATCTCCCTGATCCGAGGAGGCCGATGACGAACATTCCCATCCAGGTCTACGGCATCAATCTCCTGGTCCGGCTGCTACCCGATAGTCCCGCGGACGACCAGGTGGTGCGCGTGCACTGCCCGAAGGGCTCTCCCATCCGCTACGGCGAGGTCGTCGCGCGCGGGGACGGGTTCGACGAGGGCGCCAACGCGTTCCGCGAGATGCCCGGCGTGAAGACCGTGGTGGCGTTCGAGGAAAGCTCCGAGGAAGTCGAGGGGCATTACTTCTACATCGCGAGCGAGGAGTATCGAGTCATCCGACTCGACGCGGTCATCCTGTCCTTTCCGCACGAATAATCTCCGGAGTGGCTGAGGGCGCACGTCTGCGCGACGCGCTGGCGCAGATCCACGAAGACGAGCTGGTCGCGCTGACGCGCGATCTCGTCCGCATCCCGAGCGTCGTCAAGGCCGGCGATCCCGAGGGCAACGAGGCCGCTGTCGCCGCATTCGTGGAGCGCTGGCTCACCAAGGAAGGGTTCGCGGTCGAGGTCCAGACCGTGGCGCCGGCGCGCCCCAACGTCGTGGCCTGGCTCGGCGACGTCGGGACCGGACGCAGCCTCTTGCTCGAGGGGCATACCGACGTGGTGACCGAAGGCGACCCCGCCGCGTGGAGCCATCCGCCCTTCGGCGGAGACGTCGACGGCGGGCGTCTCTGGGGCCGGGGCGCCGCCGACATGAAGGGCGGGCTGGCCGCCGCGATGATCGCGGCCACCGCCATCAAGCGCAGCGGCGCGCGTCTGGGCGGCCGACTCCTCGTCGGCGCGCTCGTCGACGAGGAAGGCGACATGCTCGGCGTGCGCCATTTCGCGGGCAGCGCGCTGGCCCGCGAGCTGACCGCGGCCATCATCTGCGAGCCCGAGCAGAACGAGCTGTGCCTCGAGCAGCGTGGCGTGGTCTGGGCCCGCGTCCTGCTGCGCGGGCGGATGGCTCACGGCGCCATGCCGGAGGCCGGGGCCAATCCGCTGACCGCGGTGGGCACGTTGATCCGCCAAGCGTCGCGCCTCCAGCAACGACTCCGCAAGCTCTGCCGGCGAAGCCGACATCTGCGGCCGCCGACCGTCACGCCCACCGTCATCCGCGGCCCCCTCGACGGGGTGCCGCAATCGAACGTGATCCCGGCGTCGGCCGAGGTCGTCCTCGACGTGCGCCTGACGCCGGGGCCGGAGCCGGACCTCGTGGCCGCCGAGATCGACGCCGCCTGCCGCGCGGTCGCCGCGGCTCATCCCGGCGTGACGGTGCAGTGGCGCCCCGTCAACGGCTTCCGTCCGCCGACGAGCGTCGGCCGGGACGAGCCCCTCGTGCGGGCGATGATGGCGGCGGTCCGAACGGCCACCGGTCGCCGCGCCGTGTTCGGGGGCGTCCCGGGCTCGACGGACGGCACCATCCTGCGTGAGACGCTGGGTATCCCGATCGTGACGTGTGGCCCCGGCCATCGTCTCATCCCGCACCAGGTGGACGAGCACGTGGAGATCAAGGAACTGGTCGACGCGGCACGGATTTACACGGTGGCGGCCATGAAGTACCTCGAAGGATGAGCGAGGTGGGAAGCGTGAGCGCCGACTACCCACGGCTTCGGCCCGTCGAGGCCTTCCCGGTGGAGCACGAAGGGGAGCAGTTCATCGCGCTCCGTGATCCCGCCGGCTACACGCCGTCGGTCGTCATGCTGCCCGGAGGCGTCGTCGAGATCGTGGCGCTCTTCGATGGCACACACTCCGTCGTCGACATCCAGGCCGAGCTGGTGCGTCGCCACGGCGAGATCGTTCCGCGCGCCCAGCTCGAGGAACTCGTCGAGGGGCTCGACGAGCATGGCTTCATGGACAGCCCGCGCTTCGCCGAGCGCCGGGCCGCGATCGAGGCCGAGTTCTTCGCGGCGCCGGCCCGCCCGGCCTCGCACGCCGGCGGTGCCTACGCCGCCGAACCGGAGGAGCTCCGCCGTGCGATGGACGATTTCTTCGCGCCTCCCGACGGCCCCGGATCCATCGAGTGGCCGACGGCACGCTGCGGGACCGTCAGCGGTGCGATCGCTCCGCACATCGACTTCCACCGGGGGGGTCCCGCCTATGCCTGGGCCTACCGTCGGCTCGCCGAGCGGTGCGATGGCGATCTCTTCGTGATCTTCGGCACCTGCCATGCGGGCATGCGCGAGCCCTTCGCGCTGACGCGCAAGGACTACGCGACGCCGTTCGGTCCCGCCGCCGTCGATCGGGACTTCGTGGAGGCGGTGGCCAGCCGGGCCGGTCAGGACTGCTTCGCCTCTGAGCTCGCGCACCGCGGCGAGCACTCCATCGAGTTCCAGGCGGTCTTCCTCCGCTATCTCTACGAAGGGCGCCGTGACTTCACGGTCGTCCCCATCCTCGCGAGCTTCGCCCACGAGGCGCTCGCGCGCGGGCACGGGCCGGAGGACGATCCCCGGGTGCCCCGTTTCCTCGACGCCGTGGCCGAGGCGCTCGCCTCGAGCGGCCGTCGGGTCGTCGTGCTCGCGGGGGCGGACCTGGCCCACGTGGGACCTCGCTTCGGGGATCCCGATCCGGTCTCCCCCGACGATCTGCGCAGGATCGAGCGCGAGGACCGTGAGATGCTGGGGGCCGTGGAGGCCGGTAACGCGCGCGCGTTCTTCGACGCCGTGGCCAGGGACGGTGACCGCCGGCGCATCTGCGGCTACTCGCCCATCTACGCGACGCTCCGCGTGCTCGGCGCGAGCCGCGGGCGGCTGCACCGGTACGGCCAGTGGCCCGATCCCCAGGGCGTCGTCAGCTTCGCCAGCGTGACCTTCGAGTCATGACGGCGAGTCACGAGGCTCCGCAATTCACGCTGCCGAACCTCCGGGTCGACGTCGACGGCGTCTGGTACGACGACGAGGTCGAGATCACGCACCCCGGGATCGTGGCCAACCTGCGGGGGAACCTCCGGCGTGACGGCGAGGGCTACTTCATCCAGACGCGGGTGCGGATCCCGGTGATCGTCGACGACGTCCCGTGGGTCGTCACGCGTGTCGAGCGCAGGGGGGACACCCTCCACGGCTTCCTGAACGACGGCACCGAGACGACGATCGATCCCGCGAGCCTCCGGATCGGGCGCGACGACATCCCGTACTGCCCGGTGAAGGCCGGAGCCTTCGAGGCGCGGCTGAGCCGGGCGGCGGCGTTCCAGCTGCTGGCCTTCGGCGAGTACGACGAGAGGACGGGACGCGGCGCCCTCCGGCTCGGGGATCGAGAATACGAGCTGAGGCGACCGGCGTGAAGCGCTCCCTGGCGATCGCCGCGGTCATCGTCCTCGCCGTGCTCGTGAGCGGTGCCGTGTGGTGGCTCCGCGCGGGCGCCTCTCCGGTGATCGTGGACGAGGTCGGCGATCGAGTGCAGACGGTCCGGCGCGGCCAGATGCCGGTCTTCGCGGCGACCCCGGAAGTCGCCGTCCTGTACCGGTTCGCGGCCGAGCATCCCGAGGCCTTCGCCGGCGTGGAGTGCACGTGTGGGTGCACGCGGATCGGTCACGTGACGAACCGCTTCTGCTACATCAAGGCCGAGGCGGGCGACGAGGTCACCTTCACGAGCCACGCCGCCACCTGAGACCTCTGCATGGACATCACGCGTGACGTGATGAGCCGCCGGGGCCAGGGCCGCCAGTAGTATCCTCGCCGTATGCGCGTGTCCGCCGTCCTCATGGAGATCCTTCACCGGAGCGGCGTCCGCCATCTCTTCGGCAACCCGGGCACCACCGAGCTGCCGTTCCTCGACGCGCTGCCCGACTCGGGCCTCGAGTACGTCGTGGCGCTCCAGGAGGCCGCGGCGGTCGCCGCCGCCGACGGCTACGCGCAGGCGTCGGGACGGCCCGGCGTCGTCAACGTGCACGTCGCCCCCGGCGTCGCCAACGGGCTGTCCATCCTCCACAACGCCGCGCGCGCGAAGAGCCCGGTCGTGCTCACCGCCGGTCAGCAGGACACGCGGTTCCTGATCCACGAGCCGATCCTCTCGGGTGATCTCGTCCAGCTCACCGAGCAGTTCACGAAATGGTCCCACGAGGTCCGCCGGGCCGACGAGGCCCCGGCCGCCTTGCGCCGCGCGCTGAAGATCGCGCTGACGCCGCCCACCGGGCCCGTGTTCCTGTCGCTGCCGATGGATCTCATGATGGAGACGGTGGACGACACGGGCGAGGCCGCGCCCGTCTTGGCCGCGCGCACGCGGCCGGAGGCCGACGCCGTCGAGCGTGCCGCGTCGATGCTCGCCTCCGCGCGGGTGCCCGTCATCATCGTGGGTGACGGCGTGGGCCGCGCCGGGGCGCTCACCGAGGTGGTGGCGCTCGCCGAGCTGCTGGGGGCCCGCGTGCACGGGGAGCCGATCTTCCGGCGCGTGAACTTTCCCGGCGACCATCCGCTGTGGCGGGGCGGGCTCTTCCCGTCGCCGCCCGGCGTCCGCAAGGCGCTCGACGGCGCCGACGCCCTCCTCGTCGTCGGCGCCACGGTCTTCACGTGGTTCCTGCATGCCCCGGGCGAGCCGTTCCCGCGCGGGCTGCCGGTCGTGCAGATCGACGACGACGCGCGGGAGATCGGACGGAGCCACCCCGTCACGCTGGGGATCGTGGCCGATCCGCGGACGGCACTGGCCGAGCTGACGGCGGCCGTCGACGCTCGTCTCACCCCGGCGGCGCGTGAGAGCGCCGCGGGACGGACGCGGGAGCTCGGCCGCACGCGCGCCGAGCAGGGCGCGCGCATCCGCGCGGCGGCGGAGGCCGAGCGCGATCGGACGCCGATCTCCCAGGCGTATCTCATGCGGACGCTCGCGGCCGTGGCGCCGGGCGACGCGGTGATCGTCGACGAGTCCGCGACGTCGCTGCCGCACGTGCTGCGTCACCTGCCGCTGGCCACGCCCGACGGCTTCTTCGGGTCGAAGACCGGCACGCTCGGCTGGGCGATGGGCGCGGCGCTCGGCGTGCAGCTCGCCTCGCCGGGCCGGGCCGTCATCGCCACGATCGGCGACGGCTCCGTGATGTACAGCCCCCAGGCGCTGTGGACGGCCGCCCGCTATCGCCTGCCGATCACCTACGTCGTCCCCAACAACAGCTCGTACGCCATTCTCAAATCGGGGATGCTCACGCTCGGGCTCGAGTCGGCCAAGCGCGACATCTATCCCGGCATGGATCTCGTCGGGCCGGAGATCGACTACATCGGTCTCGCGCGGGCCCTCGGCGTGCGCGCCGAGCGCGTCGAGAAGCCCGGCGAGCTCGGCGATGTCCTCCGTGCCTGCATCGCCCACCCCGGCCCCGCGCTGGTCGACGTCGTGATCGACCGGGGTTTCGTGGCAATGGCAGTGTGAGGTGAGCCGTGCCCGGCGCGGCGAGCCGAACCCTTCAATGATCGAAATCCAGTGTGAGGTGAGCCGTGCCCGGCGCGGCGAGCCGAACCCTTCAATGATCGAAATCCAGTGTGAGGTGAG